>Ga0335085_10004728_pt1 | contig 22336 bp, 18 predicted proteins | sample Lox_Sample_45_FD_206712 | JGI IMG/M metagenome (GOLD analysis project Ga0335085, IMG submission 206712) | Soil microbial communities from Loxahatchee National Wildlife Refuge, Florida, United States - Lox_Sample_4.5 | ecosystem: Environmental > Terrestrial > Soil > Wetlands | place: USA...
GGGCATACGGCCGCAGGGCCGGCCCCAAGCCGCGGCTGCCGCCAATGCGCAGCGGGCCAACACGCCCGAATGGCGGCGGCGCATGGCGGCGGCACTGGAGCACGCGGTGCGCGAGAGCGACCAGCGCGGCATCGCCGATACATCGAAACGCGCGGCGATCGGCTTCTGCTTCGGCGGCGGCTGCGTCTTCGAGCTGGCACGGATGGGCGGCGACATCCAGGCGGCGGTGTCGGTCCACGGCGATCTCATCGGCTCGATGCCGGCGGCGCCGAAGCAGATCAAGGCGGCGATGCTCGCGATCCACGGCAGCGAGGATCCGATCGCGCCGAAATCGCGCCGCGATGCGTTCGAGGCCGAGATGCAATACTGCGGCGCCAAATGGCAGATGATGACGTTCGGCGGGCTCTATCACTCCTTCACCGATATCGGCGTCAACGTGCCGCCCGAGGCGCAATACAACGAGAACGCCGCGCGTCAGGCCTATGCCTGGTCCTACGCCTTCATCGAGAACGCGTTCGCCGGAGCGCTTTAAGGGGAGAGTTGTCGAGTGAACCGCAGATTTCTGGTAACGGCCGCCGTCGCGGCCGCGCTCTTCGTGACCGCCGACGCGCGCGCACAAAGCGCCGACATCAACCCGGCGCTCGCCAAGGTGATCGCGGCGGCGAAAAAGGAAGGCAAGCTCCTCTTGCGCAACGCGCCGACGGTGATGGGCGGCGCCGACGGCGCGCGTATCGCGCAGGACGGCATCAAGAAGGAATTCGGCGTCGAGATCCCGATCGAATGGAGCCCGGCCGCAGCCTTCGGGCCCTTGGGCGCGCAGCTCTTGCAGGAATACCAGGCCGGCTCGCCCGGCAGCACCGATGTCTATTACGCGACGCCGCCGCAGATCGTGCCGCTGATGGACAAGGGCTTGTTCCAGCCGGTCGATTGGGCGGCGCTGCAGCCGCAGCGCGTTGCGCCCGAGATGGTCGAGGCCGACAAGCATGCGCTGCGCGTCTCGGTCGCGCTGCCCGGCATCCTCTACAACGTCAAGAACGCGGCCTGGGTGAAGGACGTCCACACCAGCGCCGATCTGCTGAAGCCGGAATTGAAAGACAAATACGTGACGACGCCCTTCCTCGGCGGCTTCGACGTGCTGCTCGCGAATGACGCGTGGGGCGTCGAGAAGACCCGCGACTTCGTCGGCAAATTCGCGCAGCAGATCGCGGGACTCCTGCCCTGCGGCGGACAGGACCGCATCGCCGCCGGCGAGTTCCAGGCGCTGGTGCTCGATTGCGCCGGCACCTGGCAGAACACGCTGAAATTCCGCGGCAAGAACGTCATCGACAACCAGATCGTCAACGACATGGCCCAGCGCCGCTACGCCTATCTGACCATCCTCAAGAACGCGCCGCATCCCAACGCCGCGATCCTCTTCACCCTCTACATGGTCTCGCACGAGGGCCAGGAGAATGTGATGTGGGATTATTTCGGCCAGGATGTCGACACGCTGCCGGACTCTCATATGCACCAAGCGGTGCAGAAGTTGCACGACGCCGGCGTCAAGACGATCGACGTGACGATGGATTGGTGGCGCAGCCATCCCGGCATCGACAAACAGAACGAGGCACTGGCGAAACTCGTCGCCGGGCATTGATCGAGGAGAGAGAGCGATGGCGCGGCATATCCCCGGCCCGCTTTATTACGAAGCGCTCGGCGCCACCGGCCTGCCGATGATCTTCCTCCATTCGACGCCGGACGATCATCGCCTCTGGATGTTCCAGACCGCGCATTTCTCGTCGTTCTATCGCTGCCTCGCCGTCGATTGCGCGGGATACGGCCGCTCGCCCGCGGTGCAGCCGGGCGTCAGCATCGACGATCATGCCGATGCCTGCTGGGAGATCATCGACCGGTACACCAAAGGCGGCGCGATCGTCCATGGCAATTCCTTCGGCAGCGAGATCGCGATGCGCATGGCGCAGCGCCGGCCGGAGCGCGTGCCGGCGCTGATCCTCTCGGGCTGCGGCTACGTCCCGACGAGCGAGATCTTCCTGCGCTGGGCCGAGCGCTATCGCAGCGAAGGCCTGAAGCTGCGCCACGCGCAAGTGCTCGATCACTTCGCGCCGGCCGGCAAAGAGAGCAAGCTCCTCCTGCATTACGCGGAAATGGTCTGCGCCCTCAACAACGAAGGCACGCTCGCCAGTATCATCGCCAACAACGAGGCGCTGGCACAGCGGCCGGACCCGTCCTTCTATGACGGCATCACGTCGCCGACGATCATCATCATCGGCGATCTCGATCGCTCGAAGCCGGGCAGCATCGAGCTGCAAAAGCACATCAAGCGATCGGAGCTGGTGTTCATTCCCGAGGCCGGCCATGCCTGCAACATCGAGGCGCCGGCGGCTTACGACGCGCATTGCCTCCGCTTCTTGAAGCAGCACGGCCTCTTTCCCGGCTGAGCGCGCGATCACTACCATCGCGAGCAGGGTCTTCGAGTCGCGGGCGCAGCGGAAACGATTGACAGGACTCGGCGATCCCGCCAAATTTGTTTCCATCGCATCGCCCGGTGCGAGCGGCCATCGAGGCATCTCAGTCTTCGAACGCCGACAATTGGGGGAGTCCGTTGGTAACCCATTCGCGTCGCTCAGCAGTCGCGCTGACGGTCCTAGGGCTATTCTTTTTTTGGGCGCTGGTCGTCGATCCGACCGCGCGCGCAAGGCTCCCCTCGCCCGGGCTTCCGGAAGCGCTGCCGCTCGCGCAGCCGAAATCGCCGCCCGCCCATCTGCCGCAAGTCGCCGCAATAGAGGCCCGGACGGACGATGCCGCCGCCGAGATCATGACGGTGCAATCGGGCGATTCGCTGATGGGCTTGTTGCAGCATGCCGGTATCGCGCCGGCCGCGGCGCAAAGCGCGATCGACGCGCTCGCCGGCAAATGGGATCCGCGCGCGCTGAAGATCGGCCAGGAGATCGCTCTCCTGCGCGACGATTCGGGCGTGAAACAATTGCATCTGACTCCCGATCTGCAGCGTGATCTCGTCCTCACCCGTGGCACCGACGGCAATTTCATCGCCAGCGTGATGCCGCGCGACATCCTGGCCGTGCCGCTACGGATCGCCGGGGCGATCGATAGCAGTCTCTTCGACGCCGCCGCCAAGGCCGGCATGCCGCAAGCCGTGCTGAGCGACATCATCCATGCGTTCAGCTACGACGTCGACTTCCAGCGCGAAGTCCAGCCGGGCGATTCATTCGAGGTGCTGTTCGATCAGCTCGTCGACGAGAAGACCGGCAAGATCGTCGGTACCGGCGATGTCGCCTATGCGGCGCTGAATTTGAGCGGCAAGGTCGAGGCGCTTTATCGCTACACCCCGCCCGGCGGCTATCCCGGCTTCTACAACGCCGACGGCACGAACGTGAAAAAGGCGCTGCTGCGCACGCCGGTCGACGGCGCGCGCATCTCCTCGAGCTTCGGCATGCGCCATCATCCAATCCTCGGCTTCACCCGCATGCATCAAGGCGTCGATTTCGCCGTGCCGGCCGGCACGCCGATCATGGCCTCGGGCGACGGCGTCGTCGCGGCGGCGGGCTGGAGCGGCGGCTACGGCAATCTCGTCGAGCTGCGCCATGACGGCAGCTATTCGACGCGCTACGGCCATATGAGCCGGATCGCCAAGGGCATCCATCCGGGCGTGCGCGTGCACCAGGGCGAAGTCATCGGCTATGTCGGCATGACCGGCCTCGCCACCGGCCCGCATCTCCATTACGAGGTGCGCATCGACAACAAGGCGATCAATCCGCTCGGCGTGCGCCTCGCCGCGACGCAAAAGCTCGACGGTCGCGCGCTGGCCGAATTCCGCGCGCAGGAAGCCGTGACCGCCAAGCGCGTCGCCGCGCTGCGCGCCAACAGCAAGTTCGCCCAGCGCTAGGTTTTGCGCACCATATCTGGACCGCCGATGAAGAAGCGGTTCCAGGTCGGCGTGATCAGGATCTCGTTGATGCAGACGCGCGCCGGCATCTCCGCGACGAAGCGGATCGTCTTGCCGAGATCTTCTGCTTGCAACATGCGGTCGACCTCCTGCCGGCTTGGCGCGACCGGGCGATGGCGCAGGATCGGCGTCGCGACCTCGCCCGGGAACAGGCAGCAGGCGCGGATGCCGTTGACGCATTCCTCGTCATTGAGCGAGCGCGTCAGCGCCGCGAGCGCGGTCTTCGACGCGTTATAGGCGGGACCTGTCAGATATTCCTCGTGCATGCCGGCCCAGGACGAGACGTTGATCACGAGCCCGTCCTTTTGCCGCCGCATCGAGGGCAGCACGGCGTAGATGCAATAAAGCGCGCCGTTGAGATTGATCTTGCTGATGTAATCGAAGCTGTCGGGCGTCAGGTCTTTCCAGAGCCGCGTCGAGAGATTGAGCCCGGCGCTATTGACCAGGATATCGATGCGGCCATGGCGCGCGATGATCTCGGCGCCGACCCGCGCGACCGCCTCTTTGTCCGAAACGTCGAGCACCGCGGCTTCCGCCTTGCCGCCGGCTTGGGTGATGAGCGCGACGCTTTCCTGAATGCCGTCCGGCGTGCGGCCGCTGATGATCACGGTCGCACCGGACGCGGCGAGCTCTTGTGCGCCGGCACGGCCGATGCCGCTGCCCGCGCCGGTCAGCCACGCCACCTTACCCGTCAACGCGCCCATCGCCGCCCTCCGCTCATGCATCGCATGATGGCGGCGCGTGGCGCGGCTGGCAATGCGTGCGCCCAAAACGCACGCGGCGCGCCGAGGTGAGTCGGCGCGCCGCGCAGTTCGGAGAGAGAAGCCGAGCGCGTTGTTACGCGGCGGCTTTCGCGATCCCGTCGCCGGTGATCTTCAGACTGTCCTCACCGCTCGTCGTGACATGGACGGTCTCGCCGTCATTGATGCGGCCGGCGAGGATCATCTCGGCGAGCGGGTTTTGCAGCTCGCGCTGGATCACGCGCTTCAAGGGCCGCGCGCCATAGACCGGGTCGTAGCCGACCTCGCCGAGCCATTCCTTCGCCCTGTCGTCGACATCGAGCGTCAGCTTGCGATCGACGAGCAGCTTCTGCAGCCGCTTGAGCTGGATATCGACGATACCCTTCATGTCGCCGCGCGATAGGCGGCGGAAGATCAGGATCTCGTCGAGCCGGTTGAGGAATTCCGGCCGAAACGCGCCGCGCACGATCGCCATGACGCTGTCACGCGCCTTGCGCATATCCGCATCCTCGGGGAGCGCCGCCAGTACCTCGCTGCCGAGATTCGAGGTCAGCACGATCAGCGTATTGCGGAAATCAACGGTGCGGCCCTGACCGTCGGTCAGGCGACCGTCGTCGAGAACCTGAAGCAGCACGTTGAAGACATCGGGATGCGCCTTCTCGACCTCGTCGAAGAGGATCACCTGATAGGGCCGGCGGCGCACCGCTTCGGTCAGGCTGCCGCCTTCCTCGTAGCCGACATAGCCCGGCGGCGCACCGATGAGGCGCGCGACCGAATGCTTCTCCATGTATTCCGACATGTCGATGCGCTGCATCGCGCTTTCGTCGTCGAAGAGGAATTCGGCGAGCGCGCGGGCAAGCTCGGTCTTGCCGACGCCGGTCGGGCCGAGGAACAAGAACGAGCCGATCGGCCGGTTCGGGTCCTGCAAGCCGGCACGCGCGCGGCGGATCGCATTGGAGACTGCGACAATCGCCTCGTCCTGGCCGACGACGCGGCGCTTCACGTTGTCTTCCATGTGGAGGAGCTTCTCGCGCTCGCCTTCCAGCATCTTGTCGACCGGGATGCCGGTCCAGCGCGAGACCACGCCGGCGATGTGCTCGGCCGTCACCGCCTCCTCGATCATGCGATGGCTCTCAGCCTCTTCGGCGGCCTTCAGCTTGCGATCGAGCTCGGGGATGACGGCGTAGGTGAGCTCGCCGGCGCGGGTGAAGTCGCCCTTGCGCTGCGCCTGCTCCAATTCGATGCGCGCCTGGTCGAGCTGCTCCTTGAGCTTCTGCGCCGAGGCCATCTTGTCCTTCTCGGCGTGCCATTGCGCCGTCAGCTCGGCCGATTGCTTCTCGAGATCAGTCAGCTCCTCGACCAGCCGCTCGAGCCGCTCTTTGGAGGCCGCATCGGTCTCTTTCTTCAGCGCCTCGCGCTCGATCTTGAGCTGGAGGATGCGGCGATCGAGCTCGTCGATCTCCTCGGGCTTCGATTCCGCCTCCATGCGCAGCCGCGACGCCGCCTCGTCCATCAGGTCGATGGCCTTGTCCGGCAGGAAGCGATCGGTGATGTAGCGGTTCGACAAAGTCGCGGCGGCGACGATCGCGCCGTCGGTGATGCGCACGCCGTGATGGACCTCGTATTTCTCCTTGATGCCGCGGAGGATCGAGATCGTATCCTCGACCGTCGGCTCCGAGACGAAGACCGGCTGGAAACGCCGCGCCAGCGCCGCGTCCTTCTCGATGTGCTTCCTATATTCGTCGAGCGTCGTCGCGCCGACGCAATGCAGCTCTCCGCGCGCCAGGGCCGGCTTCAGCATGTTGGAGGCGTCCATCGCGCCGTCGGCCTTGCCGGCGCCGACCAGCGTGTGCAGTTCGTCGATGAAGACGATGATCTCGCCTTGCGCGGCGGTGATCTCGCTGAGCACGGCTTTGAGCCGCTCTTCGAACTCGCCGCGGAATTTCGCGCCGGCGACCATGGCGCCGAGATCGAGAGCGAGGAGGCGCTTATCCTTGAGGCTGTCCGGCACGTCGCCATGCACGATGCGCAAAGCGAGGCCTTCGACGATCGCCGTCTTGCCGACGCCGGGCTCGCCGATCAGCACCGGATTGTTCTTGGTGCGCCGCGACAGGACCTGCACCGTGCGACGGATCTCTTCATCGCGCCCGATCACCGGATCGAGCTTGCCGGAGCGCGCGGCCTCGGTCAGATCGCGCGCATATTTCTTCAGCGCGTCATAGCCTTCCTCGGCCGAGGCGCTGTCGGCCTTGCGGCCTTTGCGGATCTGCTCGATGGCGGCGTTCAAGGATTGCGCGGTGACACCGGCCGCGGCCAGCGCCTTGGCGGCCAGGCTGTTGCGATCGAGCGCCATGGCGAGCAGCAGGCGCTCGACCGTGACGAAGCTGTCGCCGGCTTTCTCGGCGACTTTCTCGGCCTCGGCGAAGAGCCGGTTGAGCTCGCCCGAGAGATAGACTTGGCCACTGCCGCCTTCGACTTTCGGCAGCTTGTCGAGCGCTCCATCGACCGCGGCCGAAACCGATTTCGGCTCGCCGCCGGCGGCGCGAATGAGATTGCTGCAAAGCCCTTCCTTGTCGTCGATCAGGACCTTGAGCAGATGTTCGGGTGTGATCTGTTGATGCCCGCGACGCTGCGCCAGCATCTGCGCGGCCTGGACAAAGCCTTTGGCGCGCTCGGTATATTTTTCGAAATCCATGGTGACCCCTTCCGAAACGGCGTGGCCGGTCCCTCAAAGAGGCAACCTTCCGCGTCTTCCGTCTCAAGATATGGGGTCGACCGATCCCGCGGCCAAGAGCGGCCGCCGGTATTAACCGTCAATCAGGCCGCCGAACCGGCGGCCTCGAAACCCGGTCGTGGGTCTTAGGCCTGCGGGCCTTCGGCTTCGTCGCCGGGGCCTTCCGGGATCATCGGCTGGGGCTGGCCGGCCGCTTGCGGCTGACCCTGCTGCTGCGGCTGCTGGCCGTTGAACTCGCCCTCGCCGTCGCCGCCGTTCATCTCGGTATCGGCCGGGGTCATCGGCCGCGGCGCCATGTGCTGGCCATCGCCATTGGCCTGCATGATCCGATAGTAGTGCTCGGCATGCTGGTAGAGGTTCTCGGCGGCGATGCGATCGCCGGACGAGGAGGCCTCGCGGGCCAGCGCGATATAGCGCTCGAAAACCTGATAGGCGTTGCCCCGGATTTTGACGCTGGGCCCGTTGCTATCGAAAGTCTGCATCCGGTGCGGCGGACGCGGACCACGGTTGTTGCCGTTGTTGTTATTGTTGTGCTGGCCGCCGCCCATGTTGTTGGGATTGTGGCCGCGGCCCCGGCCACGCTTGTTCTGACCTGGTCTCATGACACCTTTGAAGTCTTGATGCATGTGCTGTCGATCTACCGTTTCGTTATCGGCTTTTAGAGACCCCTTGGCGTCCTAAAGTCCCCTGAAGGGACGCCTCTCGGCTGGGGTTTTGCCGGCGCCTCCCCTATTTTTCGATGGGTGGCGCTGAGCCTTCCTGGCTCCGACCTTGCTGGGCCACCCTAAACGGGAAGCGCCCAACGAATCCAATGGTTTTTTTAACGTTTGCGGCTTTTCTGTGGTTGCTTTTCAAAGCGTTGCAACCACGCAACGCTCGATGCCGGCAAGGTCGCGGCACACCGCCGTAACCCGTAACCCCGATCCGCCGAATACCCTGGCCACGGGCAAACTTTGGCCGGCTCCGATCTCGATATAGGCCCGGCCGGCCGGGCTTAGCAATCCGCGAATCGCCGCACCAAGCGCGCCGTACGCCGCAAGTCCGTCGGTTCCGCCATCGAGAGCGGTCCGCGGGTCGAACGCCACCTCCGGCGGCAATCGCCCGATCTCGCTGCTGGGTATATAGGGAGGATTGGCCAGGATTACATCGACCGGCCCGGCGATTCGTGTTTCCCAACCGCCGATCCGGAATTCGGCGCGGCCGGCGAGGCCCAGCGCCGCCGCATTGGCCTGCGCCGTGGCCACGGCGCCGGGCGCGATATCGATGCCGATGCCGATGGCTTGCGGCAACTCCGACAAGAGCGCCAGCAACAGGCACCCCGTCCCGGTGCCGAAATCGACGACGCGGAGCGGCGCCGCGCGATCGGGAATATCGGCCAGGGCCGCCGCGATCAGGGTCTCGCTATCCGGCCGTGGGTCGAGCGTATCGGGCGAGAGCGCGAAATCGAGGCTCCAGAATTCGCGCTTGCCGCGCAGGCGCGCGAGCGGCTCGCCCTTGGCCCGCCGCGCCACCAGCGCGTCCGCCACCGCCGCGCCTTCGGGCTCGACCACGCGCTCGGGCCAGCCGAGCAGCGTCGCCGGCTCGATGCCGAGCGCCAGCGCCAGGACGAGCCGCGCCTCATGCCGCGCCTCGGCGATGCCGGCGGCGGCGAGCCGCGCCGCCGAGCGCTCGAGCAAGCGGCCGAGGGTGAGCACGTCGGCGGCGAGCGCGCTCATTCGACCTCCGCCAGCCGCGCCGCCTGATCCTCGGCGAGCAGCGCCTCGATGATCTCGTCGAGCGCTTCGCCGCTCATCACCTTGTCGATCTTGTAGAGCGTCAGGTTGATGCGGTGGTCGGTGACGCGGCCTTGCGGGAAATTATAGGTGCGGATGCGCTCCGAGCGGTCGCCGCTGCCGACCTGGCTCTTGCGCGAGGCGGCGCGCGCCGCCTCTTTCTCCTGGCGCTCGCGCTCGTAGAGCCGCGCGCGCAGCACCTTCAGCGCTTTCGCCTTGTTCTTGTGCTGCGATTTCTCGTCCTGCTGCTGCACGACGAGCCCGGTCGGGATATGGGTGATGCGGACCGCGCTGTCGGTGGTGTTGACCGATTGCCCGCCCGGCCCGCTCGAGCGGAAGACATCGATGCGCAGATCCTTCTCGTCGATCTTGATGTCGATCTCTTCGGCCTCGGGCAGCACGGCGACGGTCGCCGCCGAGGTATGGATGCGGCCTTGATTCTCGGTCTCGGGCACGCGCTGCACGCGATGCACGCCGGATTCGAATTTGAGGCGATGGAAGACATCGCGGCCGGTGATCGAGGCGGTCGCCTCCTTGATGCCGCCGACATCGCTTTCGGAATAATCCATCACCTCGAAGCGCCAACCATGGATCGCGGCGTAACGCTGATACATGCGGAAGAGCTCGCTGGCGAACAGCCCCGCCTCGTCGCCGCCGGTGCCGGCGCGCAACTCGATGATGGCATTGCGCTCGTCCGCCTCGTCTTTCGGCAAGAGCAGGATCTTGATCCGATGCTCGAGCTCGGGGATGCGCTTGTCCAGCGCGCGCAGCTCTTCCTCGGCAAGCGCTTTCATCTCGCCCTCGCCTTCCGCGACCATCGCTTCGAGATCGCCGTGCTCGGCGCGCGCCTTTTGCCAGGTCTCGACGCTTTCGACGAGCGGCGTCAGATCGCTGTATTCCTTCGACAGCTTGGCGAATTCGCCGCCGCGCGCCGGATCGGCCATGGCGTCGCGCAGCTCGGCGTGCCGGCGCACGACCTTGTCGAGCTTGGCCTCGAATTGCGTGGAGGGCGGCATGGCTCAGCCCCTCCCGCTAGCGGAACGCCGCGAGCCGCTCCGCCAGGGACGCCAGCGGGCTCTCGGCTTGTTCGCCGCTATCGAGATCGCGCACCGTCGCGACCTGCTTGGCGATCTCGTCATCGCCGAGGATCACCGCCGCGCGCGCCTTGATCTTGTCGGCGCGCTGCAAGCGGCGGCGCAGGTTGCCGGAATAGCCGAGCTCGATGGCGAAGCCGGCGCGGCGCAAAGAATGCGCGAGCTGCAGCGCCAGCAGCTCGGCCGCTTTGCCGAGCGGCACCAGCGCGATCGGCCGCGGCGGCGCCGGCGGCTCTTCGATCAGCAGCGCGAGGCGCTCGATGCCCGCGGCCCAGCCGACGCCGGGCGTCTCCGGCCCGCCCATTACGCCCATGAGTCCGTCATACCGGCCTCCGCCGAGCACCGTGCCTTGCGCACCGAGCGAGGTGGTGATGAACTCGAACGCCGTGTGGCAGTAGTAATCAAGGCCCCGCACGAGGCGCGGGTTGAGCACGTATTTAATGCCGAGCGCCGTCAAGCCGGCGCTTACCTCGGCGAAGAAATCCTTCGCTTCCGGCGTCAGATAGTCGGCGAAATGTGGCGCTTCGGCATTGATGCGCTTGTCGCTTTCGTCTTTCGAATCGAGGATGCGCAGCGGATTGACGTCGAGCCGGCGCAAACTGTCCTCGGACAACGCGCCGCGATGCGCGGTGTAGTACTCGACCAGCGCCGCGCGATAAGCGTGACGGCTGGGGGTGTCGCCGAGGGTGTTGAGCTCCAGCACCGTGTGCTTCAGCACGCCGAGCGTATCGAGGATTTCGACGCCCAGCGCGATCAGCTCGATATCCGCCGCCGGCTGCGCCGCGCCGATGAGCTCGGCGTCGATCTGATGGAATTGGCGGAAGCGGCCCTTCTGCGGCCGCTCGTAGCGGAACATCGGCCCCGCCGCGAAGAATTTCAGCGGCAGGCTTTGGGTGAGGCCGTTCGAGATCACCGCGCGAACGATGCCCGCGGTGTATTCGGGCCGCAGCGTGATCTCTTCGCCGCCGCGATCCTGGAACGTGTACATCTCCTTCGAGACGATATCGCTCGTCTCGCCGATCGGCCGCGCGAAGACCTCGGTGAATTCGAAGATCGGCGTCGCGATCTCCTGATAGCCGAAACGCTCGGCGATGCGCCGCGCCGTGTCGACCACGGCGCGATGCCGCCGATAGGCCTCGGGGAGAAGATCCTGGGTGCCGCGTACCGGCTGAAGGCCCGCCATCGAAGCTTAAGCGACAGGCTCCGCCGTCGCTTCTTCCTTGGCCTTGGCGGCCTCGATCTCGGCGGCTTTCTTCTCGACCAGATCGACGAGGTGATCGACGATGTTCTGGTCCTTGAGGCGATGCGCCATGGCGCCCGAGATATAGACCTGATGCGTGTTGTTGCCGCCACCGGTGAAGCCGATATCGGTCTCGCGCGCCTCGCCCGGGCCGTTGACGACACAGCCGATGACCGAGAGCGTGATCGGCGTCGTGATGTGCGCCAAGCGCTTCTCCAGCAGTTCGACGGTCTTGATGACCTCGAAATTCTGGCGCGCGCAGGACGGGCATGAGATCACGGTGACGCCGTGGCGGCGCAGGCCCAAGGATTTGAGGATGTCGTAGCCGACCTTGATCTCCTCGACCGGATCGGCCGAGAGCGAGACGCGGATCGTGTCGCCGATGCCGGCCCAGAGCAGCGAGCCCATACCGATCGACGATTTGATCGTGCCGCTCATCAAGCCGCCGGCCTCGGTGATGCCGAGATGCAGCGGGTAGTCGCAGGCTTCCGAGAGCTGCTGGTACGCGGCGACGGCGAGGAACACGTCCGACGCCTTGCAGGAAATCTTGAACTCGAAGAAGTCATTGTCCTCGAGAATCTTGGCGTGGGTCAGCGCGCTCTCGACCATCGCCTCGGGGCACGGCTCGCCGTAGCGCTCGAGCAGGTCGCGCTCGAGCGAGCCGGCGTTGACGCCGATCCGCATCGAGCAATTATGGTCCTTCGCCGCCTTCACCACTTCTTTGACGCGCTCGGCCGAGCCGATATTGCCGGGATTGATCCGCAGGCAGGCGGCGCCGTTCTTAGCCGCCTCGATCGCGCGCTTGTAGTGGAAATGGATGTCGGCGACGATCGGCACCTTCACTTGGCGGACGATGTCCTTGAGCGCGGCCGAGCTTTCCTCGTCCGGGCACGAGACGCGCACGATATCGGCGCCGGCGCGCTCCAGCGCCTGGATCTGCTCGACCGTCGCCTTGACGTCGTGCGTCAGCGTGTTGGTCATCGACTGGACGGTGATCGGCGCATCGCCACCAACCGCGACCGGACCGACATGGATCTGCCGGCACTTCCGCCGCTGGATGTCGCGATAGGGACGCACGCTCATGGGAAGCACCTTGGAAAATCAAGCTGATAGGGGGAGTCCGGCTCCCCAGGCGATCAACCGCTTATATAGCGCGTTTTAGGCCCGCGCGAAACCCTGGGCCGGTGCTGCGGAGCACCGTCATGCGTCGCACGGGGGCAGCGCCGCTATTGAAATTCGCTGCGCGGCGGGCTGCCGTTGTTGGCGGCGAGGCGATCGGCGTTGAGCGTGAGGGTACGGACTGTGCCGCTCAACGGCTTGAAGAGCTTGCCGTCGATCTCGAGTTGGATGCCGGCGCCGTTGCCGGTGCGCAGCGAGAGACCGGCTTCATCCGGAACGCGCACGGTATCGCCGGGGTGAAGGATGCGCTGCACCAGGATGTCGCTGCCGCTGCTCACCTGCACCCAGCTGTCCTTGATGGCGTGCACGACGATCCGCGCCGGCGCATCGGCGGCCGCTCCATAGACGCGCGGCTGGCCGGGCGCCGGCGTGACCGCGGCATCGGCCGGAGGTGACGTCGCCGGCGCCGAAGCGGTCTGTGTCGGCGCATTGGCCGGTGGTGCGGACGCGGCTGGTGGCGAAGCCGGCGGGCTCGCCGGTGCAGGCGCGGGCTGGACGGTCGCGGGCGCAGCGGCGGGCGGGGCGACGGCGGGCGACGGCGATGCAGGCGCCGGCGGCGGCGTCGTTGCCGGGGCTGCCGCGACGGCGGTCGGCGGCGGCCCCGGAACAGGCGACGGCGACGAGGGCGTCGTGCTCGCCGCCGGCGCGGCTGGCGGAGCGGCGGTCGCGGGCGGATTCGCCGGCGTTGCGGGAGCCGCCGGCGTCGTCGCATCGGGTGCCGGCTTTTTCGTTGCGGCGATCAGATCGGGCGGCACCGCGCTCACCCGTTCGGGATGCGAGCGGTCGCTGGTCGAGACGTAGTACCAAAGCCCGTAGCCGCAGAGCGCCAGGATCAGCGCCGCCAGCACCATCGTGCCGCCGGGAATGCTGCGCTCGGCCAGCGGCACCGGAAAACTCAGATCGCGCGATACCTCGAAGCCGGCGACTTCCTGCTTGAAGCGGCGGATCGCTTCATCGCCGTCGAGGCCGAGATGCACGGCATAGGCGCGCACGAAACCCTGGGCATAGACCGGGCCCGGCAGCTTGTCGTACTGGCTTTCCTCGATTGCCGTTAGATAGGAGGCGCGGATGCGCAGCGTGCCGGCGATGCGGTCGATATCGCCGCCGTAGCTCTTGCGCGTATCGCGCAGCAAGTCGCCGATCGTATGGCGCGGCGCGCTTTCGGCTTCGGAATCGCCAGTCGCGGCAGGCATGCTTGCGTCGCCCTCCGGTTTGAGCGATCGGCCGAATAAAGCCATTCTATCAAGCCATCCCAGAGCGCCTTTTCCGGCGCGTTTATTTGTTAAGTCTTAGCAAGCATCGCACGGCGTCGCAACCGCGCGCTCTGGTCGTAAGCAGGGCTCACACGGCGATGCCGCGGTCGCGCGCGAAGTCGTGGAACTTGCCGCGCAGGCTGTGTGTCGCGACATCGGAGAGCGAGCCGATGAATTCGACCAGCGCCGGCACGTCGAGGCTGCGGATCATCGCTTTGACCGGCCCGATCGAGGACGGCGCCATCGACAGCACGCGGAAGCCGAGTCCGACCAGCGCCATCGCCTCGAGCGGATCCCCCGCCATCTCGCCGCACACCGTGACCGGCAGGTTGTACGCGGCACAGCCCATGGCGATCTCGCCGAGCACGCGCAGCACCGCCGGCGACAAGGGATCGTAGCGGCCGGCGAGACGCGGATTGCCGCGATCGGCGGCGAAGAGGAACTGCACCAGATCGTTGGTGCCGACCGAGATGAAATCGGCGCGGCCGGCGAGCGCCGGCAGTTGCCAGATCAGCGCCGGCACTTCGAGCATCAGACCGATCGCGACCTGCTCCGGCAATACCTCGCCGGCTTTGCGCTGGCGCTCGAGCTCGAGCTGCAGGATCTCGCGCGCCGTCTCGAATTCGGCAACGTCGGCGATCATCGGGAACATCACGCGGAGGCTGCGCCCCGACGAGGCGCGGATCAGCGCACGCAGCTGCTGGCGCAGCATCGCCGGCCGGTCGAGCGAGATGCGGATCGCGCGCCAGCCCATCGCCGGATTCTCGTCGGCGCTGGCGTCGTCCATATAAGGCAGCACCTTGTCGCCGCCGATATCGAGAGTTCGGAACGTCACCGGGCGCTCGCCCGCCTGGTCGAGCACGCGGCGATAAAGTGAGACCTGCTGCGGCACCGTCGGAAACGTGTCGCGCAGCATGAATTGCAGCTCGGTGCGGAAGAGGCCGACGCCGCCCGCGGCCGTCTCCTCGAGATACGGCAGATCGATGAAGAGGCCGCCGTTGAGCATCAGCTCGACGCGCGTGCCGTCCTTGCTCTCGGCGGGCAGATCGCGCAGCGCCTCATATTGCTGGCGCTGGCCGAGCCGGGTCTTGATACGATTGTCGACCGCCTGGATCACGTCTTCGTTCGGCCGCAGCACCACCGCGCCTTCATCGCCGTTGACGACGACGATGTCGCCCGGCTCAACGCGGCTCAGCACGTCCTTGACGCGGCCGACCACCGGGATGTCGAGCGCGCGCGCCACGACCGCGACATGCGCGTTGGGCGAGCCCTCTTCGAGCACCAGGCCTTTCAGCCGCTTGCGGTCGTAGTCGAGGAACTCCGCCGGCCCCATGCTGCGCGCGATGAGGATGAATTCCTCGGGCAGATCGCTCGCGCTGGGCCGCGCCGCCGCGCCGGCAAGATGCCGCTGCAGGCGGTTGGTCAGATCCTCGAGATCGGCGAGCCGCTCGCGCAGATAGGGATCGGTCGCCTGATTCATGCGCAGGCGCATATCGCCCTGCACCTTCTGCACCGCGGCTTCGGCGGTGAGGCCGCTTTCGATCGCTTCGGTGATGCGCTGCAGCCAGCCGAGATCGGCGGCGAACATGCGATAGGTCTCGAGGATGTCGCGATGCTCGCCATCGCTCGCGACGTCGCTCGCCTCGAGCAGCGCATCGATCGCGCCATGCATCGCATCGACGGCATGACGCAGCCGGTCGAGCTCGGCGGCGGTGTCCTCGGCGACGATCTGGCGGATGACGAGCGCCGGCTCGTGCAGCACCGCCTGGCCGAGGGCCAGCCCGGCATTGAGGCGCACGCCTTCGATGCGGAGCGGCAGTTGCCCGATGCCGGCCGGCTGCTGCCGCTCGAGCGGATTGACGAGCTCGCCCGAGGCAACGAGCTCCGCCAGCACCATGGCGATAGTCTGCAGCGCCTCGATCTCGTCCTCGTCGTAATGCCGCCGCGTGCGGTTCTGCACGACGAGCACGCCGAGCACGCGGCCCGAGCGCAGGATCGGCACGCCCATCAGCGAGTGATAGATCTCCTCGCCGGTCTCGGGCCGGTAGGCGTAATCGGGATGCGCTTGCGCATCGGCCAGGGCGAGCGGCCGCGCCGAGGCGGCGATGACGCCGACGAGGCCTTCGCCCACGCGCAAGCGCGTCCGATGGACGGCCTCGGGCCGCAAGCCTTCGGTGGCGAAGAGTTCGAGCACCTCGCCGGCACGCATGATGTAACAGGAGCAGACCTCGGCGACCATGTCCGCGGCGATGATGCGAACGATGGTGCTGAGCCGCTCCTGCGCGGTCCCCTGCCCCGCCATCACGTCGCGCAGACGGCGGAGCACGAGGCGCGAGGAGGGGACCGTCTCGGTCATTTTGCGGCTTCGCTGAGAGGCGGCGGCTCGGCCAGGGCGATGCGCGTGCGCGTCGAGAGCGCCGCGACGGCCTCGGCCACCAGCTCGTCGAGTATCTCACGCGTCGATTGCTCGCGTGTGACGAAGCCGACGCTTTGCCCGGCCATCAGCGAGCCGCGCTCGACATCGCCCTCGATCACGGCGCGGCGCAGCGCGCCGGCCCAGAAGTGCTCGATCTCGAGTTGGGCATCCTCGCGCGAGATCTCGCCGCGATTGAAACGGTCGATGACGCCGCGCTGGCAATCGGCGAAAGCCTGCGTGCCCTCGTTGGCGAGGGCGCGCACCGGAATGACCGGGAAGCGCGGATCGATCTGCACCGACGGCACGGCGTCGCGCGCACCGGCGCGCAGGAACGCCTGCTTGAAGCGGCGATGCGCGATCGATTCGCGGGCGCAGACGAAGCGCGTGCCGAGCTGCACGCCCGACGCGCCCATTTCGAGATAGGAGGTGATCGCCTCGCCCCGGCCGATGCCGCCGGCGACGAAGACCGGCACTTCGCGCAGCGCCGGCAGGATCTCCTGCGCGAGCACGCTGGTCGAGACCGGGCCGATATGCCCGCCCGCTTCCATTCCCTCGATGACGATCGCGTCGGCGCCCATGCGCACGAGCTTCTTCGCGATCACCAGCGCCGGCGCGAAGCAGACGAGCTTGGCGCCCGATTCCTTGATGCGGTTGACGGTGCTGGCATTGGGCAAGCCGCCGGCGAGCACGATATGGCCGACGCCGCGCTGGGTGCAGACCGCAACCAGCTCCGCGAGATCGGGATGCATGGTGATGAGGTTGACGCCGAACGGCTTGTCGGTGCGCTCGCGCGTCGCCGCGATCTCGGCTTCGAGCTCTTGCGGCCTCATCGCACCACAGGCGATGACGCCGAAGCCGCCGCCGTTCGAGATCGCCGCGACGAGGTTGCGCTCGCTGACCCAGGTCATGGCGCCACCCATGATCGCGAGGTCGCAGCCGAGGAATTGGGCGCCGCGGCGCCAGAGATGGTCGAGCAGGCGGCGCGCGGCATCGTCCGCGCAAGCAGAAGACGGCGTCGCGGGTTTAACGGCGCTGCGCGGCTCGACGCCCGCCGTCATACATCCAAGCCATAAGCGGTGTGGAGCGCGCGCAGCGCGAGCTCGGTGTATTCCTCCGCGACGAGGACGCTGACCTTGATCTCCGACGTCGAGATCACCTGGATGTTGATGCCTTTCTCGGCGAGCGTCTGGAACATCAGTTGCGCGACGCCGGCATGGCTGCGCATGCCGACGCCGATCACCGAGATCTTCACGACGTTGGGATCCGGCTTCAGCGCTGCGAAGTTGAGCTGCTTGCGGCGCTCCTCGAGCGTCTTCACGGTGCGCGCGAGATCGGCCTTGGTGACGGTGAAGGTGAGATCGGTCGTGCCGTCCTCGGCGATGTTCTGGACGATCATGTCGACATTGATCGCGCTGTCGGAGAGCGGGCCGAAGATCGCGGCGGCGACGCCTGGCCGGTCGGGAACCTTGACGAGCGTCACCTTGGCCTCGTCGCGGCTGTAGGCGATCCCGCTCACCACTTGCTGTTCCACGATCTCGTCCTCGTTCACGACCATTGTTCCGGGCGCGTCGGTGAAGCTCGACAATACCTGCACGCGCACGCGATGATTCATCGCCAGCTCGACCGACCGCGTCTGCAGCACCTTGGCGCCGAGCGATGCCATCTCGAGCATCTCTTCATAGGTGATCTTATCGAGCTTCTTTGCCTTCGCAACGATGCGCGGATCGGTGGTGTAGACGCCGTCGACATCGGTGAAGATATCGCAACGCTCGGCCTTGAGCGCCGCCGCGAGCGCGACCGCCGAGGTGTCGGAGCCGCCGCGCCCGAGCGTCGCGACGCGGGCGCCGGGCGCGACGCCCTGAAAGCCCGCCACGACCGGAATCTCGCCCGCCGCGATCGCGGCATCGAGCGCCGCCGTCGGGATCGCGGCGATGCGCGCCTTGCCATGCGCCTCGTCGGTCTCGATCGGCACCTGCCAGCCGAGGAAGGACCGCGCCTTGACGCCGAGCTCGCGCAAGGCGAGCGCGGTGAGGCCGGCGGTCACCTGCTCGCCCGAGGCGACGACGGTGTCGTATTCCTGCTGGTCGGGCAGACCGCCGAAGCTGTTGGTCCAGGCGACGAGCTGATTGGTGACGCCCGCCATGGCCGAGACCACGACCGCGACCTCGTTGCCGGCATCGGCTTCGCGTTTGACGCGGCGCGCAACCGCCTTGATTCGCTCGACATCGGCGACCGATGTGCCGCCGAATTTCTGCACGATGCGCGCCATACCCCTCGCCGCCTGTTCGGGGCCCTCGAACGGGCCGATCTCCCTCTGATGCAGCCGGGCGATAATCGCGTTGCCGGTGCGCCTCGGCCTATACATACTCCCGCCCGGGAAGGCAATCACAACAAGGCGATAGGCGATAACCCATGGCCCGAAATCGAGGCGCAACCGTCGACGCCGCGGAAGTCGAGCGTTTTGCCGCGATCGCGCCGGAATGGTGGAGCGAGAACGGCGCGTTCCGGCCGCTCCATCGCCTCAACCCGGCGCGGATCGAATATGCCCGCGACCGGCTCGCGGCGCATTTCGGCCGCGACATCAAAACCCGCACGCCGTTCGCCGGGCTTGGCCTGCTCGATATCGGCTGCGGCGGCGGGTTGATGTGCGAGCCGATGGCGCGGCTCGGCTTTGCCGTGACCGGCATCGATGCCGACGCAACGGCGCTCGCCGTCGCGCGCGACCATGCCGAAGCGCAAGGACTCGGCATCGATTATCGCGACGACGACGCCGAGGATCTCGCGCGGCAGCAGCGGCGCTTCGATGCGGTGCTCGCGCTCGAAGTCGTCGAGCATGCCGCCGATCCCGCACTCTTCATCGCCACGGCCGCGAGCCTCGTGAAGCGCGGCGGTGCGCTCGTTCTCTCGACCATCAACCGCACGCCGAAAGCCTATGCCGCCGCGATCATCGGCGCCGAATACGTGCTGCGCTGGCTGCCGCGCGGCACGCATGAGTACCGGAAATTCCGCCGGCCTTCCGAATTGGCGCGCGATGTGCGCGCGGCAGGCCTCATTGTCGGCGATATCACCGGGCTCGCTTACGACCCGTGGCGCGATCGGTGGCAGCAGGCCAACGACCTCGGCGTCAATTATTTACTGTTTGCCACATCGCCGGAGTAGAAATAGAGTAACCGCGTCGCAACCGGGGGGTTTGCGATTACAGGAGGACCTCCGCGGGGGCGGCAAAGGCGCGCTTTTGCTCGTGGGTGGTCCTATGAATGCGTTTCAAATGCCGCCCGGGGGCGGCGAGCGGCTTTCCGGCAAGGTCAAATGGTTCAACCGAAGCAAAGGCTTCGGTTTCATCATCCCGAACGATGGCTCGGGCGACGTGTTCTTGCCGCTGGCTGTGCTCGAGCGCTCGGGCTTCGGCGAGGCACCGGACGGTGCCGATATCACGTTCGAATGGGTGCAGGGACCGAAAGGTCGTGCTGCGACGCAAGTGCTGGAGCTCGACGCGTCGAGCGCCGCGCCCCGGCCGCCACGCGAAGGGCGGCCGCGCCGCGACTTCGATGATGGCGGGGGTGGGGGCGGCGGCGCCTCGGGACCGACGGAGCAGCTCGACGGTGTGGTCAAATGGTACGACCCGGCGCGCGGCTTCGGCTTCGTCCTGCCAAGCGATGGCGGCAAGGATGTCTTCGTGCATGTGACGGCGCTGCGCCGGGCGGGGATCGACGATCTCCAACCCGGCCAGAATGTCCGCATGCAAGTCGCCCTGGCCCGCCGCGGCCGCGAGGCCGCCACGATCCAGCTTCTCGGCTAGAACCCTTTCGCGTCCATCACCGGCAATTGGCGCCGGCGGCGATTTCTCGCCGCCGCGACGGAATCGATTCGCGTCTGCCTTAACCGTATGCTACTATATCTTGGGGTCGCAAGGCCAGTTATCCACAGGATACGGTAGGGGAGCATGGAATCGATCTGGACGCCACAACTCATGGAACAGCTCGCCGCGCTTTGGACGGAAGGGCATTCCACGGCCGAAATCGGCCGCCGGCTGGGCATCAGCAAGAATGCCGTCGTCGGCAAGGCGCATCGTCTCAGCCTGAAGCCGCGGCCATCGCCCTTGAAGCGGCCGCCGACTCGACGTGTCATCGGCGTCACGGCGCCGAGCTGCACGTGGCCGCTGGGCCATCCCGGCGAAGCCGGCTTCCATTTCTGCGGCAAGCGGCCGGTGCAGGGTAAGCCCTATTGCACCGAGCATGCGGCGATGGCCTATGTCGCGCCGAAGAAGACCAACGCCGCCTAATTGATTGCCTCGTTGATTTTCGGGCGCGCTCGACGAGCGCGCCCGAGTTTTACCGGGTGAGCTTCCTCATCGCCCGATCCAAGCCTTCCAGCGTCAGCGGATACATCCGGTCGTCCATGATCTCTTTGATCATGCCGATTGAGCGCGTCCCGTCCCAATACCGCTCCGGCACCGGGTTGAGCCAAACCGCTTTCGGATAGGCGCCGACGAGTCGCCGCAGCCACACCTCGCCCGCCTCGTCATTGAAATGCTCCACGGCGGCGCCGGGCTCGACGATCTCATAAGGGCTCATGCTGGCATCGCCGACAAAGATCAGCTTGTAGCTCTGATCGTAGGTGCGGAGGATTTCCGCGGTCGGCGTCTGGTCGTTGCGCCGACGCTGCGCGTCGGGCCATAGCGCCTCATAAGGACAATTGTGGAAGTAGAAATATTCGAGATGCTTGAACTCGGATGAGGCGGCCGAGAAGAGCTCGGCGCAGGCCCGGATATGCCCGTCCATCGAGCCGCCGATGTCGAGCAGCAGCAGCACCTTCACCGCATTGTGCCGCTCGGGCAGCAGCTTCAGGTCCAGCCAGCCGGCATTCTTCGCCGTCGCGCGGATCGTGTCGTCGAGATCGAGCTCGAGTGCCGCGCCTTCGCGTGCGAATTGCCGCAGCCGGCGCAGCGCCAGCTTGATGTTGCGCGTGCCGAGCTCGACGCGGTCGTCGAGATTCTTGAACTCGCGCTTGTCCCAGACTTTGACCGCGCGGTGATGGCGGCTCTCGTCCTGGCCGATGCGCACGCCTTCGGGATTGTAGCCCTGGGCGCCGTAAGGCGAGGTGCCTTCGGTGCCGATCCATTTATTGCCGCCCTGATGGCGCTCTTTCTGCTCTTGCAGCCGCTGCTGCAGCGTCTCCATCAGCTTGTCCCAGCCGCCCATCGCCTCGATCTGGCGTTTTTCTTCTTCGGTCAGGAGCTTCTCGCCAAGCCGCTTCAGCCATTCCGCCGGGATCGCCGGCAGTGTGTCGGCGAGATTCTCGATGCCTTTGAAGTAGTGCCCGAAGACGCGGTCGAATTTATCGAGATGCTTCTCGTCCTTCACCAGCGCGGCACGCGCGAGATAGTAGAAATCATCGACCCGCCACGAAGCGACGCCGCGCTGCATCGCTTCCATCAAGGTCAGGAATTCCTTGAGCGAGACCGGCAGCTTCGCGTCGCGCAGCTCGATGAGAAAGCCTTCGAGCATTAATTCCCGCGCTCGCGGCGATGGAGGAAGGCGAGGCGCTCGAAGAGCTGCACGTCCTGCTCGTTCTTCAAGAGCGCGCCGTAAAGCGGCGGGATGAGCTTGCCCGGATCGCGCTCGCGCAAGGCTTCGGCCGAGATGTCGTCGACCAGCAGCAGCTTGATCCAGTCGAGCAATTCCGAGGTCGAGGGTTTTTTCTTCAAGCCCGGCACGTCGCGCACTTCATAGAAGACGGTGAGCGCGTCGCGCAGCAGAGTCTTCTGCAAGCCCGGGTAATGCACGTCGACGATGCGCGCCATGGTGTCGCGATCGGGGAAGCGGATGTAGTGGAAGAAGCAGCGGCGCAGGAAGGCGTCGGGCAGCTCTTTCTCGTTGTTCGAGGTGATGACGACGACCGGGCGATGTTGCGCCCTCACCGTCTCGCGCGTCTCGTAGACGAA
>Ga0335085_10004729_pt1 | contig 22330 bp, 16 predicted proteins | sample Lox_Sample_45_FD_206712 | JGI IMG/M metagenome (GOLD analysis project Ga0335085, IMG submission 206712) | Soil microbial communities from Loxahatchee National Wildlife Refuge, Florida, United States - Lox_Sample_4.5 | ecosystem: Environmental > Terrestrial > Soil > Wetlands | place: USA...
CGGCGGGGCGAAGGCAACGCGCTCGGCAGCCTGGGCCTTGCCTACTACAGCTTCGGCGAGTACCGCCGCGCTATCGAGTACTACGACCAGCACCTGGCGATCGCCCGCGAGATCGGCGACCGGCGGGGCGAGGGCAACGCGCTGTGGAACACGAGCCTGGTGCTCGACGAGCTCGGCGAGCGCGCCAAGGCCATCGGGAATGCCGAGGCCGCACTCAAGATTCACGCGCAAATCGAGAGCCCGTACGCTGAGCAGGTGAGGAAGCAGATTGAGGAATGGAAGGATCGGGTCATCGGGCGATCGGGTCATCGGGCCACCTGAACCCTCCGTGTAGGCTATTTTGCAATGATGAATTCGGAAACCAATGTTTATGTAGCCTACATTATGAGCCAAGCTATGTAAATAATTCTCATTGACAGAACCTATACTTGAGCTACCATGCCTCCTATAACCTCCGCCGGATTCCCGGCCGGCGGAGACCGGAGGCCCTCATGTCGCCCGTCAGGCATCCCACGCCCATGGTAGTAACTCAGTTTGACGTGGCACGGCCATCTTGGCCGTTCCTATTCACGGGCGGGACGCCCGTGCCACGTCAAATTGACCCTCCTGCCACGCTCACCCGTCGGAAGCTCGAAGCCAACCAGGCCGATGCGCGTCTGCTGCGGGGACCGGTCACGGCGAAAGGGAGCGAACGTATCGGGACGCGCATCAGCTCCAAGGAGGTCGGCGGGGAATTACAAATGAACAGCTTTCGGCGCGACGAGCGGAAAACGAGGAACGAACCCACTATGTCATTTAGAATCAGCAAAGCCGTTTTTGGGTGGAGGCTTGGTTGTCTCCGGGAGCGCAGTGATCGAAAGAGCCGTTCCCGGCTGGCATGGCCACCTGGGCCTCTCGGATTTCAAAAAAGAGGTCGAAATCGAGGAACGAACCCACTATGTCGTTTAGAATCAGCAAAACCTCTTCGCGCCAACCGTTGCCCATCCCCGAGCCGCCAGTCCGGTTAGAATCGGGCTCCGGGAGGAAGTTATCAACCGTGAATCGCGAATCAGCGGCGGCAACCGTTGGGCCTAAGCAAGCCCGATTTGATGTTCACGCCGCCTTGGACCGCTCGGCGTCGGCCCGATGGGCGCTGGCGCCGGCGCTCGTGACGGTCGCTTCGGCGATTGACCTTCTGCTGCAGGCTTACAACATCCGGCGCCCGACGCCGGAGATCCTGCTGGCCGCCATCGTGATCACGGTGTGGTATGCCGGCGCGGGTCCTGGACTCCTGGCCGTCCTGCTCTCAATCTTGTCGCTGGCGTATTTCTTCCTGCCCCCTTCAGATTCCCTGGTGGTCGCCCGTCCCGACCTGCTTTACTTCGCGAGCTTTGTATTCTTTGCCTTGCTGACGGATTGGTTCAGCTCGGTGCGCCGGCGAACGGAGCGGTCGCTCGAGGTGGCGCGGTCGGATCTGGAGATCAAGGTTGCGGAACGCACCGCCGAACTCCAGCGCCGGAATCAGACCTTGCAGCTTGAAATTGCCGAGCGCAAGCGCGCCGAACAGGACCTGCAGGAAGCCAAGTCGCAGTTGGCGCACGCCGGCCGCCTCACGGCGATGGGCGAGCTGACGGCGTCCATTGCGCATGAGATCAATCAGCCCCTGGCGGCAATCGTGGCCAACGCCGATGCCTGCACGCGCTTGCTAGCCGGCCCGACAGTTGATCTAGGCGAGGTGCGGGACGCCGTGAGCGACATCGCCGAGGCGGGCACGCGCGCGGGCGAGGTTATCGCCCGCATACGGGCGTTTCTGAGGAAGGCGCCCGTCGCCGAGCATTGCCGGGTCGACTTGAATGGCGTGATTCAGGAGGTTCTGGAGTTGACGGGCAGCGAGCTCGAGCGGCACGAGATATCGGTCCGCTGCGACCTCGATTCCGGCCTTCCAGGGGTGCAGGGCGATCGCGTGGAGTTGCAGCAGGTGATTCTGAATCTGGTGATGAACGGCATTGAGGCCATGCTCCCTGATACCAGCCGGCCGCGCTTGTTGGTGATCCACTCCCAGTCCATCGAGGGGGAAAGCGTCCGGGTGACGATCAGCGACTCCGGGATCGGGCTTCGGCCCGAGACGCTCAGCCGCCTTTTTGACCCCTTCTTTACCACCAAACCCAATGGCTTGGGTCTTGGCCTGGCCATCAGCCGGTCGATTGTCGAGTCGCACGGCGGTCGCTTGTGGGCCCTCGAGGGCACCGGTCCCGGCGCGGCATTCCGCTTCACGCTGCCCGCCTGCAGTCCGGAGACGCGATGAGCGAAGAAGCGCCGGTCGTTTTTGTGGTGGAAGATGAGAAACTGGTGCGCCGGGCGCTGGAACGGTTGATTCGCGCCGCGGGTTTCGCCGTGCGGACCTTCGCCTCGGCGCAGGAGTTCCTTCGCGAGGAGCGTCCTGACACCGCAGGCTGCCTGGTGCTGGATGTGCGTCTGCCCGACTTGAGTGGCATGGACCTGCAGCAGGAGTTGATCAGGATCGGCGACGAGATGCCCATCGTCTTTATCACCGGCCACGGCGACATTCCCATGACGGTGCGGGCCATGAAAGCGGGCGCGGTGGAGTTCCTCACGAAACCCTTCCGCGACCAGGACTTGCTGGGCGCGATCGAGCATGGCATCGACCGTCATCGTGCCGCGCGGCGGCGACAACGCGAAGTCCTGGTGCTGCGGCAGTGCTATGCCCTGCTGACGGCCCGCGAACGCGAGGTGTTCCCTCTTGTGACCAGCGGAATGCTCAACAAACAGATCGCGATGCGGCTTGGAACCAGCGAAAAGACCGTCAAAGTTCATCGCGGCCAGGTGATGCACAAGATGCAGGCAAGCTCCCTGGCGGACCTCGTCCGCATGGGAGAAAAGCTGGGAATTCGCCCTCCTCTCCGTGACTAGGACTAAAGTCCAATAGACTGAACACGAGCCGGGAGGTTATCGTGCAACTCATTTGGGATGGGCTTGCGCGTGCGAGAGGCGCGCGCGTCCGGAGTGGACGGAGGGAAGACAGATCTCGCTTCTTTGCTCGAAAGAAGGGCTCCTTTGCGGGGAAGGCCGCGGACTCGTTTGGCCACCCAATACAACTCCCCTCACCGGGAATTGCCGCGCGACCTTTCGTGTCGTTCGGCTGGAGGAAGGCTGGAGAAAGGGCAGTGGTATACTCGCTGACACTCCCGGGGGGGATACTCCTTCTGCGGAAGGAGCCGGAGCCGATCTTTTATGGCGCCGGTGACCGCGAATTGGCTTGTCCGGGGCATGCCCCGGTCAGAAGGGTGCGGTCATGCGAGCGCAGCACAAATTCTTCAGGATCGCCTCGACCATTCTCAACTTCTTCTTTCTCCTCACCGCCACGATTCCCGGCTGGGCGGGAGGCTTTACCGCATACAAGAACTACCCCGCCGGCACGAGCCCCCATAGCGTGGCCGTCGGCGACCTCAATGGAGATGGTGTGCCCGACCTCGTCGCCGCCAATTTCGGGAGCGCGAATGTGAGCGTTTTGCTGGGAAATGGGCAGGGGGCTTTCAAGGCCGCTCTCAACTACCCGGCGGGCTCTTATCCCATCAGCGTTGCGGTCGCTGATTTCAATGAGGACGGTTTTCTGGACGTAGCGGTGGCGGACAACAACAACAACAAGTCTGCGGGGAACTTGGGCATTCTCCTGGGAAGCGGCGACGGTACGCTCGAAGGGCCGGTCAACTACAGCACCGAAGGATCGCCCTACTTTGTGGCCGCGGCCGACCTCAACGGCGACAACCATCTCGATGTGGTGATGGCGAACCACGGTGGCGGAGTGGCGGTGTACCTCGGAAACGGCGACGGCACCTTTCAGAATGCCTCCTATTATCACGCCGGAGGCAATCCTCAATCCGTCGTCATCGCGGATTTCAATGGTGACGGCGTTCCGGACCTGGCCGTCGCGAACAGCCTGAGCAACAACATCAGTATCCTGATCGGCCGGGGTGACGGAAGCTTCCTTGCGCCCAGGGATTACACCGCGGGAACTTCGCCGAGTGTCGTGGTCGCAGCCGATTTCGACGGCGATGGCAATATCGACCTGGCCGTACCCAACAACGGCAGCAACACGATCAGCGTCCTGCGGGGAAAGGGCAATGGCAGGTTTCAACCGCAATACACGCTGACCACCGGTTCCCGGCCTTCCGGTTTGACCACAGCGGATTTCAATGGCGATTCGAAACCCGACCTGGCGGTAACGAATCAGAGTGGCGCCAACGAAAGCATCGCTGTCTTTCTGGGCAATGGGGATGGCACTTTCCAGAATCCGGCTACCTATCCCGCGGGTGATCAGCCTCGAATCATTGCGGCTGCTGATCTCAACCGCGACGGCGCGCCGGACCTGGCGGTCGCCTGCTCTCAGGGTGAACTCAACGTTTTCTTGAATACCGGCGGCACACGCATCCTGGAAAGCAGCTCGCCCAATCCCTCCAAAGAGGGGCAGGCGGTCACCTTTGCAACCCAGGTAACCGTGGGCGTGGCGGGTTCGGGAGCTCCAACGGGAAGTGTAAGCTACTATGATGGGTCTACCGTCCTAGGCACCGGTTTACTCGGTCCAGCCGGCAAGACGAGCTTCACGACGTCCGGCCTCTCCGTCGGGTCGCATAGCATTTACGAATTTTACTCCGGCGACAGCAACTTCAATCCGAACAACAGTGCTGCGCCGATCACACAGGTGGTGAATTCCCCATGAACATTGGTCAGCGCCTCAGAAAGCTCCGCAAATCCAAAGGACTCTCGCTCGGCGACGTTCAGGAACGCACCGGCATGCACGGCTCTCACCTTTCCCGGGTTGAGACTGGCCGGATCGTTCCCAGCCTGGAGACGCTTCAACGCTGGGCTTGGGCGCTCGACGCTCAGCTCTACGAGTTTTTTCTGGAAGACGGGCAGACGCTGCCGACGGGAACGGTTAAGGGAAGCGGTCAAGCGGTGCGCTTCGTCGATTCGCGCGAGGAGCGCTTGCTGGATTTGTTCTGCCGCATGGACGGCCGTAACCAGGAGCTGATTCTGTCGTTGGCCGAGTCGGTTGATAAACACCTGCCGAGAAATGGCGGCGGTCCGCGCAAGGCTGGCCCGCAAATTGAGACTTCCTTCTCCCCGGGACGAAACGGGAGCAAAGGTCCCAAGCTGACGAGCGGCGAAGCTCCGCAGTTGCGCGCCGCGCTTGTGGCCGGCGGGAATCGCTAGCTCCGAAGCCCTGCCCGCAGGCGCCGGATTCGCCTTTGCCAGCTTCGCCCGGAATGGAACATCCTGCCTCACGCTCCGCTCCTCGCCTGAGTCGCCGGCAGAGTCTCAGGTTGTGGTGCACGCTTCCCAGCGCGCTTTTGAGCACATCGCAGGCAAAATGCCTGCACACAAACTGAGACACTACGGAGGCGCCCTCAAAGCTCGCATCGCCTCGAATTTCCATGTTAGGCTTGAGCCATGCCGCGCTACGGTGGGTCGCAAATCTCTTTTGGGCCGCCATTCACCGGGATGGTGAAGACGCTGTGCATCGTCACTTCGGCGGTGTTTCTCGCGACTTATGTGCCCGCGGCCCTGATGGGGTCGCCGCTTCCTTTCGGCGCTGACATCCTCGGCCTCAGGCCGGCGCTGGTCCTGCACGGCGCCCTCTGGCAGCCTGTCACTTATCTCTTCCTGCACGGCGGCTGGTTCCACATCATCTTCAATCTCTTTGCGCTCTGGATGTTCGGGTACGATTTGGAGCAGGCATGGGGACCGCGACGCTTCCTCTACTACTTTTTCCTGACCGGGATCGGCGGCGCGCTCTTCAACATCCTGCTCGATCCAGGGAGCTTGATTCCTGTCATCGGCAACTCCGCAGCCGTATATGGAATCCTGCTGGCTTTCGGTATGTTGTTTCCCGACCGCCCCATCTTCCTGTGGTTCGTGGTTCCGATCAAGGCGAAGTGGTTCGTGCTCATTATGGGCTTGATCGAATTCTGGGGCTCTCTGACGCAATCCGGCGGCGGCATCAGCCATCTGGCGCATCTGGGCGGGATGCTCTTCGGATTCTTCTACGTGCGATCGGTGCGCGCGCGCCGCGGACCGCGCGGTGGGAGCTTGAATTTGCGCGAGCGCTATGAGGACTGGCGCCGCGCGCGGCGGCGCCGCAAATTCGAAAGCTACATGCGGGATCGCGACGATCGCGGTGATCCGCCCAATCGTTGGGTGAACTGAACGAGTGCGTCGCGCGCCCCACCAATCAGTCCGCTGAGCCTGTCTGCACGTTCCAGCCATCGACTTGCACCACGGGCCGGGCTCCGTCGAGTTCTGCGGAGCTGTAACTCGCCGTGATCTGGCGCGATTCTCCGGGGAGAAGTGAGATGTAGTTGTCCTCCCACTGGATGGGGTGAATGTCACCGCCATTCTTTCCCTTGCGAACTTCCAAATGAACGAAGAATGCGAGACTCGCGCTCGGGTTCTTCACCGTGACCTCGGTGGATTCTTCGCTGCCGCGGCTGTGACTGTGAGCCGCAAGGTCCAGGCGCACGCGCGGCAAGGTGCCGAGCTCCTTGTAATCGGCGTAAGAGCTGAGCGGCGTATAAAACCAGGTCGAGTGCGCGAAATTGTTGACGTCGGGCGTGGTGGAGAGCCAGTAGAAGTTGCGGCTCAGGACGCGGCCGGCGTCGTCGCTGAGATCGAGCTTCAGGAAATAGGTGTCGCTCAGCCCCTCGATTTTAGGCAGCGTCAGGAGCACGTTGCTCGAATCCGGCGCGGCGTCCAGCGTGGCTTCGCGGGAGAATTTTGGCGTCAAGTCGAAGTTCAGCACCATAACCTTCGCCTTGAGTCCGGAATGAGCCTGATAGGTAGAATTCACCACCACAATCGCGCTGTCAGGGTAGGAATACTGGATGTGCACGGGCTCGCAAGCTTTCTTGGTCCCATAGTAGCCGCCGCCGGGCCGCAGATACCAGTCGTAAAGGTGCCAGATCATCGATGGCCAGGCATTGTTCTCCATCCACTGGACCACTCCGGTTGATTTGTATTTGTTTTGGCTGTACCCCTCGAACATGGCGCGTTCGGCGGCGTAGGTCTGGAGTTGGCTTTTCTCCACGTAGTCGTCGAGCCCGGTGGACGCGCCGTAGTGGGCCTCGAGAGCGCGATTGAAGATGTCGAATTTCTTGAACTCGCCGCCGCCCGCATGAAGCTCCCAGGCGTCATTGACCGGCCAGAGTTTGTCAGCCGGCAGCATTTCGCGGATGCTCTCGATCACCGGAATTGCCGGACCGGGACTGGTCTCGGTGTTGAAGCCGTATGCGCCGCCGTGCTGGCTGTCTTCCAGCCAATAGGACGGCGCCACGTAATCGTAAGGTCCGGTCATCTTGACGCCGCTGGGACCAATGGTCGTCGGCCGCGCGGTTGCCGAGGACACGTAAGGGTTTGGCCAATCCGTGTCCTTGACGACCTTGAGATACATCTCCTCGACGCGGGGAGGCGGCGCATTATCGCTGCCGTAGGCGAACATCAGCAAGCTCGCGTGGCTGCGCAGGCGCAGCAACTGGGTGCGCAGAGATTCGGCGGCGATGTCGTAATCCTCATCCTTCCATGTCTTCCAGCGCTCCCAATGATCGCAGCAGCACCAGCCCGCCATCACCAGCACGCCGTACCGGTCCGCCAGGTCGAAGAGGTGATCGTCGACGAGCTTGCCCTCCAGCCGGATCGTGTTTAGGCCCAGGTCGCGCGTGTAGCGCATTTCTTCCCCTTCACGCGCGGGGTTGTAGCGCAGCATCATGTCCGGCGCCCAGCCGCCGCCGCGGATGAGGATGCGCTTGCCGTTCACGGAGAACACGCGATGCTTGTCCTGATCAAGCTCCGAGGTGATCTCGCGGACGCCGAACTGGAGCGACTGCTGGTCCGAAAGCTTTCCTCCGGACTCGACTTCGATGTGCAGGTCGTAGAGACCCGGCGTACCCATCTGCGCCGGCCACCAGAGGCGGGGCTGCCGGAGGTTCAACGCCGGATATTGATCCGGCGTAAAGGTCACGATCTTCGTTTCGCCCGGCTGGAGATCTACGTTCTGAGAGAGATTGATGCCCGCGAGCCGCGCCTTGAGCACGCCATGTGCCGGCTCTTTTCCCGGATTCACGAGGCTGGCGGAGACGGTCAGATGAGCGACATCGAGCGAGGGCAGATCGAAATGAGTGGCGACGGCAGGGTTGCGCAAAGCGATCGGCCCGCTGGCGGAAATCGAGACCTCGCGCCACACGCCCATGTCTTTGTCCGGCGGCAGCGGATTCCAGTCCACCCAGGTGATCGAGAGCGAATCCGGCTTGGGCGGGAAGATCTCGACAGCGAGCACGTTCGTTGCGCCGGGCCGGGCCACGGCGGTCACATCGAATTCAAACAGACGCCACATGCCGGCCATTTTCGTCTGGTCCGCGATCTGCACTCCATTAAGCCAGACATTCGCCCGATAGTTGATGCCGTCAAAATGCAGCCAGAGGTTCTTGTCCTTGTACGCGGGCAGCCGGAATTCCGCTCGATACCACCACGGAACGTTGAACGGACTACCAGCCGGCATCTCGATGTTGGCGAAATTAGCGCCCACCGGATAGTCTGCGCCCGGAATCGACCGTAGATTCATGCCGTAGTAAGGATCGGGGTAGATGTGCTCGGCCACCAGCGCGGCCAGAATCGTACTTGGAACAGTTGCCGGATACCAGCCGTCGGGCTTGAACAGTGGTGTAGAGATCGTGTCCCCGGGTGCGGTGACTTTGGCCGACGATTGGATGGCCCAGCCTTCTTGAAGGGAGATTGAGTCGCCTGCAGCGCGGGCGTCAGGAACTACGCCGCAGGCAGCAAGCCCGAAGGCCAGGATGACGGCAAGCCGTACGCCTGCATCAGGGTTGTGGAAGGGGCCCCGCAGGGCCGCGCCGATCTCGCGTCTCAGGGGATCTATCGCCCTTGCTGCACTCGTCCTCGCTCTGTTCATCGCGCCCCTCCGGCGACACGCGAGCCTGCCCCTGCCGGCCGAGGCCTGCAGTCTTTCGATGAAGGACGCGCCGCCGTTTCGGATTTCCGATCGCTTGAAAATGCAACCGGCTCCGCCCCGGGACTGTCCGGGGCTACTCAGGTGGGTTACTCGCCCGAGCCGCGAACGTTCTCCGCCCGCGGGCCTTTGTCGCCCTGCCGCAATTCGAACTCCACCGCCTGACCCTCGTGAAGGCTGTCGAAATTCAGTCCGCGAAGTCCGCTGCGATGGAAGAAAACTTCCTGACCATCTGCTGTCTTGATGAACCCGAACCCACGATCTCGAACAACCCTCTTGATTGTTCCCTGCATTCTGCACCTCGCACGCTTATAAAGCGCAAAGCCAAGCGTCCCCGGTCGTTGTGCCGGAGCAGCCGAAGACGGGTTCTATTCGGGCTGACTGTAGCAGTACCGCAGGGTTTTGTCAAAGCGTAACATAGGTTTATCCGTCAAGAGCCGGCTCCGATTTATGCTCTCACGATTTCGGCGTAAGGGGCCGCTTTCGAGTTAACATCAGCAGATCGGACGCGTGCTGTTATTTCGCGCAGTCTGAACCCAGCCTTTTCGGGCGAGCGCGGTGCCGAGCGCGATACATGAGCTCACCGATTACAGAAGTGCAGGCCTGGTCCAGCGGCGGCGAGTCCGGAGCCGCGCCGCAACCGCTTGCCTCGCGCCTGGTCTCGCTGGACGTTTTTCGCGGACTCACCATCGCCGGCATGATCCTTGTCAACAACAACGGCGATGCGTCCGCCTACTGGCCCCTGAAGCATTCACATTGGAACGGGTGGACGCCTACGGATCTCGTTTTCCCCTTTTTTCTCTTTATCGTCGGCGTGTCCATGACGTTTTCCTTTGCATCGCGACTGAAACGCGGCGAATCGACCGGCCGGTTGCTGGCGCACGCCGTGCGACGCGCCATTATCCTCTTCGCGCTGGGCGTTTTTCTGAACGGCTTTCCAAACGAGTTTCATCCCGCCACCATCAGAATCGAAGGAGTGCTGCAGCGCATTGCCCTCTGCTATTTGCTTGCGGCGTTCGTGGTGCTGTGGACCGGAACGCGCGAACGCGTGACGATGATCGCCATTTGTCTTGTCGGCTACTGGGTACTGATGCGCTTTGTGCCGGTGCCGGGATTCGGCGTGCCGACGCATGCCGTCCCGCTGCTCGATCCCGATCGCAATCTCGCCGCCTGGCTGGATCGCAAGCTCCTCATGGGCCACCTGTACGAAGGAACGCGTGATCCCGAAGGCCTGCTGAGCACCATACCTGCCCTGGCCACGACGCTCATTGGCGTCCTGACCGGCGATTGGCTGCGGTCGAGCGCGAATTCACGGCGCAAAGTGATCGGGATGGTGGCCCTGGGCGTGATCGGAATCGTGGCGGGCAGGTTCTTCGGCATCTGGTTCCCGATCAACAAGAAGCTTTGGACCAGCTCGTACGTGATGTTCACCGGCGGCGCCGCACTGCTAGGATTGAGCCTCTGCTACGCGGTGCTCGATCTGAGGAAGTGGCGCGGGCGCTGGACGATGCCCATTCTCGTGTTCGGCATGAATTCCATCGTCGCCTACGCGTTCTCGGAAATCCTGGCCAAGGTGCTTGACGCGTGGCCGGTGCGCGCGGCAGGCGGCGAAGTTCTGAACGCCCAGAAGTTTATCTACCAGCGATTCTTCGCGCCTCTGGCGAGCGCGCCCAACGCGTCCTTGATCTATTCGCTGGCCTTTGTGCTGGTCTGCTGGGTTGTGGCCTGGACGTTATATCGCAGGCGCACTTTCATCAAAATTTGATTCGCTCATGCCTTCACGATTGCTTATCGGGGTCGACATCGGAGGCACCAAGACCGCGGTGCTCGATTCGCTTAAGCCGCCCGCCGTGCTCGAGCGCATCGAGTTTCCCACGCGTCCGGCGCGCGGCCCTGAACCCGCCATCGAGCAGATCAAGGGCGGGATCCGCAAGCTGCTGTCAAAGCACCGGGCGAGCGGCATCGAGCTCGACGCGATCGGCGTGAGTTGCGGCAGCCCGCTCGACCCCGTCCGCGGCGTGATTCAGGCGCCGCCGAATCTCTCCACTTGGATCGACGTCCCGATCACGGCCATTCTGGAGAAGGAATTTGAAGCCAAATGCGAACTGGAGAACGACGCCAACGCCGGAGCCGTGGCCGAGTATCGCTTCGGCGCTGGCCAGGGATGCCGCCATATGATCTTCATCACCATGGGCACCGGATTCGGCGCCGGCATCATCGCCGACGGGCGGCTCTATCGTGGCGCCAACGACATGGCGGGCGAAATCGGTCACGTCCGCCTCACGCGTGCCGGACCCGTCGGCTACCACAAGGCCGGTTCCGCCGAAGGCTGGGCGAGCGGCGGCGGCATGGCGCAGGTGGCCGCGCAGGTGGTGGCCGCTGCGCGCCGGAGAAGGGAACAGACCGTGCTCTCAAATCTCGCGAAGAGTGGAAAAGCGATCACAGCCCGCGAGGTCGGCTTCGCCGCCCAGCGCGGTGACGGCGTCGCCATCCGAATCGTACGAAGCACCGGACGCCGTCTTGGCGAAGCGCTGGCTATCCTGGTGGACCTCTTCAATCCCGAACGCATCGTGATTGGCGGCCTGGCGATGCGCCTTGGTGACCTGTTGCTGGAACCAGCGCGCCGCGTGATCCACCGTGAGGCGCTGGCCATCTCCGCCGAGACGTGCCGGATTGTTCCGGCGGCGCTCGGCGAGCGCATCGGAGACGTCGCCGCGCTTTCCATCGCCATGGGCCTGGCGGCTCATTGAAGCCGGAGGCCATCGGAACTTTGCAAGAAATTGGCATGTCAATTGAGTTAATCTTGACAGACAGTCGCGACAGAAGTAGCCTGCGGTCGCATAACAGCACTCCGGTAAAAAGAGCTTCGATTGCAGGCGCTCTATGAATGCCCTCGACTTCGTTCGGCTTCCCGAGTTGATGAAGCTGGGCCAGGGCCGGCCAGAGATCGCCATCGCGCTGATCGATGGTCCTGTTGCCCGCGATCTTTCTGAATTTGCTGCTTCAAATATCCGGGAAGTACCAGGCAAGCTGAGTGGAACCTGCGCCCGCGCCGGCACCCTCGCGTGTACCCACGGCACCTTCGTGGCCGGCATGCTGGCGGCGCGTAGAGGCTCCGCCGCGCCCGCGATTTGTCCGGGTTGTACATTGCTGCTGCGCCCTATTTTTGCCGACGCTGGGAACGGAAACGGTCACATGCCCAGCGCCATCCCTGAAGAATTGGCCGAGGCGATTATCGACAGTGTGGAGGCGGGCGCCCAAGTGATTAATCTCAGCGCCGCGCTCGTCCAAGTGTCGCCCAAGGGCGAGAGCAAGTTGCAGGAGTCGCTGGACTACGCAGCCCAGCGGGGTGTCATGATCGTAGCCGCCGCCGGCAACCAGGGAATGCTGGGCAGTTCCGTGATTACGGGGCACTCCTGGGTGATTCCGGTCGCGGCCTGCGACCTTCAAGGCCGGCCACTCCGGGCATCGAATCTCGGAGGCTCGATCGGCAGGCGAGGTCTCAGAGCGCCTGGAGAAGGTGTGACAAGCTTGGGCTCGAATGGCAGACCCCAGACTTTTGGCGGCACGAGCGCGGCGGCGCCCTTTGTGACGGGTGCCATCGGGCTGCTTTGGTCCGAGTTTCCCAAGGCGCGTGCAGTCGAAGTAAAGCTTGCATTGATACGGCCCGATCGTCAACGGCACAGAGTCGTTGTGCCGCCGTTGTTGGACGCCTGGGCAGCCCATGAAGCATTGGCCAGCTCTCAGTCGGGGAGAAGAGTTTGATGAAAGAGAAGGAAAGGGCCGAGCGCAAAGACGAGCCACGCGCTCGCCCGCCCCATCGAGTGCGGCTTCCCGGATTTCTTGTGGAGGAGGAAACCGGTCTGGGGGACGCCATCAAGCGCCTTACGTACGCCATGGGCATCCGGCCTTGCGGTGGCTGCGAGCAGCGTGCTGCAGCACTGAACCGCTGGATGGTATTGGGTCCCGGGAAGGGGTAACCGTATCCTCACCGTTCGGCCGCCGGGCAATTGATAGTTTGAGAGCAAGAATACCCGCTTTGAACTGGGAAGCCTGAGCGAGCTCATCCCTCGGGCTCAAATCGCTAAACCGAAGAAAGGAGAATTTATGGAAGAGGCAGAAGCAAGAGAGCAGGCGGCAACGGCCGGACGGTCCCTTGAACCGTCATCGAGCGCACTGGCCCCGACGGGCGCTGTCGGCGTGGTTCCCCAAGCATGTCCGACCTGTGGAACCGCGCCCGCTGCGAACGCCGCAGTGTCTGTGCCGCCCTCCTGGGTCTACGCCATTGGCCGCATTGAACCTCGCTTCCCTAAAGTTTCAGTGGAGAAGGAATTCGCGCAGGTTCTGGGTCGAGACAAGACGGCGGGCCTTACGGATCGGCAGGCCTTCCAAGCCGCCCTTTCCAAGCCTGAGAACCGATACCTTGCGCGGCAGCTCTGCTGGGTGATGACGATCGAGGGCCTGGAGACGTACATTCTCGTCCCGCGGGATCCAGTAGACCTTACTCGCCTCGTCGAGGCGCTGCGTCCTACACCTCAGCCGTGGGATCTCGACTGCGTTATCGGTGTCCGCGGACCCATTGCGCCGCCGGAGATGTGCAACGGGCTCATGGTCCCCATTGTGGTGTTCGACCAGATCTACTCGTTTGATCGCGATTCGCTGATCAAGGCCATCCCCAAGCCCAAGGAGATCAGCGCCAAGGAGTTTGCACCGGCTGCCGAAGAACTGTTTGACCGCATTATGCAGATGACCGATAACGCCGGCGCCACCGACGAGCACCGCGCTCTGAATTATCTGGCCGTTCGCTACCCTCGAATCTACGAGCTCGTTTCTGAAGCCTTTGGCCGAAACGAATCCTTAAGTGCAGTGGATGTGAATCTTTCGCCGCTGAGCGGCACGCGCAAGGTAGTTGAAGTAGTGGTCTCTTTCACCAACCGGAACACGGATGTAGTAAGCAAGCAGTCAGTGCGCGTCGACGTGACCGACGAGTTTCCTTTCCTGGTCACGAAGCTGTCGCCATACTATGATCGCTGAATGCCAGAATCTAAAAGGAGGTCCGCACATGCAGATGCCAGGATTTAACGCGCAAAGTTCGCTTCACAGAGCGCGTGGGTATTACCAGGAGGGATTGTCGGGCGCCTGGAACTTACATCGAGGGACGATACAGCCAGCGCTGTTTCGCCTTGGAGACTATGATTGCGACTGGGGCGCCGACGGCAGTCTGGTATGTGGGCAGGACGCGGGAGGCGGGGTGAGTTTTGGCGGCGCTAAGCCCGGTCCCAAAGCTGCCTGCATCAACAATTGCATCAAGCGCCACCATCCAGGCGCAAAGCGGACTAAGTGCATCGATGATTGTTCTTAGCCGGCTTTGCATCATTCGCCCCGGTTGCCGGTGGTATCAACAGGAAGGCAAGGCAGCCTGCTTGCGCTACCCGCAGGTGGTCACGCAAACGTACGAAGGGAGCGAGGACTACCGGAGGGCGGCTGAGGGCTAGCCTTCGATAAAGCATGCGAGTCCTGGCCAGCTCCCTTCTCCCGTCATGAGCAGCGGCTGAGCAGCCTCGGCCGTCCCTGAGTCATTCCTGCTTTGGGAGAGCTGGATGTGCTGGCCAAAACTGCTGTGCTACCTTCGCGCTTTTTCATTGATTAGCGGCGGCCGGCGGTGGAACAGGATTTCCGACACCCTTCCAGGCCAGCTCATCGTGCTGACCGTGATTGCACATCCTGCCAATCCGAATATCGTTTATGCGAGCACGTCGGGAGGCATCTACGTCAGTCAGAACGCCGGGGCAGTTGGGTGTCCCTACAATCTGCGGACGCTCCAAAAAGCGCCGGCGGTTTTGAGACTCCTTATTACTTCAACGGCGCGGCATTCGATTCCGTTGCGACCGTGGTCCGCGAAGACGAGCCCATGATTATCGATCCCCAGACCAGCCACTTGTTGCACGGCGGGGCTGGAGTGCAAATCCTGGTGGGCATGAGGTGATATCGGCGCAGCTTCAAAAGCCCGAGACCGGATGATCTATTTTCTGGCCACCCTGGACTTCAAACAACGGAAGTCCGCGCTACACCTGCTTCGTATCTGGCTCGGGAAGACGTTGCGGTAACCAGGTTTATTATAGAGAGGCGGAAGTGACATGGCCGCACATGGCAACCATGACGACCAGGCCACATTGAAGCTGCGAGCGGCTCAACGCGCGCTGCAGCTCGTCGAATCCGGAATGACGGTTGGTTTGGGCTCCGGCTCGACGGCGACGCTCTGGATCAAGCTCCTTGGCGAGCGAGTGCGTGACCATGGCCTGGATATTCGCGCGATCGCAAGTTCAGAGGCCAGCGAACGCCTGGGGCGTAGCTACGGAATCTCTTTTGTCAGTTTTGAGGAGTGCCGGAGCCTCGACCTCACCGTCGACGGCGCGGACGAAGTCGCACCCAAGCTCGCACTGATCAAGGGAGGGGGCGGCAAACTGCTACGCGAGAAGATCGTCGCCAGTGCGTCGAACCGGTTCGTGATCGTAGCCGACGAGTCGAAGCAGGTCGAGAAGCTTGGCCGCTTTCCTTTGCCGGTAGAAGTGATTCAGATGGCTGTGCCCCTGGTGAGGAACTCCCTTCGTGAACTGGGCTTCACGCCCACGATTCGAACGAATCCCGATGGAACCCGTTACATCACCGACGAAGGGAACCTGATTCTTGACTGCTCCGGCCTTCTTCTGGAAAACCCCGATGAAATGGCGGCCGAACTCGACTCTATCGTCGGAGTGGTGGAACACGGCCTGTTCCTGGGTATGGCCGACCTTGCTCTGATTGCGTGCGAAGATCGGCTGATCGAACGCTCCGTGTAGCGAGGGAGCTATCCTATTTCATCGGCCTGAAAGGCTGAGCTAACCTCAGCCTCGGCAACGCCCGGGGTATCAAGTTGGCCCTCCGGAAGGTGTGCCAGCCCTGACAACCAGGTCACTGCGAGCATCCAGATCTTTGCCAAGCGATTGCTCCGGGGACATGTAGGCGACGGTGCCCACCGTCGCACCGGTGGGGCATTGCGCCGTGCCACCCACTTCACCTCGGTTGCGAGCGAGCCAGATGTGATTCCCGTCACTGGCGAAATCAATTCTCAATTCAACACTGGATACGGGTATCCCATGCAAGCTGCGCCAGTTGACATCAGCAGACCCGGGGCAAATTCAATGGATCGCCCAGGCCTGATTTTCAACATCGTGCGGTTTTCGTTGCATGACGGCCCTGGCATCCGGACGACGGTCTTTCTTAAGGGCTGTCCCCTTTCATGCTGTTGGTGCCACAACCCCGAGGGACGAAGGTCGAAGCCGGATCTGATGTTCTTTGAGAATCGATGCGTGCGCTGTGGCGAGTGCGTGAAGGTGTGTCCTCATGGCGCAACCGTCTTCGAGAACGGCGCCGTGAGGATCACCGATGTCTGTCACGCCTGCGGCACGTGTGTGGACGTGTGTGCCGCCGGCGCGCGCGAACTCGCCGGCCGATGGGTCACCGCTCGGGAGGTGATGGCCGAGGTTGAAAGAGACCGCCTCTTTTGGGAGGAGGCCGGAGGGGGCGTTACCTTTTCCGGTGGAGAGCCCCTGTTCCAGCCTCAATTCCTCGAAGCGCTGCTGGAGGCGTGCCGCGAGCGCAAGATCCATACGGCGGTGGAGACATCCGGATACGCGAGCAAGCGGCTCATGTCGCGCCTCGCTCCCAAGGTCGATTTGTTTCTGGTTGATCTGAAGCTGATGGACTCAGCGAAACACAGGCTCAACACCGGCAAGGGGAACGACTTGATCCTGTCAAACATCAGGATGTTGGCCGACACCGGTCGGGACCTGATCATCCGCTATCCAGTGATCCCCGGAGTCAACGCCGACGAGGACAACGTCCGCCAAATGCTTCAATTCCTGGAGGAGATCGAACTGCGTCGCATCGATCTGCTTCCCTTCAATCCGGCGGGCGCAGAAAAATACCGGCGCCTGCGGTTAGTGCCGCGCGAATTCGAGTGTGAGAACGTCATGTCTACACCCGTTGTCGAGCAGATTGCGTCGCGATTCCGAGAACACGGATTCGACGTGAGGATCGGAGGTTGAAACATGAGAGATCGGGTGGCGAAGCTCCGACAACAGAGCCTGGAAACTAAGCCCTGGTTGTCGATCGAAAGGGCCATGCTCATCACGGAATACTACCGGAACACCAAGACCGCTTCGGTTCCCATGCAGCGCGCGGAGGCATTGCGCCACATCCTGGAGAACGGGACGATTTACATCGGTGATGACGAACTGATCGTCGGCGAGCGCGGTCCGAGTCCCAAGGGTGCGCCGACGTTTCCAGAACTCTGCTGCCATACCCTCGAAGACTTTGAAGTCCTGGACAGTCGCCCCAAGATCTCGTACTCGGTCGACCGGGCGGCACGTGAGGCGCAGGAGAGTCAAGTGATTCCGTATTGGCGCGGCCGTTCCATGCGCGACCAGATCTTCCGGGAGATGTCGCAACCCTGGAAGGACGCCTACGAAGCCGGGGTCTTCACCGAGTTCATGGAACAACGGGCTCCCGGTCACACGGCCCTGGGTGACGTCATTTACCGCAAAGGACTGCTTGACCTCCAGAATGACATCCAGGCCAGCCTGGATGCTTTGAACTTCCTGAACGATCCCGAGGCTTACCGCAAGCAGGAGGAATTGCGGGCGATGGCGGTGGCGGCCGGCGCCGTGGTTCGCCTTGCCGAGCGGCACGCGGATAAGGCTTTAGAGCTGGCCTCCCACGATGCCAGCCCGGAACGTCGGAAAGAACTCACTCGAATCGCGGAAGTGTGCCGTCGCGTGCCGGCCCAGGCGCCGCGTAATTTCCGGGAAGCCTTGCAGGCGTACTGGTTCGTTCACGTGGGGGTGGTAAGCGAACTGAACACCTGGGACTCGTTCTGTCCTGGACGGCTTGACCAGCACCTCTATCCGTTCTTTAAGAACGATCTTGAATCCGGCAAGCTGACCCGTGAAAATGCGCGCGAGCTGCTGCAGTGTTTCTGGGTGAAGTTCAACAACCAGCCGGCGCCTCCCAAGGTGGGCGTGACGGCGGCTGAAAGCGGCACCTACACTGATTTCGCCAACATCAACAGTGGCGGTTTGAAGCCCGACGGATCGGATGGGGTCAACGACCTGACATACCTCATTCTCGACGTCATCGACGAGATGCGCCTTCTGCAGCCATCATCCAATCTCCAGCTCAGCAAAAAGAGTCCCGAGCGATTTCTCCAGCGCGGGCTCGAGATCGTCCGCAAAGGCTGGGGGCAGCCTTCGATCTTCAATGCCGATGCGGTGGTCGAGGAACTGGTGCGCCAGGGCAAGTCCATCGAGGACGCGCGCTGCGGTGGGACTTCCGGCTGCGTCGAGACCGGCACTTTTGGGAAAGAGGCCTACATTCTGACCGGTTATTTCAATCTCCCCAAGGTGTTGGAGATCACTCTCCAGAACGGCACGGACCCTCGTACTGGAAAGAAGATCGGCATCGAAACGGGTGATGCGCGGGGTTTCCGGACGTACGACGAGCTTTTCTCTGCCTTCCGCCAGCAACTCCACCACTTCATTGATGTCAAGGTGCGAGGCAACAACCTCATTGAGCGGCTGTACGCTGCCTATATGCCCGCACCTTTCCTGTCGCTTCTCATTGACGACTGCATTGCCAAGGGCCGGGACTACAACGACGGCGGCCCGCGCTACAACACCACCTACATTATGGGCGTCGGGCCCGGCAGCTGCACCGACTCCCTGGCAGCTGTTCGTCATCACGTCTTCGACCGGAAGGACCTTTCGATGTCAGATCTGCTGGACGCTCTCCTGGCCAACTTCGAGGGTCACGAGAGGACACGCTTGCTCCTGTGGAATAAGAGTCCCAAGTACGGCAATGACGACGACTACGCAGACGGTATCCTCGCTGACGTGTTCAACGCTTTCTACGACGAGGTCAATGGGCGTCCCAACACCAAGGGTGGTCGCTACCGGGTCAATTATCTCTCGACCACCTGCCACGTATACTTCGGGTCCGTTACGGGCGCCACGCCGGACGGACGGCGGGCCGGGGAGCCCCTATCGGACGGAATTTCGCCGGCACAAGGCGCGGATCGCAAGGGCCCCACGGCGGTGCTGAAATCTGCCGCCAGGATGGACCATCTGCGGACGGGAGGCACGCTCCTGAATCAGAAATTTACGCCCAAGGTGCTGGAGGGCCCAAACGGCCTCGATCAGCTTGCCCACTTGGTGCGGGCCTATTTCAAACTGGACGGCCACCACATCCAATTCAACGTGGTGACGGCGGAAACACTGCGCGACGCCAAGGCGCATCCCGAGAAGCATCGTGACCTGATTGTGCGCGTCGCCGGCTACAGCGACTTTTTCTGTGATCTCACCGAGGCTCTCCAGGACGAGATCATCGCCCGCACCGAGCAAATGGACTTCTGATGATGTTTCGCCAGACGCTTGCCATTTACCGTCGACAACCGGTTGCGAAATTTCGAATGGGGAACGCCGCCGGTCTTGCCGGCGACCGAGAGCCTCCAGAGTTCGCTCTCGTTGGGACAAACGCCTGGATGCTCGGCTGCTCGGAAGCTGGCTTATGCCTTCCGCGCAGCTGACTCCTCCTTGGTCGGCAAGTGGCGATCTGGCGATGGACGGGGAGCTACTACTGCGGTTGGGCCTCCGGCTCGATACCGGCCTCGTCGTTGACCGCGCAGCGTAACTGAGCGAGATAGCGAGAACGGTCTCTTTCATAGCTGCTGTCCTTATTTGCGATCATCTTCACACTGCCTTTTATGCTCCCAGCCAGCCCACCGATTGGGTCAGGTAATACGCGGCCGCCTCGGCGTGGAATGGTAATCAAAAATAGAGCAGGCGGCGTACCAGATCCCACGGCTCAACGGCAGTCGCCGTGGGCTACATGACTGCGCCCCTACGCGACTCTGTGTGAGAACTCGGTGGATTCCCGCGGGAATCACATCGTCGGACCTACACCCCGAGTCCAGCGACGTCATCCCCGCGAAGGCGGGGATCCACAGTCGAGCATCGCCGGATACGAGCTTTCACGCAGACGTCTACGAAGCCCTGTGCGGCTTGCTGGAGGTGACATTCGAGCCGTGTCGCCGCCAGGTTCGTGAAAGAAGCGCGCGGTTGAAGGTCAGGCCGTAAGCTGCGGCGCCCCGATGCTGTCCGTTCTTGCCGACGAGAATTTCAATCAGCGCATTCTCCGAGGCCTCAAGCTGCGCATCAGCAAACTGGACTTGATCTTGGCCGGTAATCTGCCATCTTCAATCTGGAATCTGCGATCTGCTCGGTGAGGCCTTCGAGCTCCTGGAGATCTACCTTCAATGCGCCACGGCGGAGGAGTTTCAGGACTTGGTCCTTTCCTTCCGTGAGAGCTGGAACTAGGCCAGGTCAATCGCAAATCACCGATCGCAAGCTTGCGCTGAGCTGAGCGAACGCATCACCAATGTCTTGACAGCGCCTCTGCCCGGCGACATCTTTGCCGCCGGGTCGCAGGTGAATCCTGGATCGTTGATCGAAAAGAAAGAGCAATCGTAGCGCGGACCTCTGCTTGTGAGGTCCGCGGCTTTTTGCGGGGACGGGCGGGAACAACGGTGCGGGCTGAATGGGCGTCGCACGGGTCGTCCGGCCAGACCGGGCGATCTGAAAAAGCCGCAGACCTTGAGAACCAGGTCTGCGCTACTCGCTACTCGCTGCCCCTCTGCCCCGGCGATTGTTGGCGCGCGGCCGTAGGTGAATCCTGGATTGTTGATCGGAAGAAGTCTAAGAGTACGGAGACCTTCGGTCGGGGCGGTGGCACGGTCGCGAGACCGTGCCCCAACGAGGGCAAAGCTAAGGCTTCGGTGATGGCCAGTTCGGGCAACGTGTTCCGCGATCTAGGACTGAAGGACGCCGAGGAAAAGAAGACGAAAGTGCGCTTGGCCGTGGCGATCAACGATATTCTGGACCGGGCTAACCTCCGTCAGGCGCGCCGCCGAGCGGCTGGGCATCAACCAGCCCAAGATTTCGGCGCTCAGGAATTATCGTCTTGAGGGGTTCTCGGTCGAGCGCCTGATGAGCTTCCTGAACGCGACAAAAGACCAAGAACAAATACAACAAAGGGGACACTTCTAAAGCGAGGAGTTATCTCTGGTCACGAGATGGAACCGATCCTCGTCGTCAAGATGCTTCGAGCCGAGATTGCGGCATTAGAAAGCAATGCCTAACTCCGCCCGGTAGGTGCGCGGCGCAACGAAGTGCGTGCCGGAGCAGGTGGACAGGAAATTGAACAGCGCATATTTGTCCGTGATGTTTAGAGCCTCCAGGCGCAAGGTCCAGCGCACGCGCTCAGTATGGAAGAGGTTGTCACTCCCCAGGCCGAAGTTGAAAAGGTTGCGCCCACGGATACGCGGGGGATTGGTGTCGTCATTTTCCGTGCCGGCCGCCGGGATATGTACCTGTTTTGCTCCCCAGTTTGAAGCAGGATCGCAGGTCGTAATCGGAGTATAAGGCGTCGCGACCTGATTACCGCAATAGAACTGAATTTGAGCTTGCTGGTCGGCGGTCAACGCCAGTACGCTGTCGAGATCCGGCACTGCGCCCGCCACGATGCCGCTGTCATAACGCCAGGTAAACGCCACCCACGGCCCATTCTGTTTCAACTGATACTGAAGGTAAACCGTACTCTGGAAGTTTTGGTCGTGGTCGATGCGCAGGACGCTGTTGTATATGGGAGCCTGGAAAATCAAACCGCCGTTTTCCGGGCCGAAGACGCGCGCCGCCGTATGCCCCATATTAACGTAGCCGGAGAGGCCCTTGTATTGACGAAGGGACAACCGCGAGGAGAAGCCGGACATTTTGGAACGTTCCCACTCGATGGGAAAGAAGATCGCCGTGCTAAAGAGATTGTCCAGGTCAAAGGCGTTGCGAGTGTACTTCCAGAAGTAGTCCCCGTCGAACACTAAGTGTGACCCCACCGCCTGTTCCAGGCCAGCGTTGTACATGTTGCGGATTCCCGGTACCAGAGGCACGCTCGCATACGCGCCGAACACATTGTTCGCCAAGCCGCCCGGGCCCGTGGAGCTGGACAGCACCAGGTTCTCGTTGAGGGGGGTCTCGTAGGTGTGCGAATAAGCCACCCGGATAACGCTCCCGGTGGGAGCAAAGTGATAAGACAGACCCATCCGAGGCTCCGGTTGCCAGCCGCGGCTGATACCGTTATAGAAGTCGACCCGTAACCCGGGGTTCAGGGTAAAGTCCCCGAGACGAATGCTATCCTGCGCGTAAAACGCCTCCTCCTTGATATCCG
>Ga0335085_10004730_pt1 | contig 22329 bp, 21 predicted proteins | sample Lox_Sample_45_FD_206712 | JGI IMG/M metagenome (GOLD analysis project Ga0335085, IMG submission 206712) | Soil microbial communities from Loxahatchee National Wildlife Refuge, Florida, United States - Lox_Sample_4.5 | ecosystem: Environmental > Terrestrial > Soil > Wetlands | place: USA...
TGCCGCACGTCTTCGAGCCCTTCTTCACCCGGCGCAAGGGCGGGACGGGGCTCGGGCTGTCGATCGTCGAGCGGATCGTGACCGACCACGGCGGCACCCTCGTCGCCCGGAACCGCGGCGAGGGCGGAGCCCGACTCCACGTCCGCCTCCCGGCCGAGAACCCGCGTCAGTAGGCGAGGAGCTCCCGCAGCGCGGGCAGCAGCCTCCCCTTCGGCGAGTAGATCGCCTCCAGGGACCTCGCGAAGGGCACGGGCGTGTCGAGGGCCCCGAGGCGCGCGACCGGCGCGTCGAGCCACTCGAAGGCCTCCCGACCCACCACGGCCGCGATCTCGCCGCCGAAGCCGCCGGTGAGCGGTGCTTCGTGGAGCACGAAGCAGCGGCCGGTCTTCGCGACCGAGCGCACGACCGTCTTCACGTCCCAGGGCACGAGGGACCGCAGGTCGATCACCTCGATCTCCCGACCCTCGCCGGCGAGCTCGGCCGCCGCCTCGAGCGCCCACGGGACGCCGACTCCGTAGGTGACGACCGTCGCGTCCCCACCCTCGCGGGCCACGCTGGCGCACCCGAACGGGAGCGTGTAGTGCCCCGCGGGCACCCGGCCCTTCGCCGAGCGGTAGAGCAGCTTGTGCTCCAGGTAGAGGACCGGGTTGCCGTCCTCGAAGGCCGAGATGAGGAGGCCCTTGGCGTCGTAGGGCGTCGACGGGGCCACCACCTTGATCCCGGCCACCGCGGTGAACCAGGACTCGACGCACTGCGAGTGGAAGGGGCCCGCTCCGGTGCCGCCGCCGACCGGGGCCCGGATGACGAGCGGAACGCGGCCCCCCCAGCGCCAGTGGGTCTTGGCCACGTTGTTCACGATCTGGTTGAAGCCGCAGGTGATGAAGTCGCCGAACTGCATCTCGACCATGGGCACCCGGCCGGCGAGGGCGAGGCCGAGGGCGCACCCGATCGCCCCCGACTCGATGATCGGCGTGTTCCGCACGCGGGCCTTGCCGAACTCCTCCACGAAGCCCTCGGTCACCTTGAAGACGCCGCCGTACTCGGCGATGTCCTGACCGAGGAGGACGACCCGCTCGTCCCGGCGCATCACGGTGCGGAGCGCGTCGCTGATCGCGTCGACGTAGCGGGTCTCCACGGCCTGCGCTGCCGCCTCGTCCGTCGGAGCCTCGGGAGAGAGAAGGCTCGGCGCGAAGACGTCGGCCAGCTTCTCCTCCGCGGTCGAGCGCGGCTCCGGCGCCGCGAGGGCCTCGTCGGCCAGACCGTCGATCCGGGCCTTGTAGGCGGCGCGGATCGTGGCGAAGTCGGCCTCGGCGAACAGGCCCTTCTCGATCAGGAACGCCTCGTAGCGCTTGACTGGGTCCTTCCGCCCCCACTCCTCGAGCTCGTCCTTCGGGACGTAGTCGGTGCCGGAAGCCTCCTCGTGGCCGCGCATGCGGAACGTCTTGAACTCGAGGAGGGTGGGCCCGTCGCCCCGCCGCGCCCGCTCGGCTGCGCGCCGCACCGCGCGGTGCACGGCGAGGAGGTCGTTGCCGTCCACCACCAACCCCGGCATGGCGTAGCCGAGGCCGCGGTCGGCGAGGTTGCGGCAGGCGTACTGCTCGTGGGCCGGGGTCGAGAGGCCCCATTGGTTGTTCTCGACCACGAACAGCACCGGCAGCTTCCAGACCGCGGCGAGGTTCAGGGCCTCGTGGAAGTCGCCCTCGCTCGTCGCGCCGTCGCCGGTGAATGCCGCCGCCACGCGGCGGTCGCCCTCGAACTGTGCGGCGAGGGCGAGGCCGCAGGCCACCGGGAGCATCGCACCGAGGTGGCTGATCATCCCGACGATGCTCTTCTCGAGGGTGCCGAAGTGGAACGTGCGGTCGCGTCCCTGGGTGAAGCCGCCCTCCCGGCCGAGAAGCTGGCGGAAGAGCTGCGGCAGTTGAAGATCCCGCCCGGTGAAGACGCCGAGGTTGCGGTGCATCGGCAGGATGAAGTCGTGGGGCTCGAGGGCGGTGACGACGCCGGTGGCGATCGCCTCCTGGCCGATCCCGGAGAACCACTTGGAGAGCCGGCCCTGGCGCAGGAGGACGAGCATCTTCTCCTCGATCATCCGGGGCAGGAGAAGCGAGCGGTAGAAGTGGCGCAGCTCCCGGGGAGAGAAACCCTCGATGCGCCCGCCGTCTCCCTCCGGCCCGGCGATGGCCAGGGGGCCGGAGGCGCTGGAACCGCTCATTCGCACCATTGTCGGCAGAGCACCCCGGTGAGGCAAATGCCTCGCCCGAGGTGGCGCCCTGCGGTTCGACTCCTGATGGCAGCCGCTATGCGTCGATGACGACAAGCGCGTCGGCCCGCGCCCCGCGGATCGCTCTCATTGGTATCGATCGGTCGAACGTCGCGAGCCGGCCGCCGTGCGTTACGGCCAGCCCCAGCAAGTAGACGTCCGTCAGCTGCCCGTGTCCGACCGTCAGGTTGAAGACTCCGGTATCGCAGATCGAGACGTCGTCGGGCCAGAACACGTGATGACCGCTCGTCCGGAATGACGCGAGACGCCGGGCGATCTCCGCCGGGCGCTGGGCGGAGGGGGAGTAGGCCGGGTTCGACAGGATCCGCACGACGCCGTTCTCCGTCAGCGGACACGTGGCCCAACCCGAGGAGCGCTGGTCTCCGAACCAGCGGTGGGCCGGCTCGTGATGAAGGTGGTCCGGATCGAAGAGAGCGACGAGGAGGTTGACGTCGAGCAGGGCCGGTCGGCTCACGCTTCGTCACGCAGGCGGTTGACGAGGTCCATGGTCGGTTTGGGGCTGCCGCGCCGTCGGCTTGGGAGGAGCCGCACGCCATTGCGCACCGCCTGGCGGCCGACGGGCTCGAGCGCCCGCCGCGCCAGGTCGGAGAGGATCTTGCCGGCCGTCGTCCGCCGGTTGTGGGCGAGCTCCTTGGCCGCCTGCAGCACGTCGTCGTCGATGTCGAGGGTCGTCCTCACCCTCCGATCATCACACATCACACATCAGATGTCAACGCCCCATGTCTCCTCGTGTCCGAGGTCGAAGCCGACGTTGGGGTGGGGAGCGGCGACGCCCGAGATAACCCCTCATAGGACCAGACGCTCTCCGCTGCCCGTGGGCGCCGTGTCGCTTCTCCGCATCCGCCCTGAGTGGCTGGCCGCCGCCTCATCCCGACGGTAAACTCGCTGCGTTCCCGAGCCGGAGGTGCGAATGGCCCGCTCCCCCCGCCTGCTGACGCCGGCCCTCAGCGCCCTTCTCCTGGCTCTCGTCTTCGCGCCGGGGACGCGCTCCGAATCCCGAGTGCCCCACGGGCCGGGGCTGTTCCGCGAGCTGCGGTGGCGGCCGATCGGCCCCTTCCGGGGCGGGCGCACGAAGGCGGCGACGGGCGTGCCCGGCCGGCCCGGCCTCTTCTACATCGGCGCCGTGAACGGCGGCGTCTGGAAGACGACCGACTACGGCCGGACGTGGCAGCCCATCTTCGACGACCAGCCCACCGGCTCGATCGGCGCGATCGCGGTGGCGCCGTCCAACCCCGACGTGATCTACGTCGGCAGCGGCGAGGGCATGCCCCGGCCCGACCTCTCGACCGGCGACGGCCTCTACCGCTCGACCGACGGCGGCCGGACCTGGACCCACCTCGGTCTGCGCGACGGGCAGCAGATCGCGCAGATCGTCGTCGACGCGACGGACGAGCGGAGGCTCTTCGTCGCCGTCCTCGGGCACCCCTACGGACCCAACGAAGAGCGCGGGATCTACCGCTCGACCGACGGCGGCGAGTCGATCCAGAAGGTCCTCTACCTCGACGAGAACGTCGGCGCGGCCGACGTGGCCCTGAGCCCGGGCGACCCGGGCACGGTCTTCGCCGTCCTCTGGGAATCGCGGCAGGCACCCTGGGAGAACGGAGTCTTCACCGGCGAGGGGAACGGGCTCTACAAGTCGACAGACGGGGGCCGGAGCTGGCGGCCGATCAGGGACGGCCTGCCGACGCCCGCCGACGGCCTCGGCCGCATCGGGATCACGATCGCGCCGAGCGAGCCCCGGCGGCTCTACGCCACCGTCGAGGCGCGGAAGGGGGCGGGGATCTACCGTTCCGACGACGCCGGGGAGAGCTGGCGGCGCGTCAACTCCGACCCGCGCGTGGTCGCGCGCCCGGACGATGCGGCCGAGGTCCGCGTCCACCCGAGGGACCCGGACGTCGTCTTCGTTCCCACGATCGTGACCTGGAAGTCCACCGACGGCGGCAGGACCTTCACCGCCTTGCGGGGCGCGCCGGGCGGCGACGACTACCAGCGCATCTGGATCGACCCCGACCGCCCGGAGGTGATGATCCTCTCCTCCGACCAGGGCGCGGTGGTGACCGTCAACGGCGGCGGGACGTGGAGCAGCTGGTACAACCAGCCGACCGCGCAGCTCTACCACGTGAGCACCGACGACGCGTTCCCCTACCGGGTCTGCGGAGGGCAGCAGGAGAGCGGCTCCGCCTGCGTCCAGAGCCGGGGCGACGACGGGCAGATCACGTTCCGCGAGTGGCACCCGGTAGGGGTCGAGGAGTACGGCTACGTGGCTCCCGATCCCCTCGACCCCGACGTGGTCTACGGCGGCAAGGTCACCCGCTACGACCGGCGCACGGGACAGGTGCAGAACGTCTCGCCGCGGCCGCTGCCGGGGCCGGGATACCGCGCCCTCCGGACCCAGCCGGTCCTCTTCTCGCCCACCGACCCCAAGGTCCTCTACTTCGCGTCGAACACGCTGTGGAGGACGGACGACGGCGGCCGGACCTGGACGTCGATGAGCCCCGACCTCGCGCGGAAGGAGTGGGCGGTGCCGGCGAACGTCGGGAAGTACCGGGGCAGCCCGTCGGCCTCGGTCTCCCCCCGAGGCGTGATCTACACCGTGGCCCCCTCGGCCCTCGACGCCTCGCTCCTGTGGGCGGGCACCGACGACGGCCTCGTCCACGTCACGCGGGACGGCGGGAAGACCTGGCAGGACGTCACTCCGCCCGATCTCGTGCCCTGGGCCAAGGTGTCGCTTCTCGAGGCCTCGCACTTCGACCGCGACACGGCCTGGGCGGCGGTCAACACCTTCCGCCTCGATGACACCCGGCCGCACGTCTACAGGACGCAGGACGGCGGGCGGACCTGGGCGCACGTGACGGAGGGGATGCCGGACGGCGAAGGGATCGTGAACGCGGTGCGGGAGGACCCGAAGCGGCGCGATCTCTTGTACGCCGGGACCGAGCGGCAGGTCTGGGTGTCGTTCGACGGGGGAGACCGCTGGCAGCCGCTGCGGGTCAACATGCCCGCCACGTCCGTGCGGGACCTCGTGGTGAAGAACGACGACCTCGTGGCGGCGACCCACGGGCGGGGCTTCTGGATCCTCGACGACGTGACGCCCTTGCGGCAGCTGTCGCCGGCGGTCCTCGAGGAGGAGGCACACCTGTTCCTCCCCGCGGGCGCCGTCCGATTCCGCGGGAACAAGAACACCGACACCCCGCTGCCGCCCGACGAGCCGGCGGCGCCGAATCCCCCGGACGGCGCGGTCTTCGACTACTCGTTGAAGGCGGCCGCGGGGTCCGTGGCCCTCGAGATCCTCGACTCCGAAGGCCGCCTCGTGCGGCGCTACACGAGCGACGACCGCGACGAGCCGCCGGTCGAGGGCCGGAACATCCCCGACTACTGGATCCGCCCGCCGCAGCGCCTGTCGGTCGAGGCCGGCCTCCACCGGTTCGTCTGGGACCTGCGGCACGAGACTCCGGCCGCGGCGTCCTTCGGCTACCCGATCGCCGCCGTGTACCGGGACACGCCGCGCGAGCCGCGGGGGCCGTGGGTGGTGCCGGGAGCCTACACCGTCCGGCTCACCGTGGACGGCCAGGTGCGGGAGCAGAGGTTGACGGTCGTCATGGACCCGCGCGTGAACACTCCCGTCTCGGACCTCATGGCCCAGCACGCCCTCTCGCTCCGGCTGTGCGCCGCGATGGCCCGGGCCACGGAGGCCCAGCGGCCCGGCCATGCTCCGGCCGGGGCGGAGACGGCCGACGGCCTGCGTCGCCTGCACGGCCAGCTCACCCACCTCCTCGGCACGGTGGAGGACGCGGATGCGCTGCCGACGCCGGCCCTGCGCGCCGCGGCCGACGAGACGATCGCCGCCCTCGACGCTGCCCTGGGGGCCAGGAAGGAGAGGAAGCGATGAACGAACGGGAGATGCTCCGCCACACGGTGGCGACCCTGGCTTATCGGGGCGGCAAGGCGGTGCGGGGGGCTCCGGACCACTTCTCCGGCTTCAAGACCGAGGCCGACATCCGCACCCCCGGCCAGATCCTCGCCCACGTCGGCGACCTGCTCGACTGGGCGCGGGAGCTGGCCGACGGCCGGCACACCTGGCACGACTCCCCGCCCCGGCCGTGGCCGGAGGAGGTGGCGCGGTTCTTCGACGCGCTCGCGCGGCTCGACGCCCGGCTCGCCTCGGACGCCCCCCTCGTCGGGTTCTCCGTGCCCCAGCTCTTCCAGGGCCCGATCGCCGACGCGCTCACCCACGTCGGCCAGATCGCGATCCTCCGGCGGATGTTCGGCGCGCCGGTGCGGGGCGAGAACTACCTGAAGGCCGAGATCGTCGTGGGCCGCGTCGGGCCCGACCAGACCGCCCCGCGCCGCGAGTTCGAGTAGGCCCGTCGTCAGGCCTTCAGGATCCCCCGGACGAGACGCGCGTTCTCACCGATCTGGTCCGAGTAGCGCGGGTACATCCCGACGATCGCCGCGTCCACGGGCTTGATGTTCGCGTAGGCGAACTCGAAGGCCTCGCGGACCTCCTCGGGCGAGTCGCACTTCCGTCCGGCCGCCAGGACCTTGTAGACCAGGCAGGGCTTCTTGACCTGACGTACGACCCTGCACATCCTTGCCGGGTCGTCCGAGAGATAGGTCTCGCCCACGGGGACGACGCCGAGCTCCTTCTTGTACTCCTCGGGCCGGCGAGACAGATAGTGCAGGGACGCCATGTAGAAGTCGTTAGGCCAGCCCTTCGCTTCGAGGGCTTCGAGAATGTCGGGGTTGTGGGTGGAGATCCCGGCGGGGATTCCGAGATCGTGAACCTTGTCGACGAAGGTCCGGATCAGGTCGAGCTTGCCCTCCCGCCAGAGGAGATCGGTCGCCCAGCCGTGATGGGCAATCCCGATGGGCTTGAGCCTGGAGACGACGTCCGCGCACTTCAGCATGCCGTCGAGGATGCCCTGGGCGGTGCGAGCGGCGTCCGGGTCCACGTCCCAGGAGGCGGCGAGGCAGATCCACTGGATCCTGCACCCCGCGTCGCGGATGCGTGGGAACTGCCTCGGCACCCGCTTGTCGTAGTTCGACTGCCAGGTGTTGATCCCCGCCTTCTCGCAATCGAGCAGGAAACCAACCACGCGCTCGTCCGTGAACCACTCCAGCATGTGGCGGCTGTACTGCTCGTTGAAGTGCGAATAGCCGTAGAGGGGGTTGCCGCCGACGACGAGCCGGGTGACGCGGCTCGAGCCGAGGGCGACGGTTGGCAGCAACTGCTCTGCCGCCGCGCGGGACGCCATGACCCCGGCGGCGACGGTGGTCGCTCCCCTCAGGAAGTCCCGCCTCGTGGAGCTGCCGGGGTCCATGGGGACGTCGGCGCACGCGCTTGGATTCGGCTTCTCGGGCATGAGAGCGACTCTGTGCAGGGGACCTGAAGCCAACCTATACGTGTCTCGCGACGGGCGTGTCAACCATTCGACGACCTCATCCCCTTGCGGACGGTGGTAACGTGAGCACGCCGTACCCGGAAAGGAGGTGACCGTGTCGCTGAACGTCAAGGCTTTCGCCCTGACCGCGGGCATTCTGTGGGGGCTGGCGGTCTGCCTCACCACGCTCTGGCTCCTGGCCTTCGGCTACCAGGGAGAGCTCGTCCGAGTGCTGAACCACTTCTACTTTGGCTACAGCTTCACCGTCGCCGGTGCCTTCGTCGGCCTCGTCTGGGGCTTCGTCGACGGCCTCGTGTGCGGGGCGGCTTTCGCCTGGGTCTACAACCGTCTGGCTCGCTGAGGGGCCGGATCCACAGCACCCCCCGGAGTCGTCGCCGCGCCGTCGACCGACGTCCACGGCCGCTGCGCGGCCGCCTCCAGGACGGGCGTCCCGTCTCGCCGGTGAGACGTCGCGCGCCGGCTACGCCTCGCCCTGCTTCGCCCCGCACTCCCCGCAGAACTTCGCCCCCGGGCTGAGCTTCGCTCCGCAGGCTCCGCAGAAGGCCGCCGCCGCGGCCAGCTTCTTTCCGCACCCCGGGCAGAACTTCTTCCCCAGGGTGGGCGCGCCGCAGTCGGGGCACTTGGCCGCCACCTCCTTCCCCTTCGCGCTCATGCGCTGGTTCTCCTCGAGGAAGAGGTCGTTCGTGACCTGCGTCCGCACGTGCTCGGACCGCATCGAGGACTCCTCCTCCTCGGCGACGGGCGCGCACTGCTTGCACATCTGGGCGGTGCCGTTCCAGCAGGTCTTCTCGCACAGCCAGTTGCCGCAGCGGCGGCACTTGTGGAAGAGCGGCTTCACCTCCTCGACCGCCGCCCGCAGCGCGGCGTCGTGCTGCGGTCCGCCGACCGCGCGCTGGACCTCGTAGGCCCCGCTCGCCGCCTGGCCGAAGATGCCGCCCAGGAGGTCGCCCGCCCCCCGGAGCAGGCTCCCCGCCATGCCGATCGTGTTGGTCTGGAACGAGGACATGAAGCCGTCCCCGCACCGCTCGCAGTGGAACTTGAACTGGAAGCCCTGATCCGTCGAGAGGTCCTGGTAGTTGTCGGTGAACTCGATGACCGGCATGCGCGCCTCCCGTGCCGATGATAGCAGGGGCGCCGGAACCCTCGACGGAAGCCGGCAGGATCGCCGGGGGGCGGCCTCAGAACACGCCCTGCATGCTGCGGGCGTAGCCCGTCAGCTCGACGTAGCCCCGGCCGGCCACCGCTCGCCCACCCGCCCGCCCGGAGACCACGACCGCACCTTCCCAGTAGAGGAAGGACGTCTTCATCTCCTGGTCCGGGATCCGGGCCTCGACGACGAGGTCGAGGCCCGCGGCGGGGACGGCCACCCGCCAAAGGCAGGGATAGGCCGTGCCGGTATCGGGGCTCGTCCAGCGCCGACGGACCTCGACCTGCACCTCCTCGCGAGAGAGACGCCGGGTCCGCCCGTCCCGCTCGACGAGCGTCCCGGCGGAGGCCGCCTCGACCCCTCCGTCCTCCCTCCGGATCCGGAAGACCATGAGGTCGCGGCGGTCGTCCAGCTGGAGGGAGAACCAGTCCCAGCCGACCGCGCCCCGGCCGAGGGCGCTCGTGCTCCACTCGTGGTCGAACCACGCCTCGCCGGCCACGTCGGCCTCGACCCCGGGAGCGCCGACCCGCCCTCCCGCCGCCATCCTCGTGTACCCGACGTAGTACGAGGCGTTGCCCGGCTCGTCGCTCTTCGCCGAGAGCCCGCGGTCGCCGTGGAGGACGAGCGGCTTGGCCGCCCGCAGCTCGAGGTCGAGGGAGAGCGAGGACGCCGGGTCGCGCGCGACGAGCCGCACCGCGCTGCCGTCGGCGTTCAGGCCGTCCGCCCTCCAGCCTTCGAGCCAGACCGCGAACGGTCCGTCTGCCCGCCCCGGACCGGGATGGCTCGCCGGGGTCGCTCCGGCCAGGCCGCCCGCGCCGCGCGCGAAACGCTCGACCCCGATGTGATGGCGCGCCGCCACGTCGGTCACGGCGAGGTGGGCGAAGTAGATCTGGTTCGTCGCGAGCCCCCCGCCCGGGGGCGGGCCTGGAGCGAGGCCGCGTCGGAAGAAGGTGAGCTGGAAACCGAAGCGCCGGCCGTCGCTGGCCGCGACGTTGCCGGTGTAGTACCACCACTCCGTCTGGTAGTCGAAGTGCGGCCCGTGATCGGCGGGGAGGACGATGCGCGGCACCTCGGTCGCGCGGGCAAATCCCCCGGACCCCGGCCCGGGGCCGAGCTCGAGCCGGGGGCCGGACGGCGCCGCGGAGCCGCGCCGCGCCGGCGCGCGTCCGGAGGAGGGGAGGAGAGCGGCGGCCACCGCGAGGACGGCCGGCACCGCCGCGAGCGCGGCAGAGGCGACGTTCCGGGCGCGGAGCATCCGCTCGCCGGTCATCACTCCGCCCGCAGCGCCTCGGCCAGGGACCGCCGGCGCAGGCGCACGAGAGGGTAGACCGAGGCCAGCATGGCCGCCCCGACGCTCACCAGGAACGCCTGGGCGAAGAGCCACGGGTCGGCCTCGAGCCGCATCGTCCAGCCGAAGGACCGCACGTTGACGACGTGGACGAGGATCAGGGCGAGGAGCCAGCCCAGGGGCAGGGCGAGGAGGCCGGCCACCGCGCCCATGAGTCCCGTCTCCAGGAGGCCGAGCGCCCACTGCCGCCGCTCGTCGAGGCCGAGAGTGGCGAGGGTGGCGAGCTCGCGGGTCCTCTCCACCTGCAGGGCCATGAGCGCGCTCCAGACACCGATGAAGGCCACCACGACGGCGAGGAGCCTCAAGGACCGGGTCACGGCGAACGTGTGGTCGAAGACGCGGAGGGCGGCCGCCCGCAGCGAGCGGTGGGGCGAGACGTCGAGTGCAGTTCCGGCGAGGGCAACTCGCAGCGCGCGGGCCACGTCGTCCGCCGAGGCGCCGGAGACGAGGTGGACGCCCACGGAGGTGATTCCGCGATCGTCCCAGTACGCCTCGTAGACGTTGCGGGTCATGAAGACGGTGCCCTGCTCGGTCGCGTAGTCGTAGAAGACGCCGGCCACCGGGAAGGCGCGGGGACCGCGGTCGGTGAGGAGGGTGACCGTCGCGCCGCGGGCGGGCAGCCGGTGGCGGAAGGCGAAGGGCTCGGTGACGATCACCGCCCCGGCCTTCGCCACGTCCCAGGTCCGCTCCGGGTCGCCCTCCGCGGAGCGGTAGAGACGGATGTCCCGGGCCCGCCGCGGGTCGGCGACCGCGAGGTTCACCTCGCCGACGGGGCTGCCGACGCGCACCGAGCGGAAGGTCTCGACCCAGGCCACGCCGGGGACCCCGGCCACGCGGGCCGGGACGTCGGGCGAGATGGTCGGGAACGCGCGCGCGCCGCCGGCCGACGGCGCGGCGACGAAGACGTCGGCCCGGAGCGTGAGGTCGAGCCAGTTCTCGACCGTGGAGCGGAAGCTCGAGATCATCGATCCGACGCCGATGGTGACCGAGACGGCCACGGCGAGGGCGGCCACGGCGACTCCGGTGCGGCTGACCGAGCGCGTGACCGTGCGGGCGGCGAGCCTCCCGAGAGTGCCGGCCACCCGGCCGGCGAGAGGGGTGGCGATCGCCATCGCGGCGACGGTGGCCAGCGGGGCGAGGAGGGCGAGGCCGAAGACGATCGCGAAGAGGGAGGCGAAGGCGCCGGGGAGCGACCGCCCCGAGCCGACGAGCAGAAGCCCGCCGAGGGCCGCGAGAGCGGTCCCGGCGGCGCCCGCCCGGGGTAGAAGACGCCGTGTGCGCTCCTCGTCGGACGTGCGACGCAGAGCCTCGACGGGCTCGACGCGCGACGCCTCGCTAGCCGGCGCGATCGCGGAGAGCGTTCCCGCTCCGATGCCGAGAGAAGCGGCCTTCGCGGTGGTCCACGCCGTGAGGGGCGCCCCGGTCACCGCGAGGACGTAGTAGAGGTCGTTGATCGTCCGGGTGACCAGGCGGACGGCGCCCTGGCCGAGGAGCCACCCGAGGCCGACGCCCAGAAGGGCGCCGACCGCAGAGGCGGACGCCGTCTCGAGGAGGACCAGGCCGAACACCTGCGCCGGCTCGGCGCCGAGGAGGCGGAGTGTGCCGATCACCGCCCGCCGCTGCACGACGCTGAACGTCACGGTGTTGTGGATCAGGAACATGCCCACCACCAGGGCGAGCAGGCTGAGCGCGGTGAGGTTCAGCTGGAAGGCGTCGGTGAGCTGGCCCACGGCCGAGGCCTGCTCGCTCGCCGGGGCGAGCCGGGCTCCCGCCGGGAGGAGGGCCTGGACCCGTCGCAGGTCGTCCCCGGAGGCCACGAGGTCGATGCGCGACAACCGGTCGCCCATGCGGAAGAGCCGCTGTGCCGCGCCCACGTCGAGGACGACCACCGCCTCGAGCGCCTGCTCCTCCTCGCCCCCCTGAACGATCCCGGCCACGTCGAGGGTCTCGATCCGGTCCTGGACCCGGAGGCGCAAGGGGCTCCCGACGTGCAGGCCGTGACGCGCGGCCAGCGTGGAGCCGACGACCGCCGCCCTCGGGTCGACGAAGAATCGCCCGAGGCCCGGCCCGTCGAGGGCGCCGAGGTGGTCGCGGAAGGGCGCCTCCGACAACGGGTCGAGGCCGAGGAGCCGCAGCGGCCGGTGGTCCAGGTCGAGCGCGACCGCGTAACCCTCGACGACCGGGGTGCTCGCCCGGAGCCCGGCCTCCACCCGGATGCGTCGCAGGACCTCCTGGGGCAAGCCGGAGGGGCCGCCGAGCACCTGGTGGGTGGCACGGCCGGTGACGGCCTCGGTCGACCGCTGGAAGCCCCGGCGCGCGCTGGTGTTCGCGAGGTCGATGGCGACGACGACCCCCACGCCCAGGGCGACCCCGGCGACCATCAGCCCGGTGTGCAGGGGCCGGCGGACGAGGTCGCGGAGGCCGGTCAGCAGCAGGGTGCGGGTCACGCCGGTCTCAGGCCGGGACGCGGTCGCTCGCGGCGAGGGGCACGAGGCGGCCCTCTTCGATCGTGAACACGCGATCGGCCATCGCCGCGACCTGGGGGCTGTGCGTGACCAGGACGAGGGAGCGGCCCTGCCCACGCGTGACCCGGTCGAGGAGGGTCATCACCGAGCGGCCGGTGGCGTCGTCGAGGTTGCCGGTCGGCTCGTCGGCCAGCAGCAGGCGCGGGTCCTGGACGAGGGCCCGCGCCACGGCCACTCGCTGCTGCTCGCCGCCGGAGAGGCGGTCGGGGAAGCTCGCCGCCCGATCCTCCAGGGCGACCTCGGCGAGGAGGGCGCGGGCCGCCGCGGCGGCCTCCGCGGGCGAGCGGCCGCCGAGCTCCGCCGGAAGCTGCACGTTCTCCAGCACGGTGAGGGTCGGGACGAGGTTGAAGAACTGGAAGACGAAGCCGAGGTGGTCGCGACGGAAGACCGTGCGAGCGGCGGGGGAGAGGCGGGAGAGAGCGGTGCCCGCCACCCACACCTCGCCCGCGGTGGGCCGGTCGACACCCGCGATCAGGTTGAGAAGTGTGCTCTTGCCGCTGCCGCTGCGGCCGCGGATCGCCACCACCTCGCCCTCGGCGAAGGTGGCCGAGGCCTCTCGCAGCACGTGGCGGGGCTCCTCGCCCTCACGGTAGTCCTTGCTGACGCGGTCGAGGCGGACGATCGGGGGGCGCGACATGGGAGCAGGTCAAGCTTACCCCTTGTCCGCGCGGAGCTTTTTCTTGCCCGCATCGCTCCGGTTTCTGGCAGAATCGGGGCCACGGTCCGACCCCGGGTCGCCGGTTGCCTGAGGCCCAGGCGGGGCGCCACTGATGAACGACAGCCTGCCGACGACCGGGACGTGCGTGATCGCCCTGTTGGCGGGGCTCGCCTCCCTGCCCCCTGCTGCAGCCTCGGACGAGCCCGACACGCCGCCCGCCACGAGCGCCGCCGTCGAGCGGCCCTCGCTGCCGGCGGCTCCGAACGGGTTGGCACCTCTCGACGCCGAGGCCACGCTTCGCACCGCGAGGGCCGACCCCGCCGAACTCGGCCCGCTCTCGATCGGGACTCCCGACGCCGGCCTCCTCCTGAACCCCGTCCCCTTCCCTTCGGGGCCCTTCTGGACGGTCCGCGACGCGAGCGAGTCGTGGGCGACCGAGGAGACGATCGACGCCGTCGTCACCGCCATCGAGGGCGTCGAAGCTCGCTACCCGGGCTCGCCCCGGCTGGTGATCGGCGCCCTCAGCCATCCCGACGGAGGGAAGCTCTACCGCCACCTCTCGCACCAGGCCGGCCGCGACGCCGACGTCGGCTTCTACTACTGTCGCGGCGAAGTGGACTCCTTCCTGATCGCGCGGAAGAAGGACCTCGACCTGCCCCGGACGTGGGCCCTCGTCCGCGCCCTCGTCACCGAGACTGACGTCGAGCGGATCTTCGTGGACCGATCCCTCATCTCCATCCTCTACGCCCACGCGGTCGAGGAGGGCGAGGACCGGGGCTGGCTGAACGACGTCTTCGGCCGCACCAGCGAGAAGGGGATCATCCAGCACGAGCGCCGGCACAAGGACCACCTGCACGTGCGCTTCTTCAACCCGCGGGCGCAGGAGCTCGGCCGGATCACCTACCCGTTGCTCGTGGAGGCGGGCGTCGCGCCTCCGCCGATGGTGCAGCACCGCGTGCGGAGCGGCGAGACGCTGGGCTCCCTGGCCCGCCGCTACGGCACCAGCGTCGCCGCCATCCGTTCCGCGAACGGCCTCCGGGGCTCGAGCCTGCGCGCCGGCCGCTCCTACGTCATCCCCATCCGCCGGATGCCCCCCGACGCCGGACCGGTCGTGGTCCCGCCCCGCCGCCTGCCGCCGGAGCTCCAGATCCGGGCCGCGGCGCCGGCGCCCCCTCCACCGCTCGCGAGCTCGGACGCGCCCGCCTCCGGCGGGGGGCGCTAGGCGCGCGGACACATCCTCGCCTTCGTGGCTCAGGCCTCTTCGGGGGTGATCCACGCCGGGCCGACGGGAGGCTCGTGGGACGCCATGCGGTCGAGGAGCCTCTCCGCGTCCACGTCCACGAGCACGAGCCGGCCACCCGGGACGAAGCCCTCGGCCGCGGCGTGCTCGAGGAGAGCCACGAGCGGGTCGTAGTAGCCGGCCACGTTCAGGACGCCCACCGGCTTGTGGTGGATCCCGAGCTGGCCCCAGGTCACGATCTCGAAGAGCTCCTCCAGCGTTCCGGTGCCGCCGGGAAGTGCGACGAAGCCGTCGGCGAGCTCGGCCATCAGCGCCTTGCGCGCGTGCATCGTCGGCACCACCCGCATGTCCGGGACGCCGCGGTGGGCGAGCTCGCGGGCGGCGAGGCCGTGGGGGATCACTCCGGTCAGGCGTCCGCCCCCGGACAGCACTCGATCGGCGAGAACGCCCATGAGGCCGACCGAGCCGCCCCCGAAGACGACGCCGATGCCGCGCGCGACGAGACCCCGGGCCAGGTCGGCGGCGGCCGCGGCGTAGCGCGCGTCGCGGCCGGGGCTCGAGCCGCAGAAGACACAGACGCGGCGCACGGGCAGGGGCTCAGCGCCCTTTCGGGAACATCGCCAGCAGGAGGCCGAGACCGGCCACCGCGCCGCAGCCGTAGCGGGCGATCTGCCAGCGACCGGCCGGGAGCCTCACTCCCTCGCCGACGCTCAGCCCCTGGGGCAGGGGCTCCACGTCGTCGAGCCGCGAGGAGGCGTAGAAGAAGCCCAGTATCCCCAGGAGGAGGAGCACGGCGCCGAAGCTGCGCATGCGCGGATTCTATCCCGGACTCGCCGCCCCGGCGTCGCCTCGGCTATGCTTGGGCGCCATGAGCGAGCCGCGCGTGACCGTCTTCGGCAAGGACACCTGACCTTACACCTCGGCGGCCCGTGAGGCCTACGCGGCGAGGGGCTACGTGGTGGACTATCGCAACGTGAAGGCGTCGGCATCCCATCTCTCGGAGATGCTGACGCACACCGGAGGTGGACGGGACGTGCCGGTCATCGTCGAGGGCGGCAAGGTCACCATCGGCTACGGGGGCACTTGAGGAGCGTGACCCGCGGGATCGGTCCGATCCCCGTCGTCACGAAGCACGTCTCTCCGTCGGCTCCGCCGCGGCGGTAAGATCGCCCGATGCGCGCTCGCCGCAGCCGGCTCCCGGGCCTCGTCGCCCTCGCCGCGGCCGCCTCTGCGGTCTTCGCAGCGCTCGCCGTCCTCTTCCCCCGTCCTCACGGGGAGTCCCGCGTCGAGCTCGACGTGACGCCCGTGGCCCTCGACGCCTCCGACCCGACGCGCTCCGGGGTGGGGCCCCTCCGCTACCTCGGCGGCCTTTGCCTTCGATCGCCCGACCCGCGATTCGGCGGCCTCTCCGACCTGCGGGTGAGCCCGGACGGCCTCCGTCTCCTCGCGATCTCCGACTGCGGCTGGGGCTTCACCGGACGCCTCGCCTACGGCGTGGACGGAAACCTGGCCGGGCTCACGGACGCGCGGCTCGTGGAGCTGACCGGAGCCGACGGGCGGCCGCTCGCGGTCGGCGAGGACGACGCCGAGAGCCTCGTCGCCGGGGACTCTCTGGAGGTGGGCTTCGAGGGGCGCGGGAAGATCCTGGCCTACGCCGCGGAGCCGGCGTTCGCGGGGCCCCCCCGGCGGGTCCCGACGCCGGCGGGCCTCTCAGCGTGCGGCTGGAACCAGGGCCTGGAGACGATGGCGGACCTCGGCGACGGACGACGGCTGCTCGTCTGCGAGGGGCGGCGCGGGGCATCGGTCACGGTGCCGGCCTGGATCGGCCGGGCCGGCTCTTGGGCGGCGCGGGAGTACCCGCTCCTGTTCGACAGGGGCTGGGCGGAAGAGCCGTTCCGCCCTACCGCCGCCACGCGTCTGCCGGACGGCGACGTTCTCGTGCTGGAGCGCCGCTTCCCGCCCGTCGGGGCGAGGCTCGTCCGCCTGTCGGCCGTGAGCCTCGACGGCCGAGAGCTCCTCGAGCCCCACGAGATCGCTCGGATCGAGGCCCCGCTCACCGTCGACAATTTCGAGGGCGTGGAGGCGAGGCGCGACGCCGCCGGCCGGACGCTCGTCTACCTGGTGTCCGACGACAACAACTGCTCGAAGACCGGAAGCTCGCGGGGCTCGGGCCTCCAGAGGACGCTCCTGCTCCTCTTCTCCCTGGAGGGCTGAGCCCGGGCGGCGGGCCCCGACGTTCAGCCGGCGAGGGCCATGGGAGCGGCCAGGTCCGACTCCGCATCGGCGCGTCGCAGGAGCCCCAGCCGCTTCATCTTCTCGTGAAGGGTCGTCGGCAGCACCCCCAGAGCCCGCGCGGCGCGACGCTGGTTGCCGCTAGCGGCCTGGAGCGCGTCTTCGATGATGTGCCGCTCGTAGGCCTCGACCAGGTGCTTGAGGCTCGGCCTCGATCCCATCGAACGAAACTCCTCCATCGGAACCCCCGAAGAGACGCACACCAGCGCTCGTGGCACGCGTAGACCCCCCCGTCTTTGCAGGAGAAGACGCTGGAAGACGCAAAAAGGTTTCACGGACCTGCGGGAAAAAGCGGGTAACATTGGCGGATCATGCCGAGCACGACGACGACGCGCGTCCACAACTTCGGGGCGGGGCCGGCCGTCCTGCCCGTCCCGGTCCTCGAGAGGGTCCAGGCGGAGCTCCTCGACTACGCCGGCACGGGGATGTCGGCCATGGAGATGAGCCACCGCTCGGCTTCCTTCGAGGGCATCATCCAGAGGGCCGAGGCCGATCTGCGGGACCTCCTCGGCCTCGGCCAGGACCACGCCGTCCTCTTCCTCCAGGGAGGCGCATCGCTCCAGTTCGCCATGGTCCCCGCCAACCTGCGCGCCGCGTCCGCCTCGGCCGACTACGTGCTGTCCGGCCACTGGTCGAAGGCCGCGCTCAAGGAGGCGCAGAAGACCGGGAGGGCGCGGGTCGCGGGCTCGACGGAGGGGAGCGCCTTCGACCGGGTGCCCGCCCAGGGCGAGCTGGACCTCGACCCGCAGGCGGCCTACCTCCACTTCACCTCCAACAACACGATCTACGGCACGCAGTGGTCGACCTCTCCCGAGCCGCCGTCGGGGGTCCCCCTCGTGTGCGATGCCTCGTCCGACATCCTGAGCCGGCCGATCGACGTGAGCCGTTTCGGCCTCGTCTATGCTGGCGCGCAGAAGAACCTCGGCCCGGCCGGAGCGACGCTGGTCGTCGTCCGCAAGGACCTGTTCGAGCGGACCCCGGGCGGGCTGCCGGCCATGCTCGACTACCGGCTCCAGGCCGAGAGCCGCTCGCTCTACAACACGCCGCCAACCTTCGCCGTCTACGTGGTCGGCCTGGTCCTGGAATGGCTGAAGGGCGTCGGCGGCCTGGCCGGGATCGCGAAGCGGAACGAGGCGAAGGCGGCGCTCATCTACGAGGCGATCGACGGAAGCGGCGGGTTCTACCGGGGCCACGCCCGGCCGGAGAGCCGGTCGCGGATGAACGTGACCTTCCGCCTTCCCTCCGAGGACCTGGAGAAGGCGTTCCTGAAGGAGGCGCAGGCGGAGGGCCTCGACGGTCTGAAGGGCCACCGCTCGGTCGGCGGGCTGCGGGCGTCGATCTACAACGCCTGCCCGATCGAGTCGGTCCGGGCGCTCGCCGACTTCATGGGCGCCTTCCGCAAGCGGCGCGGCTGACGGCTTGAAGGGGTCGGACCTCCGCGAACTCGGCTTCACCGAAGAGTTCGCGCGGGCTTTCGCCCCGCTCGCCGCCCAGGGCCTCGTGGCGGGCCGTGTCGTGGGCGGCCACAGCGGGCTCCTCCGGATCCGCACCGAAACGGGCGAGGCCCTCGCGGAGCCCGCCGGCAGCCTCCGTCATCAGGCCCGCGGCCCGGCCGACCTCCCCACGGTCGGGGACTGGGTGGCCGTCCGAACCCGGGACGGCGGCGAGTCGGCGGTCGTGCACGCCGTCCTGCCCCGGCGGACCGCCTTCGTCCGCCGGGCCCCCGGCGACCGATCGGTCGGCCAGGTGCTCGCCGCCAACGTGGACACCGTCTTCCTGGTGATGGGCCTCGACGGCGACTTCAACCTCCGCCGGCTCGAGCGGGCCCTGGTCCTCGCCTGGGAGAGCGGGGCCGAGCCCGTGGTTCTCCTCAACAAGGCCGACGTCTGCGCGGACGTGGAGGCCCGGCGGGCCGAGGTCGAGGCCGTCGCCTCTGGCGTGCCGGTGCGGGTCATCGCCGCGAAAGCCGGCGAGGGTCTGGAGGCTCTGGTGCCGTGGCTCGGCCCCGGCCGGACGGTCGCCCTGCTGGGCTCGTCGGGGGTGGGAAAGAGCACCCTCGTCAACCGCCTCCTCGGCCGGGAGAAGCAGAAGACCCGCGAGGTGCGCCCGTCCGACCAGCGGGGCCGGCACACGACGACGCACCGGGAGCTGCTCGTCCTGCCCGGGGGCGGCCTGCTCCTCGACACGCCGGGGCTGCGGGAGATCCAGCTCTGGTCGGACGGAGCGGGGCTCGAGGCCGCGTTCGAGGACGTGCAGTTCCTCGCCGCGTCCTGCCGCTTCACGGACTGCGGTCACGAGAGCGAGCCCGGCTGCTCCGTCCACGCTGCGGTCGAGGATGGCCGGCTCCCGGCCACGCGCCTCGCGAGCTTCCAGAAGCTGCAAGGCGAGCTGCGGGCGCTGGAGATTCGCGAGGACCCCATCCGGAGGCGCGAGGAGAGGGGCCGCTGGAAGGCGGTCCACAAGGCCCTGCGGCACCCGAAACGAGGCTAGGCGCCCCGGCACAGGAGTACGATGGGTCCATGTCGGCCGGCTACGACGCCCTCCTCGTGGTGTCCTTCGGCGGGCCGGAGGGACCGGACGACGTGCTGCCCTTCCTCGAGAACGTCACTCGGGGGAGGAACGTGCCGAGAGAGAGGCTCCGCGAGGCGGCCTCGCACTACGAGCACTTCGGCGGGGTGAGCCCTCTTCCCGCGCAGTGCCGCGCCCTCGTGGCCGCGCTGCGGGAGGAGCTGGACCGGCACGGTCCGGCCCTGCCCGTCTACTGGGGCAACCGCAACTGGCACCCGATGCTCGCCGACACGCTGCGGCACATGGCGGAGGCCGGTGTGCGCCGGGCGCTGGCCTTCGTGACCTCGGCTTACGGCTCCCGGTCGGGCTGTCGGCAGTACCTCGACGATATCGCCTGCGCCCGCGCCGAGGTCGGCGAGCGGGCCCCGGTGGTCGACAAGCTGCGCCTCTTCTACAACCACCCGGGCTTCGTCGAGCCCCTCGTCGAGCGCCTGTCCGCGGCCTTCGCGCGCGTCCCGGAGGACCGGCGGGCGGAGGCCCGCCTCGTCTTCACCGCCCACAGCCTCCCGCGGGCTCTCGCCTCCACCTGCGACTACGAGGCGCAGGTCCGGGAGACGGCGGGCCTCGTGGCCTTCCCGCTGGGGCGGGCGGGATGGACCCTCGCCTACCAGAGCCGCAGCGGTCCGCCGAGCCAGCCCTGGCTCGCCCCCGACATCGTCGACCACTTGCGTGCGCTGGCCGCGGAGGGCGCGAAGGACGTCGTGGTGGCGCCGATCGGGTTCACCTCCGACCACATGGAGGTGCGGTACGACCTCGACCTCGAGGCGAAGAGCCGGGCGATCGAGCTCGGCCTCAACATGGTGCGCGCGGAGACCGTGGGGACGCACCCCCGCTTCGTGCGCATGATCCGTGAGCTCGTCCAGGAGCGGCTGTCCGACCCGCCGGTTCGCCGGCACCTCGGCGCACGCGGTCCCGCCCCGGACGTCTGCCCGCCGGGCTGCTGCCCGGCGCTCAGAGGTTGACCATGAAGAAGGACGATCCGGCGAAGGCCGGGGACGCCCCCACCATCCTGTTCACGGGCTTCCCGGGATTCATCGGGATGAGGCTCCTGCCCCGCATTCTCGAGCAGCACGAGGCGGCGAGGATCGAGTGCCTGGTGCAGGAGAAGTTCATGGACGCCGCGCGGGCCGCGGTGGCGGCTCTCGAGGACCAGCACCCGCACGCCAGGGGCCGGATCGGCCTCGTGGCCGGGGACATCACCGTCCAGGGGCTGGGGGTGGATTCGAAGAAGGCGAAGGAGCTGCGACGGACGCTCAGCCAGGCCTGGCATCTCGCCGCCGTCTACGACCTCGCGATCGCCCGGGACGTGGGCCGACGCATCAACGTAGAGGGGACGAAGAACGTCCTCGAGTTCCTCTCCCACGCGCCGCGCTTCGAGCGGCTGCAGTACGTCTCGACCGCCTACGTTTCGGGGACCGCCCGGGGCACCTTCCGGGAGACCGACCTCGACGTCGGCCAGGGCTTCAAGAACCACTACGAGGAGACGAAGTTCCAGGCCGAGGTCGAGGTCGTGCGCTCCCAGGTGCCGCGCACGATCTACCGTCCCGGCGTCGTGGTGGGGGACTCGAAGACGGGCGAGACGGCCAAGTTCGACGGGCCGTACTTCGTCCTGCGGGTCATGGAGAAGATGCCCTCGCCGGGGGTCTTCTTCCGCATCGGCCTCGGCTTCGGCACCGTCAACGTGGTGCCGGTGGACTTCGTGGTGCAGTCGATGACCGCCCTCTCCGCCGCCGCGGCGAGCCTCGGCCGGACCTACCACCTCTGCGATCCCCAGCCCCACTCGCCGGCGGACCTCGCGGAGATGTTCGCGGGGGCGATCGGGAAGAGCTTCGCCTACGTGCCGGTGCCGCTGGCCCTGGCCAAGGCCCTCTTCACCCCCAAGCCGGTGCAGCGCTTCTTCGGCATGCCCGTTCAGGCCCTCGACTACTTCGACGACCCGGTGCGACACGACACGGCGCAGGCCACGCAGGACCTCGGCGAGCTCGGGATCGAGTGCCCGCGACTCGCCGACTACCTGCCGCGGCTCGTCGACTTCTACCGCTCCCACCGGGAGACGGTCCGCCGGGAAGCGATGATCTAGGGTGGGCCCGCCCCCGGACGAGGAGCGCCTTCTCCCGGTCGAAGGGCCGTACGACTTCGACGAGTCGTTGCGCTTCGTTCCCTTCGGCCGCTACGACCCGGTCTGCCGGCGCGGACCGGGCCGGCTCTGGAAGGCGGCCCGGACACCCGACGGGCCGGTGACGCTGCAGCTCTCAAGGACCCCGTCCGGCGTCGCCGCGCGGGGGTGGGGCCGGGGAGCCGCCTGGGCACTCGCGCGCGCCGCGGCTCTCGCCGGCCTGCGGGACGACCCGGCCGGGTTCGAGCCCCTGCCGGCCCCGATCGCCGCGTTGGCGCGGCGGGGGAGAGGGATCCACCTCCCTCGAAGCCCCTGGGTCTTCGACGGGCTGTCCGAGTACGTCCTGCAGCAGCGGGTCAGCTTCCGCGACGCCGCCCGTGCCCACCGCCGACTGGTGGAAGCGCTCGGCGTCCCGGCGCCGGGGCCGCCCGGCCTCCTCCTTCCCCTCGTGTCCTCCGACTGGCTCCGCCTCGCCGACGGCGATCTCCGTCGGGTCGGCATCGACGGCCAGCGGGGCCGCGCCCTGCGTGCCGCCGCCCGGGCCGCTCGGCGCCTGGACTCGGCCTTCGACCGCGACCCTGCCGCGGCCCGGCGCCTCCTCGCGTCCGTTCCCGGCTGCGGGCCCTGGACCGTCGAAATCACGATGGGCTTCGTCCTCGGAGACCCGGACGCGGTCCCGACCGGGGATCTGCACCTGCCGCACCAGGTCGGCTGGGCCCTGGCCGGCGAGCCGCGCGCCGACGACGCGCGCA
>Ga0335085_10004732_pt1 | contig 22320 bp, 20 predicted proteins | sample Lox_Sample_45_FD_206712 | JGI IMG/M metagenome (GOLD analysis project Ga0335085, IMG submission 206712) | Soil microbial communities from Loxahatchee National Wildlife Refuge, Florida, United States - Lox_Sample_4.5 | ecosystem: Environmental > Terrestrial > Soil > Wetlands | place: USA...
ACAGTCTACCGACGGCAATACAGGCGTTGTGGGTGCAGAGCTGGCTGCCATCCTCGGTAGGAGTCCTCTGACGTACGTTTCAAAGGTACGCCAGATCGACACAGCGAGCAAGAAGATCGTCGTCGAAAGGGCCATCGAGGGAGGCGTCGAAGTCACGGAAGCAAAGTTGCCTGCCGTCGTCTCCGTTATTAAAGGCATTAACGAGCCGCGGCTCCCGAACCTCATGGGCATCAAAAAGGCTGCCAAGGTGCAGATCCCTCAGTGGAATGCAGATGACTTAGGGGTGGATAAGGGCAAGGTCGGTGCAGTCGGCGCTTCCACAAAGGTTGTTGAGATCGCCGTACCCCCTGCCCGTGGAGCAGGGGAGATCTTGAAAGGCGAGCTTGAAGATATTGCCAATATCGTCACCGACAGACTGATCGACATGAAAGTTATAAAATAATCGGGAGGAGGAAGAACAATGGCTAACGATGTATGGGTATATATAGAACATAAGGATGGCGAAACAACGCCCATGTCTTTCGAATTACTAGGCATCGGAAAGATCCTGGCAAAGGAACTCGGCTCCGGCCTGTGTGCCTTTGTGATCGGTGACAATGTTGCGAATACCGCGAAAGAAGCCTTTCAGTGGGGAGCCTCGAAAGTCTATGCCATAGAAAGCGCCATTTTAAAGACTTTCAATCCGGAAGCTTATTCAAAGGCGGCAACCTCCCTTCTCGCCAAGCATAAACCTGAAATTGCTCTTTTCAGGGCCACGAGTCAGGGCACGGATGTGGCAGCGGCAACCGCCGCAAACCTCGGTTTCGGGCTCTGCACGGACAGTATCGGCATCAAGGTGGAGGGCGGACAAATAAAGCTCACCCGGGCTGCCTTTGGCGGCAACTATACGGTGACGGTCGTCAACGAGAAGGCAAAACCGCAGATCGCAACGGTGAGGCCCAAGGCATTTGCCATGCCCGAAAAGGATTCGTCAAAATCGGGCGAGGTCGTCAAAGAAGCTTTTACCATCGCTGAAGCAGACCTGAATACGAAGTTCCTTGAGTTCATCAAATCACAGGTCAAGGTAAACCTTGTCGAAGCCGATATCATCGTATCGGGCGGTCGGGGCACCGGCGGCCCGGAAGGCTTCAATGTCTTGAAAGACCTGGCAGACACTCTGGGAGGCGCGGTGGGCGCATCTCGCGCAGCCGTTGACTCCGGATGGATGCCGTACGAACACCAGGTTGGGCAGACGGGCAAAACGGTTAAGCCGAAAATCTACATCGCCTGCGGCATTTCCGGCGCCATCCAGCACCTGGCGGGGATGAAGACATCGGACTGCATCGTAGCCATCAACAAAGATCCCGAGGCGCCCATATTCAAGAACGCAACCATCGGCATCGTGGCCGACTACAAGGTGATCGTGCCGAAGATGCTGGAAAAGTTCAAAAGCAAACTGAGTAAGTAGCCTTCGAGAACTGAACAAAAAAGGGAGCTGTTGGGCTCCCTTTTTTTGTCTTCAGTTCTTCTAAGAACGCAGCCGCATTTAGAACTTCTATATTCAAGAAACAACTTATTTGGTCTTTAGCTCTTGTTGCATTTTGTAGGAAGTCAAGACCCTCCGGGAGAAAAGACCTTCCGGCCCCGACATAACTTGGGAGGGAAATGAGAGGTGCTTCTTAGGCACATTTCTGCTGGAAATCGCTAAACCTTGAAGATAGCTTAGACCGCAGGCGGAACAGGCAATCCTCTTTTTTGAGTCCCTCTTCTGGAAGTTTCGATTGACCAACTCTCATAAAATTTGTATATTCCAATCAAGAATCGGAAGGCGGCGGTGAAGATATTCCTTCGCTATGAAAAAGACCTGGGGTCAGAAAGAAATATTCACGAACTGTAGGCAAAGTCAAGAGCAGAGACTCGATCCCAGGGACTATGAATTCAGGCTATGCTCTCCCCTGTAAACTTATCAGATTGTTTTAGAACCAGAATCCCAATTGTTTCCCCTGGGGAAGGAGGTGAGGACTGCATCACGAAAGGCGTGGGCTGCCCTGGGATTCTAACTATGAATGGAATTGACTTGTCCCATTAAAAGTAAAGGAGGATTTATGAAGAGAAGAATGATTATCTACGGATCTTTACTGCTTTTGTGCTTTGTCGTGATCGATCAGCCCCCCCTTACAGAAGCAGCGGGAAAGGAGCCATACAAGATTGGAGCGGTTCTTCCTCTTACTGGACCGGTTTCTTGGCTCGGAGGACTGGCCGACGAGGGTACGAAAATAAGGGTGGAGATGATAAACAAGGCAGGTGGGGTGGATGGTCATCCCTTGGAACTCATCACCTATGATAGTCAATCTAAGCCTGAAGAGGCGAACATGGTGACCCAGAGGTTGATCACACGGGATCAGGTTGTCGCCGTCATCGGTGACGGTTCTGTCCCGATCGCTGCCCCGGTGTTTGCCCTAGGGAACCAGAAAAAAGTCCCGGTTTTTTTTGCCTGTGGTTATGCAATCGATCCTCTGAAGGAACCCTTCTCTTTTAACCAGTCGCACCCGACCGAGTTTGCCGTCGCGCGTCCGTTCAAGTACTTTAAGGAAAAAGGAATGACCAAGGTTGCTTTTCTGATGGTCGTGGGGTCGCTGGGTGAACTGGGTACCAGGATTGGGAAAAAGGTAGCGCCGGAGTATGGGATCACCGTGGTGGGTGAAGAGAAATTTGAAGCGCAAGCAACGGATGTCACGCCGCAACTCACAAAACTGCGCGGCTTGAAACCGGATGTTATTTTTTCCTTTACGACGGGTGAGCCGGCAGCGATGATCGCCCGCAACATGGCGCAACTGGATATGAAGACGCCCCTCCTCGTAAGTCACGGCAATGCATCGCCCGGCTTCCTGAAGATGGTAGCGGACCTGCCGGTTACAGTCATTGTGCCCGCAGGGAAGATTACGGTGGTTGATCAGATTCCTGACAGCGATCCGGCGAAAAAGGTCTTGCAGGCATTTAACACGGTGTATATGGAGCGGTTCAAGGCTCCTGCGACCTATTATGCTGGCCAGTCGGCGGATGGAGTGGCTCTGATCGCTGAGGGCTTGAGGATGGCCAAGTCAGGCAATACGGAAAAAGTGCGGGATGCCTTAGAGGGGATCAAGAATTTTGTGGGGAATAATGGCATTTTCAACATGTCCCCGACGGATCACCAGGGTACTCGCTTGGATGACATGGTAAACACGACCATCAAGAATGGAAAGTGGCAACTGTTGCAATAACCTCTCATGTTCAAACGCTCAGGATGCCGCGGATTTTAGGTATAGCCGCGGCGTTTTGGGCGTTCTTTTGCATATGGACAACAGCTCTTTGTATCCGTCGAGGACTGGGCTTTGATTGACCGATCGGTTCTCTTACAGTTTCTGTTTAGCGGTATTACACTGGGGAGCGTTTATGCGCTGATCGCCATTAGCCTTGTCATCGTCTACAACGTCTCCCGGGTCCTCTGCTTTGCACAGGGTGAGTTTTTTGTGTTCGGGGCCCTGACCATGATTGCTCTGACGACTTTGGGAATACCCATGCCGATCGGGTTCTTGCTGACCATCACCATTGTCTCAGGACTCGGAGTGGCCATTGAAAGATTGTTGATTCGACCCGTGCAAAAATCTTCTGTTGGGACAGTGATCACCATGACCGTCGCGATTTCGCTGTGTCTGCGGGGCTTAGGGCTGCTCATCTGGGGGAGAGAAGCCCACACCTTGCCAGCTTTTACAAAGAGTAAGGCACTGAGCATTTTGGGCGCCTACCTCTCGGTACAAGTTCTCTGGATTATCGGTGCCGCGGTTATTGTTCTGTTTATCATCTGGTTGTTTTTCGAAAAGACCCTCTTAGGATTGTCTATGAGGGCCTGTGCCGAGAATCGCCTGGGCGCTAGCTTGGTTGGCATCAACGTCTGGAAGGCTACGCTCTTCGCCTGGGCCTGGGGTGCCGCACTTGGCGCTTTAGCGGGTGTCGTGATCGCTCCCTTGATATTTGTGCGATACATCAGTGGAACCATGCCCATGTTAAAAGGGTTCACGGCAATGGCCATTGGAGGACTGACGACGGTCGGATCTGTCCTTGCCGGATTGCTGCTGGGGATTATGGAGGCCTACACCGTGGGCTTGATTTCGTCAGAGTTCGCAGATGCGATCGTATTTTCCGTCTTGATTCTTGTGCTTCTTGGCCGATCTCACGGCATATTGGGAAGAACGGAGGATGGGGGGATGTGAAAGTGAGAAGGAATATCGGATGGCTGATCCTATTGCTTTTTATCGCCCTGTTTCCAGTCACGCTGGGAAGGATCAGCCCTTACTACAATACCGTTTTGATCCTCGTGGGTATTTACGTGATTCTGGCCGTGAGCCTTGATCTGCTCATTGGATTTGCTGGCCAGATATCCGTAGGCCATGCAGCTTTTTATGCCATGGGAGCCTACACTTCAGGTATTTTGACTGCCAAACACGGCATCTCTCCCCCCATCGCCCTCCTTTGCGGTCTTTTCGTAAGCGGACTGATCGCATGGGGAATAGGACGAGCGGTGTTGAGACTCAAGGGCTATTATTTGGCAATGGCCACGCTGGGTTTAAACGCGGTCATCGTCAAACTCATCACATGCTTTGCCTCCGTCACCGGAGGAGCCTCCGGCTTGCTCAATATCCCTTCGTTTCGGATTTTTGGTTTAACGCTTCAAGATCATACCTACTATTACTATTTCGTGTGGGGGCTTGTGATTCTCGTGATTTCCTGTTGCGTGGCCCTTGCCAAATCCCCTTTTGGTAGCACATTGGTTGCGATCCATTCTGATGAAGAGGCAGCGAGCACGCTGGGTGTCGACTGCCCAAAATACAAATTACACGTCTTTGTGATTTCCAGCATGCTCGCAGGGGTGGCGGGTTCTCTTTTTGCACACTTCATGGGATTCATCGCACCCGACGATTTTGATATTTTTACCTCCATCCTGATTCTGGTAATGCTTTTCTTGGGAGGAGTTGGGACGATTTACGGAGCTGCGCTTGGAGCTGCTTTCCTTAAACTTCTCCCTGAGGTAACCTATCGATTTCAGCATTATGAGCTTTTTTTCCACGGATTGATATTGATTCTGGTACTCATCTTCATGCCAAAGGGGCTGCTGGGTATCCTAGCAAACGTGAAGGATTGGGTGCTCGCGTTTGGGTACCGATCGAATCCTCCTTCTTTGGGAACGGAACCTTAACGACCTTGGGGACCGCGGTTGGAGCGTGTTGGAATGCACGATGAGGTAAGCGGAGATGGTGGGGTCAATGGGAAGCATTTACTTTGGGTGGAAAGCATCACCAAAAGCTTCTCAGGCCTGACAGCGCTCTTCGATGTCAGTTTTGGGGTTGAACGTGGCCACATCAAGGCCTTGATTGGGCCAAACGGGGCAGGAAAGACGACGCTTCTTAATGTCATCAGTGGCATTCTCTCTCCGGATAGCGGTCACGTGTATTACCGAGGAAAAGACCTGACGAGATTGAGATCCCACGAGATTGCTGCTCAGGGTCTTTCCCGGACCTTTCAGCTCGTTCGCCTGTTTACGGCCAACAACGCGAAGGTTTTGGACAACTTGCTGGTGGGCGCCCATTTGAAATTGAAGCCCTCCTTTCTGAAGTCGCTTTTCTTGAGGGGGATGATCCGTCATCAAAATCGTGAGGTGCGGGAAAGGGCCGATGAAAAACTTAGATTTGTGGGGTTGGAACCAGCCTTAGGCGATACCCTGCCTTCTAACTTGCCTTTTGGGAATCAGCGGTTGCTGGAGATTGCGCGTGCACTGATGGCGGAACCCGAGATGTTGTTACTCGACGAGCCGGCTTCCGGGCTCAATGACGCAGAGGTTGAGGACTTCAAGAATCTTCTGCTGGCCGTGAAAGAAAAAGGGGTGACGATTTTGCTGGTTGAACATAACATGAAGCTCGTTATGGACGTTGCCGACGAAATCGTCGTCCTCAATTTTGGCCGGAAGTTGGCAGAAGGCAGTTGCAATGAAATATCCTCTGACCGGAAAGTGATCGAAGCCTATCTTGGGGCCGATTATATGAAATGGGGAGGGGGGAATCATTCAGGATGATGCTTCGGGTCAACGATCTCCATGCCGCCTACGGGGATATCGGGGTGCTGAAAGGGATATCCCTCGAAATTTCCCCGGGTGAGATCGTCTGCCTTCTCGGAGCAAACGGGGCCGGAAAGTCAACTCTGTTAAAAGTGATCTCTGGCGTTCTTCACCCATCCCGGGGGAATGTGCTATTCCAAGACCAGGAGATCACCCGATACAGTGCTCATCAGATCGTCCGAATGGGTCTTAGCCATGTTCCTGAAGGAAGGCAGATTTTTTCTCGCCTGACGGTTATGCAAAACTTGATTCTGGGCGGTTATCCCCGGAAAAGCAAAAAGAGCGAGGCACAGGAGTTTTTCGAATTCATTTCTAACCTTTTCCCAATTTTAAGAGAACGATTGAAACAAAAGGCTGGCACGCTATCCGGCGGGGAACAGCAAATGCTTGCGATTTCAAGAAGCCTCATGTCTCGTCCCAACTTGTTGCTCCTTGACGAACCATCCCTTGGGTTGGCACCCTTAGTTGTGGAGGAAATATTCAGAGTGATCAAGGATCTTCGTTCGCGCGGCATCTCGATCCTTCTGGTCGAACAGAATGTGATGGGGGCTCTCAACATTGCGGATCGCGGCTATATCATGGAGATTGGGAAGGTGGCAGCCCACGGGAAGGCCGCGGATATGCGAGGAGACAACGAAGTCCGGAGAAGATACCTCGGGAAATGACCAGAGGGAAACCAACCCCCATTTCCAGAAACTTCGCGTCAGGCCCAGAGGAGGATTCAACCCATGTTTTACGAACCGAAAAAAAACAATCACGGATTGGCACACGATCCTTTTAAATCCTGCGTCGTACCCCGGCCGATCGGGTGGATCTCCACGGTGGGAGCCGACGGGGTGGCCAATCTTGCCCCGTACAGTCAGTTTCAGAATCTCACCTTCGATCCCCCCTATGTCATGTTCGCAGCAAACCAGACACCCAGCGGTCGCCGCAAGGATAGCGTGGTCAACGCTGAACAGAGCGGGGAGTTTGTCTACAATATGGCGACCTACGACCTGCGGGAAGCAATGAATCTCACTGCTCAACAGGTGTCCCCCGAGGTCGACGAGTTTGAACTGGCTGGCCTCGCCAAGGCTCCTTCAAGGCTCGTGAAAGCCCCCCGTGTGGCGAAATCACCCGTCCACTTTGAATGCCGTTATCATCAGACCGTTCGATTACCCGGCAACGGCGCAATGGGAACGGTGGACATTGTGATCGGCGAGGTCATTGGCATTCACATCAAAGAGGAGTTTATCCAGCCCGATGGCAAATTAAACATTCTCAAGATCCGGCCGTTAGCGCGTCTGGGCTACTATGACTATACAAGCATTGAGTCCGTCTTTGAGATGATTATTCCAGGCCCCGATGAGAAGCTCCGTTCAGGCATGGAAGGGAAAAAGGGGTGACCCTCTTCTTCGACTCCTTCTTTCTGAAAGTTTCGGTTCACCACCGTGGCTTAGTTGTGATTCGTTACACTTTTTTCTTCCTCTAAAATTGGACACTTACATGAAAAGTGATTGCTAAAAAGAACTCTACTTTTTAGCCTGATAAAAAAGAAGTGCAATTATTAGTACTTATTAAGCCTCGTTTACCTTTTGGCTCAATCGTCTGCCCGATCGGCACATCTCTTCTAGACCGCCCCAGAATTTTCTGAATCTGTCTTGTCAAGACGTGTGAAGAAAAGCAGTGGTGTTGTCAAGTGACATAAGAATTCGCTGAATCGTCTTTGTGGCATGCGACTTGGATAACTCCATACTGAATCAACTGCAGAATATTGGAGGAAGAAGTTGGACATCGGAAAGAAAGCAGCAGGACGGGTTTCTATGCGGATCAATCCACATCAAGAAACATAATTCATTCAAGTACTCACCAACAGGAGGGCTGAGAGATGTGTACAACACTGGGTTTGGGCTTATATTGTACGAATTTCAAATGTTCTCACAACTTATTCTGGGAAGAGTTAAGCCTCGATAGAAACAAAATCCAAATGACGGGCAAGGCGCTGGAGATAAGAAATTGTTGCTGTAAGATCATACATCCCTGGACTCCGGAGGAAATTGGTGACGCCTGGGGTCTCACCGGAGAGGCGATCCGGTGCTCAGAAGAAAAAGCATTTAGGAAGCTGGAGAAGAAAATCCGGATTAACAGGAAAGGGCTGTCCCTGTCCAAAAGCACCGTTCATAGAAGAGTCGTGGCGTGAACAAAATTCGGGAATTCCAGAAAGTTCCCTTCCCCCCTGCTTGCTGGGAGGCAGGTCCAGGGGAGAGGGAAATGGTGAGGACGCAAATTTAAAAGAAATTAATGTGTTTGCATTAGCTCCGGGGGAGGAGGCGGGGAAGTAATTCGGGACTTTTGTAGAAAATCCTTTCAATTTTGAGTTCAGCCAGAATATCGAGCAGTCTAAGATAAACTTATAATCACGAATAGTTACACGGCTACAAAAATGCGGCATCAAAGTTGCACCCTTCGTATCCATAACAATCAAGACATGGGTGTATGCACCAGACAAGAGTTAACCTAAGATTCAGGATTCTCCTGTACGTCGCATTTCTCACTGCCCTCGTATTATCGCCTTGCCGGGTGTTCGCCGACTGGTCTCCTGTTATTGACCGTTTAGTGACGGATGGCTTTGATGAGACTACTGTGCGGACTCTCTTTTCCCGTCCTGAGGTAACGTTTGAACCGGCTGCTATGTCCGCCAAGCTCAACGAGTTGATAGAAAACATGGAAAGACCTCCCTCTAACAATCCAAGACTTTTCTACGAAGTTTATCTGAAAGAAAATGTGATAGCCCAGGCGCACGCTTACCTCCAGGAGAACACGGAGCTTCTGGAAAACGCCAAAAATAAATATTGCGTCCCCAAGGAAATCATCGTTTCCATACTTCTGGTGGAAACTCACCTCGGGGATAGTGTGGGAGCGAAGCGGGCTTTCAACACACTGGCCTCCATGGCACTGAGCACGGACCTCGAAATCATTCGGCCTTACCTTCCCAAAAAACTGATCCATCCCAAGAATGAAGATTTTGCCAGAACCATCTGCCGGCAGAAAGCGGACTGGGCCTACACAGAGCTCAAAGCCCTCCTTTTGTATTCTTACCAGAGTGGATTCGACCCTTTGACTTTTCTGAGTTCCATCTATGGAGCCATCGGCCTCTGCCAGTTTTTACCCTCCAATATCTTACCCTATGGGGTGGATGCCGATCATGATGGTCGGATCGATCTCTTTACGAAGGCCGATGCCCTCTACAGCATTGGCAATTATCTGCGGGAGCACGGCTGGAAGTGCACGATGGATAAAGGCAGCGAGCGCCAAGTGATCCTCCGTTACAACAAGAGTTCTACCTATGCCAACACCGTTCTGGCGGTGGCTCAAAAACTCAAGAATAAATCTCACAACAAGTAGTCTAACGAGTTTCTTACTCCTCACATCCTCCCCCTTCCTCAACTTTACACTTCCAAAGGCTCAAGGAAAGGTGTATGTTACAAACAATAAATTGATGATGGATCATTTCCAATCCGCGAATCGTTTGTCATAAAGCCCTCAACGAGAGAGAATGAACATGGAGACGAAGTACCTAAGAATGATCCAAGGGATGAAGAGAATGGGGCAGAAGGATTGGACAGTCTATATCCTCCGCTGCGGGGACGGGTCGCTCTATACAGGAATAGCAAAGGACGTACGGGCAAGGATCAAACAACATAATGAGGGTCGGGGGGCAATCTACACCCGAACCCGCTTGCCCGTAGAGGTGTTATATCAACAAGAAGGTTTGACGCGTTCCGAAGCTCTTATTCGAGAAGCACAGATAAAAGCGATGCCCCGGTCTAAGAAAGAGGAAATCATCTTGAGTGAACTGACCGAACGGGGACATAGGTAACCACCATCCCCTCGACCCAACGTACACATGATTGATTCCCAAAAATAGTTGACGTCGGACTGGCGACAATTTGCATTCATCGGTGTGTAACCTTTTGACAGCCATTTTCGTCTAACAAGTGGGGCACGCAAATGTGGGTTTCCTCACTGAAGTTTGTAAAAGATGTTTCCTGCCCGGCAAAACAATAGACTCCAGCCGGATTTTCTTCGAGTTTATCATAGGTTTCAGACCTGGCGGGGGTGAGTTTCAGAAGGAGAGGATCATGAGTAAGTATACCGCGTACATCATGATCGGTCTGGCCCGAATTTTGGGCGGAATGTCGCTCCTCGTATTTATGATCTTTCTATTCGTGGGTTCTTTGAACACCTTGGACATGCGCTTGGATGAAAGTGGAGTCTTATGGCTTGATGCTGGTCTCTCCCTCCTGTTTTTCATCCAACACAGCGGGATGGTCAGAAAACCGTTCCACCGTTGGTTGTCACGCTTCGTCCCGGAAGAATATGCCGGCGCCGTTTATGCGATTGTTTCAGGAATCGTGTTGTTGTTTGTGATTCTGTTTTGGCAGGCGTCGACTCAGACAGTGATGACACCCTCCGGTCTCTTGCGCTGGTCGCTCCGTGCAGTCTTTTTGCTTTCCCTTCTGGGGTTTTATTGGGGTGCCAAAGCACTGCGGTTCTTCGATCCTTTCGGCCTGAGACCGATCTTCAATCGTTTGCGACGCAGGAATCCGAAGCCAATGCCCATTGCAGTGGCGGGACCTTACCGCTGGGTACGCCACCCGCTTTACCTATTCATGATACTCATGTTCTGGTCTTGCCCGGATCTAACAAGGGACAGGCTGCTGTTCAACCTTCTATGGACCGTCTGGATCGTGATCGGCTCATACTTCGAAGAAATCGACCTCATCGTCGAATTCGGTGATGCCTATCGGGAATACCAGAAGAATGTGCCGATGCTCGTCCCTCTCTTAAAATGGCCAAAGAGGGAACGGAGTACGGTCAACAAACGTCATGAACGGGATTAAGCGCTCTATTTGATGAGCGCGGCCCCTGCTTTGGCCACCACTTCGTCCTGCGAACCGGCGCCGCCGGAGCATCCGATGGCGCCGATTATCTTTCCGCCCTCCACAAGCGGAATGCCGCCGCGCGTAGCGATGACGTCATCCAGCGTCATCACATAGTTGTAGTTTGTCAGTTGTACAGCGTTCTCGAAGACCTTGGTCTCACGGCGGAACTTGGCGGCGGTGCGGGCTTTGTGCTCAGCAACCGAGATGGAAGCAATCTGGGCTCCATCCATGCGTTTGAACGACACAAGGTTGGCCCCGGAGTCCACCACAGCACAGCCCATCTTCCAGTCGTGTTTCTTGGACTCGGCGATGGCGGCAGCAAGCACTGCATCGGCACGTTCAAGCGAAATCGGTGCGCCGTAGGCTAGGTCGAAGGGCATCTTTTCCGGTACAGCATCAAGCGGATTGGGCTGCTGTGCGTGGCTTCCGCCGACAATGAGCAAAGTAACAACAAAAGCTGCGACGACTAAAAAGGATTTCGATGACATGGTATAACCCTCCTTTGTTTGACTGCAAAATTTAGGGGAATAGCAGAGCGAAACTTCCGTCGGTCTTCCGGATCCTACCTCTTGTCTTCCGTTCGACCGTGGAGGCCTATTGATCTGCTTATTTTTTCACGTATACCAGAGAAGGGTGTTCGTGTCAAGCCACTATCTAAACAGCTCTATCTAAACAGCCACTATCTAAAATTGGTCGCGCTTCAAAATAACCAAGCCAATCGTTCTGTTCGCTCTCCCCACGGAAAGTTCCGTGGAATAGAGGGAAAGTCAAGGAGAAAGATCCCACCCGGACCCCACTGAATTTTCATTGACAAGAAATGGTCGAACGAATAGGATTCTTACAAATGATAAATCGCAGGATAAGAGTCGTTCGGCCAGGAGAAGAACATGAAGAAAGTGTACCCAATGATGGCCCTGTGGCTTCTCGTTGCAGTTTTATCTCTCTACGCGGGGGACAATATGACTGCGTTTCCACCCGCCAGGGATGGAATGATCCGATATGTCCTACAGCTTCCGAAACAGGATGACGAATCCGCTTTCAAGGTGGAACTGATCGTCGGAAAGACAGTCCTGGTTGACGAAAAGAATAGATATTTTTTCGGTGGCAAGGTCGAGGAGGAAACGATCAAGGGCTGGGGATTTCCACGCTACAACGTCAGCAAGCTGGGGCCGATGGCGGGTACTCGGATGGCGATCGATCCTAATACGCCTAAGGTGAACCGGTTTGTTACGCTTGGCGGCGAACCCTACCTGATCCGCTACAACAGCCGTTTGCCCATCGTTGTGTATGCCCCTGAAGGCGTTGAAGTGCGGTATCGGATATGGAATGCGAGGCCGGAGATAAAGGTAATGGAAAAGGGCTGAGCGGATGGCATAGTGTTACAAGCAGCCCACCCGTCTGAATTTTTCTTGCTGATGGTTTCGGTTGACCCATTTTCATGAAATAGGTATAAGAACCGTCCCGAGGCTTATAAAACCTTGACCGAAGGGGACGCGATTCCTGCCTGAAGATTGCGCTGGATTGCCTTCTTCATCTCTCTCTTTTCCGCTTCCTACCTTCAGGACTTCTATTCAATCCCGGACCATGATTTGCGATCATCAATACCTTTGGCGGTCGAAGATTTAATCTGCTGAATTTAATCATGGAGAATATCCTACAAACTTGTGGACATTCTCTGCGAGGTTGAGAAATTGCGGATGGGTGACGTAATTTGACTTTCTAACCTTCTTCGGGTATTTCAAAATTCTTAATAATCAAGCAATTTCAAACAGTTATAATCATTTTTTCAATCTGGCATTAAAGATGCACTTCCTACTACTCAAAGAAAACCAATTAAAGGAGGATATTATGGCCCAACATTTAGAGGTTGTTTTGAAGCGCGATTTTGCCTCTGGTTGGAGGCAAACGGTGGAAAGAGTGAGAGCATTTTTCGCAAAAACACCCAAGGCGGACCCAAAAGAGGAGACTCAAAAGATCGATTGGCAAGACAGGGCTGCAAAGAATTGGTATTATTAAACCCAGTCGGCGTCATCCAATTGTTTAAATGGGGAACTGCTGTGCTTCAATTTGGCGCGAAAGATGCGGCTCCTGCACCCGATAGCAGATGGGTTCGCTCGAAAGACCAACTTATGATCCATTATGGTGAAATATAACGGGACGTCGGTTCTAAAACAACTTGACCCCGGTGGGTCATTTTTGAAGAAGGGCCATGGAGAGAAAAACCTTAACGCGTTTTAGAACCTGCATCCTCTCAATGTCTTGAAAAGGGAGGAAGGGAAATGAAGCTTTTCAACATCCATGTGATTACGTGTAATTCGGTCGGTGACTTTCAGTCGAAATTCAAGAAAAGGATGATTCTCCACACCATCCTTGAATCCGTTAAAATCGTCTTCCTCGTGGCGGTCACCGCTTTCTTCATCCTGGAATATGTTGCGCCTCTGACCCAAAAGAGCCTTCGAACCTCCTTTCCAGCCGGAATGGAGGAGTTTCTTTCCATCACGAAATCCTCCGACTCCAGCGTGGAGGAAGTTCTGCATCTGACGAATGTGATCCGGTTCATCACTGGAAATCAGCTTTCCGAAGCTAAAATGTTGAGATATGCCGGTTTGATCTCCCATGCATCCCAGAAAAACGGATTGAACCCTCTTGAAATCATCGCAATCATCATGGCCGAAAGCAATTTTAGAGAGGATTGCATCAACAAGGAGACCGGCGACTACGGTCTCGGGCAGATCAATTGGGAGCACTGGGGTAAGGACTTCGGATTGATGCCCCACCAACTTCTGGACCCGTCGATCAATATCTTCCTGACCTGCCACGTCTACAAGTTCTTTGGGAAGGATTTTGGCAAATACCATCGGGGCAACGGCATCAAATCCAAGGTCTACATCGTAAATGTGAAGAGTATTCTTTCCACACTGAATGCCTTCGTAAAAGGGAACAAAAATATTTCCTGAAAAAAAGCTCCCCTCTTCCTCCTAGGATCACACGGCTGAACCTATTCAAACGTGATTTCAGCAAATCCACTCGGCGGTTTCCTTGACACACTGTCCCCTTTGTTTTATCTTCACCTCGTACCAGAGTGAGTCCTTACGACCTGTGATGTCAGGAGAGGCCCTGATTGAAGATTGGGGGCACGAGACGTCATCGCAGATAGATTTGACTGCCAAACCTTCAGAAAAGGCGAGACTCAATATCTCGCCCTTTCTGCCATAAGATATTATGAAGTTCACACTCATCTACCCGAAATGGAAGAAACTCAGAAACCAGACGGAGTTCCATCTCCCCCCTCACGGCCCCGTCGTCTTTGCGGCGACCTTGCCCAAAGATGTGGACATTGCTTTCATCGATGAGAATCTGGAGTCAATCGATTTCAACGATCAGGCAGATTTGATCGGAATTTCGATGATGCTGACGAGCCAGGTGAAACGAGGCTGGGAAATTGCAGATCAGTTCCGCAGGCGAGGCAGACAGGTCATCTGCGGCGGCATTGCGACGATGCTTCACGCCGAAGAGACGTCCCTTCACGCCGACGCCATCTTCCTCGGGGAGGCAGAAGGACGGATGGAACAGGTCCTGGATGATTTTCGAAATCACCGGCTCCGGAAGGTCTACGACTATCTGACAGATTTTCCACCAATCGCCTCCGTCGGCACGGCTCGGCGGGATATCCTTAAACGGCAGCTGTACAATTACAAGGGAATCCAGATGGTCGATCTTTTCCATGCTTCGCGGGGATGTCGGTTCGACTGCTACCCATGCTGCGTAAGCTTCCTGGGAGGAAGGGAGTTCCGGCCGCGTCCGATCGACAAGGTCTTGGAGGAACTGGCCGCGATTGACAACAACCGCCTCTACATCGTCGACAACTCCCTCGCTCAGGACAAGACATGGGAAAAACAGCTCTTCCGTGAGATGATTCCTTTGAAAAAGAAGTGGTGCTGCCACCCCATCGAGGACGACGATGAAGTCCTCGATCTGGCGGCCCAGGCCGGTGCGTGGTATGTCTACCAGGCAATCTTCGATACCTCGGATTTCATTCGCGACCGGGTGAAGCGCTATCGCGACTTCGGGATCGGCGTGGAGGGAACAATCCTCCTGGGCCTCGACCAGCATACGGAAGACAATATCCGCCGCCTCATCGATTTTCTCCTGGAGATCGAATTGGACCTCGCCGAGTTCACCGTATTGACCCCTTTTCCACACACACGGGCCTTCGCAGAGCTGCAGGCTGAGGGAAGAATCCTCTCTTACAACTGGGACGACTACACTTCCGACAAGGTCGTCTTCCGGCCAAAACACATGAGCCCGGAGCGCCTCGAACAGTTATGCGACGAGGCATGGAAAATTTTCTACCGTGAGAAACCTCAAGCCTACAGGATGTTCGAACTTTTCAAGAGGGTCATCTACAAGGAAATCGCGGACGGCAGCTTCAAGCGACAGCGGCGGGCCCAGGCAAACCGAAAGTTCGGCCGAAACGAGACTTGATGCCGGGCATGCTGAACAGGTAAGCTTCCTCATCTTGGATTATTTGTACCATGGACATGAAATTAGAAATTAAGTATACTTCCATCAGAACCTTTCTATCCTATCGGCACAAGGGTATGCAGCCCCATGGCGCGGTCCAGGACTGGGCTTATATTTTTTTCTTTCATAGCTGTGGCGGCGGCGCTCATCAGTTGCGCTAAGCCTCCCGCTTCCACTCTTGGTCCCACTCTCACACCAACCTTAGCATTAGCGCCCACTCCAATCCTGACTCCAAAAGGCTCACTCCCTCTGATAGATGCCCACAACCACCTTCCAAGAGGGGTAACGATTGAGCAGGTTATTAAGTTAATAGACGAGGCTGGCGTACACGCAATCACATTGATGACCGTCTATTATCAGGGTAACAAAGCCCAGGGGCAGGGGATATCGGATGAAAACCTGGTTCTGGAGTTCTACAAGAAACATCCCGACAGAATTATACCGATTCTCGGGATGCAACGGCCGGTACTGCTCAGTCCAGATCGTTGGGCATCCCCGGATGAAGCGGCTGAAAGACTTCTCAGGTTCGCCGAGTCCAAACTCCAAACGGGGGTTTTCAGGGGGGTGGGCGAATTCATTCTCTGGCACTACCCTTATTCTTTTCCCGCAGGCCCGCGTGGCGGAACAGTAAAAATCCCTGCGGATACGCCTTTAATGAAACGGTTCCTTCAGTTGGCTGCCAAGCACCTTGTCCCCGTTATCATTCATTACGAGATAGATGACGAATCCTTTTCTGCCTTAAAGAGGATGCTTGAGTACGGTCGTAGCACCACCATTATTTTGGCGCACGCCGGCAGGCCCGACCCCCCAATGCTCAGCGCGATTTTGGGTGAGTACCCTAATGTTTATTGCGATTTGGGGGGCATGACCCGCCACGGTGGTTACGGAAGGATTTCCGGAGGAAAAGGACAGTGGACAGTGAAAAATCCTATTGACGATGGCACAGGACACCTTCGCCACGAATGGAAGGCACTTTATGAGCAATATCCGGATCGATTCATGATAGGAACTGATTTTGCGCACCCAGAACCCTGGACTGCTCCGGGAAGCTACAAACGGTGTATCGATGATTTCAGGAGCCTGCTTTCAGACCTTTCCCCCGGGGCAGCCGAGAAGATTGGTTTCAGAAACGCTCAAAAGTTGTTCGGCACAAAACCATCCTCGACGTAACCCTTTTTGTTCCCCCGACAGAAGGAGGGAACAGATCATAAATCCAGTTTGCCTACGTGCCCTTTCTCAGGGAAGACGAATCCTTATTGAATCAGAATAGAAGAGCCGTCTCCATCGTCCGTGGGAAAAGCGTCTCACACGCGAGGGAAGTAATTCGAAACTTTTGTGTAAACCTCTATCCCTTTGACCTCTATCAGAATGTTGAATTTTTCGAAAGATAGAATGGTTATGAGAACTTATGACGATAGCTGAGACTCGGCATCGAAAATGCAGAGAAACGTGTTGAAAAAAGTTTGGGAAGTGAATTTAGCCAGAAACTGCACTGACATCAGATTCGCTTATGTTAGTTTACGAGCTATACGCATTAAAAAAGAAAAAAGGCTATGAGCTAATCGGGGTTCTCCCTGAGAGAAGAAAGAATCCAACGAGAATAACAAAGGAGTCTGTCATCGGGTGGGGAAGAATACTCTTGGCTGATGATCGCGATAGCGAGGACATGTTTTTCAAGCCGGTAGAAATAGAAATGTCTTACGGATAGAATCTTTTGGTATGATCTGTCTCACCATTCAATAAACATTCCGAACTGACCTATATTCAGCGCTCAAAGAGGAAGGGCAGACCCAGAAATGGTCCTGCCTTTTTTGTTTATCTCCTCCGTAATCATCGGTACCCGGATCATCTCGCGGTCGAAGAGAGGTGCAACACGACTGGCGGTCATCAGCAGCATTTTGGAGTTGCCCGGCAGCGTCCTTATTGATACAATCAATTTACCTGAAATGAGTTGCTATCAAGGATCTTTGATCAGCACCGAATGGTAAGATTGCACAAGAAGGAGGACTTATAGATTTTAAGGATGTCATTACCAAGAGAAGGGCGGTAAATTTCTTCGATCGCCAGAAGTCTGTGCCGGATCACCTCATCAGAGAGATCGTCGAGATGGCGGCCCAAGCCCCTTCCAGCTTCAACCTTCAGCCGTGGAGTCTGATGATCCTGAAGACACTGGAAGAAAAAATGCGCCTCCGAAAGCTTGCCTGGGATCAGCCAAAGGTGACCGAGGCACCGGTGGTCTTCATCGTTCTCGCGGATCGAGACGGTTGGAAGAAAGGGCATCCCTTTGTGGAGAGGAACTTTCGTGAGATGGTGAAGGCAGGCGGGATGAAAGAGGAACGGCATGATTGGTTTATCAACGCCTGTCAGGGCCTGTACGGGACAAGCCCTGAGAGGGAGCAGGCTTTTGCTTGCAAGAATGCGGGGTTCTTTGCGATGGCTTTGATGTTTGCGGCCAAACACCTGGGGCTGGATACCCATCCGATGGACGGATTCGATCATCACGCCGTCCGCAAGGAATTCCAGATCCCGGAGAACTACTGGATCCCGCTTTTGATGGCGATCGGCTACTTCGATGGGACGAAGACCCTCCTCCCCCCGAAATGGCGAAAGGCGTATGATGAAATCGTTCTGAAATCCCTGTAGGCTTGACGATCAACTCCTTTTCAAAATTCTCTCTTGTTCAATGAATGAGTGAGAACTTACGCGGTTTTTAGTTTGGCTTTTGAAAGGAAGGAGAAAAACGATGAATTTGGAACGGCCGACCTTCAAGGATATTCTAGAGGCAAGGAACATTCTTGGCCGGTACCTTCCGCAAACGCCTCTTTATGCCTATCCTCAGCTCGACCAACTCCTCGACGGCAAAGTCTACGTCAAACACGAAAACCACATGCCCACCGGAGCCTTTAAGGTTCGTGGCGGAATCAACCTCATCTCGCATCTCACCTCCGAGGAGAAGAAAAGGGGAGTGGTGACTGCCTCGACCGGGAACCACGCCCAGTCCATCGCCTACGCTTGTACTCTTTATGGCGTGCCGGCGACGATCATCATGCCGGAGGGAGCCAATCCCGTTAAAGTCAAAGCGGTGAGAGGCTTCGGCGGGGAGATCGTTTTTCACGGGAAGATTTTCGACGAGTCCCGCGCTTATGCCGAGCGGTTGGCCTCCGAACGCGGCGCCCGTTTCATCCATCCGGCCAATGAACCCTATCTGATCGCAGGCGTTGCCACTTATGCTCTGGAGATTTTCGAGGAGGTGCCCGATCTGGACGTGATCATCGTTCCTTTGGGGGGAGGAAGCGGCGCTTCAGGCTGCTGTCTGGTCAAGAAAGCAGTTTGTCCCTCCGCCCAAGTGATTGCCGTCCAGGCCGAAAAGGCGCCAGCGGCCCATCTTTCTTGGAAAATGAGAAGAATCATGACGGACCGGGTGGAGACGGCGGCGGAAGGTCTGGCAACACAAGTGGGATACGAGCTGACGCAAGAGATCCTCTGGGATGATCTTTCAGACTTTATCCTCGTCTCCGAGGAGGAGATGGTGCACGCCATCCTGACCTACCTCGAACTCGTCCGGAATCTCGTCGAAGAGGCTGGCGCCGCACCCCTGGCGGCCGCCCTGAAAATCAGAGAACGGCTCAAGGGAAAAAAAGTCGCCTTGATCTTATCAGGGGGTAACCTCTCTCTGGAAAGGCTAAAAGCAGTTCTTTCCCTCAAGACAGGGAAAAAAGCCTAGGGGGCGGAATGAAACTTTCGTGAAATACAGACAAAGGCAAGAATAAAGATTCGGCCCCGGAGCCCTTCCCCCAAAAAATAATTTTCACAATGCCATTTTAGGAATTGACAAAGCGGTTAGTTCTGGTATAGTCGAATTCGACATTCCTGATAAACTTTCTCTTTCCGGAGGGGGGCGACGGAGAAAGACCTTTAAAATTTTCTTCGTGGCCAAGAATTCTTCTTCAGATTCTGGTTCATGTTGTGATTTCAAATTCCTGCCGGCTTGAAAGTTTTTTAAAGGTCTCCCAAACTAAGCAAATTCTAAGTATGGGAAGTCATTCCATTCGGACCCACAAAAGGACGGGGGCGTTGAATCGTGGGAAAGTCGGGAAATGGCCGCGAAACCCCGCGGGCCGTATCGGGCTTGCTGAAGGGCTTTAAGTCGTCCACGAGTGAAGTTCGTTTGGAAATCTCTCTTAACAGTACGTCACGATTATTCATTGATCTTCAACTTGTATATCGGAAAGTTTTGAGATGGACCATAAGGCAAAAGTGGGAATAGACATGAAGAACGACTCATCGAAACGAGAGGTTACACTCTTGTTTGTAAAACAACAAATGAGAGAGGAAATGGTCTTGGCATGGGGGGATTTCTTAGAAAAGAATCCGGGCAAGACAGAGGAAGATCTTTGGCGACGGATTGAGGAGCGGCTGAGAAGCAAACAAGATTCGAAGGATCAGGGGGAAACCGCCGCATCGGTCAAATCGACTTTATCAGAGAAAAGGCTCAACACGAGTGGTTCAACGGAAGCAGATGCGTTGAGGAGGAGAGGGAAAATTGCGCCATTGATTCTTAAGCGAAGAATTTGGTGGGAACTCGTTCCCGGAGCAAGCAGTTATGTCGTCTATGTAAGCAAGGACAGAGCCATCCTTGAGCCTGATCGCTTTTCGTGGGAGACAACACCGGGGATCATTTCAAAACTGGTCATTGGAAAGACTGAGTTGGTCATCCCAGATGGGTGGCCTGAGTTTCCCACGGAATTGGGAACCTACCATATCGGAATTACTTCCAGAGATGACATAGGGAATCAAAGTGCCCCCCTCTTATTATCGGGGCTGTTCAAATTCCTTGCCCCGCCGGCTCCGTTAAGAGGCGGGATCGATTAAAGGGCGATAAGAAGTGAGGGAAAATCCTCGAGAGGGCAAGAAGAGGATTGGTTGAATGTTGAGACCTGCCCCTATTCGTTGTGTTTCCGATATCCATTAGGGATCTTTGAAATCTTCAACAAGGAGAGGCCTATGAAAAAGGAGATAAAAAAGGCTGCGATTCTCTTAGGCTTAATTGTATTTCTGTTTAGCCTATCAGGCGGAGGGGTGGGGGCTAGTGACGGGGTAACTTTTTCGGCAACAGAGCTGCTGGGGCGCCCCACTGACGCCTCGATCACCGTAAATGTAGTCCCGAGTGCCATCGGTCAAGCCTACTGGGTCTATGGTACGGCGACAGGCCAAACGAGTGTTGTCACGCTCACAAGCGGCACACCCGCCGAAGCAGTAATACAAGGGCTTGCTCCCAATACACGATACTACTATCGAATGGTATCAAGCTTAGATGGTGCCAACTGGGTCGATGGAGATGAGCATTCATTCCAAACCCAGAGGTCTCCAGGGAGCACCTTCAGCTTCACGATAACATCTGATTCCCATGTTAATATCCAGCTGGGCAGTGCCGCGACGTGGCAACAAACAATGACGAATGTGGCCAATGACCATCCGGACTTTGAGATTGATTGTGGTGACACATTTGCGATGGATGGTGTGACGACCGCTTCCGGAGCTGAACAAGCGTATCTCTACCAGCGTCAATTTTTTGATACGGTCGGCAATTCGGCTGCAATATTCTTGGCAGTAGGAAACCACGAGCAACAGGAGGCCTGGCATCTGGATGATACGGGCAATCCCGCGACCAGCCCGCCAGTCCTCGGTGTAAACGCCCAAAAGAAATACTATCCTAATCCTGTTCCAGATGCCTTTTACTCCGGCAATACAGACCTGGACCCCTCTCTGGCTGGCGACCATCTCCTCGAGGACTACTACGCCTGGACATGGGGCGATGCGTTGTTCGTCGTGATCGATCCCTACGCGTACACGACCACCAAACCGTATATTGGAAATACAGGAGGAGGAGAAAGCAGTGATGCAGGATCGGGCAACAGATGGGACTGGACCTTAGGACTGCAGCAATTCAACTGGCTCAAGCAGACTCTTCAAAACAGTACTGCCAAATATAAGTTTATTTTTGCCCACCAGATGACTGGAGGCACGTCTAATTATGGAGGGCGCGGCGGGGCTGTGCCGGCCAACTTAGTCGAGTGGGGTGGATATAATGTTGACGGTGTTACGTGGGGGTGGGACACGAATCGCCCTGTGTCCCAATGGGGAAGTCAGCCGGTCCACCAGATCATGGTAGATAACCACGTGACCGCCTTCTTCCATGGCCATGATCATCAGTATGCCTACGAGAAACGTGATGGCATCGTCTACCAGTCGCTCCCCTCGGCCGGTTTTTCTGGAAATGGATTCAACAGCTATCGGGTGGGCACCTATACGCTCAAAGTATTACCCAGTCCGGGCCACCTGCGCGTTACGGTTTCGCCTTCGCACGTGACCGTGGATTACGTCGCGACCACCGGCGGGACCGTGAATTACTCTTATACCATTGCGGCCAACTCCGGCAACCACACGCCGGTGGCTGACGCCCAGTCGGTGACCACCAATGAGGATACGGCTAAGGCGATTACCCTGACCGCAAACGATGTCGACGGCGATCCCCTGACCTATTCTATCGTGACCTCTCCCCCTCACGGCACATTGAGCGGAACGCCACCCAGCGTTATCTATACGCCGGCTGCCAACTACAATGGTTCAGACAGCTTTACCTTCAAAGCGAACGACGGCACGGTGGACAGTAATGTGGCCACCGTTTCCGTTACCGTAAATGCGGTCAACGATGCCCCGGTGGCCAACAACCAGGCGGTG
>Ga0335085_10004734_pt1 | contig 22317 bp, 18 predicted proteins | sample Lox_Sample_45_FD_206712 | JGI IMG/M metagenome (GOLD analysis project Ga0335085, IMG submission 206712) | Soil microbial communities from Loxahatchee National Wildlife Refuge, Florida, United States - Lox_Sample_4.5 | ecosystem: Environmental > Terrestrial > Soil > Wetlands | place: USA...
GCGCGCCAGAGCAACGGACGCTCATGTGTGTCCGGACCGCGGGCTTCCAAGCCCGCATGCGCGCTCGGAGGCGCGCGGTCCGAGTGACCGATCACGATTCTGTTTGAAGCTATGATGCTCCAGTGTTCAGAATCCGAAGTTCGTGATGTTTGGAAGAGAGATTCACCACGGAGGCACGGAGAACACGGAGACAAGTCTCACGGCGGCGCGAAACGCAACTGGTCCAGCCGCAAGATCGCTAGGGCGGTATAATCACGCGGAAATGGTCTCGCTTCGTTCGGTCTCCGTGCCCTCCGTGCCTCCGTGGTGCACTGGATCGCGATGCTACGAACTTCTGGTTCAGGACACTAGTTGTTCTTCGCCAGCACCGCCAGGGATGCGGCAGAGATTGCCATGTCGGACAGCACCTTGGAGATCGAAACCGTCAGAACACCCAGGTCGAGCGGTGCCAGATCGCGCGGCACGACGATCACGCTGCCCGGCGTAAGCTTGTCGGATTGAAAATCGAACAGATCGTTCGACACCAGACGCGACGTGCCGTCCGGGCTGACGACGAAAATATGGTCGTCGTCGGCGTAGCGGTCATAGCCGCCCGACAACCCGATATAGTCGGAGACGTCCAGCCTGGGCGAATACCGGAAGCTTCCCGGATTGAGCACCTCGCCCGTCACGTCGATTTCACTGGGTCGTTTGGGAATGAACAGCTGGTCGCCGGGCTGCAGCTCGATATCGGCTTCGGGACGGGCTGCCAGAACCGCCGGATCGGCGATGACCGACATGCGCCCGTCCGCCGGCTTGGTGCGAAGCTGCGCAATCACATCGGCGACGAAGCCGGCCGCCTCAGGCGACAAGCCGGAATTGGCAATGCCGCTGGACGCGGCAAGCGCGTTACCGGCACGCGCCACCGTTGCCATGAGCTGCTTCTGCAGATCGTCCGCTTCGCGCTGATGCGCCACCTGTTGCACGCTGGCGATCGACGTTCGCTGGAATACCGCACCAATGGGAAAGGCATCCTTGGTCAAGCCGCCGGCACGCGAGAGAAGCGACGATAGATGCTCGCCCTTCAGGATGTGGAACGTGCCGGGAAACTGTACCTCGCCGGAAACGACGACATTGCCCCTCTCCAGATCGGTGGTCACCGGGGGAATGTGCACGACATCCAGCCGGTGAAGCTCAACCGACGCGAGCGTCTGCGGCGTAAGCGACAGAAGCTTTCTCGTGGAAGTGGACCGGCCTCCGACATTGTCGATGGCCGTCGAGGTAATCTCGATCGCATCGAGATTGGCGTTCGGCTCGAGCCCGTTGGCCGCTCGGACAACTTCGTCGAGCGTCGCGCCCGGCGCTGCAAGATATTCGCCGGGCTGGCGCAGCGCACCCTCGAGCGAAACGTGATAATCCTTCACCATGAAGCCGATCGTCGACGTCTCTTCGGCTGTCAGGCCTTCAACGGCTTGCCCGGCAGCAGATTCCTCGCCGGTCTGAGAACCGTCGGCGAGACCGTTTTCCGACTCCGTCCCCTGGTCCGACACGCCCTGTGCGGCCGTTCCACTGAAGCCTTCCGTTGAAGGCTGCGCGGCGGCGCCCTCGCCGGTTTGACCTGTCGCGCCGGATTGCTCCGTGGCGCCGGCGGCCGAGCCCGGCACCCCCCCGTTCTGCGATGCGCCCAGGATCTGCGGCGCCAGCTGTTCGGTTTGCAGAGCATTGCCGGACATTGCCGGGGTGCACACTTGCACCTGACGGACACCCTGCCGGAAGACCCGGCAGTTCGCGGCGTTCCGACCGGGCGCCCCGGCCAGCAGGCTTACGGTGGACTGGGACTGCGATCCGGGTTGCACGCTCTGCTGTTCATTGGACTGCAACGCGATGAGCTGCCGCATCGCGTTCGGCGTCAGGATATGAACGACGTCGTCCGACTGCAGCGCGATATCGTATTTTCCCTGCAGCAACTGCAGCACCGAAAACGGAATGACCACGCTGGTCAACGTCTTCTTGTCCTGACGCACGATGAAGGCGAACGGCAGGTAGGTATTTTGCAGAAATGCATGCTGATCGGGCAACAGATCGCGCAGGTTTTTTGCCCGATTCAACGCATACGTGCCGGGCAGGCGCACGTTGCCGGAAAGGCTGACGCTGCCTGCCGTGTAATTCGCGGACGAGTTGACGATGAGAACCTCGCCGTCCCGCAAACTTGCGCCGGTGTGCCCGGTCGTGTCCTCGAATTGCTGTTCGCCATTTGCTTTTGTGCGCATGATCGCCAGCCGATAGGCGCCGCGGATTTGATATCCGTTGGCGAGCGACAAGGCGGCACGTACGGTAATCGCGCGCACGCCATCCGACAGCTCATAGATTCCAGGCCGCCTGACCTCGCCGGAGATCGCCACTGTTGCCCCCAGCGGCGCCACCACGATGCGGTCTCCTTGCCGCAGCGTCACCTTCGGGGTGCCGCCGTCAGGCGACAGGAACCTGTAAAGATCGATGTTCGTGGCTTCGTTGCCGCGCACCAGCGTGACCCTTCGCAGCGAGCCAGACTTGCGAATCCCGCCGGCGACGTTCAACGCATCGAGAACCGTCGACAAGCCGCTCAACGCAAAGACGCCGGGATTGGCCACTTCGCCCACGACGTTGACGGAGATTTGCCGGACCTGCCCGATCGTGACGTATGCCTGGGTTTGAAGGTAGCTCTGTGCAATTGCCGCATTGAGTTCGGCGCGGAAATCGCCGAAGCGCCGCCCAGCCGCCGAAACCGGCCGCAGCCTGGGCAAGGTCACGTTGCCGTCGCGATCCACAAACACATCGTAAGTTGCGTTCTCCTGCCCGCGCAGCGTGACGATGATCGCGTCGCCCTGGCCGAGGATATAATCGTCCTGGATCGCGCCGATCTGGAGCGCCGAGATCGTTCCGCCGTTGCCGACGAGGTCGTATCCGAATTGCTTGAGCGACGCGTTCGCGCGTTGCGAATAGATTGCCTCGAGCTGGCTGCTCTCTGTCCGCCGAATTGACTGCGGCGGTTGCGGCGTAACGGTCACCGACGGCGGCGGCCCTTGCACGACTCCGTTGATAGGTGCACCGCCCGGAAGGCCGAGGCCACCAAGGCCGCCCATTCCTGCTCCACGGCTCTGCGGTACGAGCCCCTTGCTGATGACGCTGTTCAGAAGCTGCTGGCAAGCCGCCGGATCCTGCGACGTGGCGCAATAGCCGGAATAATCGCCCTGCCCCGTATCTCCGCCCTGCGCGTACACGATCCGCGTGAGACCGACGCCGAACAGCGCAATTCCGGCCGACACAACCAACAACCGAACTCCGGCCCATCGCGCCGTCGTCCACAAAGCCCGCATTGTCGATCAGCCCTTCACCTTGTGCATGCTTCGACCACGCGCGATCGACCATGATCGCGCTCGAGAGTCCGTCCCGAACGTCCGCACTGATGCGCGATGGACTGACAGGTCTGAATTTTCGCTCGGTCGCCCCGCACATCCCGGCACTGGGGGCGATTACATAGCACAGCAACCAGAACCGGCAAGACGCAAGAATTGCGGAAATCGAAGACGCAGTGCAACCTGCATGCATGCTCCCCGCTTCGGTCGGCAGCCGCTGCGCGCAGACCGGTCTATCGGCGTGCCGATTTGTCTGCCGGATTTTATACAGCGGCGTTATTGCCACAGTCGCGAAAATGCGGTCAAAGTTCGCTCCCTTCAATTGAAGCGTCCGTCGTGGACCGCGCTCGACGCCGGGCGCAAGCAGCGCTTCGGATGTCGGCTGGGGTGTCATCATTCAGCGGCGCACAACAGTGGCAGTCAACGGTCGTGCGAGCCGCAATCTTGCGGCCATGGTCGCCGCGTTGCTCGCGGCAAGCGCGCTTGCACCGGTCGCGCGATCCGAGCCGGCCGCGGCTCCCACTATTCTCAATCTGTACGGCTCGCCGGGCCTGCTCGATATGCCGGGCGGCCATATGTCGGCGGACGGCGCGTTCAATCTCTGGGCCAGCGGAACCGGGTTCACACAACGATACGGGTTCAGTTTTCAGGCACTGCCTTGGTTCGAAGGCTCGTTCCGCTACATCGGTATCGTGGGCCTCTTCAATTCGGCCAAGACGTTCAGCGGCGGCACGTACTATGATCGCCAATTCGCCACCCGCATCCGCCTGCAGAATGAAACCGACGGCTGGCCCGATATAACGGTCGGCGTCGACGATACGTTCGGCACCGGCGTCGAGGCCGCAGAGTATCTCGTTGCATCCAGGCATGTGGCATCCCTGGATTTCACGCTCGGAATGGGCTGGGGCAGGCTTGCCGACACTGCCAATTTCGAAAATCCCCTGGCGCTGCTCTTCTCCAGCTTTGGCCATCGTCCCCCCCCCACGGGCGTCGTGTCGGCATCGGGCAAACCGGTCTTCAACCAGTACTTTCATGGGCCCAACGCATCGCTGTTCGGCGGCGTGGCCTGGCAGACGCCGGTCGACGGCCTTGCGCTGCTTCTCGAATACAGCTCCGACAATTATCGCCTCGAGGCCGAGCAACATATCTTCAGGCCCGCCACGCAGATCAACTTCGGCGCCAGCTACCAGGTCACATCGTCGTTCCAGATTGGCGCCGCGTACATGTATGGCCGCATGCCGATGCTGCGCGCCTCGTTCAGTCTCGATCCGAAAGCCGATCCGTACCCGCACAGATTCGGCGCCCCTGCTTTGACGCCGCAAGTTCGATCCGATGAGGAGCTGAGACGGCTGGCGCGCGCCAGTCTCGCGAAGCAGCAAGCCACCATCAAATCGATCGAAGCCGACGGCAACACGCTTGTCGTCATGACGAATGGTCCAACCAGGGATTGCAGCCAATACGCCGAACTGGTCGCCGCCGCACGCGACCGGCATTTCGACGCCCTGGCGATTTCCGACATCGACGACCGCGCCGGGCAGGTGGAGATTTGCGCGACCAAGGATGCCGGGCGCTTTCTCCAGCATCGCGTATCGCAAATGGTCTCCTGGCCGGCATCGGACGGCGGTGGCGACGATGCGTTCGCGAAGGCGCGCGAACAGGCCATCAAGCGCGCGCGAGATCAGGGGCTGGAAATCTATGCAATCGGACGCAACGGCAATCAGGTCGACGTAGCCTTCACGAATCTTCACTACCGCACGGAGCCGGAGGCCTACGGCCGTCTGGCGCGCGTGCTGATGGCGTCGATGCCGCCTGATGTCGAGATGTTTCGCATCGTAAGCCTTGCCAGCGGTGCGCCGACGCGCGAGATCGTCTTGCCCCGCTCGTCGCTGGAACGGGTGATTGCGGCGGGTGGCGGCGGCGGCGAACTGCTTGCGGTCATGACCACACGGCAATCCGCTGCCCGGGTAGACAATATCTCGCTCCCGGCCGTGCAGTATCCGACGTTCGACTGGGCCCTGCTGCCGGAATACAACCAGTCCCTGTTCGACCCCAATCAGCCTTACCGATATCAGGTTGTTGCCGGGCTCAGCGGCGGCATGGATTTAAGCCGTGAAATCCGCTTCGAGGGCGAAGTACAGGCCAATGTTCTTTCGGATTTCAGCGGCCTGCAACCTTCGAACAGTGCGCTGCCGCACGTGCGCAGCGACCTTCTCGAATATTACAAGCAGGGCAAGAACGGGATCGCGGAGCTGCAGGGGTCGTATATGACGACGCTTGCACCGGGCCTGTACGGACTCGCGCGGGCCGGTATCCTCGAAAGCATGTTTGCCGGCGGCGGCGGCGAGATCCTCTGGCGGCCGGATGGCGAGCGTTGGGCATTCGGCGCAACGCTGTATGAAGTCTGGCAGCGCGGTTTCGACCGGCTGTTCGACGAGATGCCCTACCACGTCCTGACCGGACATGTCAGCGCGTACTACGAATCGCCCTGGTATGGCCTCAATTTCCGTGCCGACGTGGGCCGCTATCTTGCGGGCGATACGGGCGGGACGATAACTGTATCGCGCCGCTTCGACACAGGCGTCGAGGTGGGGCTTTTTGCAACGTTCACGAATGTCCCTTTTTCACAATTCGGCGAAGGCGCCTTCGACAAGGGGTTTATCATTCGAATTCCGCTGGATTTCATGGCGCCGCTGAACACCCAATCCGAGTTCGACATGGCGCTGCGCCCCGTCACGCGAGACGGTGGCCAGATGCTGGCCCCCGAACAGGTGATCTATGACGCAATACGACGCACAAGCTACGGCGATCTGCTGAGCCATGCCGATCAGATTGCGACACCGTAGGGCGGGCGCCGGGATGTACACACGCCGCGCACTTTGCTGCGCGGGCCTGGGACTGCCGTTGCTCGCGGCCTGCAGCTCGGACCCCGACTCGGATACTTCGCAGATGTTGGACATCCTGGGCCAGTCGTTCCACACCTTCGCAAGCGGCCAGTCAATCACACGCGAGCAGGCGGCCGCAATTCCGTACGCCAGCATCGGCGTGCGAATCGGCGATTCCTCCCAGGTACTGCTGGTGCTGGAGAGCAAAACCGGCGGCACCTCGCTGTGGACGTCCGCTTCGCGCATCGCCGTCGAGCTGCAGAGCGGACGAATCACACGCACGGCCGGCCTCGAACACAACGTGTCGCAATCCGGCCCGACGGGAGTCGACCCTTTGCAGAGCCACCCCTTTGCGCCCAAGGCGGCAGCCTGCACATACGTGACGGATATTCCAGACATGAATACCTACCAGGCCGTGATCCACTACGAGATGGGCGTGACGGATCGCGAAACCGTCACAATTCTCGGCACGCCCATCGACACGCTGCACGCGCGGGAAACAGGCCACTGCCCGCAGCTCGATTGGGAGTTCGCAAACGAATATTGGCTGGATCCGGCAAGCGGACTCGTCTGGCGCTCGTTGCAGAACATCCATCCGGAACTCGATACGGTCGAGATCGTCGTGCTTCGCCCCGTTGCGTAATTCGAAAAATCCGAAAATGAAAAAGCTCTTATGAACATTGAGGGGGCAAACAGGGAGTGGAAAACAACACACAGAAAAAATCTTGGCAAAGGTGATATTCGACAAGCGACAATTGCTTGACAGTTTTTTTTTGCTCTGGTGGGATGACTTGGTGCTCCGCGTTGCAATGCGGACCAGGGACGGAAAACGTTTCGGGGGCGATTTTTCATGTCCTGGCCAGAACAAGAGCGTTCTGACAGGGCAGCGGAGTTTCGTTCCCGCTCTCGGGCAGCGCAGACCTTTCGGCCGATCAGGGTAAGTCGGCCGTCGGGAAAGGGGCGGGGAACATGCATGTTCCGATAGGGGATGGCGGCTTTGTCGAGTCCTATCCTGAATCTCTCAGGCTGCAGACCAAAATTGGCGATCTCGGCAAGCGCGCCATGGATCTCGTGGTCTGCCTGCTGGTCTTGCCTGTCGTATTGCTCCTTGGAATCCCGATAGCGATTCTCCTCTGGATGAACGGCGGGCCGGTCGTCTACGCACAGTTGCGGGTAGGACGGCACGGCAAGCTGTTTCCGTGTCTCAAATTCCGTTCCATGGTCTGCAATGCCGATTCGAAACTGCAGCAGGTCCTGGACAACGATGCGGAGGCCCGCATCGAATGGACGCAATTCCAGAAGCTCAGCAATGATCCGCGCGTTACCTGGTTCGGGAAATTGCTGCGGGCATTCAGCCTCGATGAGCTGCCGCAGTTTCTCAACGTGTGGCGGGGCGAGATGAGCATCGTCGGGCCGCGCCCGATCATGCCCGATCAGATCGAACTTTATGGCGCATCGTACCCGGTATATTGCGCCGTCAAACCCGGCATTACCGGGCTTTGGCAAGTCAGCGGGCGGAATCGGCGCACCTTCGAAGAACGCGTCATGCTCGACGCGCGCTATGCGACGACACATTCGCTGCCGGGAGATCTGCTGATTATCCTGCGCACGCTGCCCGTCATTCTGTCCGGCAGCGCAAGATAGCACTTGCCGCATACGTAACGCGCATACCCCGTTCAATTGTTCTCACGCGGAGGCGATAAAGGGCCGAACGGTTTTTGCGCGGAGCGCGGATTCATGTCTCACACGGAGGCACAGCCACAGAATAAGCCTCCCTTGGCCTCTCCGCGGCTCTGCGTCTCTGTGTGAGAGGCTTTCCGAAAACTCTGCGCTTTGCGCGGCAGTGTCGCCTTCGCGTGAAAAATTTTACGCGACGTTTGCGGCTGCGGTCTGGCGCATGCGTGCGCTGATGATGTCGCACGCGACCGCCGATGCGGCATGAATTTCCACAAGAAGACGGGGCGCTTCGGCGTCGTCGGCCGACTGACACGCGCGCTCCAGCTGTTCGGCCAATTGCTGGACGCGCGCCGCCCCGAACGTGCCGGAAATGCCCTTGAGATCGTGCGCTTCCCCTTTAAGCGCGTCGAAGTTCATATCCGCGACCAAGCTGTCCATCCGCTCCAAACGCTGCTCGGCATGAGAGAGATAGGACGCGAGCATGGCATTGAGGCGGGCCGACGACAGAATTTCCGCCAAAGCATCGAGCTTGGCTTCGTCCACATCGGGGCTCAGCGGGGCCGCAGTGTCTTCCCCATCCTCGGTAGAATCCTGCCACAACTCGACGTCCACGAACCGCGCGACCATGCTCAGAAGCGTGTCGGGATTGATCGGCTTGGAAACGAACTCGTTCATTCCTGCCGCCAAACACGCCTCGTGATGCTCGCGCATGGCGTTGGCCGTCATCGCCACGATCGCGGTCTGGGCGGCCGGTTCCGGCAGCCCCCGGATCAGCCGCGAAGCCTCGAGGCCGTCCATGCCCGGCATCTGCATGTCCATCAGCACCAGATCGAACGCAGAGGCTTTCACGGCCTCGACGGCATCTTCTCCGTTGCCAACACGGCGGACCGCATAGCCAGCCGACTCCAGAAGGGACACCGCAACCATCGCATTGATGTCATTGTCCTCGGCCAGCAGGATGCGTCCTCGCTGCGGCAAGGATGACTTGGCCGCTTCCGGCAGGGCGGGCGCGTCGGACGGCAGCGGTTCTTGTGGCGAGGTCTCGGGCGCTCCGGAATTTCCGGACAGAACGTTTTCCAACGCTTCGATCAGCGCAGTCTCGCGCACGGGCTTGGTCAGAAACAGATCGAAGCCTGCACCTTGTGCCAGCTCCTTGGCGATGTGACCGGCCGACGACGCCAGAATGAGCTTGGGCTGAACGAGCGCGTTGTTCTTGCGGATTTTTACCGCGACCATATCGCCCGACATCTCGGGCATCATGTGATCGACGATGACGATCTGGAATGCGCGGCCGCGCGCGTCGGCGCCGACAATCTCGGCCAATGCCGAGGGCCCGTCCGCGACATCGGCGACGATCGCGCCGTAGGCCTCAAGCTGTCGTCTGAAAATGAACCGGTTGAGCTCGATATCGTCAACCACCAGGATGCGCACGCCTTCCAATCTCGGCACGTCCGCATGCGTTTCGGGTGTCTCACTTTCGGCATGAGCGATTTCGATCTCGAACCAGAACACCGAGCCGCCGCCGGCCGCATCGTCCACACCGATCGTTCCGCCCATCAACGACACTAGCTGACGGCAAATGGACAGGCCGAGCCCGGTTCCGCCGTACTTTCTCGTGATCGACCCGTCCGCCTGGTTGAATTTCTGGAAGAGCTTGCCCTTGGCTTCAGGGGTGAGGCCAATTCCGGTATCCTCGACCTCGAAGCGCAGCATGCTGCCGCTTTCGTAACGCTCCTTGCAGCGTATTTGCACCGCCACATGACCGCGCTCGGTGAATTTGATCGCATTGGACAGGAGATTGAGAAGTATCTGGCGCAGCCGCAGCGCATCGCCCTCGAATGCGCGACGCGCCCCGCTCTCCACATAGGCCAGGACTTCAAGCCCCTTCTCCGCCGCTCTCGGCGAAAGCAGCTCGACCACGTCATCCACGAGTTCCTGGGGCTTGAACGGCAGGCATTCAAGCTGAACCTTGCCGGCCTCCAGCTTGGAAATATCGAGGATATCATTGATGATGGTGAGAAGGCAGTCGGCAGACAGCCGGATTGCCTCCGAAAATTTGCGCTGTTCCGGATTCAGCGGGGTTCGCAGGAGCAAGGCATTCATGCCGATGATACCGTTCATCGGCGTGCGAATCTCGTGGCTCATGTTGGCGAGAAATTCGCTTTTCGCGGCGTTGGCGGCGTTGGCCTCGTCTCGCGCCAGAGCAAGGTGATGCTCGCGCTCCGCGAGCGTGGCGGCAATGCGGCCGAGCTCGATCTGATCGCCGACAATCCTGCCAAAGGATTCGAGCATCCGGCGCTGATCGGCATTGAGGCTGCGGGCCGTGCCGGCGATGACGCACAACAGTCCTTCATGCCCGGAATAGGGCGAGAGGGCGACGCTTGCGAAGTGGTGCACGTCACCGGACCTTGCCGCACCCGCGACGTCCTCCAGCTCGAACACGCCGACAATCCCCAGGGCGGATTTGAGAATTTCTTCGGCGACTGGCAGCTGCGGCACAGTCCTGCCGGAGGAACTGGCAACCGAGAATCTGTCGCCCTTCCTCAGCAAGAGGATGGCGGCTTCGGCGCCGGTAAGCTCCTGGGCCATCGTGCAGAGATGACCAAGCTCTCTGTTGGCAAGGTTGGCCGGCATGGCGGCCGGCGAGATCGCCCCGTCGACGTCCAGCGTATTCGAAAGCTGATCCACCATGCTGCCCGTCATGTCCATGCCGTCCGCCCAGCGTTAATGGGTCGGCAACCATGATTTTCGCCTGATGGAGGAATTCGGTCCCACGCCCCCAATGCACGGGCATGTGTCCGTTTCACACACATGTTTCCGGACAAGTATTTCATTGCGCGAAACCGCGACCCTCCCCTGAAGCGGACAAGCTAGCGGCATAAACTCAAAAAACGGTTATTGTCCGAAAGTGCCGGATTGGCCGCGCCTTCAAGTCAGCAAGGCCAACAGGCTTTCTCTCCTTGGCCGGGGGGCCCAGCGAATGCTGCGGAACGGCAGGGTCTTGAGAGGCTCCGCGGCCGCCGGGCTGATGGCGCACGCGTCGACATGCCGGCAGGCATGCGCCAAACCTTCTTCCTTCAGCCGGTCCGCCAGAATCCGCGCCGACCGCGCAGAGAAGACAAGCACGGCGTCCAGCAAGCCGTGCTCAAAGGCGCTGCGCACGCCCAAGGGAAGCGCGGTGATTTCGACGGCGTCGTAAAGCACGAGCGTGCGGACGCTGTAGCCTTTCTCGATCAAGTTGTCCGCCAGATCGGATGACCGCTCGGCGCCCGCCACATAAAGCAGCGGGCCTCCACTCGGCGATGCCCAGTCCGGCACCGCTTTGGCCAGCGCAGCAGCATCGCCATCGGCATGCTTCACGCTCGTGAAGCCCTGTGCGCGCGCCACTGCTGCGGTTTGCCGTCCTACAACCAAGATCGGAAGGTCCCGCCGGGCCGTCCTCGTGGCCAGCGCCCGCACGCCGTTCCTGCTTGTCGCAAGCACGGCTTGCACAGCCGAAAGGTCCAACGGCGGACCGCCGACATATCGGACGTCAAGCAATGGGGCAATCAGCGGCTCATGACCGAGCGCAACGAGTTCGGCGGCTGTTTCGCCCGCGTCCTCGATGGCGCGCGTGACCAGGACCCGCATGTCATATCGCGAGCCAGGCATGGGCCCGCGGCCGCAGATCCAATCCGGCAGCGTACCCCCTCGCGGCGGCGGTTTCGATCGGCTCCGACCCCAAGTCAAATGCCAGCTCGGTCGCTGCGGAGCCGCTGCCATCGGGAGACAGCACTTCGCCGCGGAATTGCAAACGGCCATCGGCGACCGTAGCCAGACCCGCGATCGGCGTGCGGCAGGAGCCGTCGAGCGCCGACTGAAACGCACGTTCGCAGGCAAGCGCAGTGGCGGTAGGCGCATCATCCAGCACTGCAACCGCGCGTCTGGCTAGCTCGTCGTCGAGTCGAATCTCCAGGCCTACGGCGCCTTGGCCGAGCGCAGGAAGCCATGTCTCCAGCGGCAGGCGCGATGTGCTGCGATGGCCAAGCCCCAGCCGATTGAGGCCTGCCTGCGCAAGAAGGATCGCGTCGCATTCATCGGCATCGAGCTTGGCCAGCCGCGTGTCGACATTTCCCCGCAGCGGCACGATCTGAAGGTCCCGGCGTGCGCGCGCAATTTGCGCCTCCCGGCGAACGGAACTCGTCCCCACGCGCGCACCGTGCGGCAGCGCGTCGAGCGATGCGGCTTTGTGCGACACGAAAGCGTCGCGCACATCCTCGCGTGCCAGCACGGCACCGATCGCAAGATCGGCCGGCAGCACGGCGGGCACATCCTTCATCGAATGGACGGCAAGATCGATTTCCCGCGCCAGCAGCGCCTCCTCCAGCTCCTTGGTGAAGAGCCCTTTGCCGCCGACCTGATGGAGCGGTCGATCCTGGATGCGGTCGCCCGAGGTCTTCACCAGGACGAGTTCGCACGCATGGCCTGTCTTCTCGAGCTGAGCGCGCACCGATTCCGCTTGCGCGCGTGCCAGCTTGGACGCGCGCGTGCCGATGCGAAGGGTTTTGGACAATGGACTTTGCGCCTCGTTTCGATTCGCTTTAAAGCCCGATGCTAACATGGTGAAAGACATGCGCCCATTCACGGTTCTCGGCATCGAAACAAGCTGCGATGAAACCGCCGCCGCGGTGGTTGCAGGCCGCCCGCCGGGACCCGGAAAAATTCTTTCCAACGTCGTCCTCAGCCAGCTCGAGGAGCACCGGCCCTATGGCGGGGTGGTACCGGAGATTGCCGCCCGCGCCCATGTGGAGACTGTCGACGAGGTTATCGAAGCCGCGCTCGCCGGTGCGGATATCCCGCTCGAAGGTGTCGATGCCATCGCCGCAACGGCGGGGCCAGGACTGATCGGCGGGGTCATGGTCGGATTGACCACGGCCAAGGCGCTCGCGCTGGCCGCCGGCAAGCCTCTGATCGCGGTCAACCACCTCGAGGCCCATGCGCTATCGGCGCGGCTCAGCGAGACGGTGGAATTTCCCTTCCTTCTGCTGCTGATTTCCGGCGGCCACTGCCAGCTGCTGGCGGCCAGCGACGTGGGCCGATACCGGCTCTACGGCACCACCATCGACGATGCGGTGGGCGAAGCGTTCGACAAGGCGGCAAAGCTGCTGGGGCTTTCCTATCCCGGCGGACCGGCGATCGAAGCGCTTGCGACGCAAGGCGACGCGCGGCGCTTCGACCTTCCGCGGCCCATGCTGGGGCGGGAAGGCGCCGATTTTTCACTGTCGGGATTGAAGACCGCAACGCGTCAGATCGCGCAGACACAATTTCTCGACGCGCGATGCAAGGCCGATCTCGCTGCCGGTTTCCAGGCTGCGGTCGTGGACGTTCTCATCGATCGCAGCCGTTCGGCCATGCATCGCTACCTGGAAGAGTTCAGGTCGGGAAAACGCTTCGTCGTTGCCGGCGGCGTTGCCGCCAACCGGCGCATTCGCGACGCACTCGTCGCGCTATGCCGCGAGGAAGGATTCGACCCCAAATTCGCGCCACCCGCTCTCTGCACGGACAATGCGGCTATGGTGGCCTGGGCAGGTGTCGAAAGGCTTGCGCTTGGCTGGCTCGACGGCCTGGATGCGGCTCCGCGAGCCCGGTGGCCCCTTCAGGAGGCGCGCGCCGCAGGAGTCTGACGGGCGCGCCTCCGCAGCCACAGCCATCATCAAGCCGCGACCTGAGCCAGAAGCAGCACGGCGGAGAGCATGAGAACCGCCGTCATGAGAGCCCCAGCAACGTAATCGTTGAACTGCGGGCTCTGCTCTGCTGTGTGTGCATATACCTGTGCCATGATGACCTCTCTGATTGGGTTCGTGGCCTTGACTGAGCATCGCCTGCCGAAATTCTGCGCCGGCTGCGCCGGTCGTTAGGTAGAAGATTTAAGGTGCGCTGATCGGAAATCAATGAACAAATTTTGTTGTATTTACCATTTAATCAGTGATGGATTAGGCATCTAACATATTGAAAGTATGGTGTTTTCTATTTAATGTTGCACTGCAATGCAAAAATCGCATGGGCGAAATGCCAATGAAGCTGGCTACCTGGAACATCAATTCCGTGCGTCTGCGGCTACCGCTCCTCGCACATTTTCTCAGACGGGAGGCGCCGGACGTTGTTTGCCTGCAAGAAACCAAGGTGACCAACGACCTTTTTCCAGCCGAGGCCATCGGCCGGCTGGGCTATACCCATCAAGCCATCAACGGCCAGAAGGGCTATCATGGGGTTGCCATCCTGTCCCGGCTGCCTTTCATCCGGCAGAGCGCCCGCAGATTTTGCGGCAAGGAGGACTCGCGCCACGTTTCGGTGCTGCTGGAAAACGGCATCGAGCTGCACAATTTCTACGTGCCGGCGGGGGCGGACATCCCTGACCCGGCGCTCAATCCGAAATTCGCCCACAAGCTCGATTTTCTGCGCGAGATGGCGCGGGAATTCGAAGCCCGGCAGGACCGCTCGAGCCCCGTCATTCTGGTAGGCGATCTTAACGTGGCGCCGCTCGAAAACGATGTCTGGAGCCACAAGCAGCTGCTCGACGTGGTAAGCCACACGCCGGTCGAGACCGGCCTCCTGGGAGAGGCGCGGGCGGCATTTGACTGGTGCGACGTAACCCGCAGCTTCGTCCCGGAGAGCGAAAAAATCTATTCGTGGTGGAGCTATCGCGCGTTCGATTGGCAAGCCTCGGATCGCGGACGCAGACTGGACCACATCTGGGTGAGTCCCGGGCTGCGCGGAGCGGCGCGCACGCACGCAATTTTCAAGGCGATGCGCGGTTGGACGCAAGCCTCCGACCACGTGCCCGTCACCGCGACCTTTGAACTTTAAATCGTGATGGGTTCAGATATGCGCGTGGGGTAGCAACCCCGCCCCGCGGTGGGCAATCGTGCGGGAATCTGGCTGCGTCACCGTTTGTCTCACGCGGAGAACGAGGCGCGGAGAGAACTCGGGAACGCATCGAGGCTAGAGCGGTTTCAGCAAAAGTGTGCGCACTTTTGCGTCCGGAACCGCGCCAAAACAATAGCTTGGAGCGAAATGACCATTCGAAGAAAAGTCATTTGGCTCCAGGCGCGGCTGCCTGCGCGACGCGCTGAATATTTTGCCCGCGCTTTGCGCGAGGAATCATTCGGCGGCTCGTAACTTCAAGGTTTTCTCCGCGGCTCCGCACCTCCGCGTGAGCTTTTTTAGGCGTTCCAGAACGACTCCACGCGCGCGAATTTCTTCCAGCGCACCTGCGCGTCGTCGCGCATCGCAAGGGCGCGCTGCAAGTGCCAGCCGTAGACCTGGCCTGCCGCAAAGGAAATTTCGGCGGGTGAGACGCCGTCTGGCGGGTCGTCGGCCACCAGCAACAGATCCAGGGTCTTGCGGGCCACCGCAACGTCGTTGAGCGCGCCCAGCGCGTCCTGCACTTTCATCAGGCGGCCGAGAAATTTCTCCACCTTCTCCCGCTCGTAGAACGGGGCGAAAAATTCGGCCGTGTAGCGCAACTTCTTGAGCGTGATCCGCAGGCTGTGGCGTTCAGCATCGGTGAGGCTCTTCAGATGGCGCGCCTGTTTGCGCGCGCCTTTCAGCCGATGCGCCAGAACGCGATTGGCCAGCTTCGCTCCCGGAGTTTCGAAGGCCAACATGCCTTTCGTGGCGTGGCCATGTCCCGGGATGACATCGCTCCAAAGCCGGCGATCGATCGCTTCGTCGAGGTCGGACAGAAAAACGCGGAAGCCGGGCCCGGTTACCAGCAGAATTGCATCGTCCCAGGCGGCGCGCCTGGCGCGTTGCGTTCTCGTGCGCAACACCTCGAAAGCTTCCAGAGCACCATTCGCGTTTGCGGCCGGCTCGAAAAGCTCCTCGGCGAAGACATCGAGATCGCGGGCGGCACCAAGCCGGCCAGCGAGCGTCTTGGCGCGCAAGCGAATAGCTTCGAGCTGTGGGCTGCGGAAGTCTCCCCCAAAGGACGACAAGGCGACCCGCAATCGTCTCAGCGCGACGCGCAGCTGATGCATGCCCTCGACGTCGCGTTCTTCCACCACCGCGAGCATGTTTCCCGTGATGTGCCATTTGCACTGTGCGAGGGTGAGACGAAAGGCGTCGGCCGCCAATGCAGTCTCGGGCAAAATGGACGGCTGAGCCTTGAGCGCCCGGGCCCGCGCTTGCGGCTGGTCCCGGACGGGCCCAACGTCGATGACAGTGAGGCGCCGACCCTCCCACGGCGGGACGTGGCGGGCGTTCATCACCTCGGCGTCATCGACGAGATTGAGCTCGTACTGCTGGCTCATGCGGGTCGCGGGGCCGGCAGCCCCGCATCTTTCCCTTGCTTATCCCCAGCCGGCTATCATCCACGAATCCGAACTGTCATCAATCTCTGCTTAGGCGTCACGCACGGCTATTCCCGCGCTTTTGAGTTTTTCCTTGGCTTTTCCGACGGTTGTCTCGCCAAAGTGGAAAATCGAGGCAGCCAGGACGGCGCTGGCGTGGCCGTCCCTGACCCCTGCGACCAAGTCGTCAAGGCTGCCGACGCCTCCGCTGGCCACAACCGGCACGCTCACCGCATCGGCAATCGCGCGGGTGAGCGAAAGATCATAGCCCTTTTTGGTTCCGTCGCGGTCCATGGACGTGAGGAGAATTTCGCCGGCGCCATAGCCCACCAGCTTGATTGCATGGGCCAACGCATCGATGCCGGTGGCATTGCGCCCGCCATGGGTGAAGACCTCGAATCGCCCTGGCGCCGTCTGCTTTGCATCGATGGCGGCAACAATGCACTGGCTGCCGAACTTGCGCGCGGCTTCGCGCACGAATTCCGGCCGTCGCACTGCCTCGGTGTTGATCGACACCTTGTCGGCGCCGGCGAGCAGCAGAGCTCGAATGTCTTCGAGGGTGCGGACGCCGCCGCCCACGGTCAGCGGCATGAAGCATTTCTCGGCCGTGCGCTGGACCACGTCGAGGAAGATCGAGCGATTCTCGTGACTGGCCGTGATATCGAGAAAGCAAAGCTCGTCGGCGCCCGCCGCGTCGTAGATCATCGCTTGCTCGACCGGATCGCCCGCGTCGCGCAGAGAAACGAAATTGATGCCTTTGACGACGCGGCCGTCCTTGACGTCCAGGCAGGGAATGACTCGGATTTTGAGCATGGGTTGCTTTACGGGTCTACGCGGGGGGAATCGCTGGCTGGAAAGCTTTCGTCAAGCGCTTCATCGAGACGTGCGTCGACTTCGGCGGCGTGTGTGGCCAAAGGCGGATCGAGCTCGGTGGTTATCGAAAGCCCTCGCTTGAGGGTCAAGGTCACGGGCGTTTTTTCGCCGATCTCCGCCAGTCGCGACCGCTGCTCTTCACTCAGGGCTCCTTCGAAGCGCAGCCGCCGCAGGACACGCTCGCCTTGGCCATCGCGGGTGTAGCGGAGCTCGACGTGAACGCCGGCCATCGGCCACTGCTTGCGGTCGGCATACATGCGCAAGGTAATAAGGGTGCATGACGCAAGGCCCGCAAGCACAAGCTCGTAGGGGGCGGCACCTGTATTCCCGCCGCCCCGGGCCTCGGGCTCGTCTGACAAGATCGTGTGGCCGCCAGCGCCGATACTTACGGCGTAGCGAATTGTTCCTATGGCTGCCCTGGCGTGTGCCATGCCATTCAAGGCCCTTGTCGAATGGCGCGGCTTGTCACGGCTACCCGTCGCGGCGCGAGGTTTCAAACAGGAACCAAGAGCGCCTTTCTGCCTCGTCGATCCACACTTCGAGAAGGCTGGCGGTCGCCACATCGCCGTGCTCATCGCAAAGGCTGTGCACTGCGCGCATCTCGGCGGCGAGCGTCATGTTGTCCTCGCGCAGCTCGGCCAGCATGTCGTGCGGCGTCACGTATTCGGAGTCATTATCGGCCAGGCGCTGCAGTCTTGCGATATGGCCGATCGAGCGGATGGTGGTGCCGCCGATCTTGCGGGCGCGTTCGGCAATGGCATCGGTAGTATCGAAGATCTGCGTGGCCTGCTCGTCCAGCAAAAGGTGATAGTCGCGGAAGTGCGGTCCGGACATGTGCCAATGGAAATTCTTCGTCTTAACGTAGAGCGCGAAGCTATCGGCCAGGAGCGCCGCCAGCGCCGGCGGAATGTCCTTGACTGCGTTGGAACCAAGCCCCGAGGGCGTGTCGACTGCGGCGGCGCGGCGTGACTTTGCGGTTTCGGTGCTCATCCTTCATGCCTCCATTGCGGGTCAAAGTCTCGGATCTTCGGCGGCGTGCGCGTGGCCTATGGCATGTTTGAGCGACGGGTCGAGCTTCGCCGCATTCAGGACAACCTTGTCCGCATGCACGTCCGCGACCGCATCGATCGGCACGACGAAATCGCCGCCGTTTTCTATATAAATCACGATCGCACGCGCGCGCACCTCGCGGACCGCGCCGACGGATTTGCCGCCGTCCTGCAGAAATACGTCGAAACCTTGCCTGATGCGCTCCTCGAACACGGGGGCTCCTTGCGCTAGACGTAACGCGGAATGGGGCCTCTCTGCGGCGTCTGCCGGTCGGAAAGGTCGAACATCACTTCATCGACATAGCACCACCCCCAGCCTTCCGGCGAATCATACCCCTCGATGATGGGATGCTTTGTCCTGTAGAAATGTTTGGTGGCGTGTTTGTTGGGCGAGGAATCGCAACAACCGACATGGCCGCATGTGCGGCACAGGCGCAAATGCACCCAAGTCGATCCGGTCTTTAGGCATTCCTCGCAACCGAGCGCGCTCGGCGTCACATCGTGGATTGTTGGCAAGTGCGTGCAGCTGTCAGGCATGGGCGGCTCTCGCTCCGGACCCGACATCTTCGCCTTCTCGCGCGCATTGGGCAAGATAGGCGTGAATGGCGGCGACCACCTGGGCGCCTTCGCCGACCGAAGCCGCCACCCGTTTCACCGATTGAGAGCGGACATCGCCGATGGCGAAGACGCCTGCCCGGCTCGTCTCGAACGCGTTACGCTCCGTGCCGGCAAACGCCAGAGCATCGACAAAGCCCTTGGCGTCCAGAGCGATGCCTGATTGGCCCAGCCAGCGTGTGTTGGGGGCCGCTCCAATGAGCAGGAAAAGATGGCGAATGGGGTGGATGTGCTCCTCGCCCGCGGCTCTCCGCCACCGAATTCGCTCGAGCTTTCCATCGGCGCCTTCAAGTGCGGATATCTCGGTTTCGAGCAGCACCTCGATGTTGCGTTGCGCGGCAATGCGCTCGCACAGATAGTGGGACATCGTCGCCGCGAGACTTTTGCCGCGCACGATCATCCACACCTTGCGCACGAAGCCAGAAAGATAGACGGCGGCCTGCCCGGCAGAATTTCCTGCGCCGACAAGCGCTACTTCCTCGCCCGCGCACAGTCGCGCCTCAATGGGAGAAGCCCAATAATGCACATGCGCGCCCTCATAATCGGCCAGGTTTTCCACGTCGAGCCTGCAATATTCGGCGCCGCACGCAATCACGACCGCGCGCGCAACGATGCTTTGGCCACTGGAAAGATTCAGTAGAGAGAAACGCCGACCGGCAATGAACGTCTCGCCGAGATGTGCCGCCTCTTCGGGGATCACGATCTCGGCGCCGAACTTCTGCGCCTGGTTGTAGGCACGTGCCATTAGCGCCATGCCGGAAATGCCGGTGGGGAAGCCGAGATAGTTTTCGATCCGCGCCGATGCACCCGCCTGGCCGCCGAAAGCCCGGCAATCCAATACGATCGCCGACAAGCCTTCCGAGGTCGCATAAACCGAAGCGGCGAGACCCGCAGGGCCTGCCCCGATCACCGCAACGTCGAATATCTTCGTGGAATCGATGGCGTGCAACAGCCCAATGCAGCGCGCGAGTTGAGCTACGCTGGGATTGCGCAGCAATGTTCCATCGGCGCAGAGTACCGTCGGCAGGTCGAGCGCCGACACATGAAATCGTTCGACCAGCGTACGCGCGCAACTGTCCGTGTCTGGGTCGAGCTTCTGGTAGGGATGGCCGTTACGCCGCAGAAACTCCTCCAGCCGCAGCACGTCGCGGGCGTCGGCCCGGCCGATGATAACCGGCCCGCCGATGCCCTGTTCGAGCAGACCAATCCGGCGCAGAATGAGTGCACGCATGATCCGCTCGCCCAGTTCGGCTTCCTGCACCATCAAATCGCGCAGCCGTGCCGATGCAATCAGCAGAGCCTCGACTTCGCTGACAGCCAGTCCGTCGGCAAGAGCAGGTCGGCCGGAGAGTTGTGCAAGCTCGCCCATGAACGAGCCGGTACCGTAAGTCACGATCGGTTTGTCAGGCGCATCGTGTGGAACCACCCGCACCTCTCCTGACAAGATCAGGAACAGACCCTGCGCAATTTCGCCAGCGCGCACTAGAAATGCTCCGGCGCGAAATTGGTTCGGTTGACCAAACCGCCGCAACCTGTCGATCTCGTCCGTGTCGAGCACGGGGAACATCTGGGCCCGACGGGTTTCCATGATCGATTGTGGCGCTTCGGGCATGTACGGACCCCGTATAAGGATCGCCATCCTAGCATTCTTGCGCGACGTTTCTCTTCAAATCGAAGGGCGGGGCGACACATTTCTGCGATTCGGCGCAGGCACGCCGATAGCAGAAGTTCCCGCAGCTCAGACGTAATCTTCCGCCGCCGTTGCATCGAACGAGGGTTTCGTCGCGAGCATAGTGCATAGCGGAGTAAAAACGAGACTGACCGCAAGATTTAGGATCAGGGAACTCAGTGCGGCGTAGCAGGGCATTGTCCAGCCGAAAATGTGCAACGCATAGATCGAGCCTTTGAAACCCAGTGAAAGTTCCATGCTGGTGCCTGCTACGATGCCCACCCCCCAACCCATGAGCAGCGCCGCCGGATTGAGGCGCAGATAGAGACCGACCAGCACCGCCGGCAGCGTCTGGATGATCCAGATTCCACCCAGAAGCTGGAGATTGATGGCGTAGATTTGCGGCACGAACAGCGCAAAACACAGAGCACCCAACGTGACCGCAAGCGCAGTTAATTTTGCAACCTGCGCCTCACGGGCGGGCGTGCAGGTGGGCGCAACGAATTCCGTGAAAATGTTACGCGTAAAGAGATTGGCGCAAGCGATCGACATGATAGCCGCCGGCACCAGGGCACCGACACCTATGGCGGCAAAAGCCACGCCGACAAACCACGACGGAAACATCTGCAGGAACAGCGCAGGAACAGCAAAATTCGGGCCGAACGCCTTGAAGCCGGCCGCGTAGGCAGGCATGGCCTTTACGCCCGCCGCAACTGCCATATAGCCCAGAAGGGCGATCAATCCCAGCGCCACGGAGTAGGCCGGCAGGACTACGGCATTGCGCCGGATCACGTGCCGGCTCGACGAGCTGAGCACGCCGGTTATCGCATGCGGATAAAGGAACAGAGCGAGCGCCGAACCGAGCGCGAGCGTAGCATACCCGCCTTGCATGCCAAGATTTCCTTGACCGGCTTTGGGAAGAAGAAGCTTTGAAGCTGGAATGGCGGCAAATATTTTTTGCAAACCACCTAACTCCGCCGGGATCACGATGACGGCCGTGATGACGGTGACGTAGATCAGCAGATCCTTCACCACGGCAATCAGCGCCGAGGCTCGCAGACCGCCTGCATAGGTATAGGCAGCGAGCACGGCAAAAGCGATCACAAGCGGAATCTTGCCTTGAATGCCAAGCCCCGCGATCACCACTTCGATGCCAACCAGCTGCAAGGCGATATAAGGCACCGTCGCAATGATGCCGGTGAGCGCGACCGCACAGGCAAGCACACTGCTCCCGAAGCGCCCGCGCACAAAATCCGCAGCCGTCACGTAACCGTTGGCATGGGCAACCGACCACAGTCTGGGAAACACTGCGAACAGAAGCGGGTAGACGAGGATGGTGTACGGCACTGCATAGAAGCCTATGGCGCCGGCACCAAACACAAGTGCGGGAACAGCCACGAAGGTGTAGGCGGTGTAGAGATCGCCGCCCAGAAGGAACCAGGCGATCAAGGTACCGAAACGCCTCCCACCGAGCCCCCATTCGACGAGCTCGGAAAGGTCGCCTTTGCGCCATTGCGCGGCAACGAACCCCACGATGGTCACGAACGCAAACAGGCCCGCGAACACGGTTGCGGCCGGAACATTGATCGCTTGTTCCATTCCTAGCGCTGCCTATTCGCGTCGCGTTCTTCGGCACGGTAAACGGGCAAGAGCAAAAACGCGCCCAGCGGAATCCACAGCATCTGATACCAATAGAAAAACGGAATGCCGGCTATGGCCGGCGAGGTCTCGTTGAAGGACGGCACGTCGAGCATGGCGCCAAAGGGCACAAGCAGAAGCAGGTGCACGAGACGCAGCCGGCCGCGGCGATTGCCATTGTCGCTCAATTCTCGCCTCTCCCTTTTTTCC
>Ga0335085_10004735_pt1 | contig 22314 bp, 19 predicted proteins | sample Lox_Sample_45_FD_206712 | JGI IMG/M metagenome (GOLD analysis project Ga0335085, IMG submission 206712) | Soil microbial communities from Loxahatchee National Wildlife Refuge, Florida, United States - Lox_Sample_4.5 | ecosystem: Environmental > Terrestrial > Soil > Wetlands | place: USA...
CGCTGACGGCCCGGCTGAAGCGGGCGGGCCTCGGTCCGCTGTCCGCCACCTGGTGCACGCTGCTGCTCGCGTTCGCCGCGATCGGCGGCGCGGTGTGGCTGGTGACCACCCGGGTGGAGGCCGAGTACCCGACGCTGCTCGTCCAAGTGCGGCACACGAGCAACCAGATGCAGCACTGGCTGGCCGGCGCGCCGTTCCACGTCAGGACGGGGAACCTGGAGAAGATCTCCGACAACTTCGTCAACTACCTGAGCACGCACCGCTCGACGCTCGAAGGCGCCGCACTGACCGGCGGCCGGATCGTGGTCGAGCTGCTGGCCGGCATCGTGCTGTGCTTCTTCATCTCGTTCTTCCTCATCAAGGACGGCGACCGGATCTGGTCCTGGCTGGTCAGCGGTTTCTCCGCGGACCGCAGGCGGCGGGCCAACGTGGCGGGGCACGCCGCGTGGCAGGCCGTCGTCTACTACGTCAGGGGCACCATCGCGGTCGCCGCGATCCACTCCGTCGTGATGGGGATCACGCTCACCGTCATCGGCTCGCCGCTCGTCGCGCCGCTCGCGCTGTTCATGTTCGTCGCCGCCTTCGTGCCGCTGGCCGGCGTGCTGATCGCGGGCACCGCCGCCATCCTCATCGTGCTGGCGGCTAAGGGGCTCATCGCGGCGCTGATCGTGCTCGGCGTCATGGTCGTGATGAACCAGCTGGAGGGTCACCTGCTCCAGCCGCAAGTCGTCGGCAAGATGGTGCGGCTGCACCCGCTCGCGGTGATCCTGGTGCTCGCGGTGGCGGGCGTGGTCGCCGGCATCGCGGGCGCGGTCGTGGCGGTCCCCATCACCGCCGCGCTGACAAGCGCGAGCCGGGCGCTGCGCCATGACCGGGAGGGTAACGCCCAGCCCGTCACCCAGCCTGATGGGCACAGGGCAGACGGGCACGGGGCCGACGGGCAGGGCGACGCGCAGGCCGACGGGCTGGGCGGGGGACAGGGCGACGGACAGGCCGACGGGCGGGGCGCGACTGACGCATCGGGCAGTGGCGTGGCGTAGGCTCAGAATCAACTGAGTCCTTGCCGTGAGGCGATTACCAGAGGAGACACACAGTGTTCGGTCGGCGACGCAGCGCCGGTGACCGTGACCGTGAGCTTGACAGCCAGACGGCCGAGCCGATCACGGAAGCGGACGAGGCAGCGGGCGACGAGGCCATCGCACGGGCGGGCGGCCCGTGGGATGTGGCCGAGGCGCACCCGGAGCTGCCTCGGGTCGATCTCGGCAGCCTGCAGGTCCCCGTGCTCGAGGGGACCGACATCCAGCTTGTCTTTGCCGAGCAGCACGGAGCCTGGGTGACGGTGCGCCACCAGCTGAGCGAGCTCCAGCTGCAGGCGTTCGCCGCGCCCAAGCGCAGCGGCCTGTGGGACGAGGTGCGCGGCGAGATCGCCACCGAGATCGCGGGAGCTGGCGGCCAGAGCGGGGAGCGCGAGGGACCGTTCGGTACCGAATTGCTGGCCTTCGTCCCCGCCGAGCCGGGACAGCCGTCCTCGGGGCTGCGCCCCGTCAGGTTCACCGGCGTCGACGGGCCGCGCTGGTTCCTGCGCGGGCTGTTCGCCGGGGCGGCGGCGGATGACCCCGCGGCCGCGGCGCCGCTCGAGGCGGTGCTTCGCGAGGTCGTGGTGGTCCGCGGCGAGCACCCGATGCCGCCGCGCGACCTGCTCGAGCTGCGGCTGCCCGCCGAGGCGCAGGCCGCACTGGAGGAGCAGGCGAAGGCACAGCAGGAGCAGGAGGAGAACCGCTTCTCCCAGACGCCCAACCCGTTCGAGCGCGGCCCGGAGATGACCGAAACGCGCTAATTCCCCGCGGGGGGACGACCCCCCGCACCCTGCCGCCCGCGGGGGGACGACCCCCCGCACCCTGCCGCCCGCGGGGGGACGACCCCCCGCACCCCCCGCGCATGGGAGGGCTTCGCCCCCCCATTACCCCCCCACGGGGAGCGGCGCATAAGGCGCGCCGCCCCCGCGCTGTGGCTGGGGTTAAGGCCCTGTGGTTACTGGAGCACGCGGCCCGAAGACCGGGCCGCGTCGGGCCGCGTCGGGCCGCGTCGGCCGTCAGTCGGCGGCGAAGAGGCGCTCCAGTTCTTCCTCGACGTCCTGCGAGGTGACGAAGAACAGCTCGTCGCCGGCCTGCAGCGGGTCCTGCGGCTGCGGCACGAGCACCCGGCCCTCGCGCAGGATGGCGACCAGGGCGGCGTCCGCGGGCCAGTCGATCGTGCCCACCTGCCTGCCCGCAAGCGGCGCGTCGGCCGGCATGGTCAGTTCGACCAGGCTCGCCTCGCTCTGCCCGAACGTCATCAGCCGCACCAGGTCGCCGACGCTGACCGCCTCCTCAACGAGCGCGGACAGCAGGCGCGGCGTCGAGACCGCGACGTCGACACCCCACGACTCGTTGTACAGCCACTCGTTGCCCGGGTGGTTCACCCGCGCCACGACGCGGGGCACGCCGTACTCGGTCTTCGCGAGCAGCGCCACGACGAGGTTGACCTTGTCGTCGCCCGTCGCGGCGACCACCACGTGGCAGCGGTCGAGCGCGGCGTCATCCAGCGAGCTGATCTCGCACGCGTCGGCGAGCAGCCACTCCGCCCGCGGCACGCTGTCCACCTTGATCGCGCTGGGCTTCTGGTCGATCAGCAGCACCTCGTGGCCGTTCTCGAGCAGTTCACGCGCGATCGACCTGCCAACGGCGCCGGCTCCGGCGATGGCGACCCGCATCAGTGACCACTCCCATCCCGCTTGGCGAACGAGGCCACGACCCGCTTCATGTCGCTCTCCCTGGCGATGACGTGCACCACGTCACCGTGCTGAAGCACGGTGGCGGGCTGCGGCACGATCGCCTCGCCGAGCCGGTCGATGTAGGCGATGCGGGTGGCCACCGAGGCCTCCACCAGCTTGACAGGCTCGCCGATCCAGGCCGGCGACACGGCCACCTGGGTGAGGATGATCTTGCCGGTGGCGTCCCGCCACTGCGGCTCCGCGCTTTCCGGCAGCAGCTTGCGCAGCATCTGGTCGGCCGTCCAGCGCACGGTCGCCACCGTCGGGATGCCGAGCCGCTCGTAGACCTCGGCGCGCCGCGGGTCGTAGATGCGGGCCGCGACCTGGCTGACGCCGAAGGTCTCGCGCGCCACCCGGGCCGCGATAATGTTGGAGTTGTCACCGCTGCTGACGGCCGCGAAGCCGTCGGCGCGCTCGATGCCCGCCCTGGCGAGCACGTCGCGGTCGAAGCCGATGCCGGTCACCCGGTCGCCCTTGAAGGACGGGCGGAGCCTGCGGAACGCCTCGGGATCCCGGTCGATCACCGCGACAGTGTTGCCACGATCTTCCAGGATGTGGGCGAGCGTCGAGCCGACCCGCCCGCAGCCCATGATCACGATATGCACGAACCCGTCCTTTCACGGTCCGTCACCGCCCTGCGGAGGCGCGTTTTACCGCGCGCCCCGCCAAAGTTATGCCCTCACATGGGAGAATGCGACTCCACCGAGAAGGAGATTCTGATGCCGGGTGTCGTGCCGTCAGCACAAGGGCGTTCTCGCCAGGGGGAACGCAGGCGCCCCGGTGCCGTCGGCGGCGCCGCGCCGCGTCCGGCGACGACCGCGCCGCGGGACGATGGGCCGTACCGCGTCGGGCAGGAGATCGAGGTCACGGTGGGGGACGCCGCCCAGGGCGGCTGGTGCGTGGCGCGGCCCGAGGGACTTCCAGTCATCTTCGTGCGGCACGCGCTGCCCGGCGAGCGGGTGCTCGCCCGGGTGACGGAAGTCACCGCGAAGTTCGCCCGCGCGGACGCCGTGGAGATCAAGCAGGCGTCAGCGGACCGGGTAACGCCGCCGTGCCCTGCCGCCCACCCAGGCGGCTGCGGCGGCTGCGACTGGCAGCACGCGTCACTGCCCGCACAGCGGGCGCTCAAGGCCTCGGTGATCGCACAGCAGCTCAAGCGGCTGGCCGGCATCGACACGGAGGTGACGGTCGAGCCACTGCCAGGCGATGGCCCCGAGATAACAGCATCTAGCGGAACGCTAGATCACGGAACGCTAGATCACGGAACGCTAGATCACGGAACGCCGGAAGACGGAACGCCGGGGCTTGGCTGGCGCACCCGGGTGCAGTTCGCGGTCGGCTCCGGCGGCGTTGCGGGCCTGCGCGCGCACCGCTCGCACCAGGTGATCGACATCGGCGATTGCCTGATCGCCCACGACGCCATCCGCGAACTCGACATACCCGGCCACGACTGGACCGGCGCGGGCGCCGTGGAGGCGGCCGCGGGCAGCGCGGACGTGCCGGACAACGTGGCGGTCACCGTCATCTCCGGCGGCGCGCCGCCCAAGGGCAGTGCCCGGGGTAACAGGAATCAGCGCGGCGCCGGACGGCTGCCCGGACACAAGCGCACCCTGGTCGAGGGCCGGCCGTACCTGGCCGAGCGCGCTGCGGGCCGCATCTGGCAGGTCGGCGCTGACGGCTTCTGGCAGGTCCACCCGGCCGCGGCCGACACGCTGTGCGCGGCGGTGGTCGCGGGGCTGCGGCCGGAGGCCGGCGACACGGTCGTCGACCTGTACTGCGGCGCGGGACTGTTCGCCGGGGCGGTCGCGCCGCTGGTCGGTGACGGCGGCGCGGTGACGGGAATCGAGTCGGATGCGGCCGCGGTCAGGAACGCCAGGCAGAACCTGGCCGACTATCCATGGGCGCAGTTCCGGAAGGCGGACGTCGCCAAGGCGGCGGAGGACGGTGACCTTCCTGACGCCCGGCTGGTCATCGCCGACCCGCCGCGGGCAGGCCTCGCCCGCGAGGTGATCGGCTACCTGACGGGCGAGGGCCAGGCGGAGCGCTTCGCCTACGTGTCATGCGACCCGGCCACCCTCGCCCGCGACCTCGCCCTGCTGCTCGCCGGCGGCTGGCGGCTCGATGACCTGCGCGCGTTCGACGCCTTCCCGATGACACATCACGTCGAGTGCGTCGCGGTCCTGTCCCGCGAGCACTGACGGTTCCGCGGGTGCGGTGAGGAGATCGCCGCACCCGTTCCGTGGTAGCGGTTCTGGTCTTTTCTCGCTGCCTGGTTACGGCTCGTCGGGGCGGCCCGCGCCGCTCGCGGGGTTGGCAGGCCGTCCCTCGCCCGCCTTGCCGGTCACGTAGTAGCCGAGGCCCGGGTAGCGGGTCAGCATGCCCTCCTTGACCAGCAGGCCGAGCGCCTTGGAACAGGTCTGCCTGGCGTGCCCGTACTCCTGGGTGAGCGTGGTGATCGAGGGCGTCGCCGTTCCCGGCGGGTACGTTCCGTCCGCAATCGCCTTACGCAGGACAGCGGCCAGTTGCATGTACGCCCTTGGGTCTGATTCGTCACCTATCGACATCCTTGTACAGTACTCGATTGGCAAAGTTGCCAATCGCAATGCTTCGACAGTAGTCGACAGTGGACGTGAGCGCCTCATGCGCGGTATGCTCACGCCCATGTACCTGTGGACGCTGGTCGGTCATGACACGGCAGAGGGCACGGTGCGCGCCGGCATCGGCGGCTGCCTGCCCGATGTGATGCGCACGCTCGAGCCGATGCTGCTCACCCACCGCGCCTTCCTCGGCCGCATTGTCGAGGTGGTGCCCCGCCTGTCGGTCGCCGGCCTTCAGGAGGTCTACGTGCCCACGGGGCGCGAGTGGTCGGGCCGCCGTGACAACCGCGGCGGCGTGCACTGGGCGCAGGCCCTGCGTCCCGTCGACCCCGAGGCCGCCTACTCCCTGCACGCTGGGCAGGATGTGACCGCGGAACCCGAGGCGCGGCCGGGTGCGAGACGATAGGGCGCATGCGACTCAGGATCTTCACCGAACCACAGCAGGGCGCCAGCTACGCCACCCTCCGCCGCGTCGCCAAGGCGACGGAAGACCTCGGGTTCGACGCGTTCTTCCGTTCTGATCACTTCATGAAGTTCGGCCCTGGTTCTGGCGAGCCTGGGCCGTCCGACGCCTGGGCTACCCTGGCCGGCCTCGCCGTCGAGACCAGCAGGATCAGGCTGGGCACGCTTGTCAGCTCGGCGACCTTCCGCTACCCAGGGCCGCTCGCGATCGCCGTCGCGGGCATCGACGAGATGAGCGGCGGGCGGGTCGAGCTCGGCCTCGGCGCCGGCTGGTACGACGGCGAGCACAAGGCGTACGGCATCCCGTTCCCGCCCACCAAGGAGCGGTTCGACCGCCTCGAGGAGCAGCTGGCGATCATCACCGGGCTTTGGGAGACGCCCGTGGGCAAGACGTTCGGCTACGACGGCACGTACTACCAGGTCACCGACTCGCCCGGGCTGCCCAAGCCGGTGCAGCGCCCTCGCCCGCCGGTGATCATCGGCGGTCACGGCCCGCGCAGGACGCCGGAGCTCGCCGCCAGGTACGCCGACGAGTTCAACATGGCGTTCTCCTCGGTCGAGCAGTCCGCCGCACAGTTCGGCCGGGTGCGGGAGGCCTGTGCCGCCGCGGGCCGCGATCCGTCCGCGCTCGTCTACTCCGCCGCCCAGACGGTCTGCTGCGGCGCGGACGAGGCCACCCTCTTCCGTCGCGCGGCCGGGATCGGCCAGTCGGTGGAGGACGTGCGGGCCAGGGGGCTCGGCGGCTCGCCCGCCGAGATCGTCGACAAGATCGGCGCCTTCGCCGAGGCCGGCGCGCAGACCATGTACCTTCAGGTGCTCGACCTGGCCGACCTGGACCACCTGTCCGACCTCGCCGCCCAGGTGCTGCCCCAGGTCTGATCTCGCCGCGGGCTCAACGCTGCGAGCCCTGATCGTGGGCCAGAAGCGGCATTCGGCCCTTTCAGCGACAATTCTGCCGCCCGCATCGCGGAGCCCGACACGTGGCTGACGTGGCTGCTGTGATTTGAGTTGTAATTGTTATCTCCGCGTGGTGGCCCTTCCCAGCCAAAGACGCGCGCTCCCTCCATTGCCAATCCTGTCGGCCGCGCCCCGGCGAGGCGTGGCCGGCGGGCGGCACTGCCAGACGGTCGTGACGTTAGGCCCATGGGCCTGGACCGGCGTGATTGCGCGGTCATCCGTCCTCCGGCGACCGACGTGCCCGGCGCGGCGGGTCACCCGTCCGGGTGCCGCGACGGTGGTCCATCGTTGTCGCCGCGTCCAGCCCATGGCCGCCGTGGCGCGGTCCAGGCGGCCAGAAGCCAGGAGCGCGATTGCCCGGAGCGGGGTGCCTGCGGTCGCGTGGTTGCTTACGATCATTATCGTGGCAAAGTCTTCAGGGGGGCGGCGCGGGCGACCAGCGCCGCAGGCGGGGAACTGGCAAGGCGGCGACGCCGGCCAGGGGGAAGGCGGTGGCCATCCGGGGGATCATCGCGGGTGGGGCGGCGATCCTGGACCACAGACCGCTGCGCGGGGCGGGGGCCCCGGTCCCGGCTGGGGTGCCGGACCTGGTTACCCGGGGCAACCCGGATTCATGGCAGAACCCGGTTTCGCGGGGGATCAGCGCTTCGCGGGAGCGCCTGTCCCGCCGGGAGGCCACCCTTTTCCCGGCGGACCCTTCCCGGTCGGGTCTGGCGGCCCGCCGGGTCCTTACGACGGACCCGGCGCGTACGGTGCGCCCGGGCCGTATGGCGGTCCAGGTACGTACGGCGGTCCCGGTTCTTACGGTGACGGCAGTTCCTACGGTGACGGCGGTTCCTACGGCCCTGGCTTGGGTGGACCGGGCTCCGGCGCGCCCGGTTTCGGCGGGCCCGGCTCTGGTGCGCCTGGCTTCGGTGGGCCTGGTTTCCGCGGACCAGAGCAGGGCGTTCCTGGTGGCGGGTACGGCGGGCCCGCGCCCTTCACCGGCGGCATGCCCGGGCCCGATGGCGCGTACCTTCCCGGCGGCCCGCAGCAGGGCGCGCCGCACTTCGCCGGCCCCCTCGACCACGGGCAGCCGCAGCACGGCGCGTTTCCCGGTCGCGTGTCCGGCCTTGACGGATCATCCTTTCCCGGCGGCCCGCCGCAAGGAGCGCCGCACTTCGCGGGACCACTCGGCCCTGGGCAGCAGCAGGTTGCCTTTCCCAGCGGCCCGGCGCAGGCGGTGCCGTTCGCGCAGTACCCGGGCGGGCAGGCCGCAGGTCCGGCTGGCCCGTGGATTCCCGGAGATCAGCCACCTGCGTACGGTGCTCCCGGATTCCCCGGCAGCCAGCCGCCGGCGTATGGCGCCGCTGGGTTTCCCGGCGAGAACCCGGCCGCGTATGGCGCCGCTGGGATCCCCGGTAACAATCCGCAGGGCCACGGCGCTTTCCCAGCTCCTGGATTCGGCCCTGGCCCTGGCGCCGGTCCCGTGGCGGGTTACCCCGGCACCGCGGGTTACCCCGGCACGATGGGCCAGGGACCGGCAGCCCCCGGCGGGCCTTACCTGCCTGGTCCCGGGCCCAACGGCCAAGTCCAGCAGGGCTCACTGCCGCCCCATCTCGCGACGGGTATGGCACGGCCAGGCGCCCCTGTTCCCGGCCAGTTCGCTACGGACGGCCAGTTCGGTCAATCACATTTCGCGGCTGCGGCGGTGCCCTTCGGCCAGTACCCCCAGGGTCAGTTCACCCACGGCCGGCCTGCTCCCGACGCCGGGTCCTGGGGTCCAGGGGCCGGTCCGTCCGTGCCCGTCAACGTCGACGACCCCGACCGGATCCTGACGCCGACGACCATCTACGCGCCGGGGAGCCTCGTCACCCCGCCGGGCGCTGAGGACATGGGATCCGGCGAGGCCCAGCCCGGCTACGGGGCCCAGCCCGGCTACGGGGCGCAGCCCGGCGTCGGTGTGCAACCCGGCATGGGTGTGCAACCCGGCATGGGTGTGCAACCCGGCTATGGCGCGCAACCGGACTTCGGCCCGCAACCTGGCTTCGGGCATCAACCAGGCTTTGCCGGCCCGCCTGGCTATGTCCCGCACCCTGGCCAGGACCCGCGAGTTGCGGCCGCCGGACTTCCGCAGCCCGGTGGCTACCACGGTGCCGCGCCGGTCCATGGAACGCCTGCCGGTGGCTTCGCCGCGCCCGGGGGCTGGACACCGGAGCCTGGCTCGCTATTCCCTGGTGCCGGACCCTTCCCCGGCGCGGCACCCGTCACGGGCGTCGCGTCATTCTCTGGCTCGGGTCCGGTCCCTGGTCCCGTCGGCTACCAGGACCAAGCCGCCTTCCCCGTCGGCGGGCCCTTCCCCGGGCCAGGCGGCGCTCTGGGTCAGTTCACCGGCGCCCCTGGTTACGCGGAGCAGGCCGCGTTTCCCGTAGGCCGCCCCTACGCAGGCGCGGGCGGTCTTCCCGGTCACGGCGCGGGCCCCGTTGGCGGACCTGGCATGGTCGGCGCGGCCGGCTACCCGGCACAAGGACTAGTGCACCCAGGCTTCCCCGACCCGGGCTACCAGGGCGTTTCCGCTCCCGGTTTCCCTGGTGGACAGGAACCCGGCTTCGTCGGCGTTCCCGGCGCCCCCTATCCGGGCGCGCCGGAACTCGCCCGCCCCGAATACTGGCAGCCCGGATTCGACCGCCAGCAGCAAAGCGGGGGAGCACTCTTCCCCGGTGCCCTAGGCGCGCCCTCCCAGGGGCCCGTCCCCGGCTTCGGTAACGGCACGCCGGGCTCAGGATTCGCCGGGCCGGTTCCCGGCCCGTTCGCCGAGCAGCAGTTCGCCGGGCAGCCGTTGGTCGGACAGCCGTTCCAGGGACAGGAGTTCCAAGGACAACAGTTCGCCGGCCAGTCCTATCCCGGCCAGCCCTACCCGGCCCAGGAACCGGGACTGCACGCGCCGGGTTCCCCGGGCTGGAGCGGGCCGGGCAGCTTCCTGCCCGGTGAGGCGTATCCGGTCGGCGGCGGGCAGCCGTATCCCGGCGACCCGCGCCTCGCGGGCAATCCAGGCCTCGCGGGCGATCTTCGCCCCGAGGGTCCGCCCGGCTACCCGGCACCGGGATACCCCGGCGCGCCCGGCCTGGGCGGCCCCGGCGGCGGTCCATATGATCCCCGCCCGTTCCCCGGCCACGGCGCGTTCCAAGAGCCCGCTCCGTTCCCTGGCCCTGGCGGGTACCCGCCGGGAGGCTTCCCCGGACAGCAGGGCTTCTCCGAACCCGTCGGCTACCCGATGGCGGCCGGCTACGGCGCTCCCGCTGCCCCCTACACCGGGTTTCCCGACTGGCAGCAGGCCGGCGCCCCCGGCGGCCACCGTGGTCGCGAACATGGCGAGTTCGCCAACGGCGGCGACTACGCCTATGTCATCCGCGAAGACGATCCCGCTGCAGCGTCCCAGTCACGCGCTACGGAGTGGGGCCGCCTCGGCGAGTGGGCGCCTGGCAACGCTGCGCCACTCCAGGACCACGGCCAGGTCCCCGGCTCGCCGCGCTCGCCTGGCGCACCCGCCGGATCGGCAAGCGTCCGGGGACGAGCGATTACCTCCGGTGCCGCGTCTGACCCCGCAGCTGCCGGGCCGCTGTCGGTTCAACCGGCCTCCGTCAGCTCTGCCGCCGTCGGCGTTGCCGCCGCCAACTCCGCCTCCGTCAGCTCTACTGTCGGCGGCCCCGTCACCAGCGGCCCGGCTGCTGTCGACCCGGCCGCCAGCGTTCCTGACGCCGACACCGTTGGCGGGGCGCGAGACGCCGCGGCACCCGTGGCAGCGATCGCGCTTGGCGGCCCCGCTCCGGCGGAGGCCGCGAGCGGCGTCATGGACCCCGATCTCGCCTACGGCCCCGATGACCCTGGATATGGCCCGCCCGGTCCCGACTGGTATCGCAGGGCCGAGGAGGCGCCAGTCGGGTCCGTCGCGCTGGCGCAAAAGGCACAGGCGGGGGAGTCGCTCACGGAGCGCGGCCCGTTTGAGCCCGCGCAGCACGACGAACGGCCGTACGTCGGCCAGCCGCCCGAGGACGGCGACGGCGCCCAGCCCGTGCCCGAAACGCCGGATCTTCTTGACTTCGGGCCCGATGATCCGGCCGCCGGCGCGCTTGGCGGGCTGAGGAGCCTCTACCAGACGGCGGAAGCGATCGGCTTCGACCGCCTGGAACGAAACCTCGACCGGCTGCTCGACAGGCAGCGGAAGCTGATCACCGATTACTTCACGGAGTCTGGTGACCTCGGCCCTGCTGACCTGGACACCCCGCCGGTGAGCGTCGGTTTCGCTTCCGCGGATAGCCTGGCGGGCCTGCGAGGTGGGCCGACCTCAACACCGCCGCGCCCAAGGTCAAGCAGCGCCTCGCAGAGATCGGCCGCGACCACGACGGCCGGGTCACCGACATCGCCATGATGGCCCCGGTTCCCGGCAAGGGCCTACGTGTGCCCATGCTCGCGAGCGGCGACGCCGCAGGGGACGTCGCGGCGATCCTGGGCGGCTTCGGCGCGGACATCGAGGTGCTCGACGGCCCGGCCGGCCTGGCGGCGACTCGCAAGCTGCTGCGCAGTGTCTTCTACAAGGGCATGGCCACGTCGATCGTGGAGGCGCTTGAGGCGGCCAAGGCCGCCGGCCTCGAAGACTGGCTGGCCGGACACATCGCCGAGGACCTCGCCAAGCAGGACGCCTCGACCCTGGCCAGGATCGTCACGGGCACCCGGCAGCACGCCGTCCGCCGTGCCCACGAGATGGCCGCCGCAACGGAGATGCTTACCGACCTCGGCGTCGCCCCCGTCATGGCCGCCGCCAGCCAGCACCTCCACGAACGCCTGGCCGCCGGCCCGTCTCACCCCTAGCGACCCAAGCCATCGTGAGCGCTTCGCCGACCCCAAGCGGATAACAGCAACAAGCCTTCTAGCGGTCAAGGCGCGGTCATCATGGTGGATAGTTCTGTACATCCCGGTGTGCAGAACTATCCACCATCATTTGCGACCCCGAGAGATGTAGCAGATAACAGCAACAAGCGCGGAGTGCAACGGGCGCAAACGAGCCCAACGGACGCAACGACGCAAACGAGCGCAAGAGCTACGCGAAAGTGCCGAGCGCCTCGGCGAGGACCGGCAGTGACTCCGGCTTCGCGTGCGTCGGCAGGCCGATGACGGCGAGGTCCGCCCCCGCGTCCCGCCACCGCGCGATGGTGGCGAGCAGCGCGTCGGTGTCGCCGCCGTCCCAGCGGAGCAGGCACGAGCAGGTGATCTCGGAAAAGTCGCGGCCCAGGTCCGCGCAGTGCCCGCGCAGGATCTCCTTGAGCTCGGCGAACTTGGCCGGGTCCTGGATCGTCGCGTTCCACTCGGTCGCCCACCGGGCCGCGGCCCGCAGCGTTCGCTTGGGGCCGTTGCCGCCGATCGTGATCGGCGGGTAGGGGCGCTGCACCGGCTTGGGCTCGCAGTACGCGTCGGTCAGCGTGAAGTACTCGCCGGAGAAGTCCGACACCGTCGAGGACAGCAGCCGGGTGATCACCTCGAGACCCTCGTCGAAACGGTCGAACCGTTCCTTGAGCGGCGGCAGCGGTATGCCGTAGGCGGTGCACTCCATCTCATTCCACGCCGCGCCGATCCCGAGGATGAGCCGGCCGCCGGAGATGTGATCCACAGTGGCGGCCATGTTGGCGAGCACCGCCGGGTGCCGGTAGGGCATGCCGGTGACCTGGCAGCCGACCCTGATCCGTGAGGTCAGCGCGGCCATGGCCGACAGCATCGTCCAGCCCTCGAAGTTCGGCCCGTGCAGATCCCCGGTGAGCGGGTAGAAGTGGTCCCAGTTCCACATCGACTCGAACAGCGGGACCTCGTCGGCGGCGACCCAGATGTCACGTAGCTCTTCCCAGGTCTGGTGTTCGGGCCGCGTCTTGACTGCGAAGCGCATGAAGGACCTTTCCGTTACGAAATGAAGTGCTTGCCGGTCATCGGCCGGCAGTCCGGATAGGGTCGGCCGAATGGAGCCAGCGCGGAGGTTCGCAGGCCAGGCGCGAGCCGGCGAACCCGGAGCCAACTGCCCAGCCGGAACAGACGTTACGCCGCGCCTGCGGGCCATGCGACTGTGGGGGACCCAGAATATGGCGGAGATCTCCGGTGAGGTAGCTTGATGTCGAGATACCTGAAGAGGTAGCTTGATATCGAGATACTGTAGGACACATACCGGCGAACCGGGCTACCCCTCGCTTCGCGCGCTCCGCACCGGACCGGAAGCCGCCTGGGCCGCGGGACGGCTGCGGGACGGCGCCGGGCGATAAGACATAAACCAGTAAATGGTGACAAACAAGGCATGACTGTGGGCGAGGAGGCTCAACCTACGATGACTGCGAACAGCTTCGGCAGCCGCGCGACGCTTGAGGCGGGCGGTACCCAGCACGACATCTACCGCCTGGACGCGGTCCCCGGCAGCGAGAACCTCCCGTACAGCCTGAAGGTGCTGCTCGAGAACCTGCTCCGCAACGAGGACGGGGTCAACATCACCAGGGAGCACATTAACGCCCTCGCAAGCTGGGACCCGAAAGCAGAGCCCGACACCGAGATCCAGTTCACCCCGGCCCGGGTGATCCTGCAGGACCTGACCGGCGTGCCTGCGGTCGTCGACCTGGCCGCGATGCGCGAGGCGATGCGGGCGCTCGGCGGCGACCCGACGAAGATCAACCCGCTCATCCCCGCCGAGCTGGTCATCGACCACTCGGTCGTCGCCGACATCTTCGGCACGCCTGATGCCTTCGCCAGGAACGTTGAGCTGGAGTTCCAGCGCAACAAGGAGCGCTTCCAGTTCCTTCGCTGGGGTCAGGACGCCTTCTCCGGCTTCCGCGTCGTCCCGCCGGGCACCGGCATCGTGCACCAGGTGAACATCGAGCACCTGGCGCGCGTGGTGATGACAAACGACGGGAAAGCGTATCCCGACACCTGCGTAGGCACCGACAGCCACACCACCATGCAGAACGGCCTCGGCGTCCTCGGCTGGGGCGTCGGCGGCATCGAGGCGGAGGCGGCCATGCTCGGCCAGCCCATCTCCATGCTGATCCCGAAGGTCGTCGGCTTCCGCCTCACCGGCCAGCTCCCGCAGTCCGCGACCGCGACCGACCTGGTGCTGACCATCACCGAGATGCTGCGCAAGCACGGCGTTGTCGGCAAGTTCGTCGAATTCCACGGCGAGGGCGTCGGCGAGGTCCCGGTGGCCAACCGGGCCACGATCGGCAACATGTCGCCGGAGTTCGGCTCCACCTGCGCGATCTTCCCGATCGACGGCGCCACCATCGAGTACCTGCGGCTCACCGGCCGTCCCGAGGAGCAGCTCGACCTGGTGGAGCAGTACGCCAAGGCGCAGGGCCTGTGGCACGACCCGGCCCGCGAGCTGCGCTTCTCCGAGGAGCTCACCCTCGACCTGTCCACGGTCGTCCCGTCCATCGCCGGCCCGAAGCGCCCGCAGGACCGGATCGAGCTGTCCAATGCCAAGCCCGCGTTCCGCGACGCACTGCCGAACTACACCGGCGGCAACGGGCTCAACGGCACGTTCCCCGCGTCCGACGCGATCGATAACAGCGACACCCGCGCGACCCACCAGGTCAAGATCGCCCTCGAGGACGGCACAGAGACCACCCTCGACCACGGCCACGTCGTCATCGCAGCGATCACCTCCTGCACCAACACCTCCAACCCGTACGTGATGATCGGCGCCGCGCTGCTGGCGAAGAAGGCCGTGGAGAAGGGCCTGAACCGCAAGCCCTGGGTGAAGACGACCCTCGCGCCTGGCTCCAAGGTGGTCATGGACTACTACGAGCGGGCCGGCCTGATCCCGTACCTGGACAAGCTCGGCTTCAACCTCGTCGGCTACGGCTGCACCACCTGCATCGGCAACTCAGGCCCGCTGCCGACCGAGATCAGCAACGCGGTCAACGAGAACGACCTCACGGTGGTCAGCGTGCTGTCGGGCAACCGGAACTTCGAGGGCCGGATCAACCCTGACGTCAAGATGAACTACCTCGCGTCGCCGCCGCTCGTCGTCGCCTACGCGCTCGCCGGCACGATGGACATCGACCTGGACCACGAGCCGCTCGGCACCGACAGCGAGGGCAAGCCGGTCTTCCTCGCCGACATCTGGCCATCGCCCGACGAGGTGACGAGCGTCGTCGCCAGCGCCGTCGCAGCCGACATGTTCACCGCCGACTACGCGGACGTGTTCAAGGGCGACGACAACTGGCGCGGCCTGCAGGTCCCCACCGGCGACACGTTCGAGTGGGCCGGAGACTCCACCTACGTGCGCCGCCCGCCGTACTTCGACGGCATGCCCGCCGAGCCGGAGCCGGTCGGCGACATCAGCGGTGCCAAGGTCCTCGCGAAGCTCGGCGACTCGGTGACCACCGACCACATCTCGCCGGCCGGCGCGATCAAGACCACCGCGCCCGCGGGCCTGTACCTGACCGAGCATGGCATCGAGCGCGCCGACTTCAACTCCTACGGCAGCCGCCGCGGCAACCACGAGGTGATGATCCGCGGCACGTTCGCCAACATCCGGCTGCGCAACCAACTCGCGCCCGGCACCGAGGGCGGCGTCACCGTCAAGGACGGCAAGGAGATGTCGATCTACGACGCGTCCCGCGAGTACATCGCGGAGGGCACGCCGCTGATCATCCTCGGCGGCAAGGAGTACGGCTCGGGCTCGTCACGCGACTGGGCCGCGAAGGGCACCATGCTGCTCGGCGTCCGCGCTGTGCTCGTCGAGTCGTTCGAGCGCATCCACCGCTCCAACCTCATCGGTATGGGCGTGCTCCCGCTCCAGTTCAAGCCGGGCGAGAGCGCCGAGTCCCTCGGCCTCACCGGCCAGGAGACCTTCTCCATCGAGGGCATCTCTGAGATCAACAACGGGAGGATCCCGAACGAGGTCGTGGTCACAGCGGACGGCAAGCAGTTCACCGCCACGGTCCGGATCGACACCCCCGGCGAGGCGGACTACTACCGCCACGGTGGAATCATGCAGTATGTCTTGCGCTCACTGCGCTGATTTGCCCGCGGGGGGACGACCCCCCTGCACAGACAGCCGCAGGGGGGACGACCCCCCTGCACCCCCCGGTATGGGGGGCCTGCGCGGCCCCCCATCGCCCCCCGCGGTGGGGACGGCGCCAAGAGCGCGCCGCCCCCACACGGTGGCTCAGGTTAGAGCCTGGTGGTTGCGGTAGGCAGGGCGTCCAGAACCCGGACGCCCTCACGCGCCCCGCGCCCCGTCCCGCTCCGGGCTACGCGCCCAGCCCCGCGCCCCTCGGCCCGCGCATTACGCCCCATCCGCCCCGGCGGCGGGTTGGGGAGGCCCGACGCGACAGTGCGGGTGGGCCTGAAGCCTTGTGGTTACTTACCGGCGCAGGCGGCGAAAACCCGCGTCGCCTGCCGATAGGCTCTGGGCATGGCCCACGACCACGACCATGACGTCGCCGACGATGACTTCGACTTCGAGGACATCGACATCAAGGAGGCGCTCGGACTGCCCGACGCCCTGCCGCCGATCCGCCTGCTCCCGCTCCAAGAACTGGCCGCCCGTGCCCGGACCGCGCCGATCGCCGGCCAGCTCGCCGCGCTCGCCGAATGGGTCGGCAAGGACGGCAGGGAGATCGACGAAGCCGGCGACCTGACCCCCGATGGGCTCGCCGAAGCCATCGCCGCCCTCGGCGTGGACGCGACGGACTTCGCCTTCCTGTGGGAATACGCGCTCGGCGTGGAGTGGCTCGTCTTCGACCCCGATGACGACGACCGGGTGGTGCCCGGTGAGACCGCGGAGGACTGGACGTCGGGCGACGACAACCGGGTGTTCGCCGCGTGGTCGGGGACCATGGCCGCCGTGCTGTCTGAGACGCTCGACCTCTACGGCCCTGACCTCGAGGCCGACGAGGACCCCGACGAGCTCGAGTTCGACTTCGCGGGGCAGGGCATGGCGATCGCGGTCCTGCTCTTCCTCGCTCGCAGGGAAGGGCTCACCGTCGAGGAGTTCGCCGAGGTGCTGTGGGAGAACGCGGCAGGCGGGCACGACGAGGACGACGAGGAGGCACACGGCGAGATCGCCGAGGCCCGTGCCGAGTGGGAGTCCGAGTACGGCGACGCCGCCCGGCTGCTGCTCGACAAGCTCACGGACACCCTCGCCATCACCGAGACCGACGAGCTGATCCGGCTCACACCCCTCGCCCTGGCGGCGCTGCACGAGCAGCTCGTCGAGGCCGGGGTGGAGATCCCGATGCTGCCGCAGACCGCGGCCGAGCTGTCGGGTGCCGAGCTGCTCGCCATGGCCGGCGGTGTCACCGATGCCGAGTTCGAGGCCGAGGTGGACGGGTGGACCGCCGCCCGCGGCAACGACGCCGCGGCGAGGGAACTCCTCGAGCTCGCGGCCACGGCGGAGCCTGGCGAGCGGATGCTCGCGGTCGCGGCCGCCACCAGGATCGGCGCGCCCGCCGAGCCCGCCTGGCGGGCGAGCCTCGCGGTGCCGCAGGTCCGCGCCTACGCGAAGGTCGCGCTCGCGCAGCTGGCGGGCGTCGACGCCGAGGGAGCCGGCCCTGCCGACCTGCCCGCCGAGCTCGAGATGGAGCCGGAGGACCTCGCCTGGGTCGCCACCGACCTGCTCTCCCTCGCCATCGACGAGGAGTTCCCCGACCCTGACTACCTGGCGGTCAGCTTCCGCGAGGCGGTGCCCGCGGGCCGCGAGGGCATGCTGTTCGAGGGCATGGCCCGCAGCGACCACCCGGACGCGGTCGACGTGCTCACCCACCTAGGCGAGTACCACCCGGACAAACAGGTCGCAAAGGCGGCGCGCGGCGCCGCCCACAAAGCCGCCTCGCGTCGCGGTTAGTTCCCGCTAACGTTGTCATCGGGCCGGGGAGAATAGCCGGCCCGATGACAACCGATGGGGGAAGGCGCCGATGACGACGTCCGGGGGAAACGGGACCGGCCTGGCCGCGATCGAGCACATCGTGGTCTTGATGCTGGAGAACCGCTCGTTCGATCACATGCTCGGCTACCTGTACGCCGACAGTGGCAACGTCTCGCCATCCGGCCAGCCGTTCGAGGGGCTATCAGGAACCGAGTCCTGCCCGGACAGCAACGGCAACCCGGTCGCCGTCTACCAGATCACGCCGTCCACCCCCCACGCCTACTTCATGCCCGGCGCCGATCCCGGCGAGGGCTACCTGGCGACCAACCATCAGCTCTGGGGCTCCAACACCGCCCCGGCTAGCGGCACGGCGGCCACCATGCAGGGGTTCGTGAAGGACTTCGCCTACACGATCAACTGGGAAACCAACGACAAGTGGACGATCGTGCCCGGCACCACGGCCAACTGGATCATGGGCTGCTTCACGCCGCAGGCGCTTCCCGTCATTTCCGCACTCGCCAAGGGCTATGCCGTCTGCGACCACTGGTACGCCTCCGCGCCCACCGAGACGCTGCCGAACCGCGCGTTCGCCCTGGCTGCCACCAGCCAGGGGCACATGGACGACCACACCAAGACCTACACCTGCCCGTCCATCTTCGGTACGTTGACCAAGGCGGGCGTAAGCTGGCGGGTCTTCGGTTACGCCGCCCAGCCGCTGACCAAGGCCGACTTCCCCGACATCACCGGCGCGGACCCGTCGCACTTCGGCCTGTTCACCGACTTCAAGGCCGCCGCGGCGGCCGGCACGCTGCCCGCGTTCACCTTCCTTGAGCCGAGCTGGTCGTCGACGGGCAACAGCCAGCACCCGAACTATGACGTGGCACTCGGCGAGCAGCTCATCCACGACACGTACGAGGCGCTACGCTCCGGTCCCGGCTGGAACCAGACACTGTTCGTCCTCACCTACGACGAGCACGGCGGCTGCTACGACCACGTGCCACCGCCCTGGGGCGCGACCGCGCCCGACAACAGCGCGGGCGAGCTCGGCTTCGGCTTCGACCGGTTCGGCGTCCGCGTACCGACGCTGCTCATCTCGCCGCTGATCGCCCCCGGCACCGTCTACCGGGTGCCGGACGGTACGACGCCGCTTGACCACACGTCAGTGCTCAAGACCGTCGAGCAGCGCTGGAACCTGCAGCCGCTGACCGCCCGGGATGCTGCCGCCCCCGGCTTCGGCGACGTCATCACGCTGAGCACGCCGCGCACCGACGACGTGCTGGCCGGCGTCACCGTCCCGGTTTCCGGCAGCGCGGGCCCGTCCGCGGGTCAGGTCTCCCACCTGGAGGCCATTCGCCAGGAACTCGTCGCCCGCTACACCCCAGCCGCCCGCCCCGAGGCCGAAGCGGTCTCCGCCGTGGCCCCCGGCGCCGTCATCCAGGACCCCGACCAGCGCCCGCAGGCCTGAGTCCCGGAGTCTCCCCACCGCGCCAAGCGGGTGCACGCCTACCGGCCGCATCCAGGCGGAGCGCCGGTCGTGCTGCTCACCGGGGCCGGGTTCAACGCCTCGGGCTGGTATCCGCACGTCGCCGCGCTCGCCAGGCAGCACCCGGTCTACGGGGTAGACATGCCAGGCGACCCCAACCCCAGCATCTGGCGCGCCCCGCTCACTCCTCCCGCGTCCTGCGCGGCGTGGCTGGATGAGCTGCTCGCCAGGCTCGGCGACCGCCCCGCGCACCTGGTCGGCATGTCCTACGGCGGCTGGGTCGCCATGAACCAGGCGATCCGCGCGCCTGGGCGGGTCATGTGGGCAGGCAGCCGCGGCTACCGGATGGAGCCGAAGTTCCCCGCCATCCTCACCGACGACGAACTCCGCGCGATCAATGTGCCGGCCCTGCTGATCACCGGCGCGCGCAGCGCCATGCTCACCCCGGCGGAGGCCCGCGGCAGAGGAAGCCTCATGCCGCGCGCCGAGGTCGCCGTCGTGCCCGGCAGCCACGGCGACTTTAGCAGGATCGACGGGCTGAACGACCGGATTGCCGCCTTCATCGATGCCCAGGCCGCCGGCAATCAGGCGGGGCAACCGGCACGGCCGCCGACGGCCACGCGGGAGGATGGAACCGTCCAGGCGAAGACCCGGCCGAAGGAGGACGACTGATGTGCGAAGAACCGACCGATCCGCGACAGGTCGCCATGGCCGTTCCGCGGCCCGCCGCGGGGACGGCGGTTGACCCGGTAGCCCTCGAGCCGGTCGACGAGATCGTGGTCACCACGCTCGTCGACAACGTCTTCGATGCGCTGCTCGCCGGCGACGGGCGGACCACGCGGGCGTCTTTCGGCGTTGGCCCGGTCCAGGCGCCGCAGTTCGAAACGGGGTCCACCACCGCCGGGCTCCTGGCGGAGCACGGATTTTCCGCGCTGGTCAGCGTGCGGCGCGGTGCGGTCACCACGCGGCTGCTTTTCGACACCGGCTTGTCGCCGGACGCGATGGTGACCAACGCCAGCCGGCTCGGCATCGACCCGTCCGACGTCCAGGCGGTCATCTTGAGCCATGGTCACTTTGACCATGCCGGCGGCCTGGCGGGACTGGCCGGACGGCGGGGAGTCCGGTCGCTGCCGATGGTGGTGCACCCGATGATCTGGACCAGGCGACGGCTGGCGGTGCCTGGCCGTGAGGCAACGGAAATGCCGACCCTGAGCAGGCGGGCACTCGACGGCGAGGGCTTCACGGTGATCGAGCGGCGCGACCCCTCACTGCTCGTGGACGGCTGTGTCCTGATCACCGGGGAGGTCGACAGGACCACGGAGTTCGAGCGCGGGATGCCGCCCGCGCACCAGCGGTGGACAGGGTCGGCCTGGGAACACGACCCGCTTGTCATTGACGACCAGGCGCTCGTGGTGAACGTGCGCGACCGCGGACTTGTGGTGGTGACCGGCTGCGGGCACAGCGGAGTGGTCAACATCGTGCGGCATGTCCAGCGCCTCACCGGCGTGCCCGACCTGCATGCCCTCATCGGCGGGTTCCATCTCAGCGGACCGGCGTTCGAACCGATCATCGGCCGCACCGTCGACGCGCTCGTGGGCCTTGCTCCCGAGCTGGTCGTGCCCGGGCACTGCACCGGCTGGCGGGCGCAGCACGCGCTGGCGGCAGCCCTGCTTGACGCCTGGGTCGCGGGCAGCAGCGGCTCGTCCTTCACGCTCACCGCACCCGCCGCCTGAGTGATCCGTCGCGCACTGGCCACGAGTTCCGGCCGTGGTACGGTTTTACCGTTTGGTACAACCGAAGGGATGGACGCGATGGCACAGCGACCCTGGGACCGTTCGGGCCCGCGCCCGGCCGATCATCCTGGCCTCAGTCATTTGGGCCTGTGACCGTGCCGCGGCTCATGACGCAGCGGGCCGCGGCGATCCCGGCGCTCGCGGAGGCCTTCCGGGAGCACGGTTACGAGGGGGCGAGCCTCGCCAGGCTCTGCGCGGCCACCGGCCTTGGCAAGGGCAGCCTGTATAACTTCTTCCCCGGCGGCAAGGAAGAGATGGCGGCCGCCGTGCTCGCCGATGTCCACGCCTGGTTCACCGGCAGCGTCTTCGAGCCGCTGCGGAAGGCGGAGGCCGGCGATCCAGGCGCGATCGGGGCCATGTTCGACGCGGTCACGGTCTACTTCAGGTCCGGCCGCCGCGTCTGCCTTCAGGGAGCCTTTGCGCTCGGCCGGGAGCGCGACCTGTTCGCCGCGACGATCGCCGGCTATTTCGACCGCTGGATCGCCGCGCTCGCCGAGGCCCTGCACGCCACTGGCCATGGCGGGCCGGCGGCGCGGCTGGCCGCCGTCGAGACGGTCGCCGCCATCCAGGGCGCGATCGTGCTCTCCCGCGCCCTCGACAACCCGGAGGTCTTCCAGCAGGTCATCGACCAGACCCGCACCCGCATCGGCGCCACAGGCACCCGCACAGCTAGCCCGCACAGCTAGCAGGTGAGCTACAGGGAGAGCTTGAGTCCCTCGTGGGAGGCGGCGAAACCGAGCGACTCGTAGAAGCGGATGGCGTCAGGTCGGCGCTTGTCCGAGGTGAGCTGCACCAGCCCGCAGCCGTGCTCGCGTGCCTGCTCGATCGCCCATTCAATCATCGTCTTGCCGAGTCCCTTGCCGCGCTGCGTGGCCGCGACCCGGACCCCCTCGATCTGCGCCCGCAGCATGCCATGCCGGCTCAGCCCGGGCAGCACGCTCAATTGCAGTGTCCCGGTCACCTGCCCGCCGTCCTCGGCGACGATCAGCCAGCTGCGCGGGTCGGCCACTATCTGGTCGAACGCGACCTGATACGCCTCATCCACGGGGCCCTCGCGTCCCGCACCGAGCAAGTCATCGGCCAGCAGCGCCACGATCGCCGGCAGATCATCGCGCCGAGCCTCCCGGAAGAACACCACCCGCATGATCCTACCGAGGCGCATCTCGGGGCCAAGAATGTGCGCTGGCCGCACAGTGATCCGGCAGCCAGGCCGGCGACGCACTCTCATGATCACGACAAGTGTGCAACGAGCTTTCCTGCGCTTGCGGTCGTCCCAGATTCGCGCCGTCGCGCCACCAGACCGTACGATCATGCGGTGCCGGCCAGAGTCA
>Ga0335085_10004736_pt1 | contig 22309 bp, 22 predicted proteins | sample Lox_Sample_45_FD_206712 | JGI IMG/M metagenome (GOLD analysis project Ga0335085, IMG submission 206712) | Soil microbial communities from Loxahatchee National Wildlife Refuge, Florida, United States - Lox_Sample_4.5 | ecosystem: Environmental > Terrestrial > Soil > Wetlands | place: USA...
CGTGATCACGGCGGCGGGGCACTGAGCGACCGCGCGGCCTTCGAGCTTGCCTTGGACTACCAGAGCGCGGGACTCATGGACCGCGCCGAGCGGGTGTTCGAGGAGCTCGCCGCCTCGCGCGACTACCGCCGCGCCGCGCTCGATCACCTGGAGGGCATCTACGAGGCCCAGGGTGACTGGGCGAAGGCGCTCAAGGTCTTCCACGAGCTGCCGCCGCCGCTGCAGCTCGAGCGTGCGCAGGTCGCCGCGCACTACCTGTGCGAGCTCGCCGAGCAGGCGCTGCTGCAGGGGGAGGGCGAGCGGGCGGCGACGCTGCTACGCCAGGCCCGCACCCACCAGCCGCAGCTGCCGCGGGCCGACATGCTGACCGCGCGCATCGCCGATGCCGCAGGCGATGCCCCGCAGGCGCTGCTGCTCTACCTGCATGCGCTGGAGACCTCCCCGGGGCTCGCACTCGAGATCATCCCCTCCGTGTTTGCCGTCGCCCCGCGGGCCGGCGGCAGCGACGTGCTGAACGAACTCGGGCGGCGGCTGCGCCAGAGCGGGCGCGTCAGCCCGCGCCAGCTCACCTGGCTGCTCGCCACCGCGGTGCCGGCCCAGGAGGTCACGCGGCTCACCGGAATCAACGCCGAGCTCGGGCTCGGGGTGGAATCGGCGGCCGAGGCCAACTCGCTCGCCACGCTCCTCACCCGCATCGGCGATGCCGGCGGACGCTACCAGTGCGATGAGTGCGGGCTGAACAGCGTCGGCTGGTACTGGCGCTGCCCGAAGTGCCGCTCCTGGGACAGCATGCGCCCGGCGGTCTTCAAGTGGGCCGAGCGCGCCGACCACGTCGTGCGCCCATCCTGACACTGTGTTACCAGATGAGCTTCGCGACGCAGGTCCCACCGGGGGCCCCCTGAGCGGCTAAACTGCCGCGCCAGAAGTAAGCAGTCGAATCCCGAGGCCCCCCGATGAGGACTACTTCCAAGGCGCCGATCCGCACGGCCGTCTTTCCCGTGGCCGGGCGCGGCACGCGCTTCCTGCCCGCGACCAAGGCGAGCCCGAAGGAAATGCTGCCCGTGGTCGACAAGCCCCTCATCCAGTACGCGGTCGAGGAAGCGCTCGCCGCCGGCGCACGGCGCCTGGTGTTCATCACCGGCGCCTCCAAGCGCGCCATCGAGGATCACTTCGACTCCGATGCCGAGCTCGAGACCATGCTCGAGCGGCAGGGCAAGAGCGACCTGCTGAACCAGCTGCGCAGCGTGATTCCGGCCTACGCCTCCTGCATCTACATCCGCCAGCCCGCACCCCTCGGCCTCGGGCATGCGGTGCTGTGTGCGCAGCCGGCCGTCGGGCGCGAGCCCTTCTTCGTGCATCTCGCGGATGACCTCATCAAGAGCGAGGTCGCCTGCCTCGAGCAGATGGCGCAGGTCTACGAGGCCAAGGGAGCGAGCGTGCTCGGCGTGCAGCTGGTGCCGCACAAGGACACCGAGAAGTACGGCATCGTCGCGGTCGAGGCCGACCGCTCGCACGTGAGCCGGGTGCGCAGCATCGTCGAGAAGCCCAAGCCCGACAAGGCACCCTCGAACCTCGCGGTGGTCGGCCGCTACGTGCTCGCGCCGGCGATCTTCGAGCACCTCGAGCGCCTCGGCCGCGGTGCCGGCGGGGAGATCCAGCTGACCGACGGCATCGCCGCCCTCATGGGCGAGGAGGCCGTGTATGCCTATCGCTTCGAGGGCAAGCGCTACGACTGCGGCAGCAAGCTCGGCTACCTGCAGGCCACGGTCGAGTACGCGCTCGGCCATCCGGCGCTCGGCAAGGACTTCCGGGCCTACCTGCGCCACCTGAGCGGCACGCAGCTCGCTGGCCCCGCGCGCACCCGCGGCAGGCGCCGCCACAAGTAGCGCCCGTTACCCACGCGTGAATTTTTCTCAGCCGCACCGTGAGCGCGCCTGCGCCACGCGCGTTGCCGTGCGCCGAGAATGCCCGCGAGCTTTGCCCCGCAAGGACTTGAGCAGGCACGCCCTGCGCAGCACACCTGCGCGCACTCGCTCCCGCTGACGCCCGCCGCGCACGGCCGCAGCTGCGCCCACAGGGTGCTTGCGCGACGTGCTCGCGCGCGCGCACAGTTGCGCGCGTCGCTACATGTCCAAGGAGGAGTTCATGGCCAGCCGACGTTCGAGCGATGCGCCCCAGCCGCCGACCCTGCCTCCGGCACCGCGCCGCCGCGGTCCCGCCGCCGCTGCACCCGTGGTGAGTGTGACCGCCGGCGTGAGCATCACGCGCGAGGCGCGTCACGCGATGATCGCCGCGAGCGCCTACCTGCGCGCCGAGCGGCGCGGGTTCGTACCCGGTCGCGAGACCGAGGACTGGCTCGAAGCCGAGGCCGAGGTCGATGCGCTACTGAGGCTCAGCCACGGGGGCTCGTCGCAGTAGCCTCCGGCGGCTCCTCGCCCGGTCGCGGGTTGGGAGGCCGCAGGCCGTTGGAATAGAGCACCTTGCCCTCGGGGGTGATGAACACCGCATCGTACTCGGGCATGCGGTTGATGATCTCGAGCGCCTTCTCGGCCCCGAGCACGAAGGCGGTCTTCGACATGCCGTCGGTCTGCGTCGCGGTCGGCGCGAGGATCGTGGCGCTGCGCACCTTGCTCGCCGAGTGCCCGGTGCGCGGGTCGATGATGTGGTGGTAGCGCACGCCGTCCTCATCGAAATAACGCTCGTAGTCACCCGAGGTCGACATGGCCGTGTCCGACAGCGGGATGCGCGTCACCACCTTGCTCGGGTCATCGGGGTGGCGGATCGCCACCAGCCACGGCCGTCCCATGTGATCACCGAGGATGCGGCTGTCGCCACCGGCGGTGACCACCGCGTGGGTGATGCCGCGCGCCTTGAGGATGTCGATGCAGCGATCGACCGCGTAGCCCTTGCCGATGCCGCCCAGGTCGATGCGCATGCCCGGATGCTCGAAGCGCACCGTGTGGTGGGCCTCATCGAGCAGCATGTTGCGCCAGTTGACCGCCGGCAGGGCGGACTTGATCTGCGCCTCGGTGGGATGCACGTGCTTGGGGAAGTCGTAGAGGAAGCCGACGCTCGCGTAGGTGATGTCGAAGGCCCCCTCGGTGATCTGCGAGTAGTGCGTCGAGAGCTTGATGAGGTCGAAGAGCTCCTTGTCGACCTGCACCGGCTGGCTGTTGGCGAGCTGGTTGATCTTCGAAATCTCGCTGTCGGGCTTGTAGTGGCTCATGAGGTCATCGATGCGGCGCATCTCGCTCATCACCGCATCGATCGCATCCGCCCCCTTGGCCTGATCATCCGCCCACAGCTGCACGTAGATGCGCGTGCCCATGATCGCCTCGGTGCGATCCATCCACGCCGCGGATGCGAGCGCCGGCCAGGCGAGGCAGAGCAATCCCAGGATGAGGAGCGGCTGCTTGGTCGAGGGCATCGCGGTGGACCCTTGCGTGAGTGTTGGACGGCGCACAAGCCTACACCGTCCGCGCGGGGCTGCCGCGGCGGGCGCGATACCGCCTCCAAATGGATTGCGGTATTCTGCGCTCGCCCAAAATAAGCGCTCACCCGCGGGGAGAACTGCCAATGAACGTAAGGAATTCCATGCGCCTCGCCTGGGGGACGCTGCTCGCGGGAGCACTGCTCCTCGCCCCCGCGCTCGCGCCCGCACAGGACGCTGCCGCGCCCGTCACCTGCAAGGACGGCACGACCTCGCCGCACGGCGGTCGCGGTGCCTGCAGCGGACACGGCGGTATCGACAAGTCCGCCGCCGGCGCCGCCACCACCGCGGCACCCGCTGCTGCGAGCGGCACAGCCGCGGCACCGGCGGCCGCGCCGGCTCCCGCGGCGAGCACGGCCAGCGTCACCTGCAAGGACGGCACGACCTCGCCCCACGGCGGTCGCGGAGCCTGCAGCGGGCACGGCGGGATCGACAAGTCTGGCGGCGGCGCCGCCGCTGCGGCTGCACCGGCACCGCCCGCGAGCGCACCTGCCGCGGCTGCCGCCACCAGCGCGGCGCCCGTCATGGTCAGCTGCAAGGACGGCACCTCATCCAAGGGCGGCCAGGGAGCCTGCAGCGGGCACGGCGGCGTCAACAAGTCAGCGGCAGCGGCGGCCGGCACGGCAGCCCCGGCGGCAGCGGCCGCAAGCGCAGCGCCTGCGGCTGCCGCGACGAGCGCCGCGCCCACCATGGTCACCTGCAACGACGGCACGTCGTCCAAGGGTGGTCGTGGCGCCTGCAGCGGACATGGCGGCGTCAACAAGTCAGCCGCCGGCGCCGCTGCAGCGGCACCGGCCGCGGCCGCAGCTCCTGCGGCGGCCCCGGCTCGCGCGCCAGCACCGACTGCGGCGGCCGCGCAGGCCGCTCCGGGCGGTGGCCCGGGACAGGTGTGGCTCAACACGGACAGCAACGTCTATCACTGCCCGGGCGATGTCTGGTACGGCAAGACCAAGAAGGGCCAGTACATGACCGAGGCGCAGGCGAAGGCTGCCGGCGCCCACGCCGATCACGGTAAGCCCTGCTCGTGAGGTGCATGGCGGTGCGCGCGCCCAGCGGCGCGCGCACCGCGCGTTCACGCTGAGACCGGCCGCTGCCGCGGCCGCTCTCTAGGGTCCCGCGGCGAAGGTATCGCAGTCCTGGATCGAGCCGCCGGTGAGGCCGCGCTTGAACCAGCTGGTGCGCTCGGCGGCAGTGCCGTGAGTGAAGGACTCGGGCACGACGTAGCCGCGGGCGCGCTTCTGCAGCGTGTCGTCGCCGACGGCCGCCGCCGCCCGCAGCGCCGACTCGACGTCCCCCTGCTCGAGGATGTGCTTGGTCTCGTCGGCGTGCTTGGCCCACACGCCCGCGAAGCAGTCCGCCTGCAGCTCGAGGCGCACCGAGAGCTGATTGGCCTGGGCCTCGCCGGCCCGCTCCTGGGCGGCGCGCACCTTGTCGCCGATGCCGAGCAGCGTCTGCACGTGATGACCGACCTCATGGGCGAGCACGTACGCCTCGGCAAACTGTCCCGGCGCCTGGAACTCATCCGCGAGCTGCTGGAAGAAGCCGAGGTCAAGATAGACCTTGCGGTCGAGCGGACAGTAGAAGGGTCCGGCGGCGGCGCTGCCGGTACCGCAGGCGGTGGGCATCTCATCGCGGTACAGCACCAGCTTTGGCGGCACGTACTGCATGCCATTTGCCTGGAAGATCGCGCTCCAGGTGTCCTCGGTCTCCCCGAGCACGGCGGCGATGAAGCGGCCCTGCTCATCCTGCGGAGTGCCCTCGCTCGCCTGTGGCGTGGGGGACTGGCTCGGCACGGCGCTCATCAGGCCCAGGATCAGCCGCGGATCGATGCCGAGGAAATAGGAGGCAATGAGGGCGAGGAGGGTGCCGCCGATACCGATGCGCAGACCCCGGCCACCGCCGGTGCTGCCGCGCACGTCCTCCACATTGGTGCTTTCGCGCAGATCGTCCCAGCGCACGGCTCGTGTCCTCCTGGCGCAGCCTCTAAGTCACGCTATACCCCGCACGCGCGCGAGCGCAAGGCCCTCAGGGATGCGGGCGGCGCGCGGGACCGTGACGCGCTGCGGGAAGCGAGAGCGAGGCGTACAGCAGCTCGGTGAAGGTGTCCGTGTTCACGAAGCCCTTCTCGGGCGAGTAGCGCGCGCTCCACGCCCCGAGCAGCTTCTCCGACTTCATGGCATCCAGGCTCTTGCCGGCGGCCATTGCCTTGGCGACCAGCGCCGAGGTGTCCTTCAGCATCTGCGTGTAGGTGCGCAGGTCATCGAGGGTCGCGACCGCGCCGTGGCCCGGGATCACGCGCGTGTCGGCGGGCGAGGTGCTGAGCACGTCCTCGCAGGCGGCGATCATGCCGCGCACGTTGCCCCCGCCGTTGGTGTCGATGAACGGAAAGCCGTAACGCACGAAGATGTCGCCCATGTGCACCACGTGCGCCGCGGGAAAGAACACCACCGAGTCCCCGTCGGTGTGCGCGCGCGGGTAGTGATGCACGCGCACCGCGGTGCCGTCGAGGTACACGGTGAGCTCGCTCTCGTAGGTGATGCCAGGCAGCGCGCCCGGATCGGCCGGCGGCACGGTGCGGGTGATGGAGCCGCCGCCGATGGTGCCGCCGCTCGCCAGCCGCGTGCGCAGGTTGGTCTGCGCGATGATGGTCGCGCCGCCCTGGGCGAAGGCGAGGTTGCCGTCGGTGTGATCGAAGTGATAGTGGGTATTGATGACGTAGCGCACCGGGCCGCTGGCGCCGTCGGCCTTGAGGGCCGCGCGCATCTTGTCGGCAATCGCCCCGAAGTCGGCATCCACCAGCAGTACGCCGCCGCTGCTGCCCACGAGTGCGGCCACGTTGCCGCCGGCGCCCTGGAGCATGTGCAGATTGGCCGTGAGCGGCGTGCTCTTGACCCCGACCTTGCTGAAATCCTGCTCCTGGGCCCGGGCACCGGTGGCGGCGAAGAACATGAGGAGGATCAGGGCGGCGCGCATGCGCGGCTCTCCTTGGCCAGGGTGACGGCGGCGCGCGGCATGCTAGCACAGCGGGGGCGCACGACCCGGCGTCGCCGCCGCGCACGGATGCCCGTAAACTCAGGCAGGCGCGCAGGCGGCGCGCGGCGAGCGGGGGTGACCGACGTGAGTCTCAAGGGTAAGACATTGTTCGTCACCGGCGCCAGCCGCGGGATCGGGCTCGCGATTGCGCTGCGGGCGGCACGCGATGGCGCACAGGTCGCCATCGCCGCCAAGACCGACACGCCCCACCCGAAGCTGCCGGGAACCATCCATAGCGCGGCCAAGGAGATCGAGGCGGCCGGCGGGCGCGCGCTGCCCCTGCTGGTCGACGTGCGCGATGAGGCGGCTGTGGCGGCGGCGGCGCAGCGCTGCGCCGAGCATTTCGGCGGCATCGACATCTGCGTGAACAACGCCTCGGCGATCAATCTTGCGCCCACCGAGCAGATCGACATGCGCCGCTACGATCTGATCCAGCAGATCAACACGCGCGGTACCTTCGTGACGGCGCGCGCCTGCCTGCCCTACCTCAGGCGCGCCGCCAACCCGCACATCCTGACGCTCTCGCCGCCGCTGTCGCTGCAGCCGCAGTGGTTCGCGCCGCACCTCGCCTATTCGCTCTCCAAGTACGGCATGTCCTTGTGCACGCTCGGCCTTGCGGCCGAGTACCGCGCCGCCGGGATCGCCTGCAATTCGCTCTGGCCGCGTACCACCGTGGCGACGGCGGCGGTCGAGTTCGCCCTGGGCGGGGTGGCGATGCTCAAGCGCTCGCGCCGTCCGCAGATCGTGGCGGATGCCGCGCACGTGATCCTCAACCGGCCGGCGCGCGAGTGCACCGGGCAGTTCTTCATCGACGACAGCGTGCTTTACGAGTCGGGCGTGCGCGACTTCGAGCCCTACAGCGTCGAGCCCGGCAGCGTCCTGTACGCGGACCTGTTCGTCGACAGCTCCCTTCCCGCACCCCCGGGAGTGCGCCTCGAATACCTGAGGAACCCATCATGAGCAGCCCGCAAGCCGTCAACCGCCGCATCGTGCTCGCCCGCCGGCCGGTCGGGGAGCCGACGCCCGCGGACTTCCGCCTCGAGAAGCAGCCGGTGCCGGCGGCCGGCCCGGAGCAGCTGCTGCTGCGCACGCGCTACCTCTCGCTCGACCCCTATATGCGCGGGCGCATGAGTGACCAGCCCTCCTATGTCGCGCCCGTCGAGGTCGGCGCGCCCATGGCCGGACAGACGGTGAGCGTGGTCGAGGCCTCCAACGCCCCGGGCTTCGAGGTGGGCGAGCTGGTACTGGCCACGAGCGGCTGGCAGGACTACGCGGTCGTCGATGCGCGCCAGGCGTTCAAGATCGACCCGGGCATTCCGCGCCTTTCATATGCGCTCGGGGTGCTCGGCATGCCTGGGCTCACCGCCTACGTCGGCCTGCTGGACATCGGCGCGCCCAAGAGCGGCGAGACGGTCGTGGTCGCGGCCGCCACCGGGGCGGTCGGCTCGGTGGTCGGGCAGATCGCGAAGCTCAAGGGCTGCCGCGTGGTCGGCATCGCCGGCGGTCCCGAAAAGTGCGAGTTCGCGGTCAAGACGCTCGGCTTCGATGCCTGCCTCGATCATCGCCTGCCCGAGCTGCGCGCGCGCCTCAAGGAGGCGGCCCCGAAGGGCATCGATGTCTATTTCGAGAACGTCGGCGGCGAGGTGCTCTACGCGGTGCTGCCGCTGTTGAACGTGCACGCGCGCGTCCCGGTGTGCGGGCTCATCGCCTGGTACAACCTCGCCCGGCCGCCGGAGGGGATCGACCGGGTGCCGCAGCTGATGTCCACGGTGCTGCGCTGGCGCATCAAGATGCAGGGTTTCATCATCTTCGATCACCTGCAGCGGATGGGAGAGTTCTACCGCGAGATGAGCGGCTGGCTCGCCGAGGGCCGCGTGCATTACCGCGAGGAGATCATCGATGGGCTCGAGCAGGCGCCGCAGGCGCTGATCGGGCTGTTGCGCGGCGAGAACTTCGGCAAGCTCGTGCTGCGGGTGTCGGGCAGCTGATGAGCGAGCGCCCCGCCGTCATCTGGGTTTACGACGTCATCTCGCCGTTCGCGTACCTGGCGCTGCCACGCCTGAAGGAGATCAGCGCGCTCGCCGCCCTCGAGGCGCGCCCGGTACTGCTCGCCGGGCTCCTCGATCACTTCGGTCAGCGCGGACCGGCGGAGATCCCCTCCAAGCGGCGCTTCACCTATCGCTTCGTGCTGTGGCGGGCCCGGCGCCTGAAGCTGCCGATGCGGGTGCCGCCGGCGCACCCGTTCAATCCTCTGGCGGCGCTGCGCCTGATCATCGCCGCCGGCGGCGGGCTGCGCGCCGCGCAGACCGTCCTCAATGCCACCTTCCGCGACGGCCGCGATGTGAGTGACCCGACGGTGATCGCCGCGCTCGCCGCCGAGCTCGGCGTCGCGGAGCCGCAGGCGCGCCTCGCCGACCCGCAGGTCAAGGCGCAGCTGCGGCAGAACACCGAATGGGCGAGCGCCCGCGGCATCTTCGGCGTACCGACGCTCGTCATCGGCGAGGAGCTGTTCTGGGGCCAGGACGCGATCGACATGGCGCTCGATTACCTCAAAGATCCGGCCGCCTTCAGCGACCCGGAGATGCGGCGCATCGACTCGCTGCCCATCGCGGCATCACGCAAGATTCCCGGCTGAGATCGAGGCGCAAACGCGGGGAGGCAAGGTGCGCGTGACGATCGGGGTTGCGGCGCTCGTGGCGCTGGGGGTATGGGCCGGTGCGGCGCGCGCAGCGGACTCGGTCTACTGGGGCTACCAGTACGAGGACATCGAGGTCACGGCCGCCGGCTCGAGCGAGTATGCCGTGCGCCTCGCCCACAACCTCAAGCGTTTTGACCAGGCGCTGGTGAAGATCCTGCATTTCGACTCGCCGAAGCGCGTGCCGGTGAAGCTGTATGCGCTTGCCCCCCGGGACATGGAGCGGCTCATGGGCAAGGACGTCGCCTACGCGGCGCGCCCTTATCGGCAGGCCACCCTCATCGTGACTTCCTCGGGTTGGGGCTCGGGCGGCGGCGGCTACCAGGGCGCCTACTTCGGCTACATCGAGGGGCTGCTGGTGAGCAACGGCGCCGAGCATTACCCGCCGTGGTATCGCTACGGCGTGCCGATGATGCTCTCCGATGTGAGCTTTGTCGGCGACCGCCTGACGGTGGGCGGTGTGTTGCACACGTGGTCGCAGACGATCGCTGCCGGGGTGTGGATGCCGATCCGCACGCTGCTGCAGGCCCGCGCGCACGATCCCGTGGTGCGCGAGGACATGTTCGTCGGCGAGAGCTGGTATCTGGCCCGTGAGGTGTTCATCGAGGGCAAGTACCGCGACGAGTTTCTGCACTACCTGGCGCTCATCGGACAGGGGCAGAGCGAGGCGGATGCCTACCAGGCGGCCTTCACGGTGCCCTATGAGACCTTCGACCACATGCTGCAGGCGGCCCGCAGCGAGGCCTGGCACCAGTACGTGATGCACGTGACGGATTCACCGGGCAGCGAGCATCCCGTGCGCCTCAGCACGCAGGAGGCCCAGGCACGTCTTGCGCTCCTGGAGCGCCACGAGGGCGCGCCCTAGCCGCAGCGCGGGCCGATCGCCTCTAGGCCCCGCGGCGCGGGGTGACCTCGTAGCCCGGGACTTTCGGCTCATCGTCCACCATCTGTGCCGGAAACCCCTCGCCGAGTACGCGCACCCCGAGGGGCTCCTCGTAGCGGCGGATGATGTTCGGCGAGAACTCGCGCGCGCCATAGCGCCGCGCGCCGTCGCGAAATATCTCGAGCACCAGCGGCGAGAGTTCGAGCGGCACCTTGTGCGCACGCGCCATCGCATCGAACAGGCCGACGTCCTTGATGACCAGGTCCATGGTGAAATTGATGTCGCGGCTGCCGTTCAGGATCACCTGCGACTCGGTCTCGTGCACGAAGGAGTTGCCCGAGGAGATGCGGATCGCCTCGTAGGCGGTGTTGAGATCGAGGCCGGCGACCTTGGCGACGGTGAGTGCCTCGGCGAGCGCCACCAGGTGCACGCTGCACAGGTAGTTGGTCAGCACCTTGAGGGCTGAGGCCGAGCCGAGTTCGCCCGTGTGCAGGATGCGCTGCCCGAGAAGCGCCAGTACCGCCAGCACGCGCTCGAAGGTGGCCCGCGCGCCGCCGGCAAAAATGGAGATGTTGCCGGTGGCCGCGCGATGGCAGCCGCCGGAGACCGGGCAGTCCATCGCCTCGGCGCCGCGCTCGCGCACGCGCGCCGCGAGGCGCCGTACCTCCGCCTGGTCGGTGGTGCTCATCTCGAGCCAGATCTTGCCCGCGCCGAGGCCCTGCAGCACCCCGTCGGGGCCCTCCATCACCTCGGCGCTGATGGCCGGGGAGGGCAGGCAGGTGATGACGAGGTCCACGGATTCGGCGAGCGCGCGCGGGCTCGCGGCCGCCTTCGCCCCCTGGGCGGTGAGCGCGGCCACGCGCTGCGCGTCGAGGTCGCGCACCGTAAGATCGACCCCCTGGCGCGCGAGGTTGCCCGCGAGCGCACTGCCGACATTGCCGAGCCCGATGAATCCCACCCGCATTGCAGCCATGCCCGCGCGCTCCGTGACGTTACCGACGCCCGCCGGGTGCGGGCGTGCCATTGGACCACAGCCGCGGTGCGGGTATCAGGAGAGCGTGCGCGAGAGCTGGCTGCGGCGCCAGGCGGCCGGCGGTGCCCCGAACTCGCGGCGGAAGGCGCGGCTGAAGGCGGTGTCGGTCTGGTAACCGACCTCGTGGGCGATGGCGGCGAGGGAGGCGTTGCTGCGGGCGAGCAGGTTGGAGGCGAGCAGCATCCGCCACTGCGTGAGGTACTGGATGGGGGAGCTGCCGATGAGGTGCTGGAAGCGCTCGGCGAGCACCGAGCGCGAGCTGCCGACGCTCTGGGCGAGTTCCTCGAGCGTCCAGGGATGCGCCGGGCTCTTGTGCAGGGCGGTCAGCGCCGCGCCCACGATGCGATCGTTCACGGCCGCGAGCCAGCCGGTGTGCTCAGGTCCCTGGTGCTGGTTCATGTAGAGGCGCAGCACCTCGATGAACAGCACCTCCGAGAGCTTGGCGAGCACCCCGGCGCCGCCCGGGCGCGGCGAGCGTGCCTCGGCGAGTGCGTAGCGCACCGAGGCCTCGAGCCAGGCGCCCGCGTCCGAGCCGCGCACGTTCACCCGCACGACCGGCGGCAGCCCCGCGAGCAGCAGCCGCGCGAGGCGCGCGCTGCAGGCGAGGTAGCCGCAGATCAGGCGGGTCGCCGCGCCCCCGCCACCGAAGGCGATCTGGCGCGGGCGGCGGGCGAGCACCGCATCCAGGCGCTGCCCCTTGGCGGGAGTGAGGCCGGGCTCGGAGCTCATGCGGTGGGCGTGACCCTGGGGAAAGATGACCACGTCGCCGGCGATCAGTTTCTGCGGCGGTTCATCGCCGAGCTCGACGTAGCACTCCCCGGAGGTCACGAGGTGGAAGATCACCACGCTCTCGGCGCCGGGCTCGAGTACCGGCGCCGCCGAGGCGGCGCTCGGGGACTGGTAGCACCAGGGGGCGCTGAAGCGGGCGTTGATGAAGATCGCCCCGACCAGCTGCACCACGCGCAGCGTCTGCGACAAGGCGTCCATCAGCTCGCCTCGGCCTGCACGCTCAGGCGCACCTGCACCCCGTCGGCGAGCGCGCACCACACCGCCGAGCGCAGCCGCGCGGTCTCGACCAGCCGCTCGAGGCGCGCGGGGCTCACGCCGCGGGCCGCGACGCGCACCTTGAGATCGAGGGCGCGCGGGGCCGAGGGCACCGGCGTCGCATCAGCTTCGCGCATGCCGAGGATGCCGCGGGCGTCGGACTCGCTCTCGGCGCTCGCCTCGACGCTCTGCAGCTCGATGCCCTCGGCGGCGGCGGCGAACACGACGCAGGTCACCGTGCAGGCGGCGAGCCCGGCACGCATCAGCCACCCCGGAGTGACCTCGCGGCCGCCGCCGCCGAGCTCCGGGGGCATGTCGGTGAGCACGCTCGAGCCGCCCGGGTGGTGGCTGCGCACCACGAGGTCGTGCTCCCAGCGCGCCCGCGCCGGCGTGTCGGTGTGCAGACCCTTGTCCGGGCGGCGTGTGAGCACGCTCTCGACCCGCTGCAGGGCGGCCTGGATGTCGACGGTGGCCATGGCGGACAGCCTCCTAGTTCGGTGCCCGCGATTCTCGGCCCATCGGCGCGCACTGCCTAGGGCCGGCCGCCGCCGCCGGGGGTTTGCGGATTCCCAGGCAGCAGATCCGGACGGGCGGTCAGGGGCGGCGCGCACCCGCGGCCGACCCGGACGCGTGGCAACACTTCGGCGACGCGCAGGCAGGACGCACGGGCGCTGCCGGGCCGAGAGTTCGCCCACCGCGCCACGGCGCGCAGCCCCAAGCCCCGAAGGAGCCCCGCATGAATGCCCGCATTGATCTCATCGCCCTCAAGAACCGCCAGCAGGCCGCCTGGGCCAGCGGCGACTACTCGGTGATCGGCACCACGCTGCAGCTGGTCGGCGAGCAGCTCGCCGAGGCCTGTGACATCCGCTGGGACGAGCGCGTCCTCGACGTCGCGGCCGGCAACGGCAACGCCACGCTCGCCGCGGCGCGCCGCGGTGGCCGCGTGACCTCCACCGACTACGTCGCCTCGCTCCTCGAGCGCGGTGCCGAGCGCGCCCACGCCGAGCGTCTCGAGGTCGACTTCCGCAGCGCCGATGCCGAGGCGCTGCCCTTCGCTGACGGCAGCTTCGATGTCGTGCTGTCGAGCTTCGGGGTCATGTTCTCCCCGGATCACTTCCAGGCGGCCGCGGAGCTGGCGCGCGTGTGCCGCAGCGGCGGGCGCATCGGGCTCGCCAACTGGGCTCCCGGCGGCTTCGTCGCCGAGATGTTCAAGGTCATCGGCAAGCACCTGCCGCCCCCGCCCGGGGTGACCTCGCCGGCGCAGTGGGGCACCGAGGAGCACCTGCGGTCGCTGTTCGGCGAGAGCGTCGCGGCGATCGCCATCCGCCCGCGGGTGTTTAACTTCCGCTACCGCTCGAGCGCGCACTTCATCGAGGTGTTCCGCAACTGGTACGGACCGGTGCACAAGGCCTTTGCCGCACTCGGTGCGCGCGGCGCGGAGCTCGAGCGCGACCTCACCCAGCTGCTCAAGGAGCGCAATCGTGCCGGCGTCGATTCCCTCATCGTGCCGAGCGAGTACGTCGAGGCGGTCATCCTGCGCGCCTGAGGAACGCGCGTGGACTCGCGAGTGCAGCTGCGCGTGCAGCGCTACGGCTGGGACCGCGCCGCGGGTGACTACGAGGCGCTGTGGCAGGCACAGCTCGAGCCGGCGCACGCGGCGCTGCTCGCGGGCGCCGCCCTCGCGCCGGGGGCGGCGGTCCTGGATGTCGCCTGCGGCACGGGGCTCGTGACACTGGCCGCCGCGCGTGCGGTGGGAGCTGCGGGGCGGGTGCTCGGCACGGACCTCTCCGGTGAGATGGTGCGCGCGGCGCGGGCGCGCGCCGCGCACCTCGGGCTTGCCCAGGCACGCTTCGAGCGCATGGATGCGCAGCACCTCACCCTGGCGGACGGACAGTTCGACGTGGCGCTGTGTGCGCTCGGCCTCATGTACGTGAGCGAGCCCGAGGGGGTCCTCGGTGAGCTGCGGCGGGTGCTGCGCCCCGGCGGCCGGCTGGGACTGGCGGTGTGGGGTGAGCGCGGACGCTGCGGCTGGGCCTCGGTCTTCGGGATCGTGCAGGAGGAGGTGGCGAGCGATGTGTGCCCGCTGTTCTTCAGCCTGGGTCGTGCCGGGGCGCTGACGCAGCTGTGTCTGCACAGCGGATTTGCCGTCGCCGGCGAGCAGCGCATCGCGACGCGGCTGCAGTACCGCAGCGGTGCCGCGGCCTGCCAGGCGGCCTTCGCCGCCGGCCCGATGGCTCTCGCCTGGTCGCGTTTCGGTGAGCGGACGCGCGCGCGGGTATGCGCGCGCTACCTCGCAAGCCTCGAACCCTGGCGCCGCAACGGCGGCTACAGCATTCCCGGTGAGTTCGTCGTGGCGCACGCCCGCGCCCCCTAGCACTCAGTGCCTCGGGCAGGAGAGCTCCTCGCCCTGCCAGATGAAGCGCGCCACGCCCTGGTGCTCCCAGATCTCCACGCCGCGGGCGCTGTAGCGCGCGCCGCTGGCGGCGGGTGCTGCGAACACGATGGCCTCGTGCTGTTGGTAGCTCAGGCGCGCCGCCGCCGGGTCGGTCCGGAAGTAGGTCGCAGTCAGCGGAGTGCTCTCGTGTCCAGGGCACAGGTAGGTCGCCGTGGCGACTGTCGGCGCGCGGCCGAGGACGATGTTGAGCTCGACGCTGCGCCGCGCCTGCTGGCTGTCGATGCAGGCCGGCACCTCCTCGGAAGAGGTGCAGTGCGCGAGCATGCGCAGCCACTCATCCTGGCGCTGCCGCTGGGCGGCGGCGGCGGCGGCGGGCAGCGCGCCGAGGGCGCGGTCGTAGAGCTCCTGGATGCTCTCCTGGCGCTGCTCGCGTCCCGGGTCCTGGCAGATGAGCCTCTCGAGCGGCGAGGCTTCGCCCGTACACACGGCGGGAAAGCTGCCCGACAGGGCGAGCAGCGGCAGGAGCAGGGCAGCCGGGATCATCCGCGATCTCCGCAAAGGTCTGAAGCCCGCGGACGATAGCGCAAGGCCGTCGCGCGTGCTCGAGAGGATTTGCGCCGACCCGGATCGGGCCCAGGCTCACAGGTCGAAGGTTCGCCAGATGCGCAGCACGGCGCGCTGCGAGATGCCGAGCTCGTGCGCCAGACGGCGGCTGCTCCAGCGCGCCGCATCGGGCGGCTGCTCGTGCAGCGTCTTGGCGAGCACCGCCTCGATGAGCTCATCGCTGATGGAGCGCGGCGCGCCCGAGCGCGGTTCGTCGACCAGGCCCGCCAGGCGCCGCTCGAGGAAGCGCGCGCGCCACTTGCCGACCGTCTGCGTCGTGACGTGCAGGCGCTGCGCGACGGCGCGGTTCGCGCGCCCCTGGTCGCAGGCGAGCACGATGCGCGCGCGCAGCGCGAGCGCCGCGTTGCGGCGGCGCGCGGCAGCCCAGGCGCGCAGCTGGGCACGCTCAGCGTCGCAGAGCGCCAGCGGCGTCAGCCGCGAAAGATGTTGCATCACCGTCCCCCGGTGTCGATGCAAGGTTGCACAAGCAGCGTTCCCACGCTGCCACCTGTAGCTACAGTTCGCAACTCATTCAATGAATTTGTGACTCAGGACGCTTCTGACAGCGGCGCGGAAAAGCGCTGTTTTTCCCGGGTTTTGTGCCGGCCGCGGGCACCCCGCCGTGCGTCTTAAAGGCGCGACACTTCGACACACACTGTAGGCGCGCGTAAACAGCGCACCGAAGCCCGTGCAGGAGCACGGCTCGCGAACAGGGAGGAGACCCATGCGTGAACATAACGCGGTCGGGTATCGCACGCTGGCGGGTGTGCTACTCGCGCTCGGCACGCTGGCCTCAGCGGTAACGCCGGCACAGGTAACGGATCCGGGGGTGCGCAAGGCGAGCAGCGACGGCGGGCCGCCGCCGGCACTCAGCGGACTCAGCAGCGAGGACCTGCTGTTCTACCAGGACGGCCTCGCGCGCTTCGCCACCGTCGAGGTGGTCTCAGGGGCGACCGAGGGCAACGGGCTCGGGCCACGCTTCAACTCGAACCAGTGCTCGTCCTGCCACTCGCAGCCGATGGTCGGCGGCTCGAGCCCGCCGGCGAATCCGCTCTACGACGTCGTCAACGCCGGCGGTGCGAGCAACCAGATGCCCTGGTTCATCGCCCACAACGGGCCGGTGCGCGAAGCACGCTTCGTGCAATCCAACGGTGCGCCGGACGGGGGCGTGCACGACCTGTTCGTCATCACCGGGCGTGCGGATGCCGGCAGCTGCAACCTCGCGCAGCCGAACTTCCTGCCGGCGGGCAATCCCGTCACCGGGCTCGGCGGCAACCCGAACGTCGTCTTTCGCATCCCGACCCCGATCTTCGGGGCGGGCCTGATCGAGGCGATCCCGGATGCCGTCATCCTCGCCAACCAGGCCGCCAACGCCACCACCAAGCGCGTCTTCGGCGTCGGCGGGCACGCCAACGCCATCCAGGGCGGCAACGTCAACCGCAGCGGCAACGACGGCACCATCACACGCTTTGGGTGGAAGGCGCAGAACAAGTCGCTGCTGATGTTCGCCGGCGAGGCCTACAACGTCGAGATGGGCATCTCGAATGACCTGTTTCCCCAGGAGCGGGACGAGACCGTCAACTGCCAGGGCGGGGTGGCGGCGCCAAACGACACCAACAACATCCCGGACCCCTCCGACCCGCCGGTGCCGTACGCGGTCCTCTCGGACGTGGAGTCCTTCGCCATCTTCATGCGCATGCTGGCGCCACCGGTGCCGGCCGCGCCGACGCCCTCCAGCCAGCACGGCAGCACGGTATTCGCGAGCGTCGGCTGTGCGCTGTGCCACACGCCCTCTCTCAGCACCGTGCAGGCGAGCGGTCGCTTCCGTCGCGGCGGCCTGCCGCCGACGGTAGTGGATGGCAAGCAGGTGCCGCTGTTCTCGGATCTGCTGGTGCACCACATGGGCAGCGGGCTCGCCGATGGCATCACCCAGGGCGCCGCCGGCCCGGATGAGTTCCGCACGGCGCCGCTGTGGGGGCTCGGGCAGCGGGTGTTCTTCCTGCACGACGGGCGCACCAGCAACCTGATCACGGCGATTCGCTACCACGCCAGCCAGGGCAGCGAAGCCAATCAGGTCGTGCAGAAGTTCGGCGCGCTCAGTCCCCAGGACCAGCAGGACCTGATCAATTTCCTTCGGTCGCTGTAGAAGCAGGGAGGAGGAGGCGGGCCGGCCGCAGGGATGCGGCCGGTGCCGCCGGCGCGCAGCTACTCGGGCAGTGTCACGCCCGAGCCGCCCATCTCCGCGGGCATATCCTGCAGCTTCGGCTTGCCGTCCTTGATCCTGAGCACCGTCTCCTGGTAGTTCACGTGCAGGGCTGGCTCAAACTGCAGCTGCGGCAGGACCGCCGCGTAAATGTCCACCAGCCCACCGCCCATCCCCGGGTGATCGGTGAACAGGTGCCCGCCGCATTTGCGGCAGAACTTGCGGTAGCTCTGCGGGGTCTTGTTGAAGGTACCGATGCTGTCCGAGCCGCGGGTCACCTTGAGCGCCTTCGGCTCCCACAGGGTGAAGGCATTGACCGGCCCCGCCGACCAGTGCCGGCAGGACTCGCAGTGGCAGTAGCCCATGGCGACCGGCGCGCCAGTGACCTCGAACTGCACTTCGCCGCAAAAACAACCGCTCTTATGGGTCTGGCCACTCATTTGACACACTCCTTTAGCTGAAAGACCGCCCTGCGGCGTGGCGTCGGGACGCGGACACCGTGAGCCTGTAGAATCGTTCCCGCTCTTGCGGGTGGCCGACAATGTAGCAACCACCAGGCGGTGGCCGAATGACTGGCCGTCCGCCCCGCCTGCTCGAGCGTCCGTCGGGGACCGCCATGGACGTTTTGTCAGATGTACTGCGGGCCGTGCGCCTGAGCGGCGCGGTGTTCTTCGACATCCGCGCCGCGGACCCGTGGGTGGCCGCAACCCCGCGCGGCTCGGCGATCGTCGGCGCCATGTTTCCCGGCTCCGAGCACCTGATCTGCTACCACGTCATCATCTCCGGGGGTTGCTGGGCGGGACCTCCCGGGGCTGAGCCGATCGAGCTCGCGGCCGGCGACATCATCGTCTTTCCGCACGGCGACCCGCACATGCTGTCCTCGGCGCCGGGCATGCGCACCGAGGCGGACCTCTCGCGCTACTGTCACCCGAAGGAGGGCCAGCTGCCGTATTCGATCTCGATGGGCGAGAGCGGTGCGGAGTCGGCGCACTTCGTGTGTGGCTTCCTCGGCTGTGACGCACGACCGTACAACCCGCTGCTCACCGCGCTGCCGCGGGTGCTGCGGGTCTCCGACCCGGGGGGCGCGCTCAGCACCTATCTTAAGTTTGCGCTGCAGGAGGCGCGCGAGCCGCGGCCGGGCGGGGCGGGCGTGCTCGGGCGCCTGAGCGAGCTGATGTTCGTCAATGCCGTGCGCCAGTACCTCGAGGGGTTGCCGCAGGAGCGTGGCGACTGGCTCTCCGGCCTGCGCGATGCGTACGTAGGGCGGGCGCTGAACGCGCTGCATCGCCGGCCCGAGCGCGGCTGGACGCTGCAGGCCCTGGCCCGCGAGGCGGGGCTGTCGCGCTCGGCGTTCGCCGAGCGCTTTTCACACTTCGTCGGCTGCCCGCCGATGCACTACCTCACCCAGTGGCGCATGCAGCTCGCCACCGGGCACCTGATGGGCGGCCGCGAGAGCATCGCCTCGATCGCCAACCGCGTCGGCTACGACTCCGAGGCCGCCTTCAGCCGTACCTTCAAGAAGGTGCTCGGCCGCTCCCCCGGCCAGTGGCGTCTGGAGCGCAGCGCCGCCGCGTGAGCCGCGCGGCGTGCTCCGGGCTCGTCCGGGCCGGTGATTCGGGGTCGGCGCTGCGCGCATATACTCGGCGGGGACGCATGGCGTAGCTGCCAAGAAGAGGGGGTCGATGGAAATCCCGCTGACGCCGCTGGAGTTTGCGCGCCGCGCGCGACTGCTGTACCCGGAGCGCGAGGCCGTCGTCGACGGGGAGGTGCGGCTCACCTACGCCCAGTTCCTCGAGCGCTGCGACAGATGGTCGGCGGTGCTGCAACGCCTGGGAGTGCACCAGGGGGACCGCGTGGTGGTGATCTCGCCGAACACCCACGCCATGCTCACGCAGTTCTACGCCGTGCCGCAGCTCGGCGCGATCGTCGTGCCCCTCAACTACCGGCTGAACGCGGACGACTTCCGCTACATGATCGAGCACTGCGAGCCGGCCGTGGTGTGCGTGCACCCGGACTACATCGCGGCCATCGAGGGCCTGCGCACCGAGCTCAAGAGCGTGCGGCACTTCGTCGCGCTCGAGGGCAGCCACCCGGGGTGGCTCGGCTACGAGGCCCTGCTCGCGGAGGCCGAAGGGCAGTTCGTGCACGTGCCGATCGCCGAGACCGACGTGCTCACCATCAACTACACCAGTGGCACCACTTCGCGCCCCAAGGGCGTGATGATCACCCACCGCAACGCCTGGATGAACACCGTGGGCACGCTGGTGCACCACCCGCTGGCGGTCGGCGAGCGCTATCTGTGGACGCTGCCGATGTTCCACGCCAACGGCTGGACCTTCGTGTGGACCGTGACGGCCGCCGGCGGCACGCACGTGTGCCTGCGCAAGGTGGAGGCGGGGGCCATCTACTCGCTGATCAACAGCGAGGGCGTCACCATGCTGTGCGCGGCCCCGACCGTGCTCATCTCGATCGCCAACGGCCCCGAGGAGCTGCGCCGCCAGCTGCGGCGCGGCGTACGGGTGATGACCGCGGGCGCCCCGCCGGCGGCGGCCACCATCGCGCGCATCGAGGGGGACCTCGGCTGGGAAGTCACCCACATCTACGGACTCACCGAGACCGCGCCGTTCATCCTGGTGTGCGAGACGCGGCCGGAGCATGCGCGGCTTGCCGCGAGCGAGCTGGCCACGATCAAGGCCCGCCAGGGGGTCGAGCTGATCACTTCCGGCGAGCTGCGGGTGGTGGATGAGCACGAGGCGGAAGTGCCGGCCGACGGGGCCACCCTGGGGGAGATCGTGGTACGCGGTAACGTGGTCATGAAGGGCTACTACCGCGACCCGCAGGCCACCGCGGTCGCCCTGCGCAACGGCTGGTTCCACACCGGAGATGCGGCCGTGGTGCACCCCGACGGCTACGTCGAGATCCGCGACCGCTTCAAGGACGTCATCATCAGCGGCGGGGAGAACATCTCCTCGATCGAGCTCGAGGCCGTGCTGCTCAAGCACCCGGCCGTCATGGAGGCCGCGGTGGTCGGCATGCCCCACGAGAAGTGGGGCGAGACGCCGGTCGCGCACGTGGTGCTGCGCGCCGGCGCGAGCACCTCGGAGGAGGCCCTGCGCGAGCACTGCCGCGCGCACCTCGCGCGCTTCAAGGTGCCGAGCGCGGTGCACTTAGTGCCGGAGCTGCCGAAGACCGCGACCGGCAAGATCCAGAAGTACGTGCTGCGCAAGGGCCGGAGCGCCATCAGCCGGCAGTAGCAGCACTCCCGGCCCCGTGCCGCGCACAGCGTGCGCGACGGGGGGCGGCGCACCAATAACCAACTCGAAGGCGGGGCTATGAACAGCACGGACAGGGCAGGGTTGAGCCGGCGCGAATTCGTGGGCGTGGGCACCGCGGCGGCGGCGCTCGCGGCGGCGCCGGCGTGGCTCGCCGCGGCCGGCACGCAGGGCGAGAAGGCCGCGGTGCTCGCCCAGGTGAAGGGCATGCACGCGGCGAACCTCAGGCGGCTGCAGGAGTGGATCGCGCTGCCCTCGATCGCGGCGGAGAACCGCAACTACCCGCAGGGCCCGGAGCACATGGCGCAGCTGGCGCGCGCTGCCGGCTTCAGCGACGTCGAGATTATCCCGAGCTCGGGCAAGCCGGGGGTGTTCGGGCGCATTGACAGCGGCGCGCGCAACACCCTGGGTATCTACTTCATGTACGACGTGAAGCAGTTCGTGCCCGAGGAGTGGAGCTCGCCGCCGCTCGAGGGTCGCCTGGTGAACAAGGACGGCCTGGGCCTGGTGTGCATGGGCCGCGGCGCGGTCAACCAGAAGGGACCCGAGAACTCCTTCCTCAGCGCGCTCATGGCCTTCAGGGCCGCCGGCCGCAAGCTCCCCGTCAACCTGGTGCTGGTGTGCGAGGGCGAGGAGGAAATTGCCTCGCCGCACTTCGGGGAGATCGTCCACACCCCCAAGGTGCTCGCAGCTCTCAAGACCTGCAGCGGGGTGTTCATGCCGGAGGCGGCGCAGGATCGTGACGGGGGCGTGCAGGTGTCGCTCGGGGCCAAGGGGGTGGTGGAGCTCGAGCTGGTGTCGAGCGGGGAGAAGTGGGGGCGGGGACCGGCCAAGGACATCCACTCGAGCTACGAGGCGCAGGTCGACTCGCCGAGCTGGCATCTGGTGCAGGCGCTCAACACGCTTGTCGGGCCGGACGGCCACACCCCTGCGGTCGAAGGGTTCTTCGAGAAGGTGCGGCCGCTGACGGCCGCGCAGCTGCAGATGATCCGCGAGCACGCCGAATCGACCGCCGAGACGAGCATCAAGCAGACCCTCGGCGTGCAGCACTGGGTGCACGATGCCGCCTGGTACGACTCGCTCGTGCTGCTCGAGTCCAAGCCGACGATCAACATCGAGGGCCTGGTGGGAGGCTACACCGGGCCGGGTGGCAAGACGGTGCTGCCGCACCGCGCGCTCGCCAAGATCGACATGCGGCTCGTGCCGGACATGACCACGACCGACACCCTCGCCAAGCTCAGGGCGCATCTGGCCAAGCACGGCTTCGCCGACATCGAGGTCAACATGAGCGGCGGCTACAACCCGACGCAGACCGACCCGAAGAGCCGCCTGGTGCAGGCGCAGCTGAGCACTTACCGCGCGCTCGGCACCGGGCCGCAGCTGTGGCCGCGCTCGGCGGGCTCCTGGCCGGGCTACGTGTTCACCGACCCGCCGCTTGCGCTGCCGGCCGGGCACTTCGGTCTCGGCCACGGCAGCGGTGCGCACGCGCCGGATGAGTACTACGTGATCGAATCCAGTAACCCGAAGGTGCGGGGGCTGGACGGGGCGGTGGCCTCGTTCATCGAGTATCTGTACGCGCTCGCCTGAAGGGGCGGGCGCAGTTGACTGTCAACGACAACGGGAAAGGGTCTCGCACATGTCCATGCTGATCATTCATC
>Ga0335085_10004737_pt1 | contig 22307 bp, 18 predicted proteins | sample Lox_Sample_45_FD_206712 | JGI IMG/M metagenome (GOLD analysis project Ga0335085, IMG submission 206712) | Soil microbial communities from Loxahatchee National Wildlife Refuge, Florida, United States - Lox_Sample_4.5 | ecosystem: Environmental > Terrestrial > Soil > Wetlands | place: USA...
GCAGGATTTCATGCACGTGCTGCGGTTCTACGTGGAGCGATGGGAGCAAGCGCAACTTCCGGCTTCGGTGAGCCGCTGATCAGGGCCGCCCTGCCACAACCCGCGCCGGGAATCGGCCGCGGGTGGACCGATGTTGCCACCGCGGTGGCGCGTATGATGCCACCGCAGGAGATCGAGACGATTTACGTGTTTCGACCAATTAAGCGCGATGGGCGTGAATGGGGGACGGCGGTCGTCACGCGCGTTTCCTCCGATTCGCAGGAGGCCGCACCAGGCGCCCCCGCGCGGCTGCGCGTCTACACCGCGCGGTACATGCTGATCGCTCGAGGCAAGGAGCGTGGTCGCGTCAAGGCGGAGGTCGAAGAAGTGGCGCTCAGTCCGGCCGAACTATTGTCGCAGGTCATGCAGGCTACGGCCGATCGCAACGGCGATCCCGAACCGCCGTCGATTGTCGAGCGTGCGGCATGGTATGAGCCTGACCCAACCCCCGCGCGAGGTGACGCTTGATCGACTCACGGATGTTCGTGCCGACCAAGGCGTTTTTGACGAAGGGCGTCGGCCGTCACAAGGAGAAGCTCACGAGCTTCGAGATGGCGCTACGCGATGCGCACCTCGCCAACTTCAATCTCGTGCGGGTCAGCTCGATCTTTCCGCCGCACTGCGAGCTGGTGGATCGCGAAGAAGGATTGTCGCAGATGCGTCCCGGCCAGGTCGTGTTCGCGGTGATCGCGGAGTCGGCCACGAACGAGCCCAGCCGGCTGGTCGCGGCCTCGATCGGCGTCGCCATGCCCGCCGACGCGAGTCACCACGGCTACATCTCCGAGCATCACAGCTACGGGCAGAACGAGGTCATGGCAGGGGACTACGCCGAGGATCTCGCGGCGTCCATGCTCGCGACGGTGCTCGGCGTCCCGTTCGATCCCGATCAGGCGTGGGACCAGCGGCGTGAGCAGTGGATGCTCTCGGGTGAGATCGTGCGAACGATGAACGTCACCTCGACCGCGGAATGCGGCGTGGATGGACGCTGGACCACGGTGGTGTCCGCCGTGTGCTTCTGCGGCTGACGGTTGAACGTCACCTTCGGCGCCGCGTTCGCCGCCGGACTGCTGAGCTTCCTCTCGCCCTGCGTCCTCCCGCTGATTCCGAGCTATATCGGCTTCATCACGGGAATGACGGCCGAAGAGCTCGATGTCCATAAAGGGACCGCGCTGATCCACGCGTCGTGGTTTGTGGCCGGCTTCTCCATCATCTTCCTCGCCCTCGGCGCCACCGCATCGGCGCTCGGCAGCTTCTTGCTCCAGTATCAACTGTGGATCGGCCGCGTGGGGGGCGTTCTCGTGCTCGCGTTCGGCCTGTACCTGCTCGGCGTGGCTCGACCCGCGTTTCTCATGCGCGAGCGCCGCTTTCAGCTGGCCCGCAAGCCTATCGGGTACTTTGGCTCCGCGGTCGCCGGCATGTCGTTCGGTGCCGCGTGGACGCCGTGCATCGGTCCGATTCTGGGCACCATTCTCACCCTGGCGGCCGCCACCGCGAGTGTCGCCCAGGGGACCGCACTGCTCGCGGTGTACGCCCTCGGCCTCGCCGTGCCGTTCATGATCACCGCCTTCGCGCTGGACCGGTTTCTCAGCTGGTTTCAGCGGTTTCGGCCGTACCTGGTCTGGGTCGAGCGTGTTTCGGGGGTGCTCCTCATCGCCCTCGGTGTGCTGCTGCTCACCGATCGCTTCACCGTCCTCGCGGCGTATCTCCAACGCCTGACTCCAGATGCGTTGAAGGAACGGCTCTAGCTTATATTAGGGCCCGCGTTTCCATCTGGAGTGAGGGCAATGAGACCTACGACGTGGCTATCAACGACGGCCGCTGTAGCCCTCGGGGCAGGGTTGCTCCTTGGGTGTGGCAAGGGGGAGCAGGCAAGCCAAACTCCCGACAGCACGGCGCGGAATCTCACCATGGCGCCGACGGAGTCGAGTACGACCATGCGGGATGTGCCCGCGCCGGCTCCCACGCCCGCCCCGGAGCCACCGAAGAGCACCCGGGAGAAGAAGCACACTCCGCCGCCACCGGCGCGTCCCCCCGCGCCGCCGCAGCCAACTTCTTTCACGGCAGGAGCGGGGACGGCCGTTGGCGCCACGATCGATGACAGCATCACGACGCGCAGCGCCAAAGCCGGCGATCCGTTCACCGCGACGGTGAGCGAAGCGGTACGCGACCCGTCCGGCCATGTGGTCATTCCGGCGGGTTCGGTGATTTCCGGGACGATTGTGCGCGCTGATCCAGCGCCCAATCCGCGTTCGTCCGGCTCGCTCGAGCTCAGCGTCACCACCGTTTCGATCAACGGGCGGCGCTATCAGCTGGACGCGACGGTCGGCTCCAAGGACACGGTCATGCAGGGCCGTGGGGTCACGGGTGCCGACGCGGCGAAGGTCGGTGCCGGAGCGGCGGCCGGTGCGGTGGTGGGGAAGATCTTCGGGAAGAACACCAAGGGCGCGGTTATCGGCGGCGTCCTGGGCGCGGCCGGAGGCGCGGTGGCTGCCCAGCGCTCGCGTGACATCGACGTGGTGCTGCCGAAGGGCGGGGCAATGCACATCACCCTGAACCAGCCGCTCACGGTGGCCGCTCACTAAGCACGGAATTCGGAACGGGAAGGCGGAGCTGTTGCTCCGTCTTCCCCGTTCGCTCAATAGCCGCTCGCCCCGCCCGATCTCCTCGGGTCCGCCACGCCCACCCATCCTGAATCCGTTCTCGCGATCGCGTTGACTTCCGTCTTGTAGTTCCAGGTCGTCACCTTGTGACCCATCGCCGTGAGGGAATCGATCGCTGCCGCCGTGAAACCGTCTCGCTCGAGATAGATCATGTCGGGCAGGCCCTGGTCATGCAGCCGCGGCGCGGCGATCGCGGCGGGAAGCGTCATTCCCTGATCGATCACGTTGCTGATGATCTGAAAAACAGCGGTTGTGATTCGTGAGCCGCCGGGCGAGCCAAGCACAAGGAGCAGGCGGCCGGCGGAATCGAGCACGATCGACGGCGTCATGGCGGAAAGCATGCGCTTCCCGGGCGCGATGGCGTTCGCCTCTCCCTGAATGAGGCCAAAGAGATTCGGTCGTCCGGGCGCGGACGTGAAGTCATCCATCTCATCGTTCAGAAGAAATCCCGCGCCACCAACCGTCACCGCGCTCCCGAAGTCGTTGTTGAGTGTGGTGGTGCAGGAGACGGCGTTCCCCTCCGGGTCGACGATCGAATAGTGGGTGGTTTCCGTTCCTTCGTGCGGCGGCGCGGCGGGCGCTGGTGGTGGTGTGGCGTGGCGGGGATCGATGCCGGCGCGTAGCTCCGCCGCGTGCGACTTGCTCAGGAGGCGTTCGAGCGGCATCTGCACGTAATCCGGATCGCCCAGATACGCGTTGCGATCGAGATAGGCGCGACGCATCGCTTCGGCCTCGAGATGCAGCAGCGTCGCGGTTCCAAAGTCGGGAAGCGCGCCGAATCCCTCCATCACATTCAGGATTTCGGCGAGCGCGATCCCGCCGCCCGAGGGAGGCGGCATCGTATAGATTGTGTATCCGCGATAGCTCACCTGAACCGGCGTACGCCATTTCGCGCGGTACGCCTCCAGGTCTCCCTTCGTCACCAGGCCGCCGCCGCGCTGCATCTCCTGCACGATCAGATCGGCGATCGCCCCCTCGTAAAACGCCGCTGGGCCTGAATCCGAAATCAGCTCGAGCGTGCGCGCCAGATCAGGCTGCGTCAGCCGGGTGCCGGGTTCGGGAGCCGCCCCATTCAGGAGGAACTGGGCGCGTGACGCGGGGAAGCGAACGAGACGCTCGGCCTCGAGTGCAATCTGACGACTGCGCGCGGCATCGAGAACAAACCCCTCCCGGGCGAGACGAATCGCGGGGGCGACGACGTCGGCCCACGGCAGGCGGCCGTAGGTATGATGTGCCTCGTACATCCCCGCCACACTTCCCGGGACTCCCACCGACAGGTGCCCCGTGAGCGACGATTGCAGCGCGGTGCCGGCGGAATCGACGAACATGTCGCGGCGGGCTAGGGCGGGCGCCATCTCGCGATAGTCGAGCGCTCGCACGGTCCCATCCTGCAGGCGAATCATCATGAACCCGCCGCCGCCGATGTTCCCCGCGACGGGATGCACGACGGCGAGTGCGAACCCCACCGCGACCGCGGCGTCGACCGCATTCCCCCCCTGCTGCAGGATCGCGAGCCCCACTTCCGTTGCGAGCGGGTGCGAGGACACCACCATCGCGTGGGTCGCCGTCACGACTCTGGTCCGCTGCCCCAGGGGCCAGCTGCGATTGATGAATGCGGGTGGGCGCGCGGAACCGGTGAACACACTCCCGGCCCCACTCTGTCCGTCGGCTCCCGGTGTGCCCGGTGGCCCCGCGATATCCGAGGAGTCCGTGGCTGCGCTGGGCGCGAGCGCGGCAGGGCGCGGATGATGACAGGCGAACAACACGCCACACAGGAGGGCAAGGTGCCGGAGACGCATGGGCGTATTGTGCACGTTGACCCGAGCGACGGTCAACATCTAAGTTGGGCTGACCCGCCTCCATGAACGCACCCGAATATCGAGATTCGCGGCTCACCGAGCAGCGGAATCCCCGGACGGGGCGCATCGACGTCGCGTCGAGCCTCGAAATCGTCGATCTCATCAATACCGAAGACGCCCTCGTGGCGGCTGCGGTACGCCTCGAGCGTGAGCGGATCGCTCAGGCAATCGAGCTCGCCGTGCGGGGATTCGAGCAGGGTGGCCGGCTGATTTATGCCGGGGCGGGCACGTCCGGGCGCCTCGGCGTGCTCGACGCCAGCGAGTGCCCGCCGACCTTCGGTACCCCGCCGGACATGGTCGTAGGGATCATCGCCGGCGGGCCCGAGGCGCTGGTGAAGAGCATCGAAGGCGCCGAGGACGACGTGGGGCTCGCCGCGGCGGCCATCGAGCGCACCTCGGTCGACGCGCGGGATTTCGTGCTCGGGATCGCGGCGAGCGGTACGACGCCCTTCGTGCGTGCCGCGCTCGACTCCGCCCGATCGCGCGGCGCGAGCACAGGGTTGTTGTCGTGCACCGATCCCCCCCGGGACGTTGCCGGGCACTGCGATGTGATCATCGTGCCCAAGGTGGGCCCGGAGGCGATCACCGGCTCGACTCGCATGAAGGCGGGCACCGCGACCAAGCTCGTGCTCAACACGATCACCACGGGCGCCATGATCCGGCTCGGCAAAGTGTACGGCAATCTGATGGTCGACCTCACGGCCACGAGCGACAAGCTGCGCGATCGCGGCGAGCGGATCGTCATGGAGGTCTGCCGCGTGGATCGCGGGCGCGCCCGGCAGGCGATCCACGATGCGGCAGGCAGCGTCAAGCTCGCCATCGTCATGGTGCGCCTCGGTGTGGGGCAGGGCGACGGCCGGCGCGCGCTCGACCAGGCGCACGGCTCCGTGCGCCGGGTGATCGGCGATCCTCCCCCCCCTCTCCCCCCTCCCCCCCCTTCCCCCCCGTCTCCCGGCCCCGTGGCGGACGCGTGACGGCGTCACTCGCGGTTGGCATCATGTCGGGCACGTCGCTCGATGGTGTCTCGACCGCGCTCGTCCGGCTCACCCACGCCCCCCCGGGGATCGAGCTCCGCGCGTTTCGGCAGAGTCCCTATGATTCCGCGGAGCGCGCCCGGATCCTCGATACGATCGCGAGGGGCGGGGCGCGTGAGCTTGCGTTGCTCCACGTGGCGCTCGGCGAGCGATTCGCCGGCGCCGTGCTCGAGCTGCTCGCGCATGCCCGTGTCACGGCTCGCGAAATCGAGTTCGTGGCATCGCACGGACAGACCGTCTGGCACGAGCCCGCGCGTGCGACGTTGCAGCTCGGCGATCCCGCGGTGCTGGCGGAGCGGGTCGGCGTTCCCGTCGTGAGCGACTTCCGAACCCGCGATGTCGCGGCCGGGGGGCACGGCGCGCCGCTCGTTCCGCTCGTGGACGTTCTGGTGTTCGGACATCCCGACCGGGGGCGCCTGCTGCTCAATCTCGGCGGGATTGCCAACGTGACGTGGGTGTCGCGGCGTGGGGAGAGCGCGGGCGCCGTGGCATTCGACACCGGCCCCGGTGTCGGCGTGATGGATGCCGTGACGCGCCTCGTCTGTCCCGACCTTCCCTTTGACCAGGACGGCGAACGCGCCCGGCACGGCCGGGTGCTCGTTCCCGTGCTGGAGTCCATGCTCGAGAATCCGTATTTCGCCGAACGTCCGCCCAAGAGCACGGGCCCGGAGCGGTTCGGTCCCGCGTTCGCCCAACAGCTCGCCGCCGCGGCGCGCGGGGCCGGTGGAGAACCGGACGACGCGATCTCGACGGCGAACGCGCTGACGGTGGAAACGGTCGCCGATGCGATCGAGCGCTTTACACCGGCCCAACCGGACGATGAGCTCGTGATCTCCGGCGGCGGCACGAGAAATCGCACCCTGGTGGACCGGCTGAAAAAGCGCCTGCGGCCACGGCCCGTACTGCGGTTCGACGATCTCTTTTTCGACGGCGAGGCGAAGGAGGCGGCGGCGTTCGCTCTGCTTGGCCTGCTCACGCTCCGCGGGATCCCCGGCAATCTTCCCTCCGTAACGGGCGCACGCGGGGCACGCGTCCTCGGCCGCATCACTCCGGCGTGACGTCGCTCGCTCGACTCGTCTTTCCTTCGCTGCGCTGGCGGGAGAAGGGAGGCTTCGAGCACGAGCGCCCCAAAATTGACGGCGCGCTTGCCGCCGGCGTGGGCGGCTTCATCATTTTTGGCGGCGATCGTGAGTCGGTCGGGAGTCTGACACGGGACCTGCGGCGCGCGGCCGGACGGCATCTCCTGATCGGCGCCGATCTCGAGCGTGGGCCGGGACAGCAGGTCCAGGGGCTCACCGAGCTCCCGCCCCCCGCCGCCCTCGGTCACCTGGGAGATGTCGAGACCACCCGGCTGGCCGGGCTCATCACGGGAACGGAAGCCAAGGCGGTGGGCATCAACTGGGTGTTCGCGCCCGTCTGCGACCTGGACAACGAGCCCCGCAATCCCATCGTGCAGACGCGCTCCTTCGGCGCCGACCCCTCACTCGTCAGCCAGCATGCCGGGGCATGGATCGCGGCCTGTCAGGAGCACGGCGCGATGGCGTGCGCCAAGCACTACCCGGGGCACGGCCGCACGACTCAGGATTCGCACGCCGTCCTTCCCCGGGTGACCGCATCGCTCGCCGAGCTCGCCGCGAGCGACCTCGTGCCATTCGGCGCGGCCGTGAAGGCGGGCATTGCCAGCGTGATGAGCGCCTTCGTGTCGTATCCGGGCTGGGATGTGAGCGCGGCCGCCGCCGGCTTCTCGCCCACGATTCTCGGCTACCTGCGCCAGGAACTGGGGTTCGGAGGACTCGTGGTGACGGACGCGCTTATCATGGCCGGCGCGACGGCGCGCGAGTCGGAAGGGCCGGCGACCGCCACGGCCATCGCCGCGGGGTGCGACGCGCTGCTCTATCCACAGGACTACGCGGCGGTCATCGCGGCGCTCGACTCCGCCGTTGGCGGCGCGCTTCCCACCGCTCGAGCCGACGCCGCACTGGCGCTGTACGACGCCGCGGTGAGCCGCTGGGACACCGGTGCGGACCAGGGCGAGCCCGATGTGCAGAGCCATGCCGCGGCGGCGGATCGGATCGCCGACCGCGTCGTCGCGCCGCTCCGCGGTACCGCGCCCACACTGCGGTCTTCCTGCCTCGTATCCATTGTCGACGACGACGTGGGCGGCCCGTATACGGTGGGACCGCGCGACGTCTACCACCAGACGCTTGCCGCTCGGGGCGTGCAGGTCCAGCGAACTGCTGACTCTCGATCACACGGCTCGCGGATCGTGCTTGTGTACGCCGAACCGCGCTCGTGGAAGGGTCGCGCCGAGCTGGGGCCGCGATCGCTGCAGCAGCTCGCGTCGCTGCTCCCCAAGGCCGACCTTGTGATTCTGCTCGGGCATCCGCGATTGGCGCGGCAGATTACCGGTCATGCTCCGATCGTGTGCTGCTGGCACGGCCAGCCGTTGATGCAGCGGGCGGCGGCGCGCTGGTCGCTCGAGCGGATGGGACCTCGATGATGCTCTGCTTGCCGTTATGGCGTGGCGTTCCCACGAGCGGTGGGCACATGGTGTCGAGCCGTTTGCGCACCGCGCCGTCGAACCAGTCGGTATCGTCGACGATCAGCGATCCGCCGGGGACGACCCGGGGGAGGAGCCGCTCGATCTCGCGCCAGACGATCTCGGCATCGTGGCTGCCGTCGAGATAGACGAGGGAAAAGCGGTCGAGCGGTTGCTTGCGCCCGTCACGCCACAGATACAGTCGATCCAGCAGATCGAGAAACAGCGCTGAATCCATCATATAGTGGACGTGATTCGCATACCGGGCCAGTGCGCGTTTCATCGCGCCGTAATGACGGTCATCATAGATGAACGGCGCGCCTTCGTAGGGCCGCATGCCGTACGGATCCACCGTGAGCACGAGGGGTTTTCTTGCGGTACTCGGATAGACGGACTCGAGGACCCGGAGCATGAGGAGCGCCGAGCCGCCGGCGCGAGTCCCGATTTCGAGGAGCGGAGCGGGATCCTCGCTCCGGGGCGCGCGTGCGACCTGACGTGCCAGCTCGAGCAGAAACCTGGTGGGTGTGTCGCTCCTTCGCCGGCAGCGAAACACCTGCCAGCGCAGAGACAGCTCGCTCACGGCGGGATCACCTGGTCGCTACGCCCAGGGTTCGCAACAGATCGACCAGTGCGGGTCCGGGAACGGCATACACGATCTTTCCCTGGGCTTCCCGTTCGCCGCCATACAGTACGCCCACGACCCGACCTTCACGGTCGAACACGGGACTGCCCGATGACCCGGGTGCGCCATAGCCGTCGAGCTGCATCAGGCCCCGCAGCACCTTGCTGACCGTGCCGACCGTGAGAGTGGGGTCGGCGATCGCCGAATTGGCCCCTGCGTCCATCGGGAGATCTTCCCCCAGCGGATAGCCGATGATCGCCACGGGATCGCCGCGCTCGGGAGATGGTCCCCGGGCGACTCCGAGGACGCGCGGCGTTCCGCCGCGAATCGGCACGTGGACGATGCCGAGGTCGGCGGCGGGAGCCACGCCCACGAGGCGCGCCCGGAACCATTGCGTGCTGCCGGAAAACTTCACGGCGATTTCGCGCGGCTGCCGGTCGCCCGCTTCCCCTACGAGGACGTGCTTGTTGGTGACGAGCGTGCCGTTGGAATCGACCGCGAACCCGGTACCGCTCACGATTTCCGAATCACTGAACTTCACGATGACGATCGCCACCGCGTCGACGTTATTTCTGGCGATGGCGCGATAGTCGACGGCCACCGCGCCCGCGAGCCCGCGCTGGCGCGCGTCGGCGGAGTCGAGCCGGTTGCGCAATCGCGCGATGATATTGGTGTCGCCCGCCGCGCCGGCCTGCGCCAGCTCGCGCCGCAGGCGCGCCGCGTCCTGCTCCGCGCTCGCCAATGCCCTGCGCAAGCCGGCGAGCTCGGCTTCGAACTGGGTCGCCAGCTGCCGGGAAACCTGATTGAGGCTGTCGGCGCGCACCTGCAGCGCGAGCAGGTCGCGGGCATTGCGGGTGCTATGCCACTGCGCCCAACCGAATCCCGCCGCGACGAGCAACAGGACAAGGAGCAGCAGCTTGGTGGTCCGGCGCAGGTCTCGCGTCTGGCGCTGGACCTCGGCCGCGATGCGGAACGCCGTGCTCCCGCGGTCCGCTCGGGCGGGCGCGGCCGAGACGGGCGGGCGCCCGGGTGCGGCGACCGCGGGGTACTGCTCGCGGGGCGCGGACATCCGCTCCGCCGAGGCCCGCACCGCCGGCGGCGGTTCGGGCGAGCCCGCATCGAGCAGCTGAAATTCCACGGTGGGGCCGTGCGCGCCGAACCCGATGACGTCGCCGTCCTTCAGCACCACGTCACCCGCGATCGGTTTCCCGTTCAGGAGGGTGCCGTTCTTGCTCTGCAGGTCCCGTAAGATGAATTGGTCGCCGCGATGCACGATCGCGGCGTGCCGGGAAGAGACGTCGAGGTCGCGGTCCGCATCGAAGCGCGCATCCGAGAGTGGATGTCGCCCGAGGCCGATGTAGGCCTTCTGCAGAACCTGCACCTGCCCGGCGCGCGCGCCGGAAAGAAATCGCAGCTCGACCTTCACGGAATGAGGCCAGACAGGTACAACCCGACGCCCGCGAGCAGGGTCACGAGGATCGCAACAATGGCGGTCCGCAGCCACATGCGACGGGTCGGCTCGGGCGGGCGGGAGCCGCGATACACCGGCACGGGCTCGGTGCTCGTCTCCGTATCGACGATCGGGTAGACCTGATGTCCAACCGATTCGTCGGGCGCCGGGCTGCGGAGACCGTCGCCGTCGACCTGGGCCACGACGACGGTGATGTTGTCCGGGCCACCACGCTCGTTCGCCAGCGCGATCAGCCGGTCGCATGCCGTCTGCTCGTTCGGCGACTGACTCACGATGTGCGCGATCTCGTCATTGCTGATCTGGCCTGACAGGCCGTCGGAACAGACGACGAGGAAGTCCCCCCGCCGGAGTGTCTGATGGGTCAGATCGACCTTCACGTGAGGATCCGGACCAAGCGCCTGGAGAATAATGTTCTTGCGGTCGCTCTTGGCGGCCTGTTCCTCCGTCATCTCTCCCACTTCCACGAGACGCTGCGTCAGCGATTGGTCCTTCGTCAGCTGGTACGCCGTCCCGCCGCGCACCAGATACGCCCGGCTGTCGCCCACCTGACTCACGAACGCCTGGTCCCCGACAATGCCCAGCGCGGTCGCGGTGGTCCCCATCCCGCGCACTTCGGGATGTGCTTTCTGGTACGCATGGATATGGCTGTTGGCCGTCTCGACGGCTTCTTTGAGACGGGAGGCGAACCGCTGCGCCGATGCATCGACGTCCTGTCCCCACACCGTCACCAGCTGCGAGTAGATGGTCTCGGTTGCCATCTCGCTCGCGAGCTCGCCTGCCGCTGCGCCTCCCATGCCATCCGCCACGACGAAGAGCGACCCGCGTTCGCCGACGCCGTGCTGGCGCACCTGCTCGAGCAGCGAGGCGTTGCGACGCGTGAGATCGGCAACGAGAAAGCGATCCTCGTTATGGTCGCGGGCGCGTCCCAGGTCGGTCTTTCCGAACACGCGAACCTGCACGGTGCGGCGATCGCGGCCGAACATGGTCAGGGGCTCGCCGACGGACCGCAGAGTGACTGCGAGAGGGCCGTGAACGAGCGGGAACGGGGATCGAGCGTGACCGCGCGCCGGGCCCAGTCGCAGCCCTGGGCGCGGTCGTCGAGCTTGGCATAGGCGTTGGCCACGAGGTATGCCGCGAGCGCGCGGTCTTTGCCGGCGAGCCCGCGCGTCTCGTAGACGGTTCGCGCGGAGTCGCGCAATACCGCACCGTCGATCGAATCGATGCGATCGATCCAGTCGTTCAGCAACCGAGTGGCAAGGGCAGCGTCGATCGCTGGCGCGGCCTGCGCAGCAGTTGCTCGCGACGCGGCGTGGCTCGTGTCGACGCGAGGAATCGCTGCTGGTGCCGCTGCTGCTGTGTCGTGTGCGGGGGCGGCGACCACTGGCAGGGGCGGCCCGCGGTGCGCGAACAGCGCGTAGCCGCCGCCGGTGACGAGCAGCAGCACGGCAGCGCCGATCACGGCTGCCCGGCGCGACGGCGCCGGCGAGGATGGAGCGGCGACCGCCGGTTTCCCCGCGTTGAGGAGCTGTGTCCTCGCGTCGCTCGCGCGCGTGGCCGGGAGCGGGGCATCGGCGGCCGCCCCGCTGTGCAACTCCAGAACGCCCGCCACGTCGCCCGCAAACTTGGCTACCGATTGATAACGATCCGCGGGCGTGCGCGTGAGCGCGGTGTCGAGTGCTTGCTGGAGCCCGGCGGGAAACGGCTGATCCGGACGGGCGCGTGCGAGCGGCAGCGGCTCGTCCGTCAATCGCTTGATCATCGTTTCCTGGACCGTGCTGCCGTCGAAGGGCAGCCGTCCGGTGAGCATCCGGTACAGGACCAGCGCGAGCGCATAGAGGTCGCTGCGGCCGTCGAGCTTGTCTCCGGCGAGCTGCTCCGGACTCATGAACTCGGGCGTTCCCACGACGAGCCCGGTCTTCGTCACCTTCTGATTGTCGCCGCTGCCTTCGACCGCCTTGGCAATGCCAAAGTCGACAACCTTGACGACGTCGGCGCCGCCCCGGCCCTGGGTGACCATGATGTTGTCCGGCTTCAAGTCCCGGTGCACGATTCCGAGATCGTGGGCCGCCTGCAACGCCTCCGCCACCTGAAGAAAGATGCGTCCGGCGCGTCGCGGCTCGAGCGCCCCGCCTTGGCTCCGTTCGAGCAGCGCGGTCAGCGGTTCCCCCTCGACGTACTCCATCGCGAGATAGATCAGCCCGTCCTGGGTTTCCCCGAAGTCGTAGATCGCGCACACGTTCGGATGCGTGATCCGGCTCGCGTTCGCGGCTTCCCGGTTGAACCGCGACACCGCATCGGCGTCGTGCACCATCGACGGATTCATCACCTTGATCGCGCTGCGCCGTCCCATCTTGACGTGTTCGGCGAGATATACCTGCCCCATGCCCCCTTCGCCGAGCTTCTTCAGGACGTGGTAGCGGTCCGCCACGACTTGCCCCACGAGATCGTTCGCGGAGGCGAGCGAGCGGAGCGTCTGTCCATCGTTGGGGCAGAACTTCAGGTCATCGGGATACTCGATCGAGCAGACGGGGCAACGCTTCATGCGGTACCAGGTGCGGCGGGCAGTTCGATGCGCAGGAGCTTGTCCCCCACGAGAATGCGCGACGCATGCGACAGCGGTACCGCGCCTCGCGCCGCGACCGCGATGCCGTTGCGCGAACGGGCATCGATGACCACGAAATCCGCGTCTTCCGAACGGATCGTCGCGTGCACGGCGCTCATCGAGGGGTCGTACGGGAAGATCCAGTGCCCCCGCTCGCGGCCGATCTGGATATCATGTCCGGGGGACAAATGAATCACGTCCCGCGCACTCCCGTCGGCGCGCAGCTGCGTCAGGCTCGCAATATCGGCCGCCGGCGTGACGCTTCCCATGCGCTTGGTGGCGTCCGCGTCGGCGGCGTGCGGACCGGGGTAGCCCAGGCGCCGGAACCGGATCACCTGAGAGCCAACGAGCAGCAGGTCGCCGTCGTCCAGACGGTGCGCCGCCTCGAGAAACACCCACGTCCCGTTGCGGCTGCCGAGATCTCTGATCACGAGCCGCAGGCCGCCGGCCTCCGGCTCGAACGACAGCTTCGCGTGCAGCGGCGACAGGAATGCGTCGTCCGGGAACGTGAGATCGGCATCCTCGCGTCCGATCGTGACGTGCGGGCCGGGGCGCTCGAAGCGCTCGAGCAGGTCGCCCAATTCGTTGAGCAGGGCAAGCCCGAGCGTCGTGACCTCGGTCTCCCGGAGCCCGGCGCTGACGGCTCCGCGGGGCAGGGTCGGCGCCGGTTCGGCAACGGGCACCCCGCAGGTTGCGCAGAATTGCGCGCCGGCGCTGTGCGGAGCGCCACACCGGGCGCAACTGGGCCCGGATCCCTGCGATGTGAGGCGCCGCCCGCACGCGGAACAGAACGGGTGATCGCCTGAGAGCGGGGCGGCGCAGAAGCGACAGCTCGGGGCGACGGCGGTTTGGACGGTGCTGCGCGTGGCGGCCGCTGATCCGGCGCGCGTGGCGGCCTGCGGGTGCGGCGCCGCGCCTTTCGCGCCACTCGTGCCCCGACCGACGCCCTGCAGCCCGGCTAGTTTTCCTAGCAGGGACTTGCCGCAGTCTGAACAGAACTCGGCGCCCGCGTCGTTATCGCGGCCGCAAAACGCGCACGCGGTCACTCCAGGACGGGCTCCAGTCGGGGAGAAGTTTACGCCCGGCGAATCTACGGAGCAAATTGCATCGTAGAAAGGGCGGTCGACCTTCGCGTCAGAGAAAGCGCCTCATGCAGCGTCTCGTATGCGCCGTCATGTTCTGGTCACTTGCCACGTCCGGGATGGCCCGTGCGCAGGATGCCCGGGACCGTGCGGCGCTCGAGCAGTTACGCGATTCGCTTGCGGGGATCAGCGACACGCTGTCACTGCGGTACCTCGAGGCCGCCACCATCCAGGTGGCCAAGCGAGACCGCGAGAACCCATTGATGCATCTGCGGCTCGGCTTCATTGCCTACCGCCTCGGGGAGCTGGGCGGCAAGTCGCATTTCGATGATGCGGCGAGCGAGTTCGAATGGGCCGGCGAGTTGCGAGCCGGCTGGCCGTATCCGTGGTACGGCGACGGGCTCGCGGAGCTGGCATTGGGCGAGCACGACGTGCTCGGGCTCGAGAACCTGCGCCAGATCCTCGGCCTGGATTATCTGTCGAAGGGCGCACGAGCCCTGTCGAAGGCCACGGACGCTGATCCGGGCTTCTCGCCCGCGACGGTCCTCCTCGCGCGCACTGCGCTCACGCAGCGCATCCAGCCCCGGCTTGACCTCGCGCTTCGTGCCGTGCGTGCCGCGCAGCATACGCCCGCCGCGATGAACCCGGCCGTCCAGCTCGCGCGCGGACGAGTCGAGCGCGTGGCCGGATATCCGGATTCCGCGCTCCACGCATTCGACCGCCTGATGGCCCTGGGCGGAGACTCGGGGGTGGCCCTCCTCGAGCAGGCCCGCACCTACTATTACCTGCACCAGCCTGCCGCCGGCTACCACGCGTACTTCCTCGGGGCGGCGCACACGGCGACTGCCGAGGCTCGCGACGTGTACCGGTCGGACGTCTCCTGGATTGCGTCGGATTCCGAGCGGCAAGCATTCGACGCGCTCCCGGATGCGCCGGCCCGCGCTGCTTGGCTCACGCGATTCTGGGAGCAGCGCGCCGCGGCGGACGCGCGTGATCCTTCAGAACGGCTGGAGGAGCATTATCGCCGCTGGTTCTACGTGATGCACAACTTCCGGTTGGTCAGCCGCCACCGTCATTACGACATCACCGAGCGCTATCGGGCCGACCAGGATCAGGTCGACGATCGTGGCGTGATCTACATGCGTCACGGAGAGCCGGACTCGCGGGCCACCTACGTGCAGTCCGATTCCGTCGAGCCCAACGAGTCGTGGCTCTACCGCCGTCCGGGAGGCGATCTGATTTTCCATTTTGTCGCCCGGAAAGGCGGACAGGATTACAAGCTCGTCGAGAGTCTGGCGGATGCCTTGACGTCGGGATTCCAGGGCGCGCTCGCGCTCCAGCGTCGCAGCGGCATGGGTCCGATTGCGAGCGGACTGTTTGCGTCGCGCTCGAATTTCAACCCCGTCTATACGAGGCTCGGCGACCTCCTCGGCTCGGCCAACGTGCGCGGGTCGCTCGCCGAGGAGCGCGACATCGGCAAGAGCAGTATCGCGATTGGAACGAAGACCGACAGCTACCGCCGGAATTTCGACGAGCCGCTCCAGACCGTAGCCTCCCAGTTCGTCGTGGGCGATACAGGTCGCGAGCCGGAGCCAGGCGGAGCACTGCACGTGGTCTTCGCCATCCCGGTGAACCGGCTCGCACCGACCACGGATTCGCTGCGCACCCTGTACCCGATCTCGTTCCGGCTCTACCTCACCGACTCCAGCGGTGCGATCGCCCGGCGCGTCGACACGACCCGCATTTTCGTGACACGTCACCCGCTGGCGGCCAGCGCGTACCTGAGCGGCCAGCTCACGACCCAGCTTCCCGCCGGAGTGTATGGCTATCATCTCCTGATCGAGCAGCCGGGGGGCGTGGGTGGGGCGGGCGACCTCATTACGCGCGACTCCATTCGCGTCGGCGTGCTCGATGGGACGCGGTTCGCCGTGAGTGACCTCGTGGTCGGTCGCGCCGACGCCGGGCTCGTGTGGTTCGATCGCGGCGATACGGTCTTCCTGAATCCGCTCGAGCAGTTCGCCGAGGGAAGCGCCGCCGAGCTGTATTACGAGGTCTACGGCGTGCCGGCGGGAGCGGCGTATCACACCGCGGTGCGGCTCGAGCGCCGGCACGACGGTGGATCGGTGTTCGGGTTCTTGGGTCGACTGTTCGGAGGGAAAAAGGAGGGACCGGTCACACTGACTTTCGACGCGACGAGTGATGGCTCGATTACGCGCGTGCATCGCCAGATCGCGCTGCGTGACGTTCCGCAAGGGCGTTATGTCCTGAGCGTCCGGATCACGCAGGCCACGACTGAAACGGCCGTTACGCAACAGCAAGAACTGGAGGTTGTTGGCCGCTAGTCGGTTGACCCTGTGAGCGCGCTTTCCTAAGTTAGGCCGGTTCCCCTCGGAGTAGGGATGTATTGTTCCCGCTGTGGTACGCAAAATGACGATTCCAGCAAGTTCTGCCGGTCCTGTGGCCTCGATCTCGGCGCTACGCCGATTCAAGGAGAGCGGGAACTCTCCGATCTCGACCTGGTCCGGCAGGAGCTCAGGGACGAGTACGACATTGTAGAAGAGCTCGGCCGCGGCGGCATGGCGATCGTATTCAAGGCCCGCGAACGCCAGCTCGACCGCGACGTTGCCATCAAAGTCCTGCCGTTCTCGCTCGCGTTCGACAAGGAGTTCGTCGAACGGTTCCAGCGCGAAGCTCGCACCTCGGCAAAACTCGAGCATCCGAACATCATCCCGATCTATCGGGTCGGGAAATCGGGCCGCGTCATCTACTTCGTCATGAAGTTTCTCCGCGGCAAGCCGCTCTCCGCCATTCTGGGCTCCCGGGGCCCCCTCGCCCCCGCGGAAATCCGCCAGGTGCTCGCGCAAGTCGGCCGCGCGCTGGCCTATGCGCACAAGAGCGGGATCGTGCATCGCGACATCAAGCCCGACAACATCATGTTCGACGAGCACGGGCAGGCGATGGTGACGGATTTCGGAATCGCCAAGGCCGCGAGTGGCGCCAAGCTCACCGGCACCGGAATGTCGATTGGAACGCCGCATTACATGAGCCCGGAACAGGCGCGCGCCCAGGGACTCGACGGGCGTAGCGACATCTATTCGCTGGGGGTCGTCGCGTATCAGTGTCTGACGGGTGGCGTGCCGTTCGACGGCGAGGACTCATTCTCGATCGGCTACAAGCACATCATGGAAGAGGTGCCCACGCCGGCGCTCGATACGCCGGAGCGGCGGGAGCTGTTCGACATTATTCGAAAGATGATGGCCAAGTCTCCGGAAGACCGGTTCCAGAGCGCCGAGGAGATGGTCGCGGTGCTGGAAGGGGCGCCCGGAACGATCAACCTCACGGCGGCGGCGACCCGGGCGATTCCCTCGCTCGCGCGCGCGACCAACGCGCCGACCACGCCGTTGCCCAGGGTCACGGCGGTTGTGACGCCGAAAACGCCGCAGACCCCGGCGGCGGCCGTGGCGACGGAAAAGCACTCCGTCGGGGCGACCATTTTGTTGTGGCTCGTCATTGTGGGGGGAATCGTGGGGGGCGGCGGATTCTACGCGTACAAGCAGGGATGGCTGCTCGCCTCCCCACCGGGCGTTGCCGTGCCGCCACTGCACCCGGACACATCGCTGCTCGCTACCGGGCCGAAAGACAGTGCGGGTCCGCGTGTCGATTCGACCAAACCGTCGAACCCCGTCGTCGCGCCCGTATCGGACACCTCGCATGTGTCATCCGGTTTGGGCACGCCGTCCGGACCCGCGGCCCCCGGCAAACTCACGCTGCAGGGAGTCCCGGTGGGTGCCCGGGTGTTCTTGAATGGGCAGCCGATGAAGGGCACGAAGTTCGACATTCCCCCCGGGGTGTACAAGCTGACGGTCACCGCCGCGGGCTACGATGCCTTCGAGCAGCAGGTCATGATGACGCCGGGTGGGGTGAGCACCGTCCACGTGGAGCTCGCCGCGGCGAGCAGTGGTCCAGGTGGCGGTCCCTGTGACCAGTATGGTCCGGCGTATAACCAGGACAATCTCTGCTTCGACACGCGGCCCGTGCCGCTCTCCTCGACCGTGATCCCGGTTCCAACTGATGCTACGATCTTTCCGCGTGAGGCGATCTTGCTGTTCCACGTCTCCCGCGCCGGGGAGACCATGGAGACGCGCGTCTTCGCCCGCTCGAATGTGGAAACCTTCAACGATCAGGCACTCGATATTTCGAAAAGCCTGCGCTGGAATCCGGCTCAAAAGAACGGGGAGCCGGTGGACGCGTGGGTGCAGTGGCCGTTCAAGCCCGTGAGGCAGTAATCAACCTTCATCCCACCGCGTTCATCGCGCCCGGCGCCGTCGTGCTGGGCGACGTCACGCTGGGTCCCCACTCGAGCGTGTGGTACCATGCGGTCCTGCGCGGCGACACGGCGCCAATTGTGATCGGTGCATCGTCGAATATTCAGGATGGATCGATCGTGCACGTGGACGAGGGTGTACCGGCGTCCATCGGCGCCCGTGTCGGCGTCGGGCATCGGGTGGTCCTGCACGGTTGCACGATCGGGGACGACTGTCTCATCGGGATGGGGAGCGTGGTGTTGAACCGCGCGCGCGTGGGACATGGGAGTGTCGTGGCGGCCGGGGCCGTCGTGCCCGAAGGCCTCGAGATTCCCCCCGGGTCGGTCGTCGTCGGCGTGCCGGCGCGCGTGACCCGGCAGGTCGACGACGCGCTGCGGGGCCGCATTCGCTCGACCTGGGAGCACTATATCGGGGAAGCGGCGCGCCATCGGGCCGGGGCTTACCCGATCGCGCGAGCAAGTTTGTGATGTGAATTTCCGAACCCACGTGTTCCGCACCGCTTTCGCGCCGCTTGCCCCAGGTCCAGCAATTCCTACCTTGAGCCCCCACGTCGCTCGAACGAACAATTTCCCTCGACACAGCGTTTTTAATAGGGATACTCCATGACCCCTTCCTCGCCCAAAGGTTCGCTGTCGCTCAGCCCGAATGCCGTCACGGTCCTCGAGAAGCGCTACCTCGTGAAGGACGATGCCGGCCGCCCTGTGGAGCGGCCGGAAGACCTCTTCTGGAGGGTGGCACGGACCATCGCGGCGGCCGATAGCGCCTACGGGGCAACGGAACGCGCGGTGGAGGGTCTGGCGGAGACGTTCTTCGAGCTGATGGCCTCCCGCGTGTGGATGCCCAATTCCCCCACGCTCATGAACGCGGGCCGGCCATTGGGGCAGCTGTCCGCCTGCTTCGTGCTGCCGGTCGACGACGCCCTGTCGAACGGGAAATCGGGCATCTACGACACGCTGCGGTCCATGGCCCTCGTGCACCAGTCGGGTGGGGGCACCGGATTCTCGTTCTCGCGCCTCCGGCCCAAGAACGATGTCGTGCGCTCCACGATGGGCGTGGCCTCGGGGCCAGTCTCGTTCATGAAGCTGTACGACGCCTCCACGGACGTCGTGAAGCAGGGTGGCACCCGGCGCGGCGCGAACATGGGCATCCTGCGTGTCGATCACCCCGACATCCTCGAGTTCATCACCTGCAAGGACGACCTGACCCAGGTGACGAACTTCAACATCTCGGTCGCGGTGACGGATGCGTTCATGCGCGCCCTCGAAGCGGGCGAGTTGTATGATCTCGTCCATCCCCGGACGGGGAAGCCGGTGGGGCAGCTCAGCGCCGCCGAGGTATTCCGGAAGATCGTGCACGGTGCGTGGAAGACCGGCGAGCCAGGAGTGTTCTTCATCGACCGCGCCAATGCTTTCAACCCCGTGCCGCAGCTCGGCGGCTACGAGGCCACGAACCCCTGCGGCGAGCAGCCGCTGCTCCCGTACGACGTCTGTAATCTTGGCTCGATCAACGTCGGCCTGTTCGTCAAGAATGGCGAAGTCGATTGGGATCGGCTTGGCACCGTCACGCGGCTGTGCACCCATTTCCTCGACAACGTCATCGACGCGAACCGCTATCCATTGCCCGAGATCGACAACCTCGCCAAACGCATTCGGCGGGTCGGGCTGGGCATCATGGGTTGGGCCGATCTCCTCGTGCGCGTCGGCGTCCCATACAACTCGGATTCGGGTGTCGAGCTGGGTCGGAAGTTCATGCAGTTCGTCGATGAGGAATCGAAGCGCGCTTCCGAGAGCCTTGCGGAGCAGCGCGGCGTGTTCGCCGAATGGGAGCGCTCGATCTGGGGCCCCGATGGCACGTGCGCGCGCGATGCGGGCGGCCACCGCATCCGTCCCATGCGCCGCTTACGCAACTGCAACCTCACAACCGTCGCGCCCACCGGCACGATTTCCATCATCTCCGGCTGCTCGTCCGGCATCGAGCCGCTCTTCGCGGTGGCGTTCATGCGCAATCAGGCTGGCGTTCTCATGCCAGACGTCAACGAAGACTTCGTAGCGCTCGCGCGGCAGGAAGGATGGTACTCCGACCGTCTCATGCAGCAGATCGCGGAGACGGGGCACATCCACTTCCCGGAGGTGCCGGAGAAATGGCAGCGGGTGTTTGTAACCGCGCACGACGTGACCCCCGAGTGGCACATCCGCATGCAGGCGGCGTTCCAGGAGTACACCGACTCCGCGATCTCGAAAACGTGCAACTTCCCGCGGGAAGCATCCGAATCCGACGTGGAACAGATCTACCGCTTCGCCTATCGGCTCGGTTGCAAGGGAGTCACCGTATATCGCGATGCTTCTCGCGAAATGCAGGTGCTGTCGACCGGCGCCACCGCGAAGAAAGTGCAGGAGCAGGCCGGCAATGCACCAGCCGCTCCCGCCGCCGAACAGGTGCAACGCCAGCTGGGAGAAACGCTCGGCCGTGTCGCCGAGCTGGAAGCGGAGCTCGAGCGCACGCGGAAGCAATTGCACGATGTCGAGGCGGAGAATCTCCAGAGACGAGCAGTGCGGTCGCGCCCTGACGCGCTGCGTGGCACGACGTACCGGATGGATTCTCCCCTCGGCACCATGTACGTGAACATCACCGAAGACGACCGCGGACAGCCGTTCGAGGTGTTCGTTTCGCTCGGCAAGGCCGGCGCACCCCTCATGGCCGACGTCGAGGCCATCGGCCGGCTGATTTCTCTGGCGCTGCGCGCCGGGGTCCCGATCCGAGACATTCGCCGCCAGCTGCGGGGGATCTCGTCGGACCGCGCCGTGGGGCTCGGTCCGAACAAGGTGCTCTCGGTGCCCGATGCAATCGGCATCGCCATCGATCGCTGGATCCAGAGCAAGGAAGGCGTCCAGCAGGAGCTCATCGGACCGATTCAGGCCGAGGCAGTCATTCCCGCGCGCGAGCGTGTCGCCGGCGCCACGGGGGCGATGCCGGCTCCGTCAGGGGAGGGGGAGCCGCGGGCCGATTACGTCGGGGCCTGTCCCGACTGCGGATCGCAGCTCGAGTTGGCGGAGGGGTGTGCGAAATGTCACGTCTGTGGATATTCGGAGTGCGGTTGACCGAATAGCACAACGGGGTCAGGGGTCACACGCGCTGCTCCCGCAACGCCTGTGACCCCTGTCACGACCTCTCCCTCCTTGCGGCCGTATCATTGTAGCCGTGAACAATCCCTCTCTGAATGCGTCGCGGCCACTGACGGCGACCAGACTCCAGGCCAAGGGTTGGGCGCGGGTCGGAAAAATCGGCGCGCATCTTCTGCGGCGGGGTGCGTGGTACCCTGTCGTCAGAATTTCTTCGAGCCATATCGTGGTGCTCGACGTGAACCGGCGGAACGTGCCGGTCGATCGGCGGTTCCTCGAGATCCGCTACCATCCGCCAGAGCGGTGGAGCATCGTCCGCTGCGAGCCTCGCGAGCTGCAGCGCGTCGGGCGCGCCTTCCCGCTCACGTATGCCGTCTGCCCCCGCTGTCGTCATCGCCAGGCGTTCTCGGGCGATATCCGCGAGTTGAAGTGCGACCGCTGTCATACCGACGCGGCGCTGGCATGGGATGACATGAGCTAAGACGCGATACGGGAAGCGGGAAGCGGGAAGCGTGACGGCCGCCGTGCCTACGCTTCCCGCTTCCCGCTTCCCGCTTCTCGTTCGTCGAGCACCGCGACTTGGTCCCCCGCCGAAATCCGCGCCGTGGTGTCCGTCGCGAGCAGAAATCCCCGCATTCCGTCTTCCAAAAATTGCAGATGGGTCTTGAAGGTCTCCGGTTCGACCGTCCGGGCGAGCGCCCAGCCGGTGAACGGCTTGCAGGGATGTGCCACGTCGAGCACGCGGAGCCGCAGCCGCTCCTCGCCCGCGGGGGAGAGGATCACGATTCCCGCGCGCAGCTCATCGAGCGTACAGCGTCGCGGCAGGTCCGCGACAATGTTCTCGCCGGCGCAGCCCAGCTCGATCCGATCGCCGAACCGGTCGCGCATCGCGTCGTAGTGCCCGCTGAACCCGATCGAAATTCCATTCTCGCCGGCGGGGTTTTTTGTCTCCGGG
>Ga0335085_10004738_pt1 | contig 22307 bp, 18 predicted proteins | sample Lox_Sample_45_FD_206712 | JGI IMG/M metagenome (GOLD analysis project Ga0335085, IMG submission 206712) | Soil microbial communities from Loxahatchee National Wildlife Refuge, Florida, United States - Lox_Sample_4.5 | ecosystem: Environmental > Terrestrial > Soil > Wetlands | place: USA...
CGTCGGCTCGGTCTCCTTCTGGGGCTCGAACATCGCCTTCGGCAAGCTCCAGGAAATCATCCCCGGGCGCCCGATCACGCTCGGGGCGGGCCAGCAGGTCGTCAACGGGCTGCTGCTCGTGCTCGCGCTGGCCGGAGCGATAGACATCGCGGCCGGCGACCACTCCGAAGCCGTCTTCATCGGCGTGCTGGTGTGCGCGGCGCTGCTCGGAAACGCCGTCGTGCTGCCGATCGGGGGCGCCGACATGCCGGTCGTGATCTCGCTGCTGAACGCCTTCACCGGCCTTTCGGCCGCCGCCACGGGGGTCGCCCTGAACAACCCGGCGATGATCGTCGCGGGCATGATCGTGGGGGCCTCGGGAACGATCCTCACGAACCTGATGGCGGTCGCCATGAACCGCTCGATCCCGGCGATCGTGGCGGGCGGATTCGGCGGCGGCGGCGCCGTCGAGGGGGCCAGCGGCGCCGGCGAGCACGCCGGCACGGTGCGCAGCACCACCGCTGCCGACGCGGCGATCCAGCTCGCCTACGCCAACCGCGTGGTCGTGGTTCCCGGCTACGGGATGGCCGTCGCGCAGGCCCAGCACGCGGTCCGCGAGCTGACCAAGGAGCTCGAAGACCGGGGCGTGGAGGTGAGCTACGCGATCCACCCGGTGGCGGGGCGGATGCCGGGCCACATGAACGTGCTGCTGGCCGAGGCCGACGTGCCCTATGACCAGCTCAGGGAGATGGACGATGCCAACCCCGAGTTCCAGCGCACCGACGTCTCGCTGGTGATCGGAGCCAACGACGTCACCAACCCCGCGGCCAAGAACAGCCCCTCCTCGCCGATCTACGGGATGCCGATCCTGGAAGTCGCCGAGAGCCACTCGACGATCGTGATCAAGCGCTCGATGAACCCCGGCTTCGCGGGCATCGAAAACGAGCTCTACTACGACCCGAAGACGACGATGCTGTTCGGGGACGCGAAGAGCGCCGTCAGCGAGATCACGGCCGAGCTCGCTCAGATCTGAGCTTCGCCTCTGCGAAACTGCGCACGTGATCGAGCGCAGCCAGGCCCTGGCCGCCCTCTCGCAGGAGGAGTTCGACGTCGCCGTCGTCGGGGGCGGGATCACCGGTGCGGGCGTGGCGCTCGACGCCGCCAGCCGCGGCTACAGCGTGGCGCTCCTCGAGCGCAACGACTTCGCCTCCGGCACCTCCAGCCGCTCCAGCAAGCTCGTCCACGGGGGTCTGCGCTACCTGCAGAACTTCGACCTCGGCCTGGTCCGGGAGGCGCTGCTCGAGCGCCGGCTGCTGGTGCAGCTGGCCCCGCACCTGGTGCGGCCCCTGCCGCTCGTCGTGCCGGCCTTCGAAGGAGCCCGGCCCGACCGCCTGGTGGGAGTGGGTCTGAACCTCTACGACGTGATGTCCGTCGAACGCGGTGGGCGCCGCTCACGCCGCTCGCGCCGGTCTCGCGGCGAGCGTGAGCGCGGCACCGGAGCGAGCGCCGCCCCGAGCGAGGAGCCGGGGGAGTCCTGGAGCCCCGAGCGACACCGCGTGATCTCCGGGGAGGAAGTGCTGGAGCTGCTCCCGGCGCTCGGCCCCCGCGAGCCGACCAGCGGGTATCTGTTCTACGACTGCCAGACCGACGACGTGCGCCTGGTGCTCACGGTGCTCGGCGAGGCCGAGCGCTTCGGCACCGTGTGCGCCAACCGGGTCGAGGTGGTCGGGCTGCTCGAGCACGAGGGGCGCGCACGGGGCGTGGAGGCCCGCGACGCCGAGAGCGGCGATGTCTTCGAGGTCCGGGCCGCCAACGTCGTCAACGCCACCGGCGTGTGGGCCGACCAGCTGCGACCCCAGGAGCTCCACGAGGAGGCCGAGCTGCCGAGCATCCGGCCCAGCCGTGGCACCCACATCCTGCTGCGCAGCACGAAGCTGCCTCTGCGCGGCGGGGCGATCGTGCCCGCCGGCTCCGGGCGCTCGATCTTCGCCCTGCCGTGGCTCGGCCACGCGCTCGTCGGGACCACCGACAACGACTACGAGGGCCCGCTCGACCACGTGGGGCCCTCGGTGTCCGACATCGGGTACCTGCTCGACGCCGTCAACGCCTTCTTCGGCACCGAGTTCGGGCCGGACGACCTCTCCGGCGCCTACGCGGGGGTGCGCCCGCTGATCTCCACCGGCGATCCGAAGAAGTCCGTGGACATCTCGCGCAAGGCCGAGCTGTACGAGACCTCCTCCGGACTGGTCACGATCACCGGCGGCAAGCTCACGACCTGGCGGCGGATGGCGAAGCTGGCGGTCGACCGGATCGTCGAGCGGGAGGCCCGCGACGCCCCCTGCCGGACCCACGAAATCCCGCTCGGCCAGGCGGTCCCTGTCGATCAGCTGCCCCGCGTGGAGGGGGTCCCCGAGGAGGCCTACGGGGCCCTGGCGGGGCGTTACGGCTACGCCGCCCGCGAGGTGCTCGAGCTCGCAGGGACCCGCGGTGAGCTGGCCCAGCCGATCCTCCCCGGCCTCCCCGACCTGCTGGCCGAGGTGGCGCTGGCGGCGCGCCGGGAGCAGGCGCGCAGCATCGGCGACGTGTTGTTGCGGCGCACGCGTCTGGGCCTGCTGGCCGGACGCGAGCTGGCCGAAGGCGAGAACGGCGCCGCGGCGGCACCCGCCCGGCGCGCAGGTGACGTGCTCGCGCGGGAGCTGGGGTGGGACCAGCGGCGGCTCGAACTCGAGCTGGAGCGCTTCGCGCAGGAGGCCCGCGCCGAGGGCGTGGTGCCCTCATGCTGGGCGGACACCTCCGGCAGCGAGCCGACCAGCACCGCGCACGCGCTTTGAGGGCGCCGCGGCGCACGCTCAGCGCCTGCGGGGAGGAGCTCGAGCTGGGAGCCCGCCCGTGGCTGATGGGGATCGTCAACGCCTCGCCGGACTCCTTCAGCGACGGCGGCCTGCACGCCGACCTCGACGCCCGCGTGGAGCTCGCGGGCCGGCTCCTGGAGGACGGCGCCGACCTGATCGACATCGGCGGCGAGTCGGCCACCACGGGGGCCCTGCCCGTGGCCGTCGAGAAGGAGCTCGAGCTGGTCGTGCCGCTGGTGCGGGCCGTCGCCGGCGGGCTCGGCGCGCTCGTCTCGGTGGACACCTACAAGCCTCCGGTGGCCGCCGCCGCGATCGAGGCCGGGGCCAGCATCATCAACGATGTCAGCGGGCTGCGCGACCCCGCGCTGGCGGACGTCTGCGCGCACAGCGGCGCCGCACTGGTGCTGATGCACACCCGCGCCGCTCCCCGCCGGCGGCTGCAGGACCCCGAGCTCTACGACGACGTCGCCGGGGAGGTGATCGAGTTCCTCGGCGAGCGGATCCGGCTCGCGCTCGAGCACGGCTGCCGTCCCGAGCAGCTGATCGTGGATCCGGGGCCGGACTTCGCCAAGACGCCCGCCCAGACGGTCGAGCTGCTGCGCGAGCTTCCCCGCCTGCACGAGCTGCAGCGCCCGCTGCTGCTGGCGATCTCGCGCAAGGATTTCATCGGCGCGCTCAACGGACGCCCGCCCCGGGAGCGGCTCGCGGGCACGCTCGCGGCGCTCGAGCACGGAGTCGAGTGCGGCGCCCACATCATGCGCCTGCACGACGTGCGCGAGGCCGCCGACTTCCTGCGCGTGCGGGCGGCGCTGTCGGGCGAGCTGCCGGTCGATCCGCAGCTCGCCTTGCAGGATCGGCTTCGTCACGAGCGCTAGGCTGAGCCGCACACGGGTGCCCCGGGCTGTCCAACGCCAGGGGACGCCAACCGCCCAGCTACAGAAAGCGAGATTCACCATGCCAGTCCTCGAGCGCTCCGAGCTGGAGGCAAGTCCGCTCGCCGACCTCCACGCGATCGCCGACCAGGTCGGCGTCGACGGCTTCAAACGCCTCCGCAAGGCCGATCTGATCGACAAGATCCTCGCCGTCCAGGGCGGCTCCGGGGTCTCGGCCGCGGCGACGGCCGGGGAGGCCGAGGACGGCGGGGAGGCCTCCAAACCCTCCCGCAGGCGCCGCCTGATCCGCCCGCGCCGCGGTGCCAAACGCCAGGAGTCCGAGGAGGCCGAGGCAGAGCCCGACCGCGGCGGGGAGGCCGATGAGCCCCCCGCTGCCGACGCCGAGGCCGAGAAGGCTCCCGCTGGCGAGGACGACGACGCCGCCGAAGCCGACGGTGAGGGGGCCGACGAGCCCGCCGGGGCTCGCGCCGCGTCGCGGAGCCCACGCGGGGAGCGCGGGTCCGCCGGATCGGCCGGCTCCCGTGGGCGTCGAGGCCGCTCGTCGGGGGAGGAGCGCAGCGCCGAGGGGGTCGTCGAGGTGCTCGCCAACGGCTCCGCCTTCCTTCGGGTCAACGCTCCCGAGCAGTCGCCCGATGACCTGTACATCTCCTCGGCCCAGGTGCGGCGCTGCGAGCTCGTCAGCGGCGACCGCGTGAGCGGACCGGTACGCACGCCCCGGCGCTCGGAGCGCTACGCCTCACTGCTTCGCATCGACACGATCAACGGCGCCCCCGCCGACGAGGTCGCCGCCGGAACGCGCTACGAGGACCTCGTGGCCGACTGGCCCGGCGAGCGCCTCACGCTCGCCGCCGGCGATCCGACGCTCGAGGCGATCGAGTGGCTGACCCCGCTCGGCCGCGGCTCGCGGGCGGTCATCGCAGGGGCCCACTTCTCGGGCAAGAGCGAGATCCTGCGTCTCATCGCCGGCGCGCTCCAGGCCCAGCCCGAGCTGACGGTGAGCGCCGCGCTGGTGGGCGTGCGCCCGGAGGAGATCACCCAATGGCAGGAGGGGCCGCTCGTGCCCGAGGCCGCGGTCAACTTCGCCGCCTCCGCCGACGCCCAGGCGCAGGCACTCGAGCGCGTGCTCGAGACCGCGCGGCGGACGGCCGCCCGCGGGGGTCACGCGGTCGTGCTGGTCGACACCCTCGACGGGCTGAGTGCGCCCGCCGCGCGCAAGGCGCTCTCGGCGGCGCGCAACCTGCGCGACGGGGGCTCGCTGACGGTGATCGCCACCGCGGCCGCCCCGCTCGGCGGTGAGACGACCGTGATCGCGCTCGACCCGCACGCCGCCGCCACCGGGCGCCAGCCGATCGTGGACCTGAGCGCGAGCGGCACGCTGCGGCCCGACCTGCTCGTCGGCGAGGACGGCGCGGCCGCGATCGCGCGTGCCCGTGCGGCCGCGCTCGAGGACTAGGACCTGACGGGGCGGTAGGCGACCCGGGTCCAGGAGGGCTCGGGCGCCAGCTCGATCGGTTCGGCGTGCCGGCCGGCGCCGGCGTCGGCGGGCTGCACGTACGCGAAGGTGCCGCCCTGGGGGTCGAAGTGGACCGACAGCTCGCCCTCCTTGACGCGCTGGTCGAGCCACGCCCCACGGAACACCAGTCGCCGCAGCCAGTGCACCAGCGAGCGCTCGGCCGGGCCGACCAGCTCGGGCCAGCACTCGTTGACGTGGTCGCCGAGGGGGGAGGCCGGCTCGAGGATCTCGCCGTTGACGGCGAGGTTGACGAGGTCTTCCAGCTCCTCCTCTTCGAGGCGGTCGCCCACGAAGCCCAGCTTGATCGCCGCCTGCTCGCAGCGCTCGGAGAAGTCCACCTCGTTGAACGTGAAGCGGAGCTCTCCGTATTCGAGTACGAAGTGCTCTCCGGAGTCGTAGTTGTCGCGTCGTGCGGTTTCCATTCCACCACCGGGCGCTCGTTTTGGGGCCCGGTCCCCGTCGGGATCATAAGCCGGGTTCCTTCCCGCGCGCCTGTGGTGAATGGGATTTTGCACCCTCACGCGAGCGCGGAGCGCAGTGCCTCTTCCAGCTCGGGGTGCAGGAACTCGTAACCCAGCACCAGCGCCTTGGCGGGAACGATGCGCGCACCTGTGGTCACGATCTGGGCCATCTCGCCGTACATCGCGCGCAGCGCGAGCGCGGGGACGGGCAGCACCGCGGGCCGGTGCAGCACGCGTCCCAGCACCTTCGAGAACTCGCGGTTCTCCACCGGCGCCGGCGCGGTCCCGTTGATGGGCCCGCTCCAGCGCTCGTCCTCGAGCGCCGCCAGCACGAGCGCGACGAGGTCGTCGGTGTGGATCCAGGAGATGAACTGACGCCCCGAGCCGACCGGTCCGCCGATGCCGAGACGGAAGGGGGGAAGCATCTTCGCCAGCGCCCCTCCGGCGGCGTCCAGTACGACCCCGGTGCGCAGCATGCACACGCGCATCCCGAGCTCGCCGGCGCCGGCCGCCTCCCGCTCCCACTCCACGCACACGCCGGCGAGGAAGTCCCGGCCGGGCGCCGCGTCCTCGTCGAGCGGCTCCTCGTTGCGGGGCCCGTAGTAGCCCGCCGCGGAGGAGCTCAGCAGCACCGGCGGGCGCTGCTCGCAGGCCCCGAGTCCCTGCACGAGGTTGCGCGTCCCGAACACGCGGCTGTCGCGGATCGCGCGCTTGACGTGCCCGCTCCAGCGCTGCGCGACGGGCTCACCGGCCATGTGCACGACCGCGTCGCGCCCCGACAGCGCCCCTGCCGGAGCCGCTTCGGCGAGCGGGTCCCAGTGCACCGCCTCGACGTCGCCCAGGCTGGCGGCGGCCCGCTCGGGGTCGCGGCTCAGCACGGTGACGGCCGCGCCGCGCCGCGCCAGCAGGCGCACGAGCTGCGGGCCGATCAGTCCCGTCGCCCCCGTGAGGGTGACGCTGGCCACGCTCATCGGCGCCGGTTCAAGCGCCCCCGTCGACCGCCGGGGAGCCGGTCGAGGTCATCGCTTCGGTGGGCGCGAAGCCGACCTCCTGGCCCGCGAGCGCACTGCCCGCGGCGCGAGCCTCCTCGGCGACGGCCGCCGCCACCGCGGGGGCGACGGCACGGTTGAAGACCGACGGGATGATGTAGTCCTCGCGCAGCTCGCTGTCCTCGACGATCGCCGCGATCGCACGCGCCGCCGCAATCTTCATCGGCTCGGTGATCGCGGGAGCGCGCACGTCGAGGGCGCCCCGGAAGACGCCGGGGAAGCAGAGCACGTTGTTGATCTGGTTCGGATAGTCCGAGCGCCCGGTGGCCATGATCCGCACGTACGGGGCGGCCTCCTCGGGATCGACCTCGGGGTTGGGGTTGGCCATCGCGAACACCATCGCGTCGCCGTTCATCTTCTGCAGCGCCTGGGCCGGAAGCGCCTTCGCGCCCGACACGCCGATCAGCAGGTCGGTGCCCTCGATCACGTCCGCCGGCGACCCCGCGCGGCACTCGGGGTTCGTGGTCTCGGCGACCCAGCGCTTGACGGAGTTCATCGAGCCGTCCTGGTAGTCCTCGCGCTGGACGTGCAGCGCTCCCCGCGAGTCGGCCCCGATGATGTGCTTCACGCCCGCGGCGAGCAGGATCTTGGTCACGGCCACGCCGGCCGCGCCGAGGCCGATGATCAGCACCCGCAGCTCCTCCAGCCGCCGGTCGGTGAGCTTGACCGCGTTCAGCACCGCCGCCATCACGACCACGGCAGTGCCGTGCTGGTCGTCGTGGAAGACGGGGATGTCGAGGGTCTCCTTCAGACGATCCTCGATCTCGAAGCAGCGGGGCGCGGCGATGTCCTCGAGGTTGATCCCGCCGAAGGTCGGGGCGAGCGCCGTGACGGTGCGCACGATCTCGTCGGTGTCCTTGGTCTCCAGGCAGATCGGGAACGCATCTACCCCGGCGAACTCCTTGAACAAACAGCACTTGCCCTCCATCACGGGCATCGCCGCCAGCGGCCCGATGTCCCCGAGTCCGAGCACCGCGCTGCCGTCGGAGACGACGGCCACCGTGTTGCGCTTGATCGTGTACTGGAAGGCCCGGTCCTCGTCCTCGGCGATCGCCAGGCACACGCGGGCGACACCCGGCGTGTAGAGCATCGAGAGGTCGTCCCGGGTCTTCAGTGGGTGGCGATTGCGCTGCTCGATCTTGCCCCCGAGGTGCAACAGGAAGGTGCGGTCGGTGGTGTCGATCGTCTCCGCCCCGGCAACCGCGTCGATCGCCTCGATGATGTGGCGCCAGTGCTCTCGCGACCAGGCGTCCACGACGATGTCCCGCAAGCTGCTGGTGCCGTCCATCTCGACGACGTCGACGGCACCCACGACGCCGCCCGCAGCGGCGATCTCGCTGGTGACGAGGCCGAGCGTGTCCTTTGCGCCGTCGAGCTTGACGCGGATCGTGATTCGAAACTGGGCGCTGGGTGTTGCGCTCACTGCGATGGTGCTCCCCCGGTAGTTGGCGGCAGGAGATGTTAGGCGGTATCACGCTCCGCGGCCCCCGCTGACGGCGCGGGGCGGCCTCCGGGACGGCTGCGGGCGCGTCCTCGTAGAGTGCTCGTTGCATGGCCGTCGGGACGAAAGCACGCGCGGGTGTCGGGGCGGCCGGGGCCGTGGCGGCGCCCGGTGAGGGCGAGCGGCGGCTGTTCCTGATCGACGGCCCGAGCCTCGTCTACCGGGCCTTCTTCGCCCTCCCGGAGTCGATCGCGACCTCCACCGGCGAGCCCACGAACGCGATCTTCGGGTTCGCCTCGATGCTCGTCAAGATCGTGACCGAGTACGGCGTCTGCCCGACGCTGGTGGTGTGGGACGCCGGCACCTCGGGCCGCTCGGAGATCTTCTCCGAGTACAAGGCCCAGCGTCGCTCGCGCCCGGATCTGCTCAAGCAGCAGTGGCCCGCGATGGAACCGCTGGTGGAGGCCTTCGGCTACGGCAACGTGCGCGTCGAGGGCTTCGAGGCCGACGACGTGATCGCCTCGCTGGCAGAGCGTGCCAGCGGCTCGGAGCCGCCAGTCTCGGTGATGATCGTGACCGGCGATCGCGACGCCCTGCAGCTCGTGGACGAGCGCGGGCTGATCAAGGTCATGGCCACCTCGCGGGGCATCACCGAGACCAAGGTGTACGACCGCCAGGCGGTGATCGACCGTTACGGCATCCCGCCCGAGCTGATCCCCGACTTCTACGGGCTCAAGGGGGACACCTCGGACAACATCCCGGGGGTCCCCGGCATCGGCGAGAAGACCGCCGGCGAGCTGATCCGGGCCCACGGCACGCTCGAGGGTGTGCTCTCTCACATCGACGAGATCAGCGGGCCGAAGCGCAAACAGAACCTGCTCGAGCACGCCGACGACGCCCGCCTGTCCAAGCGCCTGGCGACGGTCCAGCGCGACATCGAGGTCGATGTGGACCTCGCCGCGGAGGCCGCCCGCGAGCCCGACCGCGCCCGCGTGCGCGAGGTCTTCCGCCGCTACGAGCTGCGCGATCCGCTGCGACGCCTGGAGGAGGCGCTCGGCGATCCCGACGTCGCGGCTCCCGCCGCCGGCGCCGAGGTCACCCTGACCGCGCGCGTGCGCGAGGTGACGGTCGGCGAGGTCGCCGGCCTGCCCGCCGACGCCGAGCTGGCGGTGCTCGCCGCCGCGCGCGAGACCCCGGACGGGGAGCTGTTCGCGGAGGGCCGGCCATGGCGCTTCGCGGTGGCCCACGATGGCGAGGTGCTGGTGGGCGAATGCGACTCCACCGAGGAGCTCGTGGGGGAGTGCGGGGCGCGGCCGGTGACGGCCCACGACGGCAAGGCGCTGGGGCTGGTGCCGTCCCGGCTCGTGCACGACACGCTGCTGGGGGCGTACCTGCTGGAGCCGGCCAGGCGCGGCTACCCGCTGGAGGAGCTCACCGAGGAGCGCGGCCTGGGGAGCTCGCTTGAGGACCCGCTCGCCGGCGGCGCGCTGATGCTCGGGGCGTTGGCCGACTGGCAGCGCGAGCAGATCGCCGAGCGCGGCCTCGAGCGGGTGATGGAGGAGATCGAGCTGCCGCTGGTGGCCGTGCTGCGCGACATGGAGCTGCTCGGGGTGCGCCTCAACGTCGATCGCCTGCAGGCGATCACCGAGCGCGTGCGGGCGGAGCTGTCCGCGCTGGAAACGGAGATCTTCGAGCTCGCGGGAACGGAGTTCCTGATCGCCTCGCCCCAGCAGCTGGGGGAGATCCTGTTCGAGAAGCTCGGCCTGTCGCGCAAGCGTCGCGGCAAGACCGGCTTCTCGACCGACGCCCGCGTCCTGCAGGCGATCCGCACGGAGCATCCGATCGTGCCGAAGGTGGAGCGCTTCCGCGAGCTCTCCACGCTCGTGAAGACCTACCTCGACGTGCTCCCGGAACTGGTCGACGCCGATTCCCGCATCCACACCACCTACCTGCAGGCGGTGGCCCAGACGGGGCGCCTGTCGAGCACCAACCCGAACATGCAGAACGTGCCCATCCGCACCCCCCTGGGCCGCGAGATCCGCGGCTGCTTCGAGGCTCCCGAGGGCGAGATCCTGATCAGCGCCGACTATTCCCAGATCGAGCTGCGGGTGCTCGCCCACGTGGCCGAGGAGGACGCCCTGATGGAGATCTTCGCCCGCGGCGAGGATGTCCACACGGCCACCGCCTCCCGCGTGTTCGAGGTCGATCCCGGGGACATCGATCCCGGCATGCGTTCGAAGGCCAAGATGATCAACTACGGCATCGTCTACGGCCTCTCGGACTTCGGCCTGGCCGATCGCCTGAACATCCCCCGCGAGGAGGCCCGCGCCTTCATCGACGCCTACCTCGAGCGCTTCCCGGCGCTAGCCCGCTTCATGGTCGAGACCGTCGAACACGCGCGCGAGCAGGGTGAAGTGCGCACGCTGTGGGGACGCCAGCGCCAGATCCCGGAGCTGCGTGCCCGCAACTACCAGGTCCGCACCCAGGGCGAACGTCTGGCCGTCAACACCGTCATCCAGGGGACCGCCGCCGACATCATCAAGCTCGCGATGGTCCGCACCCACCGCGCGCTCGCAGACGCGGGTCTGCGCACCCGCCTGCTGCTGACGATCCACGACGAGCTCCTGTTCGAGGGCCCTCCCGAGGAGGCCTCCGCCGCGCGGGAGCTGATCGAGCGGGAGATGGTCGCGGTGTGGGAGGAGCGCGAGCCGCCGCTGGCCATCGACATCGGCCAGGGCGCCACCTGGCTCGACGCCAAGTGAGGGTGGTCCGCCCGTGAGCCGGCCACTGGCCGTGCTCGTCGGGGTGTTGGCGGGGGTCCTGGTGGGGATGCAGGCGCCGATCAACTCGCGCCTGGGCAAAGTGATCGGAACGCTGCCCGCGGCCAGCTTCTCGTTCCTGGTGGGCACGGCCGTGCTGCTCGTGATCACGGGGATCGTCAACGGCGGGCTGGGAGCGCTCGGGAACGTCGGCAAAGCTCCCAGCTGGGCCCTGATCGGCGGTCTGCTGGGAGCCGTGTACGTGTCGGTGGCCCTGGTGGTGGTCCGCACGCTGGGGGCGGCCGGGCTCACGGCCGTGGTGATCACCGGTCAGCTGGCGATATCGGTCGCGATCGACCGCTTCGGCCTGCTGGGCGTGGCCAGGCAGCAGGTCAGCGCCCAGCGCGTGATCGGCCTCGTGCTGCTGGTGGCCGGCGTGGCACTGGTGGTGCGCAGGTAGGGGCTGCAAGTAGGGGCTCCCCACCGTGGCGCGTCCCGCTCACAAGCCGCTGCGGAACCCCTCTCGCCAGGACGGGTAGCGCGGGCTCCAGCCGGGGAGCTCGGCGCGGGCGGCGGCGTTGCTCGCTCCCTGGGCGCGGGTCATCACGGTCGTTCCGTAGGCGCCCGCGGCCAGCCGCGCCAGCAGCGCGGGCACGCGCCGCGGGGCGGGTGCGCCGACGGCCTCGCCCAGGGCCGGGATCCACTCCGACGTCCGCGCCGGCTCGTCGTCGACGACGTTCAGCACCTTCGGGCCCTGGAGTCCGAGCGCGGCCACCGTCGCCGAGGCCGCGTCGGAGACGTGGATGAAGGACCACACCCCGGCCCCGGAGCCCACGATCGGCAGGCGCCGGGCCGAGACCGCGGCGGCCATCGAGCCGTCGCGCGAGATCGCGCTGCCGGGCCCGTAGAAGTATCCGTAGCGAAGCACCACTCCGCCGGCGCCGAGCACCGCCCGCTCGAGCTCGGCGACCGCCCCGGCGGAGCGCCGGAACTCCTTCGGTGCCTGCTCGGGCGTGATCAGGGGGTCCTGCTCGCCGTGCACGGTCCCCGACGGCCCGGGGGCATAGGCGAAGGCGATGCTCTGGGCGATGAATCGCTCCGCCCCGGCGGCTTTCGCGCCCGCCAGCAGGTTGGCGGTGCCCTCGGTGCGCAGACGGTCGTTGAGGGCGAAGTCGCGGACCATCGTGCGCGGGTTGATCGCCGCCGGGATCGAGGTGAGCTGGTGGATCACCGCCTGCGGGCGGGCTGCGGTGAGCGCCTCGACGACCGCGTCGGCATCGAGCGCGTCTGCCGCCACCGCCTCCGCGCCCTGTGCGCGCAGCCCCTCGAGCTTCTGCGGCGAGTGGCACATCGCCACCACCTCGTGGCCCTGTCCGAGCAGCTGCGGAAGCAGCGCGCGGCCGATCACGCCGGTGGCCCCGGCGAGCAGGATCCTCACGCGGCGGCCAGCGATGCCGGGGGCGACTCGGGCACGATGCAGACCATGCCCTCGGAGAAGCCGGCGGGGTTCATGTCGAAGGCGCTGTTGAAGCGCGAGCGCAGGTTCTCCAGCGCGATGATGTTCGTGAGCTCCACCATCTGGCGCTCCTCGAAGTGCTCGCGCAGGGCGGCGAACAGCTCGTCGCCGACCTCGGGGGGCGTCCGCGTCATCGCCACCGCGTAGTCGAGCACGAGACATTCGAGCTCGTCGAAGGCCCCGCTCTCGCGGTAGCGCGGCAGGGCCAGCAGCTGGTCCTCGGTGATGCCCGCCTGGCGCGCCTCGGCGGAGCCGATGTCGGCGCAGAACTCGCATCTGATCAGGGCCGCCGCCTTCAACACGGCGAGCACCTTCAGGCGCTCCTCGACGTGGTGCTGCCTGGCCGTGGCCTGCTCGTAGATCGAGTAGCCCAGCAGCATCCCCGGCGCGTGCCCGTACACGCCGACGGGGTCCAGGTCGCGACCGAATTTACGTCGCACCTCGCGCTCCATCAGGCGCACGGAGATGGGCGCGTCGCGCCCCTGGAGGGTCTGGATGCGGGTCATCGTCGGGTCTCCTTTCGGTGGGATGCGAGCGCCGCTGCCCGCTCGCACGCGATCGCGGTGCGCAGCAGCCACACCAGCACAAGTGTCGCGGCGAGGAGCGAGAAGAAGTCGAAGTAGCCAGTCCAGCGGGGGTGGGCGATGTCGATGTCCACCAGGTGGTTGACGCTGTGCAGGGCGTACTGGAGCGCGGTCACCGCGAGCATCGGCACCCGCCAGCCCGGCCTCACCACCGACACCGCGAGGCCCACTCCGAGGGCCGCCGAGAAGGTCGCGTTGTCGCGCAGGTAGTGGGGGTTGTAGGCGTTGAAGGGGCCGATCGAGGTGTAGAAGGCGTGCGGGCTGACGGTCATGAACAACGCCTCCGCGATGTACAGGACCGCGAACGCCGCCAGCCCGAGGTCCAGCAGGCGGGGGGCGGGGGTGCTCCGGGCAGCTGTGGGGGCGGTTGAGGTGAGCGCGTTCATGGACCCCACGATATGCTGCTCATGGTGCATCGTAAAGCACCAATTTAGAGGTCTTGATGGGTACCAATTCTGGCGGAGATCTGCTCCTGCGGCTCGATCGCGACACCTCGCGGCCGCTGCGGGCCCAGCTCGAGCAGGAACTGCGGGGAGCGATCCGCGACGGGCGCCTGGCGGCGGGCTCGAGACTCCCACCGACGCGTTCGCTGGCCGCCGACCTCGGTGTCTCCCGCCGGCTGGTGGTGGACTCCTACGCGCAGCTGCTCGCCGAGGGCTACCTGACCTCGCGCGCCGGCGCGGGAACGTTCGTCGCCGCCGCGGCCATCAGACCCGCCGCCACGCCGGTGGCGTCATCCGCACACGTGCTCCGGTACGACTTCTTCCCGGGCAGCCCGGACCTCTCCGGCTTCCCCAGGGGGCCGTGGCTGAGGGCGCAGCGGACGGTGCTGCGGGAGGCCCCCGACAGCGCACTGGGATACCCCGACCCGCGAGGCGCGCCGGAGCTGCGACGGGCCCTCGCGGGGCACCTGCGACGCGTGCGGGGGGTCGTCGCGGACGAGGGCACGGTGCTGATCTGCGCCGGTGCGGCCCAGGCGGTCTCCCTGCTGGCGGGCGTGCTGGGGGAGGGCGCCGAGGTGGCGGTGGAGGATCCTGGCCTGCCGCTTCACCGCGAGATCCTCAGCGCCGCCGGACTCGCCCTGTCGGCGCTGCCGGTGGACGAGCAAGGGGCACATGTCCAGGCGCTGGAGCACCTGTATCCGGCCGCCGTGCTGGTGACCCCGGCACACCAGTCGCCGACCGGGACCGCGCTGTCGGCAGGACGGCGGGGAGCCCTGCTGGCGTGGGCACGGTCGCGGGAGGTGCTCGTGATCGAGGACGACTACGACGCGGAGTTCCGCTACGACCGCCAGCCGCTCGGCGCGTTGCAGGGACTCGCCCCCGATCGGGTGGCCTACATGGGGACGGTCAGCAAGACGCTCGCGCCGGCGCTGCGCCTCGGCTGGCTGGTGCTGCCCGAGCCCCTGGTCGAGGCCCTCGTGCAGGCCAAGCGCCTGGCCGACGCCGGCTCGCCGACGCTGGAGCAGCTCGCCCTCGCCCAGCTGATCGAATCCGGCGACTACGACCGCCACCTGCGCCAGGCCCGACGCCGCTACCGGGCTCGGAGGGACGCGCTGGTCGCCGCGGTCGCCCGCCACCTTCCGGGTGCACGGGTGACGGGTGTGGCGGCCGGGCTGCACGCGATCGTGCGCCTTCCCCGGGCCGTGGACGGCATCGCCCTGATGCAGGCGGCCGCGAGCCGCTCGGTGGGCGTGTATCCGCTCGGGTACGGCTACCTGAGGCCTCGCCCGCTCGACGACGGGCTCGTCCTCGGCTACGCCAACCTGGCCGAGCCCGCGATCGAGGAGGGGGTGCGCCTGCTGGCGCTGGCGCTCGAGGACCTGCCGGAGAGGCCGGCGGCGGCGAACGAGGGGGGCGCGATCGCCAGGTAGTGGGAGAAGGCCCAGCGCGTGAGCCGGCGGCTCTCGAAGGCCTTCACGAGCGCGCTCGCGGCGCGACTCGGGGTGACCTGGCCGACCGCCCGCTGCACCGCCAGCAGCCACCGGAACTTCCTCGCGTGCGCGTCCGAGAAGGCCGCGTAGCGGGCCAGCGCCTGCTCGCGGCTTCGACTTCCGTCGAGTACCGCCCTCAGCTCCCGGCCGCACGCCAGCCCGAAGTACAGCGCGGTGCGGATCCCCTCGGCGGTCAGCGGCAGGCAGTGCCCGGCGGAGTCGCCGACGAAGAAGACGCCGTCCTCCACGGCCCGGCGCAGCTGGTGGGGGATCCAGTTGCCCTGGTAGCCGCGGGCCGGCAGGCCGAGGTCGTGGGCAAGCCTCACGGTCGGCTCCTTGACGTGGTGGGTGGGCCAGAAGGAACCGACGCCCACCCGCAGCTCGTCACCCGCGGGGAAGCTCCACGAATAGCCCGCCCGCACGTAGCCGGCGTCCAGCCACAGCTCCATGTCGCGGCCACTGCCCGGGGGATGCACCTCCAGGCCGCGCGACAGCCGCGCCCGGGGCGGCTGGATCGCGCCCGCGTTGGAGAGCACCCTGCGCCAGCCGAGGCCGTCCACGACCAGCGGGGCGCGCAGCTCACCGCGGTCGGTCTGGACGGTGTGGCCGCTGCGGCCGGTCACGGTCGCCGTCTCGAACTCCAGCGTGGGCGTGTCGGCCTGTTCCCACAGCAGGGCGCACAGCTCGCGGTAGTCGAAGGTCGAGAACGACCAGGGCAGCTGCCAGCGGGAGGTGCGAAACGGCGTGTGGACGACGAGCGCGTCGAAGCTCTGACGCAGCGAGGAGTCGAGCTCGAGCGCCATCAGCCACGACGTCGGGATCCCGCAGGCCGAGGTCTGGCGCTCGCCGATCTCGTAGCGATCCACCACCAGCACGCGCGCGCCGGTGCCCGCGAGTTCCCGCGCCACGGCCAGCCCCGCAAAGCTCGCCCCGCACACGAGCACGTCGCAGTCGCGCTGCAAGCGGGTGCGGTCCTCGCCCCGCTTCGTCGCTCGAACAGGCATTTCGCCCGCAATGATACGGCTGCGCTACGCTTCGCCGGGTGCAGGCAGTGACAGATGACGCGGCAGCCCACGTGGTCGATGGGTCGAACGGACTGCTGCTCGAAGTGGACGGTCAGATCGTCCCCAACTACGACGCCACGCTCCGTCCCATCGAGGAGGGTGAGGTTGTCACGGGCCACGTCGTGCGGATCGACAAGGACGAGGTCCTCGTCGACATCGGTTACAAGTCCGAGGGGGTAATCCCCGCCAACGAGCTGTCGATCCGCAAGGCCGTCGACCCGAGCGAGGAGGTGCACCTCGGCGAGGAGGTCGACGCCATCGTCCTCACCAAGGAGGACCAGGACGGGCGCCTGATCATGTCCAAGAAGCGCGCCCGCTTCGAGAAGGCGTGGCGGCGGATCGAAGCGGCCGCCGAGTCGGGCGAGCCGGTCGAGGGGACCGTCATCGAGGTCGTCAAGGGCGGCCTCATCATCGACCTCGGGGTACGCGGCTTCCTGCCCGCCTCGCTGGTCGACATCCGCCGTGTCCCCAACCTCGATGAGTACATGGGCACGAAGATCGAGACGAAGGTGATCGAGCTCAACCGCTCCCGCAACAACGTGGTGCTCTCGCGCCGCGCGGTGCTGGAGGAGGAGCGCAAGGAGGTCCGCCAGCAGATCCTCGACCGCCTGCAGCCGGGGCTGGTGGTCGAAGGCCAGATCTCGAACATCGTGGACTTCGGCGCCTTCGTCGACCTCGACGGGATCGACGGCCTGATCCACATCTCAGAGCTGTCCTGGTCGCACGTCAACCACCCCAGCGAGATCCTCTCGATCGGCGACACCGTGCGGGTCAAGGTGCTCGACATCGACCGCGACCGCCAGCGCATCTCGCTCGGCCTCAAGCAGACCCAGGAGGACCCCTGGCAGCGCATCGTCGACACCTACAACGTCGGCGACGAGCTCGAAGGCAAGGTCACCAAGGTCGTCACCTTCGGCGCCTTCGTGGAGATCCTCGACGGGGTCGAGGGACTCGTCCACATCTCCGAGCTGGCTCCCCACCACGTCGAGAGTCCGCGCGAGATCGTCCATCCCGGCGACGAGATCCGCGTGAAGATCCTCGAGATCGACTCCGAGCGCCGGCGCCTGTCGCTGTCGGCCAAGCGCGTCGAGGACCAGATCCTGCCCGTCTCGCGCCCCGGTCAGCCGGCCGACGCCCCGCTGGGCGAGGAGGCCACCGAGCAGCCGGACGGCGAAGCCGCGCCGCCCGCGATGGCGGAACAGCCTGCTGCGGAGGCCGGCACCGCTGAGGAGGCCGCCGTCGAGACGGGCACCGCCGAGGCCGCAGCCGTCGAGACCGGAGCTGCCGAGGCCGCAGCCGTCGAGACCGGAGCTGCCGAGACAGGAGCTGGCGAGGCCGCAGCCGCCGAGGCCGGAGCCGCCGAGATCGGAACCGCCGAGGCGGCACCCGCCGAGGCCGGAACCGGGGAGGAGGGCGCCGCCGCCGAGGCCGCGGCTGCCGAGGCCCCCCCGGAGGAGCCGGACCCGGAGGCGGCTGCGACCGCGGTCGGCGAGCCCGAGGCAGAGGCCACACAGGCGCCGGGCACCGAGACGCAGGCAGCCGGCCAGGACGCGCCCACGGAGACCGCGAACGGCGACGCGGCAGCGGCCTCCGGGGACGGCGACGTGGTCGCCGCCGAGCCGGAGCTGACGGCGGACTCCGCACAGCAGGACTAGAGACGGCGCCGCTGCTCGAAGGCGTCCGCCCGCGTGGGCCGCTGCCGTGAGCGGCGCGGTTCCGTTCGTGGGGCTCACCGGCGGGATGGGTGCCGGCAAGTCGACCGCGCTTAACGCCCTGCGCGAGCTGGGGGCCGAGGTGATCTCAAGCGACGAGGTCGTGCACGAGCTCTACGAGGGCCCCGAGCTGGTGGCTGCCCTCAGCGAGCGCTTCGGCGCCGAGGTCGCCCGCGACGGCGGCGTGGACCGCGCCGAGCTGGCACGGCGGGCGTTCGCCACGGCGGAGGACCGCGCCTGGCTGGAGGGGCTGGTGTGGCCGCTCGTGGCCCAGCGGATCGGCGCCTGGCTGCAGCGGGCACGCGCGCTGGACCCGCCCCCGCGGGCCGCGGTGGTGGAGGTGCCGCTGCTGTTCGAGGCGGGCCTGGAGGGGGGCTACGACGCCACCATCGCGGTGCTCGCCGACGAGTCGTTGCGACGCTCGCGCGCGGCCGCCCGGGGCCAGGTGCTGCTCGAGGAGCGCGACGCGCGTCAGCTCAGCCAGCAGGAGAAGGCGGCCCGCGCTACCTTCGTGGTGAGTAACGACGGGACGGAGCAGGATCTCTCCCGCCAGCTGTCGGAGGTGCTTGACAAGCTAGACCGACCATGACTCAGCGCGCGCTCGGAACATGGCTGGTACTCGGGGCCGTGCTGCTGTGCGGCGCGGTCGCGCTCGTCGTCCTGGACGAGGCCGACCACGATCACACCCTGCCGCTGGCCGACACCGAGATCATCCGCACGCAGGCGGCGGAAAAGCGCCTCGACCCGGCGCTGATCGCCGCGGTCATCTACGCCGAGTCGAAATTCGAACCCCGCCCGTCCTCGGCCGGCGCCCAGGGCCTGATGCAGATCCTCCCGGAAACGGCCAACTACCTGGCCAGGCTGTCCGGGGGTAGGAGCTTCACCTCCAGCGACCTCGCCACCCCGAGCGTGAACGTCGCCTACGGCAGCTACTACCTGCGCTACCTGCTCGACCACTACGACGGCAACGAGGTGCTCGCCCTGGCCGCCTACAACGGGGGCCTGGCCAACGTCGACCGCTGGGTCGCCCGGGCCGACTCCGCCGGGCACAGCCTCACGATCGGTGCGATCCCCTTCCCCGAGACCCGCGAATACGTGCGCCGGGTGCTCGACGCCGAGCAGCTTTACCGCAGCGACTACGCCCGCGAGCTCGGCATCACCTGATCAGGACGCCCGGCGGCTACCCTGCAGGGGACCCGCGACGGATGCCAGATTTCAAGCTCGATCCCGCCTTCACGCCGACCGCCGACCAGCCGAAGGCGATCGAGGCGCTCGCCCGCGGCGTAGGGGCCGGGGAACGCTTCCAGACGCTGCTGGGGGCCACCGGGACGGGCAAGACGATGACGATGGCCGGGGTGATCGAGGCCGTCCAGCGCCCCGCGCTCGTGATCGCCCACAACAAGACGCTGGCCGCCCAGCTGTGCAACGAGTTCCGCACCTTCTTCCCCGACAACGCGGTCGAGTACTTCGTCTCCTACTACGACTACTACCAGCCCGAGGCGTACGTCCCCAGCCGCGACCTCTACATCGAGAAGGACTCCGCCATCAACCAGGAGGTGGACCGGCTGCGCCACGCCGCCACCGCCGCCGTGTTCGCCCGCCGCGACGTGATCGTGGTGGCCTCGGTCTCGTGCATCTACGGCCTCGGCTCCCCCGAGACCTACGAGATGAACATGCAGATCCTCAAGCGGGGAGAGACCGTCGACCGCGACTCGCTGCTGCGCAAACTCGTCTCGATCCAGTACACCCGCAACGACTCCGTCCTCTCGCGCGGCACCTTCCGCGTGCGCGGTGACACCCTGGAGGTGTTCCCCGCCTACGCCGAGACCGCCTTCCGGGCCAGCCTGTTCGGCGACGAGGTCGAGCGCCTGCAGCACTTCGACCCGCTCACCGGCGAGCTGCTCGCCGACGACATCGAGCACGTGGCGATCTGGCCGGCGACGCACTACAACGTCAAGGAGGGGTCGATCGAGGCGGCCGTGGAAGCGATCGGCGCCGAGCTGGAGCAGCGCTGCGAGGAGCTGATCGGGGAAGGCAAGCAGCTCGAGGCGCACCGCCTGCGCCAGCGCACCCAGTACGACATGGAGATGCTCCGCGAGGTCGGCTTCTGCTCGGGGATCGAGAACTACTCGCGGATCCTCGACGGCCGCCGCCCGGGCGAGCGGCCCTACTGCCTGATCGACTACTTCCCCGAGGACTTCGTCTGCTTCATCGACGAGTCCCACCAGACCGTCCCCCAGATCGGCGGCATGCACGAGGGTGACCGCTCGCGCAAGCAGACGCTCGTGGACTACGGCTTCCGCCTCCCGAGCGCGCTCGACAACCGCCCCCAGACCTTCGAGGAGTTCCTCTCGATCACGCCCCAGCTGCTGTTCGTCTCGGCGACCCCCGGGGAGTACGAGCGCACGAGGTCCACCAGCGTGGTGGAGCAGATCGTCAGGCCCACGGGGATCGTCGACCCGGTCGTCGAGGTGCGCGAGACCACCAACCAGATCGACGACCTCATGAACGAGGTCCGGGCCCGCGTGGAGCGTGACGAGCGGGTGCTCGTCACGACCCTCACGAAGAAGATGAGCGAGGACCTCTCCCAGTACCTGCTCGAGATGGGCTTCCGGACCCGCTACCTGCACTCGGAGGTGGACACGCTCGAACGGATCCAGATCATCCGGGACCTGCGCCTGGGCGAGTACGACGTGCTCGTCGGCGTGAACCTGCTGCGCGAGGGCCTCGACCTCCCGGAGGTCTCGCTGGTGGCGATCCTCGACGCCGACAAGGAGGGGTTCCTGCGCGGAGAGACCTCGCTGATCCAGACGATCGGCCGGGCCGCCCGCAACGTCGGCGGGACGGTCCTGATGTACGCCGACAAGGAGACCAAGGCGATGCGGGCGGCGATCTCGGAGACCGACCGCCGCCGGGAGATCCAGCTCGCCTACAACGAGCGCCACGGCATCACGGCTTCCACGATCGTGAAGGGGATCTCCGACATCGCCGAGTTCCTGCAGGCCGAGTCCAAGGTGCCCCGCGGGCGCCGGCGCACGAGCCGGACCCGGGCCGCCGGGTCGGCCGCGGAGATGCCCCGCGACGAGCTCGAGAAGATGGCCGTGGAGCTCGAGGAGGAGATGCTGGCGGCCGCCGAGGAGCTGCGTTTCGAGTACGCCGCCCAGCTGCGGGACGAGCTGCGCGAGCTGCGACGCGACCTCCGGGACATCGATGTACACTCGCAGCGCGCTCCAGCCGAGCGCGAGACCCCAGCCAACGAGATGGCCTAAGGAGGCCCCCGCCTTGGACCTCGACCGACAGGCAATCGAACGCAAGGATTTCCCGATCGGCCGCCGCGGCTATGACCCGGACGCCGTCGACGCCCACCTGAGAGCCCTCGCGGGCGAGTTCGAGGATCTCCAGCGCTCGGCCGCCCACGGCTCCCCCGATCTGTCTCTCGCGTCCTCGGCCGCGACCCAGGTGCAGACCATCCTCGAGGCCGCCGAGGCCACGGCGGCCGACATCGAGCACAACGCCCTCGAGGAGGCCCGCTCGGTCCGCGAAGAGGCCGACCGCGACGCCGACCGCAACCGCGAGGAGTCCCTCGAGCGCGCCCGCGCCCACGTCGCCGCCGTCGAGCAGGCCGCCTCCGGGCTGCTCGAACGGGTCGGCTCGATGGAGAGCGAGGTGGGTGCCCTAGTGGAGAGCCTGCGTGCCGGCGCCCGGCGCCTGGCGGGCGACCTCGCCGCGGTCGAGACCGGCATGCACGAGCTCTACGACGCGGCCGCCGGCCGCGGTGGCGACATCCACGTCACGGCTGCCGCCACCCCGTCGCCCCCGCCGGCGCAGGAGCCGGCGCCCGAGAGCGCCGCGCCCGCGGAGCCGGCCCCGAGCGCCGCCGAGCCTGCCGCCGAAGCCCCCCCGGCCCCCGCCGAGGAGGCGAAGCCGGACAAGGAGCCCGTCCCCGGGGACATCGACGGGGCCCGCCTGGTCGCGCTGAACATGGCCCTGAACGGCGAGTCGCGGGCCGACACCGAGCGCTACCTGGCCGAGAACTTCGAGCTGCCCGACCGACTGAAGCTGATCGACGAGGTCTACGCCGCCGTCGAGGGCTGAGCGGCCCACGGCCGCGGCCGAGCCGGATCCGGGCCGCAGAGGGGCAGGGGAGGGGCCCCGGGCGAACATCTGTTCGCATTTATAGAATCGCTGGAGCGATGGCGGCCGGCAACCAGATCCCGGCGGGCAACCAGATCCGCGTCTCGGGGGCCCGCGAGCACAACCTCAAGGACATCTCCCTCGTCCTGCCCCGCGACGCCCTGGTGGTGATCACCGGGCTGTCCGGGTCGGGCAAGTCGAGCCTCGCGTTCGACACCATCTACGCCGAGGGCCAGCGCCGCTACGTCGAGTCGCTGTCGGCCTACGCCCGCCAGTTCCTCGGCCAGATGGACAAGCCCGACGTGGACTCGATCGAGGGCCTCTCGCCGGCGATCTCGATCGACCAGAAGACCACCTCCCGCAACCCCCGCTCGACGGTCGGGACGGTGACCGAGATCTATGACTACCTGCGCCTGC
>Ga0335085_10004739_pt1 | contig 22306 bp, 23 predicted proteins | sample Lox_Sample_45_FD_206712 | JGI IMG/M metagenome (GOLD analysis project Ga0335085, IMG submission 206712) | Soil microbial communities from Loxahatchee National Wildlife Refuge, Florida, United States - Lox_Sample_4.5 | ecosystem: Environmental > Terrestrial > Soil > Wetlands | place: USA...
GGTGATCAGGACCACTTGTTTGCTTGCCATGAATCCTCCTGGATGGGGCGGGGAGATATGGTGAACCCAGTGGCGGGAGGATGTAAAGGCTCGATTTGCGGAAGTAGGGAGTGTGCTCAAAAAAAAGGGGTGCAGCCGAAGCCGCACCCCACGAAGGACGAAAACTTATACCGCAATTACACGCTGAACGAACTGCCGCAGCCGCAGGTACTCTTCACGTTCGGATTATTGAACTTGAATCCCGCGCCTTCCAGCGTCTCAACGTAGTCAATCTCCACGCCATCGAGGTACATTGAGCTCATCTGATCGACGGCGACCTTCAGGCCCTCAAAATCCATCACTTCGTCGGACTCGTTGGTCTGATTCTCAAACGCCATGTGGTATTGGAAACCGGAGCAGCCCCCTCCGACCACGGCTACGCGTAGCGCAACCGGAACCGGGTTCTGCATGTTCATGATTTCCTTGACCTTCGTGGCGGCAACGGGCGTCAGATTTACCATAATTTCTCTAGGCCTCCGCTCGCGAAATTCCTCCGCAAGCTCTCTTCTTTTCTAGTATATAACACAACTCGCGTTTTCATCCAGAGCACTGTATCGCATCAGTTAGTTCCCTGCTCCGCATGCACTGCCCTACTCGCCCGCTACAAAAGCGGACACGCTTCCTCTAAGATAGATGCATGATCAAACATAAGGTTACCTTGCTGCCCGGCGAAGGCATCGGGCCGGAAGTTTCCGCGGCCGTTCGCCGTATCCTTGATGCTTCCGGCGTCCAGATCGAGTGGGAAGTCCTGGAAGCTCGCGCCGAGAATACCGACAAAGCCACCACCGGCGCGGAAGTCCTGAACAACGCCGCCATCGAGTCTGTGCGCCGCAACAAAGTGGCTCTCAAGGGACCCATGGCCACCGCCATTGCCGGCGGGGCGCGCAGCGTTAACGTCGCTTTGCGCAAGAGCCTCGAACTCTACTCCAATCTGCGCCCCGTGAAGAATCTCCCCGGCGTCAAATCGCACTTCGACAATGTCGACGTCGTCATCGTCCGCGAAAACACCGAAGATCTCTACTCCGGTCTCGAGCACGAAGTCGTCCCTGGCGTGGTCGAGAGCCTGAAAATCATCACCGAAAAAGCCTCCACGCGCATCGCAAAATTTGCCTTCGAATACGCCCGCAAAGTGGGCCGCAAAAAGATTCATGCCATCCACAAAGCCAACATCATGAAGCTTAGCGACGGCCTTTTCCTTAAATCCGTTCGCGCCGTGGCCGAAAAGTATCCCGATATCGAGTACAAGGAACTTATCGTCGACAACGCCTGCATGCAAATCGTTATCGACCCGCAGCAATTCGACATTCTCCTGCTCCCCAATCTCTACGGCGACGTCATGAGCGATCTTGCTGCCGGTCTCGTGGGCGGTTTGGGTGTTGTTCCCAGCGGCAACATTGGTGACGAAGGAGCCATTTTCGAAGCCGTCCATGGCACCGCGCCGGACATTGCTGGAAAAGGGATCGCTAATCCCACGGCCCTGCTGATGAGCTCGATCCTCATGCTCAACTACATCGGCGAAGCCTTCACCGCCGATCGCGTCGAGCAAGCTCTCTGGAAGGTCTACCGCGAAGGCAAGCACATGACTCGCGACCTCGGCGGCAAAGCCACCACCCAGGAATTCACCGACGCCGTTATCGCCGCCCTCCCCCACGTCTGAAAGCCACGTGACGAGTCGGCTTAGCGAAATCGCGAGGCCCCGCGAGAATACGTGAGGGTGTCCGGCCTTTTCTTGCTAGCCACTGCGTTCCGCCTAATTTCCAGAAACAGACAGAAACCTCGATCGGCGCCTAGAACTTCGCTCGTGCGGCAACCTCACGAATCTCCCGATTCTCGATTACCCGCCCGCGCATATTCTCCACCGTACCCTGTAGCATCGCCCGCCCCAAATCCCGCCCGGGAATGTATAGCGACGGAAACGGCTTCAGCAATCGCCCCAGCGGTTGCAGCATAGCGTAAACTTTAGGCAGCCTCGCCGAGGGTTTCGCGTCAATAAACGCCGGTCGCCAGCAATCCGCCTGGATCAAGGAAATCAAATCCAATTCCACTTGGCCTTTCACCTGCGCCCAAAACATCAGGCTTTTCACATCAGTTCCCGTCCCGCTGATGTAATGAAAAACGGCATTCGGGCTGCACCGTCTCAACATATTCGCGGCAGCCACGGTGTAGGAGTACGTGATCGTCCGGTACTCCTCTTTCGACACCTGCGTTACGGACACGCCCAAACAGAACAAACACGCATCAATATTCCGGAACGCCTCTTCCACCGTCGCGTAATCCAGAAAATCCTTATGCACAAACGTCCGCAGCTTCGCGCTCGTCGCCATCAGCGGCCGCCGCGCAATCGCCCGCACCTCATCCACAATCGACGCTTCCGCGCAAGCTTCCAGTACTGCCCCGCCCGCCGATCCACTCGCACCAAATAGCAGTATTTTCATTGCGAAAAGGATTGTACACGAGAAGGCGAAAGCCATTGCTAGTCACTGTGAGTGTTAGCCTGGGCGTCTGCCGTCTTTCACGGCTAGTTAAGCTCTCAGGGAAGAGGCGGGCTCGAATGCGGATGCAACGATGACTGTACCCGATCAGGCGGTGCCCCCGCCGCATCCCGCAGCGTAACTTCCATGTTCTCTTGCAAAATTCCGATCTGACTGGCGGCAATGTGGCTGTGATCCTTGTAAATCGACACGCCGTTTAACTCCGTAACGCATCCCCTCTCCGAACAAAGACTTGTTCGAGGATCGAACACTTCGGCGCCCAGATTCGCCGCAAGCGTCGCCAGCGCATCCCGCGCACTGGGCAAGCTCACCTCTGTGGCTCTCTCCACCGATCCGAATCTTTGCAATACCGCATTGCGCACTTCCAGGTCCGGAATGGACTTGTTGTAGAGCGGAAATGGCAGTGAGACGATGACCCGTTTTCCGAGCGCCCTCAATGTCTGGATGTGATCGCTAATCTCCTGAAGAACTCGCACGCGCGCTTCTTGATCAGACACGCGGCCAACACATTGACCGTCATCCGACGGGCACAGGTCCACCATTCGCGGAGCCGCAAATCCGATAAACACCGTATCGATGTCGTTCTCTTCGGCTCGCAGCATCGCATAGTGCGCAAACGAATCGCAGTGGAAGCCCGGCGTGACTCGATTCATATGCTCGGTAGGTGAGCATCCCGCTGCGGTCGCGAAGATGGCTCCGCGGTCCGCCAGTCCACCCTCGGCGTACATCTTCTGTACGAGTGGAAATAGCTGTTGAATGTGAGAATCTCCCCAGAACAGGATTTTCTTCGAGGACGGCTCGCCAACGTTGCAGAACGTCATGTCCGCCATGCCGTTGATCGGCTTCTTCCAGTTCGTGCAAACCTCCTGATAGTCGCCCTTGCGTTCTGTGTTTTCTGTGATCAGTTGCCGGGTGGACGCGCCGAATCGCATCGGGAATCCATGCGTGGTGTAAATCGCCAGACCAAGAGTCGCGGACGCCACACTGGTGATGACGCCAAACGAGAAGATCTGGTGTCGCGTGAAGAGAGAGTCTCCGCCGCGAAACGGCGATTCGATGAATTCATAAGAGATGAAAGCCATGACCAACGACAACACGACCGCGAATGTCGTTCCGGCAAGGCTCAATCCACCGACTGCCACGTACTTGCTGAATACGATGATCGGCCAGTGGTACAGGTACAGCGAGTAGGAAATCACACCGATAAACACGAGTGGTTGAAAGCTCAGAATGGTGCGCACCATCGACGGCCCGTTTTCGCCGGAATAAATGATCAGTGCCGATCCCAAACACGGCAATAACGCCGCATACCCGGGAAACGGTGTGTCCGGGTTCAGTCCTACCACGGCCCAGACGATCAGCGCTAAACCCGCGATTCCCGCTAACTCCCGCGCGATCCGGTTGTTCAGCAGCGGCACCGCTTTTAAGGCCAGCAGCGCCCCCAACAGTAATTCCCAAGCCCGCGGAATCAATATGTAGAACGCGGCGCGCGGCGCATGTTGCGTGGCCCATACATTGATTACGAACGAAAGCGCTAGGCCTGCCCATAAACATTCGCGCACCCGCTTTTTCGCGGCCAGCGTCAAGAGGATTAGTACCGTGGGGAAGAATAAATAGAACTGCTCCTCCACCGACAGTGACCACGTATGCAGCAACACCTGTGAGTGCGCTTGTCCGCCAAAATAACCCTCCACTCCCCCGGCTCTTTTGAAGAAAATGTTGCTCACGAAAAACGTCATGGCCACCAGGCTCTTCCCGAAAGTGGCGAACTCCCCCGGCGCCAGCAACACGGCACCGGCGAGAATGCTCAAGAACACCACACCGAAGAGCGCGGGAAAAATTCGCCGGATTCTACGCTCGTAAAACGAAACGAACGAAAATTTATTCAGGAACACGTCTTTCGCGATAATCGATGTGATCAGATATCCCGAAATCACGTAGAACATATCCACGCCCACAAACCCACCTGAGAAGCCCGGCACGTCTACGTGGTAAAAAAGCACCGGCAGCACCGCCAGTGCGCGTAATCCATCAATTTCAGGCCGATAATGCCCGGAGCGCACCAGCTTGGATTGGAAAGATAAACGAGAAAATAGACTCCGCTTTGGGCGGACCGGTACGCCGTTGGGGAAAGCGGTAGAGGGCATAAATGACTAATCCTGGCAGAGACCGCCCGCGCCGATTAGAGTACCTTAGTCCCCTTTTTCCTGTCACCGCCATAGCCGCTGAGTAAGTACCAAAGTTCTGGAACCGCGCCGACCAGTTGACAGCACGCTAGCGTTCTTGACTGCACCTTGCTCTCCGTGCAATTGTTAGGACCTCAATTTGAGAAATCCTCAGTGCAGATCGCTGACCTCATCCTACCGGTATTTGCGGTAATCGTAACTGGCTGGTTCGTTGGCTATACGGGCTATCTTTCGCGATCGTTGTCTGAAGCATTGATTCACTTCGCCTATAACGTCGCCATGCCAGCGCTGCTGATCGTCACAATTGCCCAAGAACCGGGCCGCGCGCTAATCAATTGGCGATTTCTTGTCGCGTTTGGTGGTGGCTCCCTCCTGTGTTTCCTCTTGGTGTTCGGCGTCATGAGCATTCGTGCTTCCCGAACTATCGCGAGCCGGACAATGCATGGGATGGCCGCATCGATGACCAATACCGGGTTCGTCGCCTTACCTGTTCTGGTGGCGATCTATGGTCAGCGCGCGGTGTTACCGGCGGCGATCGCCACAGTATTCGTTGCGGTCGTGATGTTTCCAATAGCGGTGATCTTGCTCGAACTTAGTCAGCGGGATGCCCGTGGCTCAAGCACGGACCCAATCGCTACAGTTAAGCATGTCGTGCTTAATCCACTGGTTATATCAACTCTGGTCGGCATGCTTTGGTCGGCGCTCGATCTGCCCATGCCCAGGCCCGTCACCGCTTACTTGGACATTTTCGCGGATGCGCTCACGCCTTGTGCTCTGTTCGCCATCGGACTGGGACTGTCAATCGATGGGTTGCGCGCCAACCTGAAGCAAGCTTCCCTGCTCTCGGCGGTCAAGCTCGTCATCATGCCTCTGCTGGTCTACGGATTGAGCTTGTCCTTGGGGCTCGATCCGCTTTACACCATTGCGGCCGTAATCTGCGCGGCAGTACCCACGGCCAAGACCGCCTACATTCTTGCGGGCGAGTATCACTGCGAGGAAATCATGGTAGCGTCGACGGTTTCGATGACCACCCTCGCTTCTGTGCTCTCTCTGATGGTCTGGCTTTATGGTCTGTCCGGGCTAGCAACACGCATCGCTGGCAGATAGTCGCTCAGCGCGGTGCGTAAATCTGGTACACCATGAAGTACACGATAACCCCAGTCACCGACACATACAGCCACAGGGGAAGCGTCCACCGCGCAATAATCCGGTGCTTATCAAACTTCTGCAGCCACGCCCGACGCAGCGTAACCAAAATCAGCGGAACAATCACAACCGCCAGAATGGTGTGCGACGTCAGCAATGTGAAATACACCGGCCGGATCCACCCCTGCCCCTGGAAGTGAATGATCTGATGAATCCGGATGTGGTACACCACATAGGAAACGAGGAACGCGCACGAAGCGATAAACGCCGAAATCATGAACTTCTTATGCACTGCGATTTTGCCGCTGCGAATCGCTCCATACCCGCAAACCAGCAAAACCGCACTCGTTCCATTTAGCGTAGCGTTCAGCGCAGCATGAGAGAACATGGAGGTCCGGCCTTTCGTTCGAGCGAACGCCTAGGATATCAGTAATCTACCTACGGATTAGCCCGACTGCAGTCTCCGCTAAGATCCTCCGCCCACCGCAAAGACAATCTAGATAAATCCCACTGGGCCACCGAAAATGACTATTCGATGACGGAACTCGGAGCTATACTGTCGTCTGCCAATTTCACTGGTAATTTCCGCAGGGCTTGGTTCCCATGAGGTGTAATTTCATGTTTACTTGGCGATTGCGGCGGGTCCTGATCCTCGTCGGACTTTCCTGTGCCGTGACTGTCTGCACGACGCCAGCTCAAATCTTCACTACCCCTTCCGGGACCAACAAATTCGCCGGCAGCATGACCAGTCTCGATTCGATTCAGACCGTCCACATGGATTCCAATATTTTTCTGGTGAATACGCAAACTCCTGGCAACAGCAGTCCCTTGGAGACCGCCAGCGGTTCAGTGTCCAAGCTGGATCTGAAATCTCCAGGCAATGCGCGACGTGAGTACGAAAAGGGCTATCAACTTCTCATGCGCAAAGATCTTCAAGCTGCCATTGAGCACCTCACTAAATCGACTGCTATTTATCCGCGCTTTGTCGCGGCGCACAATGCCTTGGGCACTGCCTATCTGGATTTGGGGCAGAACCAGCAGGCGCAGCAAGAGTTTGCCCAGGCTGTTGCTTTGGACGACCACCTCCCTAACTCCTACTTGAATCTCGGGTGTGCGCAATTGGCGCTCAGTCAATATTCGGACGCCGAGACATCCTTCAAAAAGGCTTCGGCGATCGCTCCCCTAGATCTTCAACTCCTCACGGCATTAGCCTACGGAGAATTCGAAAACCACGATTATCCCGCTGTCATTGCCACAGTTAGCGCAGTTCATCAACGCAAACACGAAGGCGCTGCCGTAGTTCACTTCTTTGCCGCGGGAGCCTGGGAGGCACAAAATCGTCCCGCCGAGGCGCAACGCGAACTGGAAACCCTCCTAAACGAGGACCCTAAGTCACCCTCCGCCGACCAGTTCCGCAAAATCCTCGACCAAATCAAGGATGAGCAGATTCTCCGCGCCAATGCCAAACGACACACGGTCCAGCCCGTCAACTTCCTCTACAGTGCTCCGGCCATGCCCACGGCCGAAGAAGTCTCGCGGGAGACTCAGCTGGCGGTACAGGACATGAGGCAGCAGAACCAGATCGCTGCGGCGGAAGCGGCGCCCGACGCCGCCTGCTCGGCTTGCCGCGACCGAATCGTTTCCACCGAGTCCGTCGCGCCCTCATTTCCTGCAGCAGCCCCTGGTCCGACCGGCCGAGACATTTCTGGCCCCGTGTTCCGGGTTGCCGTCGACGAAGTCGCGGTTTTTTTTGCCGCCACCGATCATGGCAAATCCGTCACCAATCTCGGTCCCTCGGATGTCGAAATTCGCGATGACGGCAAGCCTCCCGAAGCCATCCTTGGATTTCGCAACGAGTCGCAGTTGCCTCTGCGCCTCGGTTTGATCATCGACACCAGCAATTCCATTCGCGATCGCTTCTCTTTCGAACAGGCCGCCGCCACCAAGTTCCTGAAAACCGTATTGACCGACCCGAAAGACCTGGCTTTCGTCGTCGGCGTCAACAATTCCGTCCTTCTTGTTCAGGATTTCACTGCGGACCAATCGCTCACCGCACGCGCCATCGATCAACTCGTTCCCGCCGGTGGAACGGCGCTCTGGGACGCCGTGGCCTTTGCCGCCGACAAGGTCTCTGCCCGTCCGGAGACTCAGCCGGTTGCTCGTATTCTCGTGGTAATCAGCGATGGCGAGGAAAATTCCAGCAGCGCCACGCTCAAGCAAGCCATCGAAAAAGCCCAGACCGGTGAGGTCGCGGTTTATACCGTCAGCACCAGAGAAGGTGCCCATGGGGAAACCAGCGCGTTGCTCGGCGACCAAGCGCTAAAGACCCTCGCGCAGTTGACCGGTGGCTCCGCTTTCATGCCCGGCTCAGTTCACGATCTCGGCGGCAGCCTCGCGGATCTCCAGCAGGTGATCCGCGGCCGCTATCTGGTTTTCTACAAAGCATCTTCCTTCCAGCTCGATGGCCGATATCGCTCGATAGATATTAAGGCTGAGAAAGAGGGTCACAAGCTGAAGGTCTACGCTCGCAAGGGTTACTATGCCGCGCCGGCTCCGTCCAATTTCACTTCCTCGAACCAGTAACTCTCCGCCATCAATCGGTTACGTTTCGGCCATTACCGCGGCAGCTTATCAATCATCATCAGTCCCAGCAAAATCGGGATGTGCATCACCGTTGCGTGCATCAGCCACTTCGCCCTCGTATTCGTCTTCGCGCTGGCTGCCCACAGGCACACTTGCAGACTCGCCGTGCATGTCACCAACGCCCCAAAGAAATACAGCACGCCCGCGAATCCCATCACCGCCGGCAGCAGGCCTACGGCAATCAGTCCGCTCGCGTACAAAATGATTTGCCGAAACGTGCGCGTGCCGTCCTTATCCACCACCGGCAACATCAGAATCCCCGCCCGCGCATAATCCTCGCGATACATCCAGCTGATCGCGTGAAAGTGGGGAAATTGCCAGAGGAACAGAATCGCAAACAGCAGCCAGGCCCCCGCATCTAGTTTTCCCGTCGCTGCCGTCCAACCGATCATCGGCGGAATCGCTCCGGGAATCGCGCCAATGAATGTGGCCCACACTGTGCGCTTCTTCAGCGGCGTGTATGCCAGCAAGTAGCTGAGCGACGTAAACACGCCCAGCAGGCACGCCACATATCCCGCCACAAAGTAGAGGTCCACCGCCCCCGCCACAGCCAGCGCCAACCCGAACCGCAGCGCCTCCGCAGGCGTCAGCAGCCCTGTAGGCAGCGGCCGCGAAGCCGTCCGCCTCATGTACCGGTCCGATTCTCTCTCAATGTAATGATTCAGCGCCGCCGTTCCCGCCGCAATCAGCATCGTGCCGCACACGACGTGAATCATGTGCAGCCACGGCATGGGACCGCGCACGCCCATATAAAACCCGGCGCCCGTCGTCATCAGAACCAGAAACGACACGTCCGGCTTGGTCAGCGCAATATACGCGCTAAGTTTCGTGGGTGCCGCCAGCCGTTCTGCAGACACAGATTCAGCCGCAGTGGAGCGAGAGCGAGCGTTCGGCATTAAGCGGGCACCTCACCTTTAGTAGTTGCGAACAGCACTTCGGTCTTTCGGGGTACCAGTCGGTAGCACACCACTACCGTCGCCACCGACGTGGCAAACAGTATGGCCCCCACCACGGTATGAACCACCGTCGAGATCACCACCGGCGGTAGCGGCTGCGGATCGTCGGCGGAATTGATGCGCGCCCACAGTGCCACCAGTCCCAGCAGAATCTGCAGCCCCACAATTGAGTGCAGCAGTTTTCGCACCCGCGCGATCGCCGGTACTTCCGGGAAACGCTTGCGCAGTACCAGCGCCGTGTAAACCACCATCAACAGCACAATCGGTGCGCCATACACGTGCGGCTTCAGAGACAAATATTTGTGCCGGAATCCCGCCCCCACCAACACCTGCAGGAAAATCACCATCGCGTTCAGCGTCACGATCGAGTGCACCGATGGCGCGCCTTTGTCCACATACTGCGGCAAGCTCTGCATGTACCACCGGCTGGTGCACACCGCGATGCTCACCAGAATCGCAAACATAATTTCCGCCGTGCACGCGTGCATCACCGGCAACCAGTAATGCAGCAACTTCAACACCGTCAACCCGCCCAGCACCCCTTGGAAGATAACTCCGCCCAATGCCGCGAATCCCAGGTATTTCATCCACGGCCGCTCGTCGTACTTCCACAACAGGAACGCCAGCACAATGATAAACAGGCCCAGCGCTGCGGCGATTAATCGGTGGGAGTGTTCGAACGCGATGCCGCCTACCATCGGTGGATTAAGCGTCCCGTACGAAAGCGGCCAGTCCGGCACCGCCAGCGCGGCGTCTTCGGAAGTGACCAACGCCCCAGCGGTTAACAAGATCACCGTCCACGCAACCACAAACAACGCGTATTTATGTACGCCGGAATGATATCTAGCCATCATGAATTTCGGGCCCCAAACCCGTCAGATGCTTGGAAAATCCTAGCAAATTCGCCTATTTTTTACCAACTGTCTCGTTATCGTGGGGTTGCTCCCAAAACGAAAAAAGGCCGGGACCCGGCCCGGAAGTAACATAGCGACAAATTAACAATCATCGCGAATCGTGACGCTGGTCACATCATTGCGCTACCCTTAGGAATAAACCATTCTGCGAGTGCTGCTGCGGACGGAAATCAGCCACTGAACGTTCCCAAGCAGCGCTCACACATCCGTGGCGCCTCCGAGCGCGGACCACCACGAGGATTCTCTGGGTCCTGACAGACAAGGTAATTCAGATCTGGGCAACCGGACGGCGCAGCCTATGCCTCCTCCTTCCAGACGGCTTCATACTCGAATCGAGTCGCGGGGCAGTGTTTGGGTCTATTGGGAATGCGATTCGCGGCGCGACCTTTCTCGCGTCAAAAATCTCAGCGTGGGCGGCTTGTTCCTGGAAACCTCCGCGCTGGAGCGAATCGGCGCCATCACGCACCTCAACTTCCTGGTCGATGAAGGAGAAATTCGTGCGGATGGCATTGTCCAGCATGTGAGGATGGGCAGCGGCCTGGGCTTAAAATTCTGCGCGATGCCTGACAAAGATCGTCCCAACCTGGCAGCCTTGATGGCACGCCTCGGCAGTTCAACCTGACGGCGAATCTCGCCAGGTCAGGTCATAGTGCAAACCGTGCAAGACCTGCCGAACTCTTAAATTTGTGCCATAAACCGGGCAGCGGGCATATACTCTCCCCAATTGTGGTGTCTCGGTGGCCAACAAAAGTACACACTATCGGTACTGGTCGAATTTGTCGCAGTACCGCTATGTGCAAAAGAAATACGCCAGGAAAACCAGAGAGCAGACCTTCTGGACGCTAACCGGACTGCTCGTGGTGCTTCTCGTTTGCGTTGTTGTCTTGCAGGTCACAGAAACCGAAGCTCAGCAAAAATCTAGAATCCTGCAGGACGAAACATTCCTCGACGCTATGGCCTGTAAGCTGGGGCCAACAATTTGCGCCGCCGTAAAAGAAGATTCTCGCAAGGTGATCTGTAGGCTCTACCAGGAACACTGTGATCCAGGAAAATAACGCAGCGCCCATTCCGCCGTCGCAACAAACCCCGGCACTCACCGCACCTTTACTCCCAAATACGTCGTAGGCTGTTGCACCCCCTTGAACCAGTGCGGCACGTTCGCCGGAATGATCAGCACATCTCCCTTCGTGATCGTCCGAACGGTCCCACCTTCCATCGCGGCCGCTCGTATTTCTCCCGGCCCCGTCTCTTTTCCACCTGCCACCGTTCCTCCGGTGACAAATGTGGCCGATCCTTCAAGTACATAAAAAATATCGGTGTCCTTCTGATGAATTTCCACCTCGCCCGCGTCACCTCGATGAAAAACGTGTACGCGATAATTCTTCTCCGGATTCCCGTTGTACAGCGTGGCTCCCTTCGCATATGCCTGGGAAACCCGCTCGTGCGAAATAAACACCACACCCGCGGCATCCGGTTTGTTGCCAGATACGCCAGTCCAATCCGTCTGCGAAGCCGACATTTCCCGTGTCGTGCTGTTCGCAGTAAGAAGCGTCCCGAGAGACCACACAACCAACGTCACCAAGCTCAATAGTAATAGCCTTCTCATTCTTTCCCCCTTCCATCCACCACAAGCTCTGCGTATATATCACGATTACCCCTCTGCGTTTGACTCCCCCGCCCGCAATACCTTGACATTCCCACCGCGCAGTGAAAATGTACGGAACGTATCCCGAACTCATCTGCGAGGGTTCCATGCGCCATTTGGCACGTCTGCTGTGCGTCGTCGCTCTCCTCTTCGTCGGACCATCTCTCACGCGCGCGCAATTTGGCCCGCAAGAGCCGCAAGGTTCCGGCCCGAAGCTCGACCCGCCCACCACGTTCCCCGCCCCCGGCACATTCCCGACCACCGAGTCCATCGCGCTTCTCGACGCGGACCCGCAAGCCACCATCCACTACACCTGGGACGGCAGCGCCCCCACCTCCAAAAGTCCCACCTACGATCCTCGCCAACTGCTTTTCATCGGCGGCATCTATGAAGGCAACCATGGCCTCAAGGCGGGCTACACCCTCCGCGCCGTCGCCATGCGCGAAGGCCACACCAACAGCGAGATCGCCAATTTTCAATTCGTCGTCGATCGTCGCGATCGCACCGTCTATGTCTCCGAGGAGATTCTTCCCGGCGTGCGCATGGTCCGCGACTCCGACAACGACAAAATGTTTCTGATTCGCGGCGCCAAAAAGTTTGCGCTCGTCGATTGCGGGCTCGGTCGTGGCGAGCTCAAAGCCTATCTCTCGCAATACACCGGCGGCCTGCCTCTCGAAGTCATCTTCACCCACAACCACTTCGATCACATCGGACAATCTGACCAGTTCATCCGCGATTCCCTGGAACACATCGGCGAAGCCGACCGCCCGGAAGCTGTGCGCCTCCTGAAATCGCGCGGCATCCCCGACGACATCATCGAGAAAAATCTCCTGGTCGCTCATGACGGTGACCGCATCGACCTCGGCGACCGTTCTCTCATCATCTACGCCGCTCCGGGTCACACCCCAGGCTCTCTTGTCGTCTTTGACGAGCAAAATGGCAATCTTTTCACAGGTGATTCCTTCGGCAGCAATTCCCCGACGATTCCCGATGCACTCTGGCTGCAGTGGAGTCAAACTCCACTCGACATTTATCTCGCGACAGTGAAAAATACGCGCGCCAATTTCCGCGGCAAAGTGCAGCACCTCATGACCGGCCACAACGATCGCCCCCTCACCGGCGAGGCCTATCTCGACCATCTCCAGAACGCGCTCCAGTCGCTAATGGACAAAGGTGATGCCGTGCTCGTGCCCTCCTACCGCCCCACCGGCGCCCTCCAGGTCACCGTCGGTGATCGGCTCCATGATCCTGACTGGGTCGCCATCAACGTCAACAAAGACCACTACCTCCCCGCGCCCATCGAACAGATCGCCAGCCTCACACGCCTCTCCATCGACGGCGCGCAACTCATCCCGCACTTTTCACCGGAAATCAAGCAATACACCGTAGCGCTTCCGCCCAAATCACGCAGCCTCACCCTCGCCGTGGAGCCGACCTCCACCCGTGCCACCGCCATCACTGTCAATGGAGAAAAGGTCGCCCCCGGCGAGGCTCACCAACTCAAGCTAGCCAAAAACTCGCCGCCCATCAAAATCACTGTCACTTCTCCCGATGGCACGCGCACCGCCGACTACGTCCTCACCTTGAAAACACCGTAGAAAGTCTTGCGCATTTTCGCTTGTAGGGATTGCCTTCCGACGCGGTCCGCGCCACCTAGCGGGAGCCAGTTTCCCCGGCCATCGCTCGCAGTTCAACCCTCTCCCGGTGTAACCTTTTATTTCCGCTTATCTATTTTCGATTTTGGGTTGTGTTCCGCTCGCCACTACTCACTCGCCAACTGCTTTTTCACTCGGCTTCACTTCCACGGCACGCAACACCAGATCCGTCAGCGCGCCGATAAACGCCGGCGAATCCCCCACCGCCGGCATCATGCGGAATCGTTGAATGCCCCACTTCTTCGCATCCGCCCGCCCATCAATATTAATTTCATGCAGCGTTTCAATATGCTCGGTCACAAACGAAATCGGCACCACCATCGCCTCTTTGATCCCTTCGTGCCCCAATCGTTCCAGGGTGCCCAGAAACGACGGCTCCAGCCATTTTGCCGGCCCCACTTTGCTCTGGTAGCAAAGAACGTGCGTCTTCGGCCAGTTCGCAAACCGCACACTTCCCTGCTCGCACACCAGCCGCACCGTTTCATTAATGTGCTTCGGATACGGGTCGCCTTTTTCTACCAGGCTCATCGGTAACCCGTGCGCGCTGAATACCAGATGAATCTGCGACGCATCCGAAAATTGCCGCAAGCACTTTCCGATATTGTTGACCAGCGCCTCGATATACAGCGGGTGATCGTAGAAATCTTCAATCGTCCGTTCCGGTAGGGTATCCACCGGCTCGCCATACACCCGTCGCCATTCCTTCAAGCTGCTCAACGTAGTCGCATACGAATAGTGCGGATACAGCGGCAACAATACCAATTCATCCAGGCGCCCCGCCTTTTTCAATGCCGTCACCGCGTCCTCCGTCAGCGGTTTCCAGTAGCGCATCGCCGTCACCGCCACCGGATCGATATATGGCGTCAGCGCCTGCACCAGCCGAATCCGCTGCCGCTCCGTCAAAATCCCGATCGGCGAACGCCGTCCAATCATCGCGTAGCGTCCTGCTACCGGTGGCGTCCGTTTTTTCGCAATGTAACGCGCCAGTGGCCCGCGAATAAAATTCAGCGGCCCCAACGGAATGATGTCCGGGTCAAGAAACAAATTGGTCAGAAATGGTTCGACAGTCGCGAGCGAATCCGGCCCTCCCAACTGGAAGAGCACGATCCCCACCCGTTTTTTGGAGCCAGTAGTCACGAGCGATCCCCAGCCATTCTCGGCGGCTCTGCGCCGTTACTTCCCGCGCGGCAAACTATGCTTCAGCCGATCGATTTCCACCCGCAGATCATGCGCGCGCTTCGCAATCGTCACGTAGAACAGAAAGAAAACGCCCCAGCCAATCAGATACGCTGCAAAAACACTGTTCAGATTCTTCATTGCGCCTCCGCTTCCCGCTGCAGAATATCCACGTCGTTCTTCATCTCTTCCAGCACGTACCGCTCGACGATCAGAAATAACGCCAGCACATGCATGGCAAACGCCGAGAAGAACAGCACCAACTTCATGGTGTGCTCCAGACCGGACCCCGGCCCGCCCATAATCACTGGCGAAGGATGCTGAGTGCGCCACCACCGGATCGCCCCGAACACCAGCGGCACATCCAAAAACGCGAATATCCCGAACAGCGAACTCAGCAGCGCTCGCCGCTCCGGCTCTTCAATCAGCGTCCGCAACAATAAATACGACACGTATAACAGCCACAGCACAAACGTCGATGTTAGCCGCGCGTCCCACGTCCACCAGATACCCCACACCGGATGCGCCCAGATCGGCCCGGTAATCAACACCACCGTCGTCAACACCAACCCCACTTCCGCCGATGACACCGCTAACCAGTCGTATTTTGGCGCGCGCTTCCATACATAAAGCAGATTGCACACGAAGCATACGAAGAACGCGTCCATCCCCGCCCAGGCGCTGCCCACGTGAAAATAGAAAATGCGCTGGATCAGCCCCATCGTGCGTTCTTCGGGAGCCACGTACAAAGCCGCGTACGCCGATGCGATCACCAGCGCAATCGCAACCGCGCCGAGGAGCATGCGTTTCACCATGGCGGATCATTCCTCCAGAAGATATTCGCCGAAAAGCCATAGCGCCGTCAAAAACACCAGGTCGAAAATCGCTAGGAACGCGATTCCCTTCCACTCAATCACCGGCTCGCGATCCAGCAGACTCACGCTCACCGTGGCGCTCACCACCAGCACTGGCGTCAGCAATGGCAACAACAGCAACGGCAGTAGCAGTTCCCGCATGCGTGCCTGCGCTGAGATCGCAGACAGCGCTGTGCCCGCCACCGAAACCCCCAAGCTTCCCAGAAACAGCACCAGCAGCAGATAATGCAATTCCGGCAAGATCGGAATGTTGTAGAACGCTGCGAACAGCGGCAGCATCAGAATTTCCGTCAGCAGCAGGAACAGTGTGTTGGCAATAAGTTTCGCCAGAAAAATAGAAAACGGGTCGTCCACCGCCAGCCGCAGAGAACTCAGCGTGTCATTCGCCTGCTCCCGCAAAAAACACGGTTGCAGCATCAACGAAGCCGCAAACAAAATCGCCAGCCACAACAGGCCCGGCCCGAATTCCCGCGACTCCTCCGCCGTGGGATTGATCGCGAAGCTGAACAGGATCAGCACCACCAGGATGAACACCACCGTGGTCGTCAGCAGTTCCCGCGAACGAAACTCGGTCCGCAGTTCCTTGCCCAGCAGAGTCGCCGTATTGGAGAGTAGGCTCATGGCGATAGCTCAGGCGCTCCCAAACGTCAGGATGGAGCGCAACGACGCCCCGCCCGCCGTATCGGCTACCACGGATCCCGCGTCCAATTGCACCGCACGCGTAGCCAGCGCCGAAATTTCAGACTCGCCATGCAGGCTCATCACCACCGTGCACCCCGAGCGGTGTACCTCTCCAAGCGATTTAGCCAGCCACGAAATGCCCAGTGGGTCCAGCCCCGTCGCTGGCTCGTCGAACAGCAACACGCTGGGCCGGTGCACCAGGGCACGAGCAATCGCAATGCGCTGTCGCATCCCCCGCGAAAATGTGCGCACCAATGACGCCCTCCGCTCATATAGCCCTACTTCACGCAACAATTCTTCCGCGCGAGCGGCCGGCTCCGCTACATGCTGCAGCTTGCCAAACAGAATCAAGTTTTCTTCGGCGGAAAGTTCGTCGTACACCATCGTCGTGTGCGCCACATACCCCGGCCGGTTGTTCACGGCGGATTCCGAAGTGGCGCCCGGAAATGTAAGAGTTCCAGCGGTGGGACGAACAATACGCGCTGCCACACGCAGCAGTGTGGTTTTCCCCGAGCCATTCCGCCCCGCCAGCACCACGCATTCTCCGGGAGCGATCTCCAGCGAAACACGCCGCAGCGCGAACAAGCCGCCGTAGCGCTTATCGATCTTGTCGAAACGTAATCCAGTTGGAGAGAGCGAGGGCAAAGTAGTTTTCCGATTTTGGGGGAGCGCCCAAGATCCAATGATTCCAGCGCCTGACCGAAGGCCGATTCCCTACTACGCTCGGATTCGCAAAATTGGCACGACCGTGTTCAGCCTTGCACCATGTCGCGAAGCAATTGATCGAACTTGGCCTTTTCGCGCGCGTAGTCTGCCTCGGAAATCGTCCCGGCCTGCCGCCGCAATTCCAGCCGGAAAATCTGCTCTTTCAGAGACTCCATCGTCGCTGCCACATGTTGCTCAACTTGCGCGGATGCGTTCACCTGGCCGGGCGCAGATGCCGCCGTCGTAGTCGTAGGCGCCCTTTTCGCTTTACTACCCGATCCCGGAGCCTTGACCGTCTTCGCCGGAGCAACCGTAACTTCTCCGTCCTCAGGTCCGCCCGCCACTATCACTTGCTTGCGCGACAGCAGCAGTGCGCCCATCGCAAAAATCGCCGCTAGTCCCGCAAACACGTACCACTTGAAATCATCCAACCGGCTCGGTGCTGCAATCACTTCCGGCCCTTGGTCCTGTCGCGAATTCCCTTCCTGGCCTTGGCCACCCTGCTCGGACCCGGCTCCAGCGGGCGGCCCCGTTGGCACGCCAGACAGGCTCACACTTAGAATCCCTTTTGCGGGCAGCGGATCGTGTGTGTACACCAGCATTCCCTGTTCCTGCCCCGCGGGATTCAATCCATCGCCGGTCACCGTTACACCGGGAGGCACCACCACCAGCAATTTCGCCCCTGGATAAACCGCCGGCAATTTCAACGCCGCGGAACTACCCGTGTACGGAACCTCGTAAGACAGCCGCACGTTCGTCTGCCCGGGCCGGAACGCGTACGCAATCGCAAAACGTCCCTTGCCCTTGTCAATCGACGCCTGTGTTATCGCCATCCCCATCGCCGTCGTCGTGCTCACTTGCTGCAGCGTGGCATTCTCCGGTATCGCGAAATCGAAATTCCCTTCTGTGCGGAAAAAAGCCGCCGGCGGCTTCGTTGCATTCTCAATCGAATATTCCTCCGCGCCCACCAGCTTGTTGTCCTGCGGCTCAAAGATGATCACGTGCGAAGGCACGCTGATGGCCTTGGCGTCCTTCGAAATGTCGTAGATTTCCACTTCCACGCTTGGCCGCCCTGGGGGTGCAAACGTATTGAAGCTCACGTCGTGGAACGTCGCGCGAATCAGGACCGGCGCACCCCCGATCGAATCCTTCGTTACGCTGAAGTGCCCCTGCGCGTCGCTCGTCGTCGTCGCCAGTTCCATCATGTTTTGCGTGGGACTCAACAGGTCCAGCGCAACGTTCGCTTCGGCTTTACCGGTGGTGCGATTGATGACCGTTCCGCTCAGCGTTCCCGCTTCGGCGGCGGCGGCGAGGGCGATGGATGTGAACAGGACAGGAAGAACGCGCGCCGCAAGCGACTTCATCTAGCGCTCCGCTCAGGAGTGGAGGGACGAACCGCGCGCGGGCGGCGAATCTGCGATTCGGTCACTTGCTCGATCTCAGTCAGCACCAGAGCGGCTTCATCTTCCAGAGAATTCTTCATCAGCTCGTAATCACCTTCGGAATATTTACCCGCGCGATGTTCGAATTTAAGGTCGCGCAGATTGTCGTAAATCATGTCGCGCCGTTCCAGTAACTGGTCCAGTTTGGTGCGATGCGGCGCCAGGTCCGACGCGTCCGGCTGGATGTAAAACACGAACAGAAACACCAGTGCCGCCAAAGCGAAGCACGCTCCTAGCGCTGCCCAGTCCGGCAACACCGCAAGCACCATTGTCAACGCCGACAGCATCTCCTCAGTCCTCGGTTTCCCGTGCCGCTTGTGCCCGAGCACGATCCATCGCCTCGTTATGCCCAGCAGATCCCGCGGCCACCGCGCCCGCGCCATGGGGACGAATCGCCCACTTGCGCACCACGAAAATCACCAACCCGAATCCCACCACCGAATAGAAAACCGGCATCAGCCACGCCACCAGTCCAAATCCCTTTTTCGGAGGCTCCACATATACCACCGTGCCATATTCCGCCACGAACGCGTCAATAATCTGCTGTTCCGATTCGCCCTTCGCCAGGTGCGCGTCCACTTCCTTGAGCATGGCCTTCGCCGTATCGCATGGACCCGAAAACGCGCCGCCCGGATGCGCGCAGCCTCCCGCGCTCATGTCGCACCCTTTGCACATGCACTTTAGGTGCATGCCGATCGCTTTCGCACGTTGCGAATACCCCACCTGCGCCGTAACCAGCGGTGCCGCCGCGAGCGCCACCAGCGCGAACAAAAATGCCATCCGCTTTGCCTTAATCATGTCCCTCTCGCAACGCGATGTTTTGCGTATGCAACACCGCTTCTCCGGGAACCGTCGACGGTTGCGGCGCCCCTGCCAGCACCAGTCCCGCCCGGCGATTCGGCATCAACGCCAGCAGCGTGCCCATCACCACCCACACGCCGCCCAGCCAGATCCACTTGACCAGCGGATTCAAAAACGCGTGGATCACCGGCACATTCGCTTCCGGATCCATCCCCGCGTACACCACATACAGATCTTCCCGCAGCGTCGAATAAATCGCCACCATCGTTCCGGCCGCCTGCTCGTTGCCCTGGAACTGCCGCTTCTCCGGATACAGCATCATGATCTGCTTGTTACCCTTCAGCACTTCCACGATCATGCGCTGCGCCGTGTAATTTTTTTCTGCCTTGGTATCCGCGCTTTGCAGCACCAGCGTATAGGGTCCCAACTTCAAGGCATCGCCAATGCTCATGGCCTTTTGCGCTTCGGTGTTGAACGCTGCGCCCGCCAGTCCAATAAAGATCAGCACCATGCCAAAGTGCACCACGTACCCGCCGTAACGCCGCGTATTCCGCATCGCCAGTTCGTGCGCGGACATCATCTTGCTCATTCCCGTGCGCGCCGAGATCACCTTCGCCCCTCGATAAAACTCCAGCACGATTGTCCACGTCACAAATCCGCACAGAAACAGACACAGCATCGCTGCGCCATCGCGATAGCCCATTACAAACGCCAGAACCGCCGAAATCACACCTACCAGCAGCGGCCATCCGAAGTTGCGCTTGAGGCTGTCCGCCGATGTCTTCCGCCACGCTAGCAGCGGCCCTACGCCGGTCAGGAACAGAATCGCCAGCCCAATCGGGATCATCACCTTGTTAAAGAACGGCGCACCCACGCTGATGCGATTACTGGTGAACCACTCGGAAAACACCGGGAACAGCGTCCCAGACAAAACCGCGATGCACGCCACCAGGAACAGCAGATTATTGAACAGGAAACTCGATTCGCGCGACACCATCGAGTCCAACATATTCTCGCTCTTCAAATAATCGCGGTTCTTGAAATACGCCACGAAGCACACCAGCAGGATCACCATCATGAACCCGACAAACCAGGGCCCGATGTGCGAATTCGCGAACGCGTGTACCGAACTGACTACCCCGCTGCGCGTTAAGAATGTCCCCAGAATACACAGCAGGAACGTGCAGAACACCAGCCACACATTCCACACCTTCATCATCCCGCGCTTTTCCTGCATCATCACCGAGTGCAAAAACGCCGTGCCCGTCAGCCATGGCAGCAGCGATGCATTCTCCACCGGATCCCAGCCCCAGTAGCCGCCCCAGCCCAGCACTGCATATGCCCAATGCGCCCCTAGCAATATCCCCAGCGATTGGAAGCACCATGCCACCATCGTCCATTTCCGCGTAAGGTGAATCCATTTCTCACCCGGATACCGCGCCAGCAGCGCCGCTAGCGCAAACGCAAACGGAATCGTGAACCCGGTGTAGCCGGAATACAGGTTCGGCGGATGAATCACCATTTCCGGATATTGCAGCAGCGGATTCAGCCCGTTTCCGTCCATCCGCGTGAACGGTTCCAGCACGCCGCTGGCATTCATTACGCCCAGCGTCTTGAACGGATTCTCGACGAAATTATTCAGAGTTAGGAAGAACAGCTGAACGCCGGCAAGGATCACTCCCACGTACGGCATCAACTCGCCATTCTTGTGGCGATAGGCAATCAGCACCGACAGCACATACACCGACAGCAGCGTGCTCCAGAACAGCAACGAGCCTTCCTGCCCGGCCCACAACGCCGCCACTTTGTAAAACGCCGACAAATCGCGGTTCGAATGCGAAACCACGTACGCTAGCGAAAAATTGTCGGTGAATAACAGGTATTCCAGGCTGATGGTCGCCAAGAAAATCAGCACGCACGTGGCGATTCCCGCCTGCCTGGTGCTCTTGATAAGGAGTGGATGGCGCGTGCGGATCGCGAAGATCCCGCCAATGACGGCGTATACGGCGCACACAAACGCCAGCAGAAGCGAAAAACTACCGAATACATCCATGCCGTTCGCCCTCCCCCTGGCCTAGTTTCACCGGGCGTTATACGTGCTGCTGCTGGTTTGCGTTGCTGCGGTTGCGGCAGGTTTATCACCGCCAGGAGCCGTCTCATACTTCGACGCGCACTTTGCCTGTACGTGCTCCGCAACGAATTTCCCGTCGTTCGCAGGTCGGCCTTCCACCAACGCCTGCGACTTATCCACGAACGTGTCCGGTAAAGGGTCGGTGCCTACGTAGCTGACGGGTAGAGACTTGCCCTGCTCTTCCAACACGAACTCGATTCGCCCGGGCAAGTGCTTGATCGTCCCCGGCGCCACCGTTCCCGCCAACCGCATGCGGTGATTCCGTGCCGACCCTTGCAGCGCCTGGTATTCCGCGATCGTGTGGTAGTACGTCTTGCTTTCGCCGTAGCCCAGCCAGGCCATGAAGCCCAGTGCCACCACGATTACACCGATGCCAACACCAAATTTTGCACGGCTTTGCACAAATCACCCCTTGATGAGGGCTGCAACCGAGATAGTAACATACCGGGCAGCCTGTAGGTACGCTATGAGTTTCCGTTAGGCACTCACCTGGCACAGTGACGGACGTCACACCCGCAACGCCTAGACAGCAGAGCTCTTAGCAATTCCTAATGCCCTTCCAAACGCTGCGAGCTCCGTTTCTGCCCATTCCCCGCTCCCTGCCAGAAATAGCGGCCCGGCCTCCGGAAACACCGGGCACCCTAGTTCGGACTGCCTCAGCCTGTCCGCGTATGCCTGCAAATCCGCAGATAACAGCACCACCCGTTTGGGCTTCAGGGACCTGCGGATCCGCGCGATCGTGACCGGGAGTTGCTTCCCTATCAGTACCTGCTTCTCATTCTCGGAAATCGATGCGTCCAGCGGGCACTCCAATACATG
>Ga0335085_10004740_pt1 | contig 22300 bp, 20 predicted proteins | sample Lox_Sample_45_FD_206712 | JGI IMG/M metagenome (GOLD analysis project Ga0335085, IMG submission 206712) | Soil microbial communities from Loxahatchee National Wildlife Refuge, Florida, United States - Lox_Sample_4.5 | ecosystem: Environmental > Terrestrial > Soil > Wetlands | place: USA...
CCTACTGCGTCGTGCTCCTCGACGAAATCGAAAAGGCGCACACCGACGTGATGGAGTTGTTCTATCAGGTATTCGACAAGGGCTTTATGGAAGACGCGGAGGGCCGTGAAGTCGATTTCAAGAACACCGTAATTCTGCTGACGTCTAACGCCGGTTCGGATCATTTGATGAAACTTTGTGCCGATCCGGATACGAGACCTGATCCTCCCGCACTTGCGGAAGCGCTAGGCCCCGAACTGCGCAAGGTGTTCAAGCCCGCGTTTCTCGGACGTCTCATCGTCGTTCCCTACTATCCGATCGACGACATATCGCTGCGCAAGATCATCCGATTAAAGCTGGAGCACATCGGAAAGCGAATGCAGGAAACGCACCACGTTCCGTTCACGTATTCCGACGAACTGGTCTCATCGATCGTGAGCCGTTGCACCGAGGTCGAGAGCGGTGCGCGCAACGTCGATCACATCCTCACCAGCACATTGTTGCCGGAGGTTTCCAAGGAGATGCTGTCGCGCATGATGGCAGGCACAGCTTTGCAAACGGTGCACGTTTCAGCAGATCTAAACAAAGGATTTCAGTACGACATCCATTGAACACAAATTGAATTTAGGACGATGACTGTGGCTGCCTATCGAAAAAACGTTCCGTTGCGACAAACTTCAACCATCGAAATCGATGATGGCACGACATGCCGCATGCCAAGCCCGCTTCCTGGGCCCCTGCATGGAGAGTCGCTCATCGATTCATGGACTTCGGAAGAAACTTTCGCAGACCGTCGTCTATCACTCCTCGGATCGAACGATACAGCTAGCCCAAGCGCGATGACGCTGGCTAAGGGAAAGGCCGCATAAGAATGAGGTTCAGGTCATGTCGATAACTCAGGCGACTCGACAAATCGGAATCGAAACACCGCTCGGCCAGGATGCCGTGATCCTTCGCTCATTCCAAGGACAGGAAGCCGTTTCCAAACTATTCGCCTTCGAACTCGACCTGGTTTCAGAAGAGGCCTCGATCAATTATGACAATATTGTCGGGCAGACCGTCACCGTCCGAATCAATCTCGCCGACGGATCTTCGAGATACTGGAATGGCTACGTAAGCCGCTTCGTGCAAGCAGGGCAAGACAGCAACGTCGCTGTCTACCATGCAACCATGGTGCCGTGGCTGTGGTTCCTCGATCAGACCACGGATTGCCGGATCTTCCAGAACAAGTCTGCACCCGACATCATCAAGCAAATTTTCCAGGAATACGGCTTCAACGACTTTTCTTTGAGCCTGTACGGAGATTTCGTCAAGCGCGACTATTGTGTCCAATACCGCGAGTCCGACTTCAACTTCGTCTCGCGCCTAATGGAAGAAGAAGGCATCTTCTATTTCTTCCAGCACGAAGATGGCAAACACACATTGATATTGGGCAACGATCCTGCCGCGCACAAGCCTTGCCCGAATCAGGATAGTGTTCGCTACGAAGGCACAGCCGGCGGATGGCAGGACGACGACGTAGTGCTCCAATGGCTGCAAGAGCAGGAAGTTAGGCCGGGCACCTTCACTTCGACGGACTACAATTTCGAAACTCCGACGGCGAACATGCTTAGCTCCGTCAACAGCAAAGGCAAATGGGAGATCTACGATTTTCCCGGAGAGTACGCCAAGAAAGCCGATGGCGACAAACTTGCCAAAGTGCGCCTCCAGGAGCAGCAGACGCCAAAGTGTGTTTCTCGTGGAATCAGCGATTGCCGCTCGTTCTCCGTAGGCTACAAATTCAAGTTGACCGACCACTACCGTGACGATCTCAATCAGGAATACGTAATCACTTCACTCCGCCACACCGCGCACCACAGTCTTGGTTTCACGAGCGGCGAATCCGATACGAGTCCGGTTTACGAAAACAGTTTCGAATGTATCCCCTTCTCGACGCCCATCCGCCCATTGCGCAAAACGCCGGTGCCAGTTGTCCAGGGATGCCAAACGGCCGTCGTCGTCGGCCCTGACGGCGAAGAGATTTTTACCGATCAGTACGGTCGTGTGAAAGTTCAGTTTCACTGGGATCGCGAGGGCAAGAAGAACGAAAACAGCTCGTGCTGGGTCCGCGTCTCTTACCCGTGGGCCGGCAAGTCCTGGGGAGGCATTCAGATTCCCCGTATCGGCCAGGAAGTGATCGTCGACTTCATCGAGGGCGATCCCGACCGCCCCATCATCACCGGCCGCGTCTACAACGCCGGCCAAATGCCGCCATGGGACTTACCCGGCAAGAAAATGGTGAGCGGTTACAAGTCCAATAGCACAAAAGGTGGCGGAGGCTACAACGAGCTCTCTTTCGACGATACGAAAGGAACCGAATTGATCCAGGTCCACGGTCAGTACGACATGGACACAAAGATCGAACACGACGAACGCCGCCACGTTATTAACAACCGCACCAAGAACGTAGACGTAGACGAGACCAGCACCATCGGAAACAACCGGACCGAAAAAGTGGGCGTAAACGAGCAGATCACCATCGGCTCCAACCGTACCGAGTCGGTCGGAGCGAACGAGAAAATCACGATCGGCAGCAGCCGTACGGAAAGCGTGGGCTCCACCGAGTCCGTCACGATTACGCTGACTCGAACACACAACATAGGCGTCAACGACATGCTCAACGTCGGAGCAGCACAAGAAGTCACCGTCGGAGGCATGCAGGCCATCACCGTTGGAGGTTTGCAGGCAGTCACTGTGGGCCTGACCCGCGCGAAAACTGTCGGAGTCAGTGAAACGGTCAACATCGGCACGACACAATCTATTAATGTAGGCGCCGCCCAGACGGTGAATGTGGGAGCCGCCCAGTCGACGACAATCGCCGCGGGCCAGACCATCAGCGTTGGCTCCGACTTGTCCGAAACGATCGGCGGCAGCCACAGCGAGAACACTTCGAAGGACCGTTCGGCCAGTGTTGGCGGTAGCGATGCTTTAAAGGTAGGTAAAACGCTGGCGATTGAAGCCGCCGACGAGATCGCGATCAAAACCGGAAGCGCCAGCATCGTCATGAAAAAAGACGGCACCATCGCCATTGAAGGAAAAGACATCACGATCAAAGGATCCGGGAAGATCACCGGACAAGCCAGCGGCGACATGGTGCTCAAGGGCAGCAAGATTCTGCAGAACTAAAACACAGGGCGAGTAAGTATCGAGGGCTCTATGAAGAAGTTGGAAATTGATCACGTCATACTGGATACGCCAACCAATGCCGCCGGAAACGGCGAGTCGTCTGCGCCTTGCACATCTGACCGACTCACAGAGGCTCGATTGCCAAGTGTAGTTGTCGGACGAATCGCTGCAATCCTCGAATCCGGTGAACCCATGGTCGATTTCCCCGGCAACAGCTCAGGAAAGCTCGTCTCCGCGCAATCGCTAGTACCAGTCACCGCCTCCGACACAGGACGCAATGTCGCCGTGACATTCGAAGACGGCGACCCATCCCTTCCAATCATCGTCGGTTTGTTCCAAATGCCAGCGGCTAAATCTCCGCACCGTGAAATCAAGCTCGACGAAGATTCGCTGATACTGAGCGCCAAAAAAGAAGTAGTTATCCAATGCGGAAAGTCCAGCATCACGCTGACGAGTGCAGGAAAAGTTCTGATTCGTGGCGCGTATCTTCTAAGCCGCTCCTCCGGCGTCAACCGAATTAAGGGTGGTTCCGTACAGATCAACTAACAATCTCAAATTCTATGGAACTCCTGAACGCAACGAACATGCAGGCCGGCTACACCATGGGCATGAAGCCTGATGGCCGTGAACTGCTGGTTGCGAGTGTGAAAGGCACATTTAGAATTCCAGATGATGGAACGGTCCCGCAGCTTACAGACGATCAAGTCCCGTTGGTTGAAGCCGATACTTTTACCGGCGAGCCCGGTTTCTCGTCCACACTCTACGAGGCTGATTACGTACCTATAAAACCTCGATGTGATGTGCTGCTCAACGGCAGTGCCTACGCACCCGCTGGGCGATCTGCGACGCGCGTCACGGTTTCTGTGAAGGTCGGACCGATCTCGAAATCATTTGACGTGATCGGGAACAGGGTTTGGATCTCGACGCTCGTTGGCGCGGTCGCCAGTCAGCCCGAGCAATTCACTAAACTGCCGATCTCCTACGATAGAGCCTTCGGCGGAGTGGATGCTGCGCATCCTGATCCTGCCAAGCATCGCTTCTATGAATTCAATCATGCTGGTGTCGGATTTCATCACCAGACGGCGCGGGAGTACATCGATGGGACACCCCTGCCGAACACAGAAGAGCCGGGTCACCCAGTCGACAGTCCCCGCGGATCGTATCGTCCGATGGCCTTTGGCCCGATTGGACGCGCATGGACCCCTCGCGTGCAGTTTGCGGGCACCTACGATCAAAATTGGATCGACAACATTTTCCCGTTCTTGCCGCCAGATTTCGATGAGCGCTACTACCAGGCTTCACCCGAGGACCAACAGATGGATTACCCCTGCGGCGGGGAAGAGGTTGTGCTGAGGAATCTCAACCCCGAGGGCTATGCATCGTTTCGCCTCCCGCGAGTAGACATGCCCGTGGTGTTTTATCCCAAGCACGGCGACAACATCGAGCAGCAAGCGGTCGTCGATACCGTTGTCTTCGAACCAGATCTTCATCGATTCACCATGACCTGGCGCGCGCATATCCCTCTTCGCAAGAACATGTTCGAGATCGAACAAATTCTCGTTGGAAGAATGCCGACGGGATGGTATCGCGCTCGTGAACTCGGGAAGACATACTATCCTTCGCTCTCGGCGCTCGTCGCCGATAAAAAGGGTACACGCTAGATGCAGCCGGTTTCGATCATCGCGTCTGGAATGGTCACGTCTGTCGGCCTCAACGCGCCGTCAACGTGCGCCGCGATTCGCTGCGCAATCGACAATTTCTCCGAAACTCGCTTCATGGATAGTGGTGGCGAGTGGATTGTTGGCGCTCAGGTGCCGCTTGAGCAGCCTTGGCGCGGCTTACCGAAGCTGGTGCACATGGCGGCGCCCCCCATTCGAGAATGCCTTGCTCAGATCGGAAACGTAAGACCAGAGATGATTCCGTTGCTGCTCTGCGTCGCGGAGAAAGAGCGCCCAGGCCGCCTCGCGGGATTGGACGACCAACTTTTCCATGACATTGAAGCTGAGTTAGGCGTTCGTTTCCATCCGAGTTCTGGGATTATCGCCCGCGGGCGGGTCGCTGGGGCACTAGCTCTGGCAGAAGCGAGAAGAATGATTTATGAGCAACGGATGCCTCTCTGCATTATCGCGGGAACGGATAGCTACTTGCTCGCCGCCACACTTGATGCATATCAAAAAGCCGATCGCCTGCTGACGAGCCAAAACTCTAACGGCTTTATTCCCGGAGAGGCCGGAACGGCGGTTCTGATCGGCCCGCCCGGGAAAACACGAGAACTAGAATTGCATTGCATTGGTTTCGGCATTGGACAAGAGAAAGCTACGATCGATTCTGAAGAACCGCTTCGGGCGGATGGGCTGGTTCAGGCCTTCCAAGCAGCCTTCAGCGACGGCGGTAAAACTCTCGCGGATGTGGACTATCGCATTACGGATTCGAACGGCGAACAATATTGGTTCAAAGAAGCTGCGTTGGCAGTGACTCGTATCCTTCGCGAGCATAAGGAACTTTTCGAAATCTGGCATCATGCTGACTGCATCGGCGAGACCGGAGCGGCGTCTGCCGTTTGCGCGTTAGGCGTTGCATTGGCTGCGACGCGCAAACGTTACGCTCCGGGACACGGAGCTCTCTGCCACTTCAGCGCCGAAGACGGCGAACGCATCGCATTGGTGTTGGCTGACAGCCATGGGAGAGTCTACTGATGGGCATCGCAGTATATGCCAATGGCATGTCCATCGCTTGCAAAGCAGCGAGTGGCAAGTCCATCGCCGCGATGCCGGACGTTTGTTTCACGCCGCCGCTAACTCCAGCCACCCCTCCTGGAGTGCCTATCCCTTACCCCAACACAGGTATGGCCAGCGATACCACAGACGGCAGCAAGACCGTCCAGATCGGCGGCGAAGAGGTGATGCTCAAGAATAAGTCCACGTTCAAGACGAGCACTGGCGATGAAGCAGGAAGCGCTCCTAAGAAGGGGGTTGTCACCAGCAAAATCAAGGGCAAGCTTAACTTTTGTGCTTGGTCGATGGACGTGAAGTTCGAAGGCGAGAACGTACCTCGACATTTGGATCTCATGGGACATAACGAGGCGTCGGAGCCATCGGCTACTCCGCCTTGGCCCTATATCGACAGCATGTCTGTCAGCGCCGGAGTGATCCACTTAGAGTGCGATCCCAACTGGGACGATTGCCAGAAGGCGCAGGCACGAGAAAAAGTCCGACGCATGGATCAACTTGCAAAGCAGAAAAATGGCTTACGTCGCAGATCGACCGTGGGAAAGACCCGGGACTTAGGGAATACGTGGGCAGCCAAGTTCCGCTCCGATTTCAACCGCATCGCTGAAGGTAGGCCACCCTCGAGTTTGCGATTCACTGCTCCTGGAGTTTCAGGACCCACAGGTGGTGGCGGTGATTTCATGCATCCTTGTCTCTCAAACCAATGGACACAATCTGGACAAGCCGGGTCCAACTCCTCACCTTTAAATGCGTGTTCACCGGACCACGTGCAAGATCTGCAATGGGGAGGTCATGTCCAGGGCCCTCTTGTATGGCTGGATCGAGATGTCAACGAGAAACTGGGTCGCGACATGTCCGCTGGCGACAACGGGCAAATCGCGGTCGCGCATGGGTTTCAAATCAACTGTCCATAACGGAAACCTTCGAGAAATAAAGTGTACACACGAACGAGCAGATCAGAAATGCAGGATGTCTTGCGAAGAATACACGACCTGCGAGAGCGCACTTATCGCCAGATAGGATTCGAAGAACATTCCCGACCAGGTCCGTCTGCAAGCGAACAGCAACTGAGCAGGGTGGAAGACAAAAATAAACTGACCTTGCCTGACTCGTATCGTCTTTTCTTATCGATTCACGATGGCTGGGAGCACTGGTCGGGAGACGTTGCGTTACTTTCCACTCAGCAGATATTAGTAGGCGAATACCACGATCGTATAGAAGCATGGCGTGCTAAACAAGCAATCGAAGAAAGTGAGTGGTTGCGGCATTATCTCGTTATTGGTTTTTCGTTGTTTGTCGGAGAGCATCTATTGATTGATTGCTCTGATGCCTCTGAGGGCGAGCTCTTGGTCTGGGATCATCGAGTAGTCGAGCGATTTCCCGACTTCTATGACTATTTGATCGACTTCGAAGGAACCCTCCGAGAGGAGCTCGCCGAATCCTGAAGGTAACATCGCAAGGCATGACACTCACTCGGCGATAATTAGCTCATTTCGCTGTGCGGGCTTTGGGCCGGGAACTCCCGTGACAGCAAACGGAGAGCTAAGTGAAGAAGCCGCCTGATTTCGGCAGCGTACTCCGGCAGTATGGAGATGGAGCGTCCTTTCTGTGGCAACTAAGGGGAATTGCCACCACGAGCCTTAATTATGAAAGGCGCGACCTTGCTGCTCTTGATTTCCGCGTCGAGGCTCATCTCGACGGACTTCGCATCGCAGGCGAAGACGGCTGGCAACTAGCCGCAAAGGAGTTGGCGTGGCAAGAATCCGGCGAAGTTTTCGCTGCCGCCGCGCTTGCCCTCGAAGGCGACGACCAGTCAAAGATTCGTTCCGTGCTGGCAGTGGCTGTAAAAACTTTCGAGCTGTCCCGCGGCTTCATCTCAGCTCTGGGGTGGCTTGAATATGATCAGGCAGAACCTCACATTAAGCGCCTCTGCGCATCCTCTTCACCTGCGGAGAAGCGTGTCGGAATCGCAGCTGCAGCGATTCACAGGAAGGACCCAGGTCGGCCGCTGAATGAAGCCATTTCCGATCCCGATGTGCTTCTTCGGGCCCGGGCTTTGCGGGCCGTAGGCGAACTCGGACGAATCGATTTGATCCCAGTCATCCAGCGCGACATGAATGCCGACGACGTCAGCTGCCGCTTTTGGTCAGCATGGTCCACTTCACTGCTCGCTGGCTACGGAAATGCCATCGAAGTTTTACAGTCCATCGCGGAATCGCCAGGTCGTTATCGTGAACGCGCTTTGCAGATGGCACTCCGCCGCATGAACGTCGTAACTGCTCATGCGTGGCAGCAGCGTTTGGCTCGAAATCCTCAGACCGCACGGCAGGCGGTTATCGCGACCGGAGTCATTGGCGATCCGGCGGGAATTCCCTGGCTCATTGAACAGATGAGCATCGCGCCACTCGCTCGTGTCGCCGGAGAAGCCTTCACCATGATCACCGGCGTCGACCTCGCTTACGATGATCTCGATACCGACAAACCGGAAGGCTTCGAGTCCGGGCCAACGGAAGATCCAAACGACGACAACGTCGAGATGGACCCCGACGAACGCCTCCCCTGGCCCGATGTAACCCTGATCTCTCAATGGTGGGGCAAGCATTCTCCTGAATACCCGGCGGGAGTGCGTCACCTGATCGGAAAGCCGATCACAGCAGAATGGCTACAACAGGTGCTCCGCCAGGGACGTCAGCGCCAACGCGCAGCGGCTGCCCTGGAGTTGGCAATCATCCGACCAGGAGAGCCTCTGTTTGAAGTTCGGGCTCCGGGATTTCGGCAGCAGGCGATGTTAGGACTTCCTATTACGCGATAACTGAAATCATGCGGGCCTACCATCTTCGAATCCGAGCCGCTAATCCCGTCATTATTCTTGATCTCCTTTCCCCCCAATCAGTTACAATGTGCTCCCGAAGGAAGTTCCACCTCACGTGACCTATGACTCAGCCAGCCGACACCGTGAACTCTCTCACCCATGAACAGCTTCCACGCCTGCACAGCCTGACGGCGGAGGTCCAGAAAATCTGTCGCGGGCAACTGCGCAAGTACCTCGATGCGCTCGCTCCGTTGTTTCGTCCGCGGCGTGTGCTGGGAGACCACATGGAAGGTGCGGGTAAGGAATCCGTCACGGGTGCCGACCAGACATTTGCCGAATTGCGTGAGACTTACTTCAAAGCTTGCGGACGCCCCTTCGACTTGAGAAAAGAACTGGCATCCCCTCTCGAATCCGTCGGAACTCAGATCGGCCTCTATGAGTGGGAATACGCCTACGATGTCCGCACCGAACGCGAAACTAGAAGCATTTCGATTGTCTCGCCCCTCACATGGGTTCTCGCATATCCTTCAACATATTCGCTGTCGATGCTCCGTCAGGTAATGGCCGGCAAGCAGGAGCGCAATGCGGAAGGCGTGCAATCTTTCGTGCTGCGTTCTTGCCTCATGCATTTGCAATTCGCGAAGCTACCGGACTTGCCGGCATTGTTCGAAGGTCTCCGTTTTCGTGTGGAGGTTCGCAAATCGCCACAGCTGGGTGAACTGCCGCTGGTCACGGTTTCAGCGCCCATCCGCACGGTCCGCCCCGCGGACGATTTATTACTGGCGGCAACTGGATTATCAGGCCGCACCGGGTTCGAAGAAGTCATCGACGACTATCAGGCTGCCCACATCCCCGATCCGCTCCAGGCGCAGATCTTGAAAGTACTGGACGGTACGAAATAGGCAGCGTTGAACTAAAAACAGTCGTATGGCAAAAGCGCAAAAAGTCGTCTGGACCAAGGGCATGTTCCTCATGCCCCAGCATTTCCAGGCTCAGGATGAATACTTCGAGCAGGAGCTCAACTTCCGTTCCAACGCTGCGACTTTTGCGAACTGGGGACTCACCGGCATTGGCGTAGACGAAGCCAGCCTCACCAACGGATTCTTCACACTCCGCCACTGTGAGGGAGTCTTACCCGATGGCGTGACTTTCGAAATGCCGGTCTCGGACGAACTGCCACAAGGTCGGCCGATCGAAGAGATGTTTCCGCCCACTCAGCCGACCCTCGACGTTTACCTTGCGATTCCCCAGATCCGGCCCTCGGCCCGCAATTTCACCAATGCCGCGAAAAGTCAGGATGTCCCCAATGGCAACGGCTCAACGCGATACATGACCGAGACGCGGCCGGTCATCGATGCGACACTGGGCTCCGATGAGAAACCAATTCAGGTAGGCAAAAAGTCCTTCCGGCTAATGTTCGGCGGCGAGGCTCTCGAAGGTTTCACATCGATGAAGATTGCCCAGATCAGCCGGAGCCCCGCCGGCACGTACGTCCTGAGCCCGAAGTTCATTCCGCCCCTTCTCAATATCGTCGCCAGCGACTACCTGATGATGCTGGCCCGCCGTCAGGTCGAAGTGTTAACAGCGAAGAGCACTTCGCTCGGATTGCCACGCAAGCAACGCGGCCGCGATGTCGCGGACTTCACCACAACAGAAGTTGCTAATTTTTGGCTTCTTCACACGGTAAACTCGTATCTACCGGAGCTCAAACACATCTGGAAAGTACGGCGGGGGCATCCGGATGTTCTCTATCGCGCGATGTTGCGCCTGGCGGGCGCGCTGACTACCTTCACCTTAAACCAAAGCGTGCGGGACCTGCCTGATTACGACCACGAGAACCTTGGTGAGTGCTTTACCTCGCTCGATGTGCGCATTCGAGAATTGCTGGAGACGGTGCTGCCGTCAAAGTGCGTGACCATTCCGTTAGAACTTACGGATAAGCTAGTCTGGACAGGAAGCATTGCCGATGAACGTCATCTCAAGGACTCACAATTTATCTTGTCGGTCAGTTCAGGAATGGCGGTCGACGAACTGATCAAGAAGTTCCCCCAGCTGGCGAAAATGGCTTCTCCAAACGACATCCCGAGGCTCGTGCGGAATGCCCTGTCCGGCGTCATTCTTCGACACTTGCCCGCTCCTCCAGCGGCGGTTCCAACGAAACTCGACAATCATTATTTCGGCCTGACCCAGAGCGGCCCGTTGTGGGATGCAATCGTGCAAACCCGCTCTATCGGCATCTTCGTACCCAGCGAAATCGCAGACCCCAAGATGGAATTACTGGTTGTTCTGCATTGAAGAGCCTCACCCTGCTCAGATCCAGGCGCAACGAACTCTAGGCATTGATTGGCGGAGAACACAGGTTTCTCAACCAGACTGGCCGGTTCGATATTCCGTGCGCTTGGTACAGCCACGAGGCGATTGCTGTTCGCGCACCGATGACCTTACCCTGATGGTCCCGGTTTTGAAGATCACTCAGTGTGTTCTGATCGGTTATGAAAATTCTTTACTCTACATGATTCTTCAACAGGTCACCAGGAATCCGTTTTGACGCGTTCTGATCGCGCTTGTCCCGTTCTGAACATGGAACTATCACGCTTTTATCACGACAGCCTCGTGCACGAGTCAACAGACAATCCACAGAGTTCTGCGGGCCAGGCCGTAGCCAAGAGATGATCTGAACTCTACGGTCCTCCGGGGCGAGATTACGGAATCGTTGCCCCATCTTGATCACATATTCGGAAATTCGTTCAACATGTTCTTGGCTGGCTGTGGTCAAGTGCTTGTTGATTTGCGTACGAAGTGCTCGTGACATTGCGCCCCGAGCCTCATCGGGGACCTCGTTGACGACGCCAGCCCAAGAGGCAATCTCAAACATTCCGCCCTCAATGAGGACTTTCCGCTCGATCTCGCTCATTATCCCGATAACTCGGTGAGCTTGGAGAATTACTCGGTCCCGTTCACGGGCAAGCGCCTTGAGCTCACAGGTCGAAACCAGTTTGGCTTTGAGCAATAGTCCCATTCCCGCCATCGTTCCGATCAACGCATTACATGCTAAGATTACCGGCAATCGGCGGAGTGGATGGACGCGGGAATCTTCAAGGCGCTTGGAGAGATAGCGGGATTAGCGGGATTGGCCGTCGGATTGATCCTGCTTCTATATCGTGAGATTATCCAGAAAAATATATTTCCTGCGCTCAGCAAGCGGGATGCTTATCGTTTGTTGCGGGCGATTGCGGTGCTTTCATGGAGCGTCGCAATTGTGGGCATCCTCTCTTGGGTATGGTCCATTTCAGTTGAGCGGCGCAGACAGGATGCTTCACAGGTCGCCGCTTCCGCAACTTCGCCAGAAGCTCAAACTGTGATTGCCGGAACGATCGTGGACCAAGTAACCAACTTGGCGATTGGGGATGCGACGGTCGCAATTGGTGGCGAAAGTTTCAAAACGACCTCGGACGATACCGGCAACTTTCGCATCGTGCTGCTGGCGAACCATAGTGGCAGGGTTCGCGTGCTCGCAACAAAGGCCGGATACCAGAAGGTGGATCAGTCGGTCACTCCTCCCACCCACGGATTGATTCTGCAGATGAGGCCGGAGAAATGATCAAAGCCTTGTCTTGCGTTGTATTGGTATTGTTTTTGACTTCCGGCCTTCGGTCCCAGACCAAAGTCACGAAACTCAGGGGATCTGTTCGGGATGCAGCAACGAATGAGCCGGTTCCACAGGCGACCGTCAGCGCTTCCGGGGATACTGCGCGGCAAACTGAAGTTACCGACGACCAAGGATTTTTCCGGATCTTGATCGAGGGCATCTCGCCGGGGGATCTGGTCCGGATTCGTGTGGAAAAGGCCGGTTACGCGGTTTATGACCGTCAGGTAATTGCTTCTGAAGAGATTCCTCTCGATATCAAAGTGCGACATGTTCCTGCTGCACCGCCACATGCCGCTAAGGAATCCACGGCGCCAACCCATGCGGTTGTGGATCATTACCTTCAGCAAATGAGGGATCCGCATCCCTTCACTCAGCTAAACGCTCTGCAAGTGCTCGTGCAAAATGCAAAGACTAACGACGCTGCTATGTCCGGCGTGATTGCAGCCGCACTTGCCCTCGATTACCGCGTGAAAATGGCAGCCATATACGACATTCAGTCGCTGAGGCCTAAATCGAAGCTGGCGGTGACGAATCTCATTATTGACCTGAATGACCCGGAAGTCCTGGTCCGAAATGCCTCCATCTATGCGCTTCGCGCTTTTCCTCAGAATAAGGACGCTATCGCCGCGCTCTTTCATCTTTTGGGCTCTCCCCCGCAGATCAATCTTTATGCGATGTACAGCCTGATCGCCGTGGGTATCGAAGATCCAAGATTGTTCGACGCCGAATTTTATGCCGCAACCATGGGGGACCGCGACGCAATTGCGGCCTTAATCAAGAAAGCTCCTTTGCCGCAGGAAACGATAAACCGTCTTATGTTGGCGTTGGTGAAGAGCCTTGATCTTCCGCGTAACTACTTTTCGCAGGGAATAATTAAGACGCTTCTTCAAGGGGGTGGGGACTCAGGGCGACAGGCCATTCATCAATATCTCGTCGGCGCCGATGCCTTTCATCAATCCCGGCTGGCACTCGGGTGGCTCGAACTCGATCACGAAGCGAAAGCAGAGATTCTGCAAAGCATAGACGTTCCCAAAGTCAGCGATGTGTTGACCAAGGAAATGGCAAGTGATGCTGGGGAATTTACTGCATTGCTGTACTTCAAAGCCATAAAACCGAATTCGGATCCTTTGACGGAACAATCATCGGACGCGCTCTCGATAGAATGCGAAAACGGGGTCGCGCTCAGGGCGGCGATGGGAATTCTCCTGCTCGACCTGCCGCACCGCGATCAGGCATGGGACATTTTGAGGAGCAGGACAGCACACTACAAGTTTATATGCACCCCCTATGCCGAGACGGTGACGGGATGGCTGAATCCCCCACCTTCGCCTTGACTCTTTCCAATCTCGAGTTCTTCGATATCAAGAAGGATCGTATTGCGATCATAGAGGAGAACAAGCCACAGACTGCTTTACGTGATAAACGGGATTATCATCCCGTTCTTGCTAACGAGATTTGAAATCGGTCATTGACCGCTTGTCTGATTTCTGGCGGCATCCGATTTATCGTTCCGTCGTTTGCACGGACGCATGCCCGAGGAGAAACGGAATTTGTTCGAGTTCGCCTGCTGCGCCATGGCAAAGGCGGGCACAGGTGCGACGGAGATCGCGCGGCGCAAGTTCCGCGAGCCCTTCTCCTATCCTGACTGGATCTTTGAAGTAAAGCATGACGGGTTTCGCGTGTAATCGGAGAAGAGGCTCTCGCACAAAGTCAGACATATCAATCAGCCACAGATGCGTTGGGTGCGACTCCAGCAGTTGACGGATGTAAGCCTCGAGCGTGGCTTCGGACATCCTGTTCTTTTCGTTTGGATACAACGATTCCTTCGACAAGAAAAAGCAGTACGTGCAGTCGATATTGCAAGTGGATCCGCTCGGCTTCGCCAGCAGGTGGAAGCGCGGTGGTGTGCGAGCAGATAGATTGTCGTCGGTCATTAGAGGCATATGCTCACCATCTCTGCGGCTTCATACGACGTGCGCCAGTGCCGAAAGCGTTCACGGTAGTCGGTAATGGCGAATGTAAGCCGCTATCAGCCCGTTGGCGGTAAAGGCCAAAAGGAGCCACAGCAGGGCGACTACGATGGCCGCAACCATGGCAGCGGCCGACCGGTTCTCGTCTTTTCGTCGCTCCTTTGCGTCCTCCGCATGCTGAAGACATTCGCGGAGCATCACGGCGGAGAGACTAGTTTTGTTGCATTAGTCGAGTGCGGACTTTTGCGGGGTATACGAAGCAACACGACAAATAATTCAAAGAAAGTTCCCATTTGGGCCGCTCTTGTTTTTGAGGGAAAGCATCCGATGAGCGCAACGAACCACTTCTGCTACGTCGGGCGCTAGACAACGAAGCGTCTTTTAGGTGTCTCCACGGGAAGAATGGACGGGCGCCGCCCCGTTCGATTCGTATTTCGAAACTGTTCATCTTGCGGTAGAGTGTCGGGGAACCCCGTCAAGAGGACATTATGGAAAATCAAGCACCGATATTACTCAGTGATCTGATCGAGGATCTTAGGAGTGAATTGCAAAAGGCAGCTTCGCGTGGGGTCGGCCAAGATCTAGTTTTCGAGGTTGAAAAAGCTGAGCTTGAGGCTAAGGTCGTGGTTTCGAAGACAGGAAAGGCAGATGGCAAGGTGCAATTCTGGGTCGTTAGTGCCGGAGGGGGGTATGAGCGCAAAGGACAGGAAACACACACAGTGAAGCTGACACTTTTGCCGCAATCAGCAAAGACCGGCAAAAGAAGCATCGTCAGAGGAGACACGAACCTTGAACCTGCGCCTCAGTGATTTCTGGACCTAGAAAGCAAAACAAGAATGAGCGGCCTTGACCTAACACGTCTGGTACTGATGATCTCCAAACGGAAAGACTCAAGCGGAGGGTTCACACATCAATTTGGGACCGGCTACTTCGTCACACGGCAGTTGGTACTGACCGCTAGTCATGTAGTACCTGAAGATGCGGTGGACGTTTGGGCGCGGCAGGAATCTTCGGGCACCCGCCACCGCGGTGATGATTCAGAAGGCAAAGTTGACTCGGTTTGGCGAGATACGCGGATTGACGCTGTTTTGATCAGAGTAGCGCCCGGATTGCCAACGGCTGAGCCGGCACCATGGATGGATTCCTTTCCCGACAACGATTTGCCGTGGCGTTCCACCGGCTACCCTGATGCCGCATCCCAGACGATTGCCGAGCACATACAGTTCAGCACGGCGGGATTGACAGGCACCATCTACAGTCAAGGCGGCCGAGGGCAAGGACCGAGGGAACTTGAATTGACGGTTGAGGCGCCAGCTCAGAAAGGTACCTGGTGCGGTATCTCTGGAGCACCAGTGTTTGTTCAAGACAAGATAGCGGGAATTATAAAAGAGGTTCCAGACGACTTTGCAGGAGGACGTCTGCGAGCCTTACCAGTTCCGACGCTTCTTTCAATAGCGGGATTTCGTGAGGCACTTGAACCGCAATGGCTCACCTGGCCGGTTCGTTCGCCTTGGATGCTCCTCCTTCAATCGAATGAACAATCCGACGAACTCGATGATCGAGCACGGGCTGCTCTAAAGACTTTCAATGCTAAATACTTGAGCGTTACCGGCGGATCAGCATTCCAGGAGGAACCTGTCGTAGCATTAATGGAAGACTCGCTTGTTTCGCCAGGAAGGTGGTTGCAACTCGTAAAGGCACTCTGCGCAGCGCCTGTCATGATAGCTGATGTATCGCGGCTCCGACCGGCAGTTATGGCTGCGTTGGGCGTGCGATCGGTAGTGCGACGCGCCGTCACTTTAACAAGCACCGCAGATCCCTTCAATGAGGCTCACCTCCGTCAATTGCCATTTAACATCCAGGAGGCGAAGCTCACATTTCATGGTGGAAAGTTTGAGGCGAAGGATCCGAACAACCCCGTAACATTGATTAGCCAAGCCATGCGCGATGGATTGCTAGAATCGCGACTGCATTCTCGATACTTGGATCTTCCCGCATATGATGCAGTCAGATGTCCGATACCGGAGACTGTCGCGGGTCTGCAAGCGGCTCGGGAATCCGTGCTAGTGCTCTGTTCGTTCCAGGCTGAGTACAAGGAGAACTGGCAGGCACTCTCTGATTACCTTCTTACACACTTCGCTCCGAAACAGCCTGTTCGGATGCTCGACCTTGGTTCGCCTCGATTAGTCGGACAAGCACTATATGAGTTCATCCGCTGGGCAGGCACCTGCATCGTTGATTGGACTTCATGGCGGCCCAATGTTTTCTTCGAGCTCGGTGTCAGGTTGGCATGCTCGAACATTGGTCCAATTTGTGTAATAGATGCCAAAGGTGCCGTCGCACCTGAAGACCTGCAGAAGCAAATGATGTTAGAACTGTTCCGCCCTGCACAATATGACTGCGAGCATCCCGGCGCAACACTCAGGACAGCTTTCTTGGAACATGAGATGAAGATTTCCGGCAAGGCTCAAGTATCCCCCATTGAGTCTCTACCACACGATGCTACCTACCAAATCGCAACACAGAACTTTGTATGGCGCGATGACCCTTGCACACTGCTACCGCACCAGCTTATGAAAACCAGTATCGAAGAGAGTCTGGGCAAAGACCCCCAGCGGACGGGTGTCCCCCCTGTCTTGTTCTCGATTAATCCTGCGTTCGCCGAACGCGTTCAGACGAGTATGCAGGAGCGGTGGATTGCAGCATGGTACTACCTGACCAATAGGTTTTCGAGCCAAGTCAAAACCGATCCGTCGGTGCGGAAAGAGCTAAAAGATTTAGGCGAAAACCTGCTCCTGTGGATCCCATCGGACACCAAGGATAGCCACTTGAGAACACTGATGGATGAAGTGCTTACATATCTTGACGAGTATGAAGCTTCCGGAGCTGGAGGGATCGATGACACTAGTTCTGGATGACATCCGAAATTTCAAAACCCAGGCAAAAAACAGGCGCGATTTGCGAAGGTATGAGTCGGCTGTCCGTATTCTTGATCGCGCAATAGCACTGGCAAAAGCAAACTTGCCCAATGGTGAGCTCCACATCGTTATGGCGGAGGAGCTTGCGGACTGCTACGCAATACTCGGCGGAGTCGAACGAAGATGGGCACTAGAAGTGAGTGGGGAAGAACGACACCTTCATTTGGTTAAGTCGATTCAGGCCTATGATAGAGCGTGGGAGTTTGAATCGGGTGACTATGGCGTAGTGAACTCTTATGGAATGCTCAATCGGCTGGTCAGTCGGCTGCTACTTAAGCCCGATTCGTTGTTCACGGATGGACAGACCAATTTTGGTGAGAACGTGACACCGCTATCAATGCGAGATCAGCTCCAAGATGCTGCCCAAAGAATTCAAGTCCAGTTGGATAGGCCGCGACGGGACGACTATTGGGCAATGGCTGACCTGGCGTTGGTTAATGTGCTACTTGAGAAAGAAGAACCTGAAGTCGCGTACGCAGGATTCTTAGGGAAAACACCTCCCGAATATGCTTTTAAGAGCGTGTTAGATGTCCTTAAGCCCTTAGCAGAGTTGAAGTGGAGATTGGCCGACAAAATAGCGAATGCGATGAAGTATCTGGACAGGCCAGTCGCGTAGGGAAACAGAACGCTTCTCGCTAGCCATTCCGACGTGAATTGTGAATATCTTGTGTTACGAAATCCAAACGACCTTGGATTTGGTTAGTGAAGTTTGTCGCTGTGAGACATCAACAGCGATAAGAAGGAACCGATTCTTTTTGTTTCTGGCCGGCCATGATCCTCGGGCTTGACTGACGATGCTCGTGTTTTCAGCGACCGGACACCCGAATCCGAACGAGTCCGCCGATCTGTTTATCCTTCAGAACAGCTGGATATATAGGGTCCGTCCTGTAAATGACTTTGCGAGGCTGCTGGGCTTGCATCGGATTCAGCACTTTGAGCTTTGAGAGTCAGGGTGGCGCCCGTCGAACACGGAAGGTCTGAGAACGGCCCTGGGGCAGCAGGTGCACTTTTGCGGGCGTCTGTCTCTAACTCACCGCCTGTTTGACCGCTACACCATCAAATCCGGCCAAGCCGTAAGTCAAAAGGAATTGGACAAAGCATTGAACGGACGCAAAGACGCGCCTCAAATTTGTCGGGCTCGATCAATTGAAGGCCCGGACCGAGATCATCTGCGAGTACAAAGACCTACACACACTTGACGACTTCATCGAACGTTGTCGCGATTTGCCATTTTAGGCTTCCATCCATCCAGAATATTCCCCATGCCTCGGCTCACGATATATACCGCACCGATAAGCGCCGTAGCCTCGCCAATCGCCGGACTTGGGCTTCTGATTTGCTTTGCAGCTAGTGCCCCCAATGTAATGGCCACCAGAAGTTCTGTTAATCCGTACAATCTTGGGTGTTCTAGCTTGAACACAAATGCTACAACTCCAAAAAACAACACCGAGATTCCAATTCCAGCTTCTGCTCCCTGGAACCCTAGTTTCGTCAACGCATAGAAATACATTTTGTGTATGGAAGGCTCGATAAGCCAAATCAGATCGCCGAACAGGAACATTAGCTCGAACACGATGAAAGCGCGTATTCCCATGTTCAGTGGTGCGGGCAGTAACGAAAGCGACCTAAACCAACGGTTGTTGGGGAGTAGGATGCGGTAGGTCTGGTATGTTGACCACACGACGCAGACCGCGATTAACGCCGCTCCGAATGCTTGCAGAAGAACAGTCGAGATAGAGATCACGTGGCGCTCCTGTCTCGACATGTTATAGTCTAAGAAACCTATCACGTAAACCTTCGTCTCCCATGATTGAAAGCTACCCCTCGAATTCAATCCGGCTATTACACCCGAATGGGCCGTGCAGTTGTGGCAAATCGAGTGAAAACGCCTAGATTAGGAAACTACACATTTCTAACGCTATGTGTGGAAATCAAGAAGACCCATGCTTATGCGGCTTCCATTAGAGCAATACTTGGCAGGTTTTCTAACGCCGCTGCAGACGTGCATGGAACACCTCTCTTGAGTGTTCGCCAAACGGGAAACAAACGAGACGCCAGTTAAGAAACGGGCTTCGCGAAAGTCCGCGACCGCGGCCCTAAGGGGTTCATCGGCACACTGAAGTTGCCGGCGTCGCACACTACCGGTGGCACGTGAAGCGGAGAATGCAGTATTCTCCGCCACACATTGCTTTCGGCACGCCTCGCCCTCCTGCAACTTCCGAGAAGGGCCTTTTCTGGACTGTGTTCGGTTGTCCGCGCAGCTGACTACCGGTGCACTTCCAATTGCACGGGACGCGCCACGGATGCCATCTCCGGATCGTAGTATTCGTACACGCGCGATTGGAAGGTTCGGACGCGAATCGGATACTTAGCACGCAGACGGAATTTCACCTTAACAGTGTCGCCCGGAGCGAACGCGTCAAAGTAGAGAATCGCTTGCGTAGCGGTGAGACTGAACTTGGAAAGATGGCCGCTGTTCATTTTGGCGCTCTTTCCCTGATAGTCCTGCAGGTCCTCGCTCAATAAGTCGAAGCCCGGCGGAATACCCAAATCCACCATCACCATCTTGGCGGTCTTGCTGAGATTGTTCTTGATCGTTGCCGTCGCCGTCGCCAAGTCATCCTGCGCCAGGCGCGTGCGGTCGTAGGACACATCGATCGAAAAAGCTTCCGGAGCAGGCTTTTCGCCCCAGGGCAAGAAATATTGGCCCACTACCTGATAGGCAAGCGCTCCCTTTCCTTCAAACCGAAGTTCCACCGTGCTCGGCGCTGCCTGCTCGAGATCTTTGAAAACGAACTGATGCAATAGATCATTATTCTCCGCGGTCAGTTCCAGCTTCTCCGTGGGCTTCCCGTTAACCAGCACGATCACGGTTCCTTGCACATCTGCGGCAGATTTTTCTGTGGCCGTGAGCAGTGCGCGCAAAGCCATGATCGTGGCCTGGGTTGTTCCCCATGTTCCGTTCGCATCCTTTTTCGATGCAAGATAGTTGAGCGCTTTACGAGCTGTGCCCGCGCCTTCAGCCGACTGCAGCAAAGCCTGCACCGCTAAGCCCGTGGTTTCCACGCTGGCGCTTTCGCCGCTTCCATAGACTCCGGTCTCTTCGGCTGTCCACCAGGCTCTTTCATCGTTCTCGGTGCGCGCGTCCAGCAGAAGCTGGATCGCATGCTGGCTGAATTCGCGGTCCGATCCGTAACTCGCGGCAAAGTTGGCAATTACCGCCAGCGTATACGCGTCGGCTTTCTCCACTATGTGCGCTTCCACAAAGCGCTTGGCACGCTCCACAGCATCTCCCTGATATCCCGTGTTCTTAAGCGACCAGCCGATATACGCGCTGATGCGAAGCAGGTCCGTGTTGTAGCGGTTCGTCGCGCCTTCGTTGATGAATTGCGTGTCGGGCTTCCAGCTTCCATCCTTCTGCTGTTCTCCGGCCAGCCACTGTTGGGTTCGCGCGATGAGTCGCGGGTCCACGTCATAGACCTTCGACATGTCATAGAACTCCATCAATCCGTATGCGGTCAGAATCTTGTTCGCAGGCGCACTTCCGAACCACGAGAATCCTCCGCCCGGCACTTCGAACGTCAGCAGCCGTTGGTACCCGTTCGCGATGTACCCTTCCGCTTTGGCATGAACCTGCGGGGTCAGCTTCTTTGTCCGCTTGATGTAGTCGAGCGCCAGTACATTCGGATACGTACTCGAAGACGTTTGCTCAAAACAGCCACCCGGCATGCGCAGAATGCTATCCATTCCCTCCACCACCTGGCTCATTGGCCCCGGATAGAGCCGGACGAAAATTTTGCTCGCTTCTGCAATCGAGGTTTGCGGAAAATTCAGGTCGTGCTGCACTGAATTTTCCAGGTTGCCGTTGAAAACCAGGTTCTGCTCGCGCCCGTTCGGAATCACTTCCACTTCCCTCACCACCACGTCCGCCCTCTCCGACATTCCCTTCATCTGCGCGGCAAGCGTGAGCTTGAACTTGCCGATGTGCCGGGCTTCGAGCGTGAACTGCGCTCCGCCCACGCGCGATGATTCCACCTGCACTGTCTTTTCCGCCACATCGTCCACCAGCGAAAACCAATCGTCGGACTGAAGTCGCAGAGCGACCTCGCCCGCTGCCCCCGAATAATTGTAGATGGCCACAGGGAGGGAAACCCGGTCTCCCTGGGTCAACGTCACCGGCAGATCGAGGTCGACAAAGAAATCCTGGAATACTTTCAAGCTGGAAGTTGCGGTGCCGAGCGCTCCGCTCTGGGTAGAAGCGATCATCGCCATACGCCAGGTAGTGATCGAGTCTGCCATCGGGATCACGATGCTGGCGCGTCCTTCCCGGTCGGTGATGATTTCGGGATTGATGTACAGCGCTTCGGGGAAATAGGAACGAACGTGCGCCGCCGGAGCTCCCTTCGATTCTTTTGCTACCACTCCGCTATTCAGGGCTACTAGCTGGGTAACACTGCGCCCATTGATCGCTAACGCCTGTGCGTCTTGCAGCGCGATCACCTCTCTTCTTGCTCCGCCACCAATCCCGCCAGCAGCTCCAGCAGCCGGCGCCGGAACGGCCACCATGGCGCTCTCGGTTTCGAGTATCGGAGCCGCGCCGCTCACCTCCACCGTCTCCGTGCTTTGCCCAACAGAAAGCGTCGCCGAGATGACGGCGCGGTCGCGCGCGCGGAGACTGCACGTACCCGCGGCCATTCGAAAACCGGCCATGGTGATTTGAATCTGATAGTCACCCGGAAAGACCGCAGCCAGACTGAATTGCCCGGTCGCATCCGTGATTGCGTTGAGCACGAGTTTCTTTCCTCTACCGCGTACCTCGACATTTGCCCCCGCCACAACTGCCCCGCTCGGATCGATCACCGTGCCGACAATTTGCGCTTGGCCATTCATTGCCCCGCGATCGTGCTCCAAGTCGATGTTGAACTCCGTAGCAGCCGCCCTCGCAGTACTCACGATCCGTTTGCGCTGGAATAGCAGGATCGCCTGAAACTCATCGCCCGTGTTGTGACGGTGATCGG
>Ga0335085_10004742_pt1 | contig 22295 bp, 18 predicted proteins | sample Lox_Sample_45_FD_206712 | JGI IMG/M metagenome (GOLD analysis project Ga0335085, IMG submission 206712) | Soil microbial communities from Loxahatchee National Wildlife Refuge, Florida, United States - Lox_Sample_4.5 | ecosystem: Environmental > Terrestrial > Soil > Wetlands | place: USA...
CCACGACCCTATCTTTATCATCTCCTAAAGTAGTGGTTCGGACCCATTTGGCGCCCCCCTGTTCATAGAGGAAGCCCCGCCGTTCTAATTCTGCGATCGCCTGGTCCACTTCTTTGTCTTCGTAAAGGCTGCGCTCCGAAAACCAGCGATCAAAACGGACTGCGAATCGCTCAAGGTCCTGCTCGATTCCGTGGAGAATCACCCGGTACGCATATGAACTGAAATGGAGGAGCGATTCCGACTCCGGTCGGTTCAGAAACTCTCCGCCGTGCTTCGCCACTAATTCTTGAGCGATCTCTTTGACATAATTTCCCTGATAGGTCCCTTCTGGAAGGGTAATGGGCTGACCCAGAGCCTCCCGATAGCGGAAATACACCGAACGACCCAAGGTCTCGATTTGTGTTCCCACATCGTTGATATAATATTCCCGCTCCACCTGATATCCTGATGCCGTCAACAGGTGAGCCAAGACATCTCCGATGGCTGCTCCGCGTCCGTGACCCACATGGAGCGGTCCAGTGGGATTTGCGCTTACAAATTCCACCTGAACCCGTTGATTTGCCCCGATGGATGACTGTCCGTATTGTTCGCCATTCTTCTCAATTTCTCTGAGTGTCTCGTACCAATAGGCAGGCTTGTATGTAAAATTAATGTAGCCCGGCGTTGCAATTTCTACCTTGTCGAAAAGTTCTTGGTCATGCGGAAGGGATCGGATGATCAGCTCAGCAATCTCATGCGGCGGTTTTTTTTCTCGTTGGGCCAAAGTCATTGCCAACGTCGTTGAAATATCCCCCAGTCCTGGCCGTCGAGGCAACTCAAGCGAAATTGGAAGCATCGAATCCAGCATGAGAACTCCACGGTCCTTGAGCTCTTTGAGCGCTTTCTCTAATAGAATGACTAAAGGCTTCTTCAAGGCAGCTTTGTTCTCGTCTGTTTAACGGCTGAGGCTGACCAATGGCTTTTCCAGAAGATGGACTGCCACGATTTCGCCTGCTGAGACCTTCTCTTGATTTTCTTCGATCACAATCAGTCCATTGGCTTTGACCATCGACAACAACATTCCGGATCCCTGCTCATCAGTAGGATGCACAATAAGTTTTCCTTCCCTTTCCTGCACCACGGCTCGAAGAAAGGCCGTCTTTCCCAGCGGTTTGACGACCTCCCGATCCAGACATGCCTGAACCAGAGGACGATGAATAACCTGATGGCCCATCATCTTGAGGAGTGCCGGTCGGACAAACTCTTCAAAGGTTACCATCGTCGATACAGGGTTCCCTGGAAGTCCGAAAATAAGCTTTTCTCTCAATACTCCAAAGAACAATGGCTGGCCTGGTTTCATGGCGACTCTCCAGAAAACCTTCTGGACGCCGATCTCGTCAAATGCCTGCTTCACCAAGTCATAATCTCCCAACGAGATACCGCCCGACACCAAGAGGATATCTTCTTTTAGCCCTTGATTCAGACATTGCAAGAGATCGGATTTTGTATCATTGGAAATCCCCAGCACGCAAGGAATCGCACCCGTCTCGCTCACCTGAGCTGCTAATGAATAGCTGTTGCTGTTAAAAATCTGGCCTGGGGATTTTTCTGAACCTGGTTCGATAAGTTCGCTCCCGGTTGCCAGAATCGCCACGGTTGATCGCCGGTAGACGCATGCCGTCGGATGCCCCAAGACTGCGATCATCCCAATCTCTGATGGATGTAGAACCATTCCTGCGGTTAACACCTTTTCGCCCTTCTTGATCTCTTCTGCACGAGGCCTTACATGTTCCATTCGGGCCACCGGTTTGAAAACCTTGACTTGATCACCTTCCAGAAGAGTGTCTTCCACTTTGACTATCGCATCAGCACCAATCGGTAGGACCGACCCCGTCATGATTTTGATTGCTGTGCCGGCTTCCACCGTTTTTTTGGATAGTCTTCCAGCAGGCTGGACATCCACAATCTTGAGAACCGCTGGGCTTATGCGAGAAGCCCCCTTAAGGTCTGTATATCGAACGGCATAGCCATCCATGGCTGAATTATCCCAGGGTGGCAGATCGGTCGTGGTGACAAGATCCTCTGCAATGACTCGGCCCAAGGCTGCATGAATTGGAACATTTTCTGTTCCAAGACATCGCGCCCTGCCAAGCACCTCCTTCACTGCTAGATGAACCGACACCATTTCCTTTTCACTCATCTGACAAAGCTCGATATGAATCTGTTTTTCTTTTTTCCCCAAGCAGAGTACTACCCTAAAAACGTGCTGTATTGTATACCATCTTCTCTTGTGGTGTAAAGGGTAAACCTAGATGGTCAAACGTAAAAAGGTGAGCAGAGAGGGATCCCTCTACTCACCTTTTTCTGGAACGAATCTCTAACTTGCTCTGCGTTTATTTCTTCCGATTGCTTTTGTTATTTCTAAACTTCGTATAGATCCAGAATTCAATACCCACTACCAAAGCCGCTGCGATTGGAGGATAAACAAAAGCAGTTCGCGGCATAGGCGGCTCAAGGATAAAGTAGGACCAGGTAGAAAGGCCCATCTTTAGATCGGTCTCGCCATTGCTGCCATCCCAGGCAAAGTAAGCGATCGGGATATATCTTCCTATCTCAAACTGGACATCGTTTTCCTTGTCCTCAGTGGTCAGAGACCGTCTCAGGATCAAAGACCATTTACCATCTGCAAAGGTCGCCCCCTCCGCTTTGATGCGTTGGCTGCTCGCAGGTCTCAAGGTTAGATCATGGGGGCCTTGGCCTGTAAAGGCCTTGACAGTGCCATCGGCCTCCCATTTCCAGAGATCCACCGATTTCGTAATATCGGTAGACTTCTCATCACGTGTAAGCTTGTTGGGATCTCCGCCAAAAATAAAACGAGGCTTTTCTGGAACCGTCAGTTCCTTCCAACGAGTTGGGAACTCAACCGCAATCGCATCGTTGTACACCTCCGGTTTTACGCGGGCGATTATTACCGTCCCCGGAACCTCCTGAATTTCAGCCGGCGGCGGACCGGAGCCCAAGCTCTTAGTCCGATCATCCCACTCAAACATGAAGGCAATCTCTTTTTTGTTGTAAAGCGACTTCACCCAGATGTTATCGATCGTCCGAGTAAAGTGACGGGGCTTGTGAATAATCTGGCTTCCCATGCCAATAAAGTTAGGCTCCCGATCATTCCATCTTGGATCCTTGGCATCCGTTGGGAGTTCTCCTTCAATGAACTTAGACCCGACCACAAAGTTGATCAGTGGCTTAGCCGTGAGCGGGTCAATCGGCCGCTTCGGACATAGCGACATAACAAAATTGGCCACATTCCAGCGATCCTCCGGTGTGAGAATGTCTGCAAACGATGGCATGGGAGTTCCATTAAGACCGGTTGAGACCTCCCGGAAAATGTTGCGCGGATTGTAAGGGTCTCGCCTGTTTCCTCGCAAGTTCCAACACTTGTGAAGATTCGCCGGAAAGATCGGATCGCCAAATTCGTCGTTCTGAGTCAGATTACCGTCTCCCCGACCTTCGTTGCCGTGGCACTGCACGCACTTCCCCTTGTTCATAAAGACTTCGCGACCCTTGTCTATGCTTTCCTTAGAGGAAGGAACCTGCTTGCCATAATCGATTTTCGTAAAGCTCTCATCTGGATCGTCAAACTTCCGATCGATCACGAGATTGGTCCGGACGAACCCCTCGACCTGTTTCTGCTCTGTCTCCGACAAAATTCCATCCCAGGAAGGCATTGCTGAACCTGGAAGACCGTTTTTCACCGTAAGCAACAGATCTTCCTCAAGGGGAAGTTCACCGCTAGCGGTTTGTCGAATCTTAAACGTACCGGGATTAAAATTTCTGGGCCTGGGAAAAAGTCGGAGGGACGAAAAACCTGCACCGTCTCCCTTATCACCGTGACACCAGACGCACTTTCTAAAATAGATCTTCTTCCCCGCCTCCAGATCTTCCGGAGAAGGCTTCGCTGGCCTGTTTGCCCCTGCTGCCGCAGGCGCTGCTGCCTTTTCACTGGTCTGTGCCAGAGAGAAGATGACGGTGACAACGGTCACAAGGAAGACCGTCAACCCGGCGATAAAAAAATTGGTTTTACGCCCATTCGATAAAGAACGCCAGCTCATAACTCCTTGTCCTCCTGAAGTTCAGTGTTTTATGAAAGTCTTAATCCCATGTCCTTGGGAAAAAGTTGGTATGCCAGTACTCAAACATCACAACTTTCCAGATCTCATCCGTAGTCAAATGCTGCTCCCAAGGAGGCATTGCGGAGGCCCAGGGGAATCCTTCGCGAGGGAGCCCCATTCCGCCTTTGGAGACACGCCAAAACACAAACGTCTCCTGTAGCTGTGCGATGGTACCAGGATCAGAGAAGTTGGCAGGGATGGGATTAAATGCAAAGGCAATCGGGCCTCGCCCATCGAGATTGTCTCCATGGCACATAAAGCAACCTGCTGTATTAAAGAAGACCTGCCCTCCTTCTTTCACATACTGAAGAAACTTTGGGGCGTTCGGATCAAAGGCATTCTGACCGAAATACTTATCTTCTTTGCCTACGGGAAGGTATTTACCTTGGTCATCCACACGATAAGGATTCTGCGCCGTTTGCAGCGTGAACGGAACACCATGAACCGTGGTGTTCTGAGGGGGGGCTGGATGCACGGTCCGAAGCTCAATCGGTTCATCTACCGAGGGTTTTATTTGGTTAAAGGTCCCAAATCCTACGAGAAGGGGAAGCGCCACAAAAGTCACCGCGCGGACACCGCGATAGATTTGCGTCTCCCCTTTGAGCATATTGAGAATCGGTTCTCTAAATTCTATCCAGCCTCTCTCCGTTGAAGAGACATACAGCATGATGACCATCGTTATCAGCCCCATCCAGGTCGAAAAAACACTGATCGGAACCGGCGGGTACAAAATAAACCGAAGGATAAAGTAAGCGATCAACCAGACCCCAACGGCCTGGATCATCATGTGAATTGACTTTCCGGTAGCTCGTTTGTATAGCGTGCCTAGTCCGAGACAAAGCAGCAGGAAGACAAAAAAGGTTAATAGGAGTTCAATCGGCATCGCTCCTGGAATCCATATCTTCTGCATTACTGTTTTACCTCCTGTGACTTTTGAATCCTATAAGATCTCTATTTATTTTGCCATGGCGGCTTTTGCCGGCTCTTTTCCGCACACCTTGTCGATCGGTTCCGCGGGCGGGCCCTTGAGCCCATCCTTCTGCGCGGCACTGCAATCGAGTGTCAAAAGAAAATCGGCTATTTTTTCCAAGGCACCAAATGTGAACTTTGTTGCGAAATCCTGAAGCATGTCTGATTTTTCGGGCGTCGCCTTTTGCACGAAGTCATGGACAACAAAACAGTCCGGGCAGACGATAGATTCCATCACATATTCCTTCGGTGTCTTGGCATGGGCCTTTCCAGATTTAACCATCGCTTGGTATTCGGGCGAACTCATTCTCTTTGGTGCATTCACCTTCTCGACCAGCAACGGGCCAATCGGCCCGAACTTGGCTGCAGCAATAGTCGGGATCTGATGACAGGCAAAGCAACCCATCTTCGTAATGATCTGCTCTGGGGTATCCGTTACCAGAGCAATAGGCGGGCCCGCCTGTGCAGGTGCGCTGACTGCAGTCGCGGTAGGCGCTGACTGTCGTTCGGCCGGTGGGATAAACTTCTCATAAGCCGCTTTAATCTCAGCGGGTGAAGGCGTCTTCTCTTCCGGACTTAACTTGGACCAGAGAAAAGTGTCTACCGCTATAAGCTCCGGGATCGAAAGGCTGATCGGCGGTTTATGGATCTTAGGCATAGGGCTTTCTTTATCGTTCGATCCTTTGACGCCAAACCCTTCCACCACGAAACAGGAAGGACAAGAATGCGACTCGGCGATATACTCTTCGGCGGTCGTGGCACGACCACTATTAGGAAAAGCCTCAGTCTGAACTGTATCCGGCTTCAGATATTTCGGATCCTTAATCCGTTGAGTTGCACGCGTGCCGATTCCCAAAAGATTCGGTGCACGGTCACCAATATCACCCTTCTTAAAGGTGTGACAGAGCGGACATTGGCCTTTCCCATCTGTTCTCCGTGCATCAAACCCGCCGACTCCTCCAAAGATGATCGTTTCTCCCATGTCAGAGAGCTTATCCGTTGGCATATTCAATATATCGCCTGCATCAATCTTGGTCTCTGGGGGCACTTCGCCGCGAACCTGAGGCAGCCAGTTGGAATAACCCGCGAAGAGCGCGGTCATCACAAAATAGATACCAATGCTCTGTAAGAGAACCTTGGCTCGTGGAATAAAATAACCAAGCAGCAAAAAGGAAAGCGCTAGGAACGAGATTGAAGCCGCAAACATCGTTTGATTCACGTTTTTCCTCCTCCAGGCAGGAAGGGAGGCCAGCTGCCACCCATTTGCAAGCTGACCTCCATATTCCAGATTTCGAATAGACTGTTTGCGTTATCGAGCAGTCTTATTCAGAGCCGCCGGCAATAACGGTTTCACCAAGAACTTTCCCTTTCTTAGCTTCCTTGACCGCATGCGCGGTGGTAAGCTCACCCAACCAGAATACAAACAGACAAAACACCCAAAACACTAACACATTAAAAGACATCACGTTGGCTGCAAATCCGATGGTATGGGTAAACGCCCATGGGGAGCTGTCTCGGAAGATTTCCATCACGTGCCAGAATAGGCGCACAGAGGACCGGATGTATCCCATCAAAGCCATAAGCCATGTAAACGATACAGCCAGCGCAAAAAGGGCATACTGCGACCTCACTGAGATCTTGCCCCATTCAACCGGACCGGTGGGTTTCGACCCTTTCATCATGGCTATGTTGATCCCACAACCCGCGAAAAGACAGGTCAGGGTACCCATAACCTGCGGCACTGAAAGCCCGATTCGGACGTTTGCTGGTATAAAGTATCCGTAAATAGCCAACCACCAGTTATTAGTTAACGCGATCACGAACATCGCCACAATCAGGGCATTGCCTAACGTGGCCCATTTGACCGTAACGATCTTATTGGCGCGCTGGTATAGGATGAAGGCGATGATCGTTGTCATGATCATCGTGTTCACCGCCCCATTCTTAGCAGACATGACTCCAAAATTCCCAACGACGGGGTGTTGCTGTCCACCCATAGCCTTCAGCTCGGCAGGCTTCATCACCATTGTGTGTGGTGTCAGCCAGACCAAGAAGGCTGACGTCATCAGAAAAAGAAGGTACTTGATATACTTTTGGTACCGCTCAGCACCTCTCATCCGCTCCATACCCATAAACAGGTAATAGACGGACGCGAAGAAGAGAGCACCGATGAGAACCGCCTGAATAATAAACAGCCAGGCCAAAATTCCACCCATGAGGGTAATTCCCATCTGCTGTCTGAAACCATATACCTCTCTCATTAACCAGTATCCCGCAAACGGTAGAGGGATTAATGAAGCAACAGCCATGAACATGGAAACATAACCCATCCAGTCATAGTAGGCCTTCTCTTCCTGGGTCTTGGCAGCCAGAAAGTGGTAAGCCGCATAAGCCGCCACGACCCCTCCCCCGAACACCATGTTCCCGATGATTCGGTGCACATTAACGGGGTTCCAGAGCGCATTGTGTACCACATGCCAGAGGTTACCAAGATATCGGCCCTGCTCATCTACACCGGAAGGCGACATCATAAACGTCAACCAGGAGTCGGCCAACATCATCAAGGTAGTTCCAAAAATATTCAAGAGTACCCCCAAGCTCGCATGAACCCACTTCAGAAACCCTTCGCTCATTGCATCCCAACCGTAGTAGTAGATGTAAAGAGAACCGCTCTCAGCAAGAAACAGCAGGGCATAAATATGCATGGCAGGTTTGAAGATTCCTGCGATATACCGGAAAAAGTCGGGATACAATGTGATGAACGTGAAGAGGAGCAGTCCTCCCAGGATTGCGGTTACAGAATAGGCGGTAAGACTGATTTTGATGAAATGATGCGCAAGATCATCATATTTCTTGGCTTCCACCCGGTCCTTCATGAGCAAGCCGACAAGCTCAATGATCATGCAGAAGATCGGAACCGCCAAAACAAAGCTCCCAAAATAAAGATGCTGCTGAGCTATAAACCAGACGATGATCCTATTTTCACTCAGCGGATAAGGGAGCTTGTAACTAGGATAGTCTTTCGCGGTAAGCTTTGGAGCAGGCGGGCCTGAAACCGGGCCAGGTATCTTGTAGTAAACATCCTTCGACATCTCTACCTTAGCCGCCTCGTCTGTCGCCGCGCCTGCGGCCGCAGGCGCCTGATCCGCAAGCACTGGCGTGGCAAACAGAGGCATAAGCAGGGAGAATAGAAGAAAACCTGCTAGGGCCCCCATCGATATTAAAGACAATACCTTCTTTCTTTTATTAATCGCTCTCATGACCCCACCTCCCGTCATTTACTGTTTTATCTCTCTCTAAAAATCAAGCTGTTATCACAGCTAGGTTTTTAATTATTTATTAAGATGCCTCTCATCCCCACATCCAAGAACCTTTAATGTCTGAACAAAAAGAAATAATCAAGCCCTTGCACCTTATTCATTAGAAGCCAGTCCATACACTGGAAATAAATAAACCAAACGATTAAGGCTCCCAAAAAAGTAAGCACAGTCTTCATCAGCTATTCTCCATAAAATAAGAAAGTTTTGAATCTAACTCCAGACAAAATCTTCAAATAATCTTAAATTTAGCGCCAAACAGCCCCAAACCAATAGATAAACCAAATTGAAACAAGACAAACTACAATGTATAGAATGGGACCGGCATTCTTTCTAATCTTATCCATTACCCCTCTGTCTCCCTAAGTAAAGGCGCTCTTCCGTCTTAAATCAAGACCAAGCTTTTATTTCCAAGGCGGGTCGATACTATACCCATTTTATAGCGATGTCAAGCGAAAAATTATAGCCCCCGAGGACTGTTCTTTCAGATAGATTTTACGCACCGAAACCCAATTGTGACATCCCTGTAACCTATAATGATCCCCGTCGTGACATCTGGATATTCTGGAAACATCTTGAACCGCGCAGTCACACGTGCATGGTCAATCGAATCATTCCAAGATGCACCTCGGATCACCCGATATCCCCCAGCCAATGGGCCGGTCGGATTGCTGACGGGCAGGATCTTATAATAGTCTTCCTGGTACCAATCCGAAACCCATTCCATAACGTTGCCTGCCATATCAAAAACCCCGTAAGAACTCTTGTCCTGTTTGAACTGATCCACCGGAGCTGTGTAGCGGAAACCGTCCTCTTCACCTGAAAGATTCGCGTAGCTTGGGTTCTCATCATTTCCCCAAGGCCATTTTCTCCCATCTCCTCCACGGGCCGCCTTTTCCCATTCTGCCTCTGTTGGAAGTCGTTTTCCCTGCCACTGGCAGTAGTCCACCGCATCGCCCCAGGATACTCCAACGACAGGATTAAGCGGTTTCATAAAAAGGGGAAGGTCTTCCGTTTCTACATTGCCAAGGTAGGCTACCAGCCTGGGTTTCCGGTGTCCAGTCGCCGCCACGAAGTTATAATATTGCGCAAACGTCACCTCATAGCGATCAATATAGTATCCAGCCAGAGAAACCCTTCTTTCAGGCTGTTCATCATAGCCACCATCGCGAGCCCCTATGATAAATTCACCTGCCGGGATAATTACCATCGTCTCATAGGTTGTATCTAATTTGAAACTCTTCAGTTCCTGTTCCGCCTTTTTAAACCCTTCGTTTGCGACTTCCAACTTCTTGGCGAGGGGTTTGAAACCTTTATCTTGAGTAGTGTGAGATTGCACAAAAATATCCTCGGGACCACCACCCCGATAAATACCCATAAAAAGCATCACCAATACGCCAGCGACCGCGGCAAGGAACAAGAGTTTCAGAGACCAGGTCATATTTGTACCTTTAGCTTTCTTGGGTGCAGATTAAAATAGACTAATTCTCTAAGGTATAAAAGCAGTAAGGAATGCGTAGAGCTCCACTAGGCCATCAAACGAGGCCGCCTAGCCGACTTTTGGTTAATCTCCTTTACCGGTCACAGGCGCTTTTCGCTGACTGATATTTACCACGGCTCTGGAATCCCGCAAGCTCTCTGAAACAATAGACGATGAAGCCTTTTTACGGGCTATCCTTCCTCTCTCCAATATCTGGCCGATGAACATGCCCGCCATAAAGACAGCACCCGAATAGAAAAGGACATAGACTGTATAGAAAAAATGCTTCATTTCTTACTACTCCATTCCGACGATCAGTCAATAAGCATAATTTATGCAAGATCGCGTCACCGACGATCAGCGATCTTAATAACTTCTTCTCTGGAATCCGTGGTGCCTTCCAGACTCCCCTTGGAAAGAGCTTCCCGACGCAATGTCCATGCCCTTTCTGCTCTCTGCCCGGCATAGATGCCTACCAGAAAGATCGCGCCGCTAAAGATCAACACATAGAGGGCATACAACCAAACATCAAAAGGAGCATAGAGCTGTCCAACAAGCATCCCTGCAATGAAAATTCCGAATATGCAAAGTATTGCAAAAAAACGTCTCACCTTAGCATCCGATGCTATTTAAATCCTACCCGTTTTGTTTTGAACCTGTTGGGCTATTTTGATCGGCGATCCAGATCCGCTCCAGCCATTGCCCTACAAATAAGCCAGCGGTAAAAACTCCTAAAGAATAAATAAAGATCGAGAAACCGTATAGTAAAAAATGCATCGTCTTACCTTGGTGTCTGTATTATAAGGTTTTGATAGAAGTGTGTCAAGCGTAACTATTGAAAGGGAACTAGTCGAAAAACACACAAACCTGTCGAAGAGAAAACGCTTGACTTTTAGCTCTCTTCTTGATAAATTTTCTCTGGTTGAAGACGAAGTGTTGAACACCCGACCACTTTCATGGATAAACCATTAGAAAACAAAACAGACAAAAATGCTAAGAACACTCAGATCTTCGACTTTATCGTCCTCATTGGCATGGTTCTTAATTTGCTCCTTGCTGTCTTTCTCATACTCTACTATTTTGACCTCCTTTGATTAAGAAACCTCCGGACAGCGATCTCTGCTAAAAAATCTATCGGTTTCGTTGGTTTATAATGTTGTGGCGGCTAACCTACATTACAGCTTTTTTGCTGCTCCTTTCTTCGGTCGTTTCGCGTACAGCGCTTCCCGAGAATACAGCGCAATCCTACTTTGAAGAAGGGATAGACCTGAATAAACAACGGCGGTACGATGAGGCCATTGAAAAATTTGCCCGTGCCATCGCATTAGATTTAGAAAATCACAAATACCACCAGGCTTTATTCATGACCTACATCGCAACCCGCCGTGGCCCTCAAGCCATACAATTCTACAAAGACCTCGTGAAGGAACATCCGAAGAGTGCTGTCAGCCACTATTGGTTGGGTCGGCTCTATCTCGAGAGTCAGTCATTGAATGATGCGGCTCAGGAGTTTCAAGAGGCAACTCTGCTTGCACCTCAAGATGAGCATTCCTTCATTTCTTTAGGCCACGTCTATCTTCGATTAGGGAAGCACGAAGAAGCGTTGAAGGCGTATCTTCAGGCCAATAAATTATCGCCTCATGTTGCCGTAGTTCACGCCGGACTGGGAAATATTTACTACGATCGCAAGGACTATATAAAAGCTGAAAAGGAATATGGTAAAGCGCTGAAGATAGATTCCTCGCTCACAGAGGCTCGGTATAATTTAAGCCTGATCTACGAGAAAAAGGGTGACTTTTCCAGGGCAATAAAGCAGTGGCAGGAACTTCTCGATGAGGATCCCAACGAATCCAGGGCTCGCGAGCGGTTGGCCCGGATTTACTATCAAGGTGGACAATACAGAGATGCCGTCCGGGAGTATTCCATTCTCTCCCAGGTCAAGCAGGACTCACCTGAGGTTTTTCTAGCACTCGGCGAGTCACAGATCATGCTGTCCTCGACTTTAACCGATCCAGCAGAACGTAACCAGCTTAAGAACTTGGCCGTCGAGGCCTTCCAGCGGACCCTCAAGCTCGACCCTAGTAACGGGCAGGCACACAGATACTTAGACCGCTTAGATTTTAACAGCCTTCCCAAAAAAAATGATCGAATTAAATAACTATACAAGCAAGATTTTCCCAGCCATATGGATTGTCTTGACTATCGTCCTAGCTCTGATTCAAGCCAATGACCTAGCGGCGGATACGGTGTATGACTGTAAAGCTAAAGAAAACCGGGATACACCGACGACTGTTGAGATTGTACTGTCACAAAAATGGAAAGGCCAGATCGAAGAGGTCAAACGATCATTCACATCCGGAACAGAGGCTATCAAGATCCGAATCAAATTCTTCCCATTTTTAGAACCGCCCACAAACATCGGCGTTGGGAAATGTGTCACCGCAGAAAGCGCCCGTCTTGCAATCCGTGCAGCGATAAAATACTCCGGAAATGTGGATCGACTGATTCTTCAGGACATCCTCCCGCACCACTGGATAAAAATCGGTTCGACCGATTTACCCGAACTGACCTGGATCCCGATCAGTCCGAATGACCTGGCACGGTTGACCGATCCTGTGCTCACGACGGATCAATTTCAAGATCTGTACAGACAACTGGCAACGCAAAAGGAAAGGAAGCTGCCGTTTGGGATGGGAAGCGAGAAACTATCCGATCGGGATGCTTCAGCGGTGGAAGTGTTAAGCCACGAATGGCACCCAGACATCGTTTGGGAAAGGATCGGCAAAACCAAGTTTGTCTGGAAAGTTACCGTTCGAAACAACTCTAATATTCGAAAGAGGGTCTTTGTTTATTACGACCTCTTGGATGAAAACAATGTCCCCTTGGCACGCAATGTGGCCAATAAATTTATTGAGCCTCGTCAAACCATTGATGTTGCGTCAGATTCTTATATTGAGAGCGTTGAACTTCCAAGGGTCAAAAACAGCCGTGCTACCGTGAAGGTGAGTTTTACTCCTTAGCTAGAAACCTCCCGATCCAAAATTAATCTCTTGACAAGGACACTTTTCAGGTGTATGAATATTTGTCCACAAATTTGGACAGATGTTTAATGTCTACTCAGTTGACAGTACCGATTTGAATCAATTGAGAGACTGATTGCGCCGCGTTCATTACGAGTAAGCCCTGGACATTCATACTGGAAGTCAGTCACGAAGCGTAAGAATCCGATCAAGACTAAAAGGGAAAATGAGCTCGTCTCGACAAACCAAATGGTAAGAAACAAAAAAACTATAATTATTTATGTTTAAAGGAGAAACGCTATGAATCGTATTAGAACAAGTCTTTTGGTAGGGCTTTTGGTACTCGTTCTGATTTTTTGCGCACAAGGGCGGGCAATCAGTGGAAATTCGGCTGATCATGTTCATCCGGGGAGTTCGGATGTTCAGAAGGTTTCGGATACATCTTGGCAAAGTAAGCTGAAGAACCAGATCGCTAATGAAGATAATAAGGAGGGCCGAGTCGGTCATGAGGATCAGGTGAACGCAGCAATGCAAAAGCTGATGGATGAGATCAGTAAAGGAACCAATGAGCATGCGGCACACACCGGTGGCCAAGGGCCTTTCAGCGATATGGGGATGATGCAGCAGATGGATCGGAGTTTCTTCCTCGGACCAGCCAGTGCCAGTGAGAGCGTAACGGGGGGAGGCCATTGCCCTGCAAACGCTCCCGTCAAAGAGTATGACGTCTCGGCCATCAATGTGGAGATTACCATCAATCAGTGGCTGGATTATCATCCCGGTTACATGTATGTTCTTACGGAAAATCTCGAAAAAGTACGTGAAGAAGAAAAGATCAACCGTGAGGCCCGTAAGAAACCGGGATATGATCCTGGCGCTGTTTCAAACGGACTTCAAACCGACATGATTCAACCGCTGAATATCCGCGGGAATCAGGGAGACTGTGTTATTATCACCCTTCGAAATCAAATGAAAGATGATGATGTCAGTCTGCATATAAATGGCTCGAGTACAATCGTGAAAGCAACCGGCCAGGCCGCTACAATGGCCAATCCGGATTCTGTCGTCAAACCGGGGAAGAGTCAGGTGTTCGAATGGTACATCCAGCCGACCGAGCAGGAGGGTGGACACACCTTCAGCAGTCATGTCGGACGTGAACAGTCAAGCCTCGGGATGATCGGTACCTTCATCGTTGAGCCGATGGGGTCGCGCTATCTGAACCCAATCACCGGCCAAGAGACAAAAAGTGGTTGGGAAGTGATGATTGATCAGCCTAACGCGCCCGATTTTCGGGAGTTCATCCTCATCTATCATGAGATCGGCGACGAGTCGTTCCGGCCGCTAAACCGAAACGGCGAGATGATCCCGCAACGAGACCCGAATACCGACACCTATCGGCCTTCCGCTCGGGCAATCAACTACCGGAGCGAGCCGTTCGGGGTCAATAATCTTGCCCTTCAAGAGAAGTATTTCCATCATGAAGATGAATCCTTAGGGTACAGCTCCTATTCCTTCGGCGACGCCCCCACGACCATTCCCCGTTCTTATATGGGGGATCCTGCGAAGTTTCGTCTGGTCCATGGCGGCGGGGAGGTTTTTCATTCCCATCATCCCCATGGTGGGACGATCCGCTGGCTCCGTCAGCCGAAAGCTGATGGAAAGGGCGACTTCATCATGAATGCAGCTGCCAACGGCCCAGTAAAATATCCCGAAGTCCGGACCACTTCCGACCGGGTGGATGTCCAGGTGATTGGTCCCTCGGAGGTCCTCGATCTTCAAACCGAGTGCGGTTCCGGTCTTTGCCAACAGTTGGCGGGAGATTTTTTGTTCCATTGCCATGTGGCACACCATTATGTCTCTGGAATGTGGGGTTACTGGCGGGTCTACAACACGCTGCAAAACGGCAACTACCCCTTTGGAAGTACAGATGTCATGCCGCCTCTGCAGGAGCTTCCGGACCGTAAAGGGCGTATGAAGCCTGCGGTCACCTCCGACAAGCTGGTCGGAAAGACAGTGGACTGGTACGACAAGAAATGGAACGTTACCGAGAACAAATCCGACTGGTCCAAACCGATTCCGGATGTTTCGATCAAAGACTGGGTCAAGATGATGATTCCGCCTGCCGGACAACCGGGATTCACTGCGGATGAAAAGGGTCAGATTGAGGCGTATGATGCGACTGTCTGGGACTGGACCTGGGAGGGGAATAAGGCGCTCGGCGAGCCGGAGGTGAGCGGAACGTTTGATTGGCCGAAGTACAAATCCCCGATGCCTGGAAAACGGCCTCCGATCCTCTTCGATGCCAAAACTGGAAAGCTGGCCTGGCCGCACTTTAAGCCGCATTTTGGAAAGCGGGTTCCGTTTGCACGTCATCATGGTCCGGCCCCGTGGCTGGAACCCATCCACATGGAAAAAGACAATGGGACATTGGCCAGCGATCCGGGGGGAAAGGGAGCGGCGGGACAGGAAACCACCCAGCCGCCCAAGCCTGGAGAGCAGGGGCGGTGGAGCCTTTGTCCTGAAAACGCAGGTCGGAAGCAATACACGATTCATTTTATCGAGACCCCGATCAATTTGACTCGGGCGGAAGGCAAAGAGAAGGCGGTCACCGATCCCAACGGTCTGCTCTATGTGCTTCAAGAGGAGGAGGCCGAGGTCAAGGCCAACCCCGGCGGTGACAAGACAATCCCATTGGTCTACCGCGCCAGTGTTTATGATTGCGTGGACGTCCTCCTCAAGAGCGAGTGGAACGATAACGACACGCAGAATTTCGAGATGTCGAAGATCAACATCCATATTCATTTTATCCAGTTCGACAATCAGGCCTCCGACGGAGTGATCACCGGATTCTCCTATGAACAGTCTATCCGGCCGTTTACGATGATCGGGAAAAAGGAGCACAAGGGCTTGCCGGCTCCGATGAATGCCCTACTGACCGAGGACGCCAAGGCAGGATCAAACAGCATCCATATTAAGATGGGTGAAGGGGCAACTCCCTTTCACGTCGGGACAGATCTGATGATCGGCATGAAGGAGGTTAAGACCTCAGAGATCCGCTGGATCAAGGAGATCAAAGGAGATACCGTTACGTTTACCGAGCCCTTGAACTTTGATCATAAGAAAGATGAGATCGCCTCGGTAGAATGGGTCCGTTACCGTTATTGGGTGGATGCCGATACCGGAACCGTCTTTTGGCATGACCACGCCTTTGGCGCTACCACCTGGCCTCACGGCGGGGTGGGAGCGATGATCGTTGAGCCGGTAGGCTCAACATACCATGATCCAAAAACCGGGAATCCGATCCGGAGCGGTCCTATTGCCGATATTCATTCAACCGAGCCAATCGGCTATGGGGTCAACGGCAGCTTTAGAGAATTGGTCGTGATGCCTCATGACACTGTGCCGACAACGGCTCAGGTTGTAACTGCGGGGAATCCTCCGGGCCAGACGATCCAGGCATCGATTGATGCCGGACAGACCCTCTCATTTAAAATGCCGTACGATCTGGATAAGGTCGCTGTTCCAATGCTCAACGGCGGAACCCATACGACAGGAGGCGGTTTCAATTTCCGGGCGGAGTCTGTTGCAAGAAGGTTGAAGCTCAACCCCGATCCGTCTCTGATCTTCTCCAGCAAAGCTCATCAAGATCCGAGCACACCGCTCCTGCGAGCCTATCTCGGAGACACGATCGTTTTCCGTCTTTTGCATACCTTGATGAACGAGAGTCATGTCTGGCATGTTGCAGGTCATGCCTTCCGTACAGAGCGGTACGCCGAGAAATCTGACTTCCGGAATGCGCACCATGTTGGGATCGCTGAGCGGTATGATCTCGTGACAAAAGCCGGCGGTCCTCAGCAGATGGCGGGGGATTATCTCCATTACAACGGCCGTGCCTCTCACCTTTCGGAAGGGAGCTGGGGAATCATCCGTGTGTTGGATAAAGAGATCCCCGATCTAAAAAAACTCCCAGGACGGGATGAGATTCCAGCCTCGGCCAAGTCGGTCTGCCCGGCCGATGCACCGGTCAAGACCTTTAATGTCATCGCGACTGATCGGGCCTTGAAATTTAACTCTAAGGCACCGGATCTGATCGATGTGGACTTCGACCGGAAGCTCCAAGTAGCCAACCCGACGGGGAAAATCTTCATGCTTGAAGGAGAGAAGTCCAAGGTAGCCACAGACAGCTTCCAGCCAATGCCGCTGACCTTGCATGTGAACGTAGGAGACTGCATTAAGGTCACCTTGAAAAACGAGTTGAAGGCCAGCAAGGCGTCGTTCTCGGCAGATTTACTGGCGTTTGATCCGAACGATTCGCAGGGGGTCAATGTCGGCAATAATCCGGGAGATCAGACCGTGGCCCCGGGCAAGAGCCGGACCTACACGTTCTATGCCCCTCCTCAGTACGGAGAGACGGCAGCGTTGGTGTGGGACTGGGGGAACTTTATCAACAACGTCCGGGACGGGCTGTTCGGGGCGATCATTGTGGGTCCCAAGGGGTCCAAATACCGGGATTCGGTAACAGGTGAAGACGTCTCATTGAAAAACGACTGGCAGGTGGATGTGCTGGTGGATCGCTCGATTCCGGAGAATAGTGAGCGCTCCGACTTCCGGGATGCTTCGCTCTTTTTCCAGGAAGAGGACAATATTCTTGGGACTTCCTTTATGCCTTACCTCCAACAAGTCGCCGGGTTGACCGGTGTGAACTACCGAAGCGAGCCTTGGGCCTATCGTGAAGACAAGGGATGTGAAATGGGTAACATGTTCACCGCTTGCGTGACGGGAGAATCTCTACCGGCCACGCCGACCATCATGGCACAGGCGGGCGACCCTGTGAGAATTCATGTTTTCGGGGCATTCAACGAGCAGAACCAGGTCTTTAGCATTGAAGGACACGAATGGCCGTTCAAACCGAACATGCCCGGTGCTGATATGTTGAGCAGTCTCCAATTCGGTGGCTCCGAACATCTCGATGTCTTCCTGAAGGAGGGCGCAGGGGGACCGTTCCGATTGCCGGGGGATTACGTCTGGCAGAACCATCGGATGCCTTATGCCCAGGCCGGGCAGTGGGGGTATCTGCGGGTTCTCCCCGCTGAGGATCACCGAATCCTCCCCTTGAACAGCCGTGGGGCGGGAACCAAGACAGCGGAAGTCCCTCAGGTAGACAAGGCAGGCAATGCAGTGCCCGTCTCGCTGACGGAGGAAAATAAGTAGTAAACTTAGTATATTTGTGAGATAATGTAAAGCGGGGGCAGGGGTGATTTAATCGTCCCCTGCCCTTTTTGTTCATTAGAGTAAAGGAGTAAGTCATGTCGTATCGATCCCCATGGATAATCGGAGTGCTTTTGCTAGGGATGGTTGGACTTCTCGGCATTTCCCCTCCCTCGGAATATCAGGAGGTCTCGGTGAAGGATGGTGGAACCCTCACCGGGAAAGTCACCTTAAAGGGCACGATTCCCACGCCTCGCGTCTTTCCCTTGGTCTTGTATCCTTTCGGACCGTTTTGCAAAAGGATCTCAGATGGTCAAGGAAATGTCCGGCTCATGGAATTTGCGGTCGATTCCACGGGGGGACTGAAGGATGCCATTGTCGCGGTCGAGCAAGTCAAACGGGGTAAGCCGTTTCCTGCCATCAGAAACGACTTTGTCACCGTGGATTGCATGTTTCATCCCGCCGACGTGCTGGACAGTGAGCAGTATTCTACCGGATCGGACGGAAAGCTCCATCACGCGCACCCTCTGGTCACGGTGGTGGAGAATCATCAGCCGGTCTCGATAGTGAATCGAGACCCGGTGATCCATAACGCCCAGTTCTTCCAAAGCGAGAAGGGGAACATCGTCTTAAACTTTCCCCTACCGGTGTCGACCTCTCCCCGAGGCGGAAAACTAAACCTTGACCCAGGGAAAAGGATCACGCAACTGATCTGCGGGATGCATGAGTTTATGCAGAGTTGGGGATTTGTGGTGGATAATCCGTACTACGCGAAGACGAAGAAAGATGGAGCGTTTATCATCGACCAGTTGCCTCCGGGAACCTACAAAGTGACCGCCTGGCATCCACACATGAAGGTGATCGAGAAGGAGGTAACGGTTCCAGCCAACGGGAACGTCTCCCTCAATTTTGAGTTTAACTCTGCGGAGGTTCAGAGACCGATCTATGAGAGCCAGAGAGAGTTTCGGATCGGCCCCGCAACACCTCACAGTCACATGCTTGACAAATCGGATGAACGGATCCTGATGGATGAGGGAAAACCGTGATGCGATGATACTGCGCAGGTGGATTATTAATGCTGGTTTGCTCGGTGTGTTTGTCTTCTCCAATTGTTCGGTAGGTTGGGGATATGAGGAGGTCGCCGTCGCCTCAGGCGGGACCATAACGGGAAGAGTCCTCCTGAAGGGGGTGCCCCCACCGACCCGGATCTTTCATATGGTCTTCTCTCCCAATATCGATTTTTGCGGAAAGATCTCGGACGGAAAAGGGAACCGACTGCTCAAGGAGTTTCGGGTATCCGATGATGGCGGATTTCAGGATGTTGTTGTTGCGGTGGTCGGCGTCAAACAGGGGAAGAAATTTGACTATACGCCGGAGATTAATGTAGAGACATGCCGCATCTCTCCCTTCGTGGTCCCGGTTCGGAACCATCATCCCATCAACCTTGTGAACAAAGATCCGGTCACGCATGATATTCAGGGTTATACGCTGCAGGACGATTACACCTTTGCGATGTTCAACAAACCGATGGTACCGAAGAGCACTGCGATTAAACAGATCGTTCTCCGGCAAGGCCATTACATCTTTCGCACCCAATGTGGGGTACATGACTTCATGCAGTCCTGGGGGATGGCCGTTGGGAATCCTTATTTTGCCGTAACCGGACCGGATGGGAGTTTTGCGATCCCGGATCTTCCTCCTGGAACATACGACGTCATAGCCTGGCATCCTTACATGAAGGTCCAAGCGCAAAAAATCACGGTTTCCGCAAACAGCAGTGTTGACTTAAACTTCCAGTTTGACGCCTCCGAAGTAGAAGTTCCCTTGTATAATCTCCAAAAGGAGTACCGGCTTGAAACAGCGCTGGACGTGATTCCTCTAAAACCGCCTGCCGTTGAGATTCAGGTGCCTTGATTCAATGAAGGTAGGTCGGCAAGCGTTTGTCCTCACCGGTGAGATGGCGGTAGAGTTCGTGAAACTGCTCGGTGGTCAGGGTCGGATCAGATAGATGCTCTAAGTCTTCCTGCCGGATCGGGATCTGCGAGGCCTCATCAAAAGCCGAGGTCCCGATTGCGATATGATCCGGAAAATATCGGTATTCCGGCAAGAGGTACTTTACTCCCCGATTGTAGGTGGTTGCCAGCCTTATGGCAAGCCGGGCGACATCGGCGGGTACGTTTTTGCCGATAGCAATATTCTCTGGAGGATTTCCAAGACGGAAGACTTGAGTTCTTAATCGATTAATCGAAACCGCTTCGAATTCTTTTTTTATCTTGTCAATGTCACCCTTATGCTCCGGGGACAAAAAGAGTTCCACAAGGATTTTACTATTGGACTCACGGCTCTCCAAATCGCTTTCGAAAACGGGTCTGATCTTAATGGCCGAATCGGTAATTACAGGGGTCCAATGCAAGATAAAAGCGGTTAAAATCGCCGACCCCAAGAGGATGCTCCATGTTTCCATCTAGATCTCCTAATAGCTTCTGGTGCCCCATTATATCAAAAGAACGTTCTTTGGAAAAGAAAAACCGTCGAGGTTTCTTATGTTACCAATGGCCTCACTCATTGTCGGTTGAGAGGTTGTCTCTTCTTATAAGTCTTGTCCTACTTTTTTCTCTCATCTTCTGGAGGACAGAGTTGGCGGCTCAAACACCTCCCAAAGAGCTTCCGGTGTTTGTGACCATCAAAGATCTCCTAGCTGAACCGAATCCGTACGACGGCCACAGGGTATTGGTGGCTGGCCGTATTCGATCGATGGAACTTCAGACAGGACGCAGAGGAAGCGAATTCATCATGCTTGTGCTGGAAGAAAAGGCTCCCAGTGCCACCGAACCGAGCCTTTCCATTGAGGTCATCAGTTTATCGATTCCTAAGGTCCGACAAGGGAACCATGCGCTCGTTCAAGGAATCTACCATCGAGAAGGGAGACAGGCCGGTCGGGACTTCGAACGTTTCATTGATGCCGATACCATTATTCGCGAGAAGTCGTAGGAAACAACTAAACAAAAATGGTTGATTTTCAGCGCAGATCCGCTGAAAATCACAGGTGCTTTTATAAAATGCAATCACCAACTTTGTACTTGACAGGGGGATAAATCCAGAGTAGAATTCATTCGTTTTTATATTCGAGTTGAGTTTTTTTATCAAGTAGACATCTTGCATTCGGTGGCGTTACCTACATACAGAAACCTTATGCAACTGCAATCAGGTTAATAACTCAAACCAAAAAGAACTGCCCTACAGGTAGTTTTTTAAATCAAGAAAGGAGAGTAAGCGCATGAAAGGATTATTTCTAGGGATTGCCCTTTTCGCGGCAGTCAGTTTTCTAAGTTCCCCCGTTGCTAAAGCCTACGAAGAGGCACCCGTGAGCGGCGGAGGCAGTGTATCAGGGAAAATCACGTTTAAAGGGACACCGCCTGAACCAAAAACATTTGAGTTCGCAAAATTCCCCCAGCCGGAATTCTGTTCAAAAGTGGACTCGGATGGAAAAGGTCACCGGCTCCTTCGAGAGGTCAAGGTTAAAGACGGCGCCTTGGGAGATGTGGTAGTTTACATCGAAGGGATTGAGAAAGGAAAACCCTTTAAGTTTAACGGGACCGATGTCAATGCCGATACCTGCCGGTTTCTGGTGCAGGGTGGACCTTCCACGATGGTCGGTGTCGTGGTAAATAAGAGTGATATGCGGGTTACAAATAAGGATGCCGATCCAAGCGATCCAAAATCGGCAGACGGCGTGCTTCATAACCCTCATGGTTATGAGGTGAAGGGCGATTCGAGCAGCACGATGTTCAACAAGCCCCTCCCAACTAAGGGAATGGTCCTGACACAAAAATTGATTTTCCGGAAAAAAGAGGCCTTCATGTTGATGCAGTGCGATCAACATAACTTCATGAATGCCTGGTTCCATCCGGCGGACAACCCCTACTATGCGATTGTGGGTGAAGACGGGAAATTCTCGATTGATGACATTCCAGCCGGCAGTTACGAGATTTATGCCTTCCATCCAACACTGGGAACAGAAGAGCAGAAGCTCACGGTAGCGGCAGGCGGAAAAGCAACCGTAAATTTTGAGTTCAAACCTAAGTAAAATTAAGGGATGTAAAAATTCCGTTTCGTAAAAAGCAGCCGCCTCTTCTGAGGCGGCTGCTTT
>Ga0335085_10004743_pt1 | contig 22289 bp, 22 predicted proteins | sample Lox_Sample_45_FD_206712 | JGI IMG/M metagenome (GOLD analysis project Ga0335085, IMG submission 206712) | Soil microbial communities from Loxahatchee National Wildlife Refuge, Florida, United States - Lox_Sample_4.5 | ecosystem: Environmental > Terrestrial > Soil > Wetlands | place: USA...
ACCAGACGAGCTACATCCTCTACACCGCGGTCGGGTCGGCGACACAGGCCGAGCTTGATGCGCACGGGTGGATAAGAATCGAACCTGGCGACTGTGGCGTTGGCATTGAAAGCTCGCTGACCGCGCCCGCCTATTTCATTTACGCCAAAACGTCGCAGGCTCACGCCGGCGCCGCTCGGGCCTGGGGCGGCAAGGTGCCGATCTGCGCGCGCGACACCAACTTCAACACGAAGACAAAGCTGCCCATCAAAGGCTGCCCGGGCGCTGACTACTACCGGATGCCGTTCGCTCTGGTGGAGCGTCACGGCCGGACGTCATGGACCGCGACTCTGACGGAAGGTCCCTCGCCGAAGTCGCTGAAAGAGGCGAAGCGTGCCGGTATCAACCGTCTGCTGACCGACCTCGGCTACCATGTGAACGTGCCGGGTGACCGGGCCCGCGACCTCGCCCTGGACGATTTCCACAAGCGCATGAAGCTGCCAGCCGATGCAACCGACTCCGACCTGTTCGATGCACTGGAGACGGAGGCGCTGAAGATCGTCGCACCGGCGGGTTACACGATCTGCAACGACACCGACGGTCCTCTGTCGGCAGCCATTGGGATTCCGAAGAACAAGGCGGTCGATACCAAGGGTTGGTGGCAGATCGGGCCGGGCGCGTGCTCGCGTGTGGTCAACGACGCGCTGAAGACCGATCGCGTCTATCTGCTTGCGGAGGACAAGGACAAGCGGCCGCTCGTGAGCGGTCCCACAAAGCTCTGCGTCGCCGACATCGAATTCGAAATCCTCGGCAATGGACGCTGCAGCAAAGGCCTCAAGGCGATGGGATTTGCGGTCACCAACACCAAAGGCCGCTCCGGCTATGTCGCAAGCATCGGTGAGAGCGGGCTACTTCCACCTGCGCCGTTGCCGGCTTACAGGACCGGCACCGCGAAATAATCGAGGTGCCAGCGCATCTCTTCCTCGCTGAGCGGAAAGTCGACGCCGCGGCGCGCCGGCAGCAATTCGCTGGCCGGTAAACGCATGACGAAAGTCTGGATCTTGAAAGCGGTTCGCATGCTCAGGCCGGCGCGCCAGACGAGCGCCGTGATCGGCTTGGCCGTGCGGGCATCGAGGATGCGCCGCACTGTGTCGACCGAGACTCTCGCCATCCTCGAGAGCGCCGCCACGATGAACTCGCGCCTGCCCGCTTCGGCTGCGCCTTCGATTGCACCGTCGGTGAGGTCACCCGACTTGAACAGTCGCCGCACCTCCTCCGCTGCCGCCACGGAGGGATCGCCGGACTCCTCCATAAGGCCGTGCTCTACCTGCTCGCGCGTCCGCCTGGCGAGCAGTTCGCGTGTCTCGTCGTCTAGGCCATGCCGGGCGGCGAGACGATCGAGCAACGCCGCGCCAACGAAGCCTGCGAGCCTCCGGATGGCCCGCTGGGAAAGCTCGCTGCGCAACACCAGCGGCAGATGCCATTCCTTGATATGCGATCCGTTCTCGATGATCTTGTCCAGCGTCTGCTGGCGGATCTCTGCACTCGAGTTGGCCAGCAATGCGGAAATCGCCGGCACACAAAGCGCCTCGGCAATGGCCGCCGAAATGTTCGCCGTCACGGGCTTCCGGTGGGCGATGGCCACGAGGATGTAGCTCGCCTGGGCCGTCGAGATAATCTCGGACAGATCGGCGTCCGACAACAGGGGAGAATATTCGAGAATCGGGGCCGCCACGCTTTCCACGTCGCGGGCCAGCGCTTTCACCACGTGCTTCGGCACGCAATCGAGCAGTTTGATTTCCTCGGCAAGGATGGCGCGCACGCGAGGGAGCTGGTCACGCGCAAGCCGCTCCAGGGTTTCAATCGTAAGCGAACGGACCTTCTCGCTCGCATCATCGGGAAGGTTGGGGATGAGGCGCCCGATCTTGCGGGCGAGTTCGGCTCTGACTTCGTCATCCTTGTCGTCGGCTAACAGGCGGTTGGCGTGTGCCGGGGTGTGCGGGTTCGCGGCGACAATCCGGCGCGCGAAAGCCTCGCCATCGGTCGCGATGAAAAAGAGGGCTTCGGGCGGCGCATCCTCGCGTGCCGCCAAGGCCTCATGCGCCTTGTGGTCCTGCTGCTCCAGAAGACGCACGACGGCCTTTGGCTCAAGCCGCTCCGGCAGACCACCTGCGGTGAGTGATTTGGACTTTCCCAACAAGGCACACTTCTCCCCGCATCATTGTGGGGGGCGGCACTTAAGAGTGGCTGAAGCCAAATGGTTACCGAATGCCTTGCTTGGCCGCATCGGCTCGGCCATTTTGCCGGAATGACCGGAAATTTGGCGCAAACCATCGAGTCCGCCTGGGAACAGCGGGACACATTGTCGGCCTCGACAAAGGGGCCGGTCCGCGAGGCGGTGGAAGCAGCCCTCGAGGACCTCGACTCCGGCCGCCTTCGCGTGGCGGAGAAAGTGGGCGGCGAGTGGCATGTCCATCAATGGCTGAAGAAGGCCGTGCTCCTGTCCTTCCGCCTGAACGACATGGCGCTGGTCGAAGGCGGCCCGGATGGCGCGCATTGGTGGGACAAGATCGAATCGAAGTTCGCGCGCTGGGATGAAGCACGGTTTCGTGCTGCAGGCTTCCGCGCGGTGCCGGGCGCCATCGTCCGCCGCTCCGCCTACATCGGAAAAGGCGTGGTGCTCATGCCGTCCTTCGTGAACGCGGGCGCCCATGTGGGCGACAACACGATGGTCGACACCTGGGCGACGATCGGCAGCTGCGCGCAGATCGGCAGCGGATGCCATATCTCCGGCGGCGCCGGCATCGGCGGCGTGCTGGAGCCGCTGCAGGCAACGCCAACGATCATCGAGGACAATTGCTTCATAGGCGCGCGCTCTGAAGTGGCGGAAGGCGTGATCGTCGGCGAAGGCTCGGTGCTGTCGATGGGCGTGTATCTCACCTCCTCGACCAAGATCATCGATCGTGCCACGGGGGAGATTCTATATGGCCGCGTGCCGCCGTATTCAGTTGTGGTATCCGGCTCGACGGGCCATGGGCCGGACCGGCCGGGGCTGTACTGTGCCGTGATCGTCAAGCGCGTGGACGAACGCACCCGCGCCAAGACCTCGATCAACGAATTGCTCAGGGATTAGATGGTCGACGCCGTTTCACTCGCCCAAGCCTTGATCCGCCGTCCATCGGTGACGCCGGCGGATGAAGGCGCCATCGATGTCCTGGTTCAGGCACTGGAGCCGTTGGGGTTCCGATGCCAACGACTGCGCTTCGAGGAAGCCGGAACGGCGCCGGTCGAAAATCTTTATGCGCGCCTCGGGACGGGTGGACCGAATTTCTGTTTCGCCGGACATACCGACGTGGTGCCACCGGGCAATCCGAAAACATGGCGGTTTGATCCATTTTCGGCAGAGGTTCGCGACGGCGTTCTCTACGGCCGCGGCGCCGCCGACATGAAATCGGCCATCGCGGCGTTCATCGCGGCCGCAGCGCGGTATCTTGAAAAGCAACGGCCGAACGGATCAATCAGCCTGCTCATTACGGGCGACGAAGAAGGCGCCAACATCAACGGCACCAAGAAGGTGCTGGCATGGTTGAAGGAGCACGGTGAGCGGCTCGACCATTGCGTTGTGGGGGAGCCGACGTCCAGCGTGATGGCGGGAGACACCATCAAGATCGGCCGGCGCGGCAGCATGCGGATAGAAATCGTCGTGCGCGGCGTGCAGGGCCACACCGCCTATCCGCACCGCGCCGTGAACCCGATTCCGATTCTCGCATCGCTGGTTGCACGGCTGGCAGAAGAACCGCTGGATTCCGGCACGGCGCATTTCGAGCCATCGACATTGGTCTTCACCACCTTCGATGTCGGCAATCCGGCGAACAACGTGTCGCCGGCGGAAGCACGGGCCGCCTGCAACATCCGTTTCAACGATCTGCACACGCCGGAAACAATCGTCCGCCGTATTGAGACCATGGCGCACGACAAGGCGAAGGAAACCGGCAGCGAGATTACAGTGGCGCACAGCGTGGGTGGTGTTGCGTTCCTGACGGAGCCCGGCGCGTTCACCGATCTTTTGTCGCGCGCCATCGCCGGCGTCACTGGCGCCGATCCAGAATTCTCGACGACCGGCGGCACCTCCGACGCGCGCTTCATCAAGAACGCTTGCCCCGTGGCCGAAGTAGGACTGCCCGGCGCCACCATGCACAAGGTGGACGAGTGCGTGCCGGTTGCCGAGATCACAAAGCTCACCGATATCTATGCCGCCATCCTCGAAGCGTACTTCCGGTCTCCGCCGGCATGAACAACGCTCCCATCGGCGTCTTCGATTCCGGCATGGGAGGGCTGACCGTTCTGCGCGCGCTGGCCGAACGCTTGCCGAGCGAAAGCCTCGTCTATCTCGGCGATACGGCGCGGCTTCCTTACGGCACCAAAAGCAGCGACACGGTCCGCCGTTATGCGATCCAGGCGTCGCGTGCGTTGGTTGCGCGCGGTGTGAAGATGATCGTGATCGCCTGCAACACGGCTTCGGTCTCGCTTGCCGCGGTTCAGGACGCTCTGGCGCCATTGCCGGTGGTCGGCGTGATCGAGCCGGGCGCGGCAGCGGCCATTTCGGCCGCACCTGCAGGCCCCATCGCCGTGATCGCCACTGAAGGTACGGTTCGCAACGGCGCCTATGTTTCGGCCATCCTTGCCCGGGCGCCCGACATGACGATCATGCAGCAGGCCTGTCCGTTGTTCGTGCCGATCGCAGAAGAGGGACTGATCGACGGACCGATCGCCGAAGGCATCGCCCATCGCTATCTGGATCCGTTGCTGTCCGCCATCCCCAAACCGAAATGCCTGTTGCTGGGCTGCACGCACTATCCTGTGCTGAAGCGGACGATTGCCCGCATCGCGCCGGAAGTGACGCTGGTCGACAGCGCCATGACGACGGCCGATGCTGTTGTGAGTCTTCTTCGCGAGAGCGGTCTTGCGAAGGCTGACGGTGATCGCACGCTCCGGTTTCTCGTGACGGACGCGCCCGACCGGTTTGCGCGCATCGGCGAGAACTTCTTCGGCCAGCCAATCGATCCCGGCGCGGTCGAACTGATCGACCTTCAGTAATCGACACCGGCCAGATAGAGCCCGTCCGGCGGCGCAACCGGGCCGCACGCGGCGCGATCCGTCGCATCAAGCGCGCGCTTGAGATCGCCCGGCTGCCATTTGCCTTCGCCGACCAGCTTCAGCGAACCGACCATCGAGCGCACCTGATTGTGCAGGAAGGAGCGCGCCGAAGCCTCGATGTGAATCTCATCGCCGGCGCGACGGACCGACAATTCGTCGAGCGTTTTCACCGGCGATTTCGCCTGGCATTCGCTCGAGCGGAAGGTGGTGAAATCGTGCTGGCCCACCAGCGATTGCGCCGCCGCATGCATCGCCTCGGCGTCGAGCGCATGCACCACATGCCAGACGCGGCCGCGATCCAGCACAGGCGGCGCGCGGCGCGTGAGGATGCGGTAGAAGTAGTGGCGCTTCGTGGCCGAAAATCGCGCATGGAAATCCGGCGCAGCGATGTCCGCCGCGATAATGGCAATCGGCGCAGGCTTCACGTGATAGTTCAAGGCGTCCCGCACCTTGTCCGGCGGAAATTCCTTGGTGAGATCGAAATGCGCTACCTGCGCGAAAGCATGCACGCCGGCATCGGTACGGCCGGCGCCCGTGACAGTCGCGATTTCGGACGAGAATTTGAAGATGGCCTCTTCCAGCGTGCCCTGCACCGACGGTCCATTTTCCTGCCGCTGCCATCCCGCAAATGGTCCGCCGTCATATTCTATGTTGAGCCGATAGCGCGGCATCAGGTGAGCCGCTCGCCTTTTGGCAAAGAGAAGCCGCGCTGCAATTCTTCCGCGCTCATTGCTTTTCCACCCGCGCGTTGCAAGCGCAGGATTTTCAGCGCGCCATCGCCGCAGGCAACCGTCAACCGATCATCGAGAATTTCGCCGGGCTTGCCATGGCCATCAACCGGTTCGGGGTACAGGATTTTCAGGCGCTCGCCGTTCGCTTCGCACCAGGCGCCGGGAAACGGCGAAAGGCCGCGGATGAGGCAGTCGATCTCGCGCGCGGATTTCGTCCAGTCGATGCGCGCCTCGTCCTTGCTGATCTTCTTCGCATAAGTCGGTTCGCCGATTTGCGGATTTGCTTCGATACTGCCGCGCTCCAGCGCCGCCAGGGCGCGCGCCATGAGGTCGGCGCCGAGATGCGAGAGTTCGTCGTGCAGCTCGCCATACGTCTTGCGGCCGATGGCAACGCGTTCGCTCATCAAGACCGGCCCGGTATCGAGGCCCTCTTCCATGCGCATCACCATGACACCGGTTTCGACGTCGCCGGCCATGATCGCACGCTGGATAGGCGCCGCGCCCCGCCAGCGCGGCAGCAGCGAGGCATGCAGGTTGAAGCAGCCGAGCTTCGGTGCATCCAGAATGGCCTTGGGCAGCAGCAGCCCGTAGGCGACGACGACCGCGGCATCCACGTTCAGCGCTGCGAATTCCGCCTGTGCCTCCGCGTTCTTGAGCGTGAGCGGAGTGCGAACAGGAATGCTATGCATCTCCGCGATCTTGGCAACTGGCGAAGACTCGGCAGCCAACCCTCGTCCCTTCGGTCGCGGCGGCTGCGAATAAACGGCGGCGATGCCGTGGCCGTGGCCGATCAACTCGACAAGCGTGGGCACGGCGAAATCCGGCGTGCCCATGAACGCGAGACGCATCTACCTCTCCCTTGTGGGGAGGTCGGCGAACCGAAGGTGAGCCGGGTGAGGGGCGAACCTATCCGCCCGCAGCGAACTCAATTCAGCTCGCCTTCTTGAGACGCTGAGCCTTTTGAACTTTGCGCAGCGCCATCGAGCGCTTGAGCTTGGAGATGTGATCGATGAAGAGAATGCCGTTCAGGTGATCCATCTCGTGCTGCAGGCACGTGGCGAGCAGGCCTTCGGCGTCCACCGTGTGCAGCACCCCTTCGCGATCGAGGAACCCGGCACGGATTTTCGTCGGCCGCTCGACATCTTCCCAGATGTCGGGCACGGACAGGCAGCCTTCCTGCACCGTCGTGGTCTCTTCCGAGGCCCACAGGATTTTCGGATTGATGTAGGCGCGCGGGTCCGGCTTCTGATCCTTCTTGGCGAGGTCCATCACCAGCACGCGCTTGGGCACGCCGATCTGGATGGCCGCCAGCCCCACGCCGTCGGCCTCGTACATGCTCTCGATCATGTCGTCGATGAGCTTGCGGATCTCGTCGTCGACCTGCGCCACAGGCTCGGACACGGCTTTGAGGCGCGGATCGGGCGCGATCAGGATAGGGCGGATGGACATGGGCTGGAGATAGGGATTTCAGGGGTTTGGGTCAAGGATTCACGGGATTTTCGTGGATTCCACGTACGGACAAAGGCAGAACACTGTATCATGGCCGGAGAATCACCTCGCAGGCTCCGCCATGAACCAGGCATTCCTCGTTCTTGCCGCATCGTTCCTGATTTCCGCGGTGCTCGTCGCCTTCGCGTTGCTGCGGCGAAGGCCCCTGGCCGAGCCGGTGGTTGCGGCTGACCCGCGTCTCGACCACGTGATCGAAGCACAGGGCAAGATCGCCGGGCAATTCACGCAGACCTTGGAAGCGCAGTCCGCTTTGCAAAAGACGCTTTCCGACCGGCTCGACGCATTGAACACGCGGCTCGGTGAAAGCCTCACGGAGTCGGCGAGCAAGACGGCGGAGACGCTTGGCGGAATTCAGACGCGGCTCTCCGTGATCGACGAGGCACAGAAGAACATCACCCAACTCTCGGGCGAGATGATCTCGCTGAAGGATATCCTCTCCAACAAGCAGGCACGCGGCGCCTATGGCCAAGGGCAGATGGAAGCCATCATCCGCGATGCGCTGCCGGTGGGCGCGTACGAATTCCAGGCGACGCTCTCCAACCGCAGCCGGCCGGATTGTGTCATTCGCCTGCCCGGAACCACGACCGCCATCGTCATCGATTCGAAGTTTCCGCTGGAATGCTTTGAAGCCTTGAAGAAGGCGGCGACGGAAGACGAGAAGCGGTTCTCGATGGCCCGCGTGCGCAGCGATGTGCTGAAGCACGTGAAGGATATTTCAGAGAAGTACCTCATTCCAGGTGAAGTGCAGTCGCCGGCGATCATGTTCGTGCCGTCGGAATCCATTTACGCCGAGTTGCATGACGGGTTCCTTGACGTGATCCAGAAGGCGCATCGCGCGCAGGTGGTGATCGTATCCCCGAACATCCTCATGCTGGCGATCAACACGGTGCAGACGGTGCTGAAGGATGCGCGTATGCGCGAACAGGCGAGCCAGATCCAGAAGGAAGTGGGTGCGCTGACGAAGGATGTGAAGCTGCTTGGGGAACGGGTGGAAAAACTGCAACGTCACTTCAACCAGGCCGATGGCGATCTGAAGGACATCCTGATCTCGGCCGGCAAGATTGCCAGCCGGGGCGAGAAGATCGAGAAGGTCGAACTATCCTCCGGCGAGGCGCGGTCCGCCCCGGTCGAGATCGGTGCCCGCAAGGCGATAGCCGAACTGCGGGCCGGTTTGTTCTAAAGCGCCCGGCGGGCCTTGAAGGCGGCCGATAGGGTGCCTTCGTCGAGATAATCAAGTTCGCCGCCGACCGGCACGCCGTGCGCCAGCCGCGTGACCTTCACGTTCGAGGCGGCGAGCGCATCCATCAGATAGTGGGCGGTCGTTTGCCCCTCGACCGTCGCGTTCATCGCCAGAATCACCTCATCGACGCCGTTGCGTACGCGATTGAGCAGCGACGTCATGTTCAGCTTTTCCGGCGTCACGCCATCGAGCGCCGACAATGCGCCGCCCAGCACGTGATACTTGCCCTTGAACACGCCGGCGCGCTCCAGCGCCCACAGATCGGCGACATCCTCCACCACGCAAAGGACGGAGGTCTCGCGCCGCGGATCGCGGCACAGCGAGCAGGGTGACTCTGTGTCGAGATTGCCGCAGATTTCGCAGGTGCGGATGGCCGCAGCGGCCTCCCGCATCGCCGATCCCAGCGGCTCAAGCAGTGCCTCGCGTTTCTTCAACAGGACGAGTGCCGCACGACGCGCAGAACGCGGGCCAAGACCCGGCAGCTTCGCCAGAAGCTGGATGAGGCGCTCGATTTCGGGCCCGGCGGGATGCGTTGCCATACCGATGCTCTAGCAGGCGGCGGAAATCCTTGCCATGCTTTCCGCGAAAGGATCACCCGATGTCACAGCAAACGGCGAAGCGGCGCCTGGTTCTTCCGCAGCCGGTTTCGATTCCCGAGGATCGCGAATGCCGGCACGAACGCGCGGTGCTGCGCGAGCTCGGGCCGGACGCGGTGATGATGATCGGCGACGATCCGTCGCTGGCGAAGATGCCGGCCAAGCCGAAGCTGCTGGATTTCTTCCGCTACCGGTTCGGCGAAATCAGCTGCAATCACCTGCTGCAGAGCGCCAAGCGCGCCCGCAATGCCGGCCACAACGAGAAGATCGTGCTGGCCTGCCTGCTGCATGACATCTCTAACGGCGTGCTGATCCGGGCCGACCACGCCTACTGGAGCGCGCAGCTGGTCGCACCTTACGTCGACGAGGAGGTCGCCTGGGCGATCGAGAAACATCAGGCGATGCGGTTCTTTCCCGATGAGTCAGTCGGCTACGGCTACCCCGAGGCATACAACAAATTCTTCGGGCCAAATTACGAGGTCCCGAAATATCTGCGCGACGAATACGAACGCGCCAAGGATCATCGCTGGTACATGACGTGCCGCATCATCACTATCAACGACGTCTACTCGTTCGAGGAAGGCGTGACGATCGACTGCGACGAGTTCGAGGATGTGATCGGTCGCCATTTCCGCCAGCCGGAAGAGGGCCTGGGCTTCGACAATTCGCCGGTCGCCCACATGTGGCGAACGATGATCTGGCCGCGAAATTTTCTCTAGCGGCACGACGCGAAGGCGAAATGATAGAGGCCGCCCTATTGATCCTCGACACGCTTCTGGACGTGTTCGCGATGGTATGGCGCTTTGTCCGATTTGTGTTCGGACGCATCCCGAGAATTGGCTGACGGTCCTGCCCGATCTCTTCAAGTCTAAAGGCAGGAGCGTGCTAATTTGATGTGATGCCGCCTATGATCAAGAACGCGCCTACTGCCGCGAAGAAAATCACCAGAAACCAAAATCGCCACGGGCTTCGGGCTCGCGTGACTTCATCAGAAATCAGTCCGGGACCCTTCCAACTGCTAAAGCCAGCAGACGCCTTGCCCACGACAAGTTGAGCGATTGCGATTGCGACAAAAAGGATGCCGCCGCCAATCAAAAACATCGCTCCCGACCTCAAAGTTTCCTCCGCCAATCCTTACCTGGTGTCCTAATTCGATTTTACAGGAGGGCCACATGACTCTGGCGCTGGTAGCGGCCTCGCATTTTTCTGATAAGACGCGAATGGCGACCAACCCGCTGGAATCGGACCGGCCCAAGTTTCAAGGAAGCGCTCATATTTGATTCGCTCAAGCATGAGCTTCACGGTGTCCGGATCACCTTCGGAACGAATTACATATGCGTCCAAAATGCGATGACGAGTATTGTGCTTTACGCACGCCACCACGCCAGCATCTTGTAGGCCTGCATCCGGAAGCGGCGGCGGTGCGCACGCCGTCAACGCCAACAATGCTGCCGCTGAAAGTTGTAGCCTCACTTCGCCTTTGCCCTCGCCACCAGCGCCACTCTCAACAGGACACTACCCAGGGCACAATCTAGCCGGGCAGCATGCCCGGCGGCAGGCCCATGTCGCGGGCGATCTTGGCCATTTCTTCCGCGGCGAGACGTTCCACCTTCGCCTTGGCATCGGCGTGGGCGGCAATGATGAGGTCAGAGACCACCTCGCCGCCGTTCGGCTTCAACAGGGACGGATCGACGAACACCTTCTTCATGTCGGACTTGCCGCTTAAGGTGACACGCACGAGGCCGGCGCCGGCAACGCCTTCAACTTCGAGCGCCGCAAGCTGATCCTGCATCGCCTGCATCTTGGCCTGCGCATCCTTCGCCTGCTTGAACAGTTCGCCGATGTTCATTCGTGTTCTTCGCTTTCCTGCGGGAGCGGTGCACCATCGCGCTCCATCACATGCACAATCTCCGCGCCGGGAAATCGATCCAGCACCGCGCGAACCAGCGGCTCCTGGGCCACGCTGTCGAGCTTGGCCTGCGCCACGGTGCGCTTGGCTTCCGCGATGGTCGGCGCACCGCCTTCACGGGCGACTGTGACGACCCAACGCACGCCGGTCCATTCCTTCAGCTTCTGCGCGAGGTCGGCGGAAAGTGTGCGAGGTGCCTTGATGCTGGGCCGGAACTCGATCTGTCCCGGTTCGAGACGCACCAGATGCATGTCATTTTCGATGTGCACCTTGAGCACCGGCGCCCCGCGCTCCTGCGCCAGGGCGGCAAGGTCTTCCAGCGAGCGGAGGATCAGCGCGGACTGCGTCTCCAGTTTCGGCGCCGCCGCGAGCATCGTCGGCTCGCGCTCGCCACGCCCGACTGGAGCGGACACTGTTGACATGGCGCGTGCGCCGGTGATCAGCGGAGACGCATTGCCGGTTGGCGCTTTTGGAGCAGCGCCATTCTCGATGACATCGCGCACGAGTTTTTCCGTCGGCGGAAGGTCGGCGGCGTATGCAAGACGGATCAGGGCCATCTCGGCCGCTTGAATGGGCCGCGTCGCGTCGCGCACTTCGAGCAATCCCTTGAGCAGCATCTGCCAGGCGCGGGTGAGCGCCGGCACCGGCAGCTTGGCGGCAAGCTCTGCCGCGCGTTTCGCTTCCGCGCTGCCCCCATCGAAGAAACCTTCCGCACCCGGAGCCACCTTTACACGCGTGAGGAAGTGCGTCGTCTCCAGAAGGTCCTGCAACACCGCAAGCGGGTCAGCGCCGCGGTCATACAATTCCGCGAGTTCGGCGAGTGCTGTGGCGATATCGCCGCCCATCAGCTTCTCGAAGAGATCGAGGATGCGGCCGCGGTCGGCCAGTCCAAGCATGCCGCGGACGGAATCCGCGGTGATGGCGTGGCCTTCTTCGTGCGCGATCGCCTGATCCAGCAGCGAAAGCGAATCGCGCACGCTGCCTTCCGCGGCGCGCGCAATGAGCGCCAGCGCGCCATCCTCGATCTCGATCTTCTCCTTGTTCGCGATGGAACGCAGATGCGCGATCAGCTCGGGCGTCTCGATGCGGCGCAAATCGAAGCGCTGGCAGCGCGACAGCACCGTCACCGGGACTTTGCGGATTTCCGTGGTGGCGAAGATGAACTTCACATGCGGCGGCGGCTCTTCCAGCGTCTTGAGCAGACCATTGAACGCCTGACGCGACAGCATGTGGACTTCGTCGATGATGTAGACCTTGTAGCGGGCGCTGGCCGGCGCGTAGCGCACGCCTTCGATGATCTCGCGCACGTCGTCGATGCCGGTGCGCGAGGCCGCGTCCATCTCCTGCACGTCGACGTGACGGCTCTCGGCAATGGCCACGCAAGGATCACACACGCCGCAGGGATGAATGGTCGGCTCGGTGCGCTTGCCGTCGGGCCCGATGCAGTTGAGCGCGCGCGCAATAATGCGCGCCGTCGTCGTCTTGCCGACGCCGCGGACGCCCGTGAGCATGAAGGCGTGCGCGATGCGGCCTGTCGCGAAGGCATTGGACAGCGTCCGGACCAGCGCTTCCTGCCCGATCAGGCCGGTGAAATCCTGCGGGCGGTATTTGCGCGCGAGCACGCGGTAGGCCTGGCTCCCGCGCGGCGCGGGTTCATCGAGGCCAAGGCCCAGAGCTGTTTCCGTCTCGTCCATGGAGCGACTATAGCAAGGCCGCGCGAGCGGGAGCGCGCGAATTTCGTTTTCTATTCACGGAAATGAGAGACGGCGGCGACCCGAAGCAGATTCGTTACGGCTGCTTCCTTCCGGACCTGACCGGGTTGGCGAGTGCTTCGTCCACCACCGGCTCCCGCGGTGGATATAGGGCTTGGCCGGCGAAATTGCGAGTCGGCTCTATTTCGGCGCGAAAACATCCTCGATCCGGCATTTGAAGAATTTGGCGATGGCAAAGGCGAGCGGCAGGCTCGGATCGTAGCGTTCCGTCTCGATGGCGTTGACCGTCTGGCGCGATACGTTCAGCGCATCGGCAAGGTCGCCTTGCGTCAGGCCACGCTCGCCGCGCAGTTGCGGCAGCTTGTTCTTCATCAGCGCCGCACGAAGTGCATGATGGCGCCGGTCAAACCCCAGGTCACCGCGAGTGTCGGCCACGCCCAGGTAATTCCAAGCTGGGAAATCCCGGCATCCGCAAGGAAGGCGTAGGTAACCAGAAGGCAGGAGCCGAGGCCAAACGAGATGGCGAGGGTTTCCAGAAACCGCTTCTTCTCGAATTCGTCGATGCGCCGGTAGTACCGCCACACCACCCAGAACAAAGCCCAGATCGGCAGCGCGGGAATCATCGCGGCGAGCGTGGCAAGGCCATAGGGCGTCGCCAGCGCGATCAGCCAATGCCGGATCGCGGCCGCTCCAACATACAGTGCGGATACGATCGCAACTTCGACGATGTAGTCGCGGCCGGCATATTTGACCGGTGCGGTGGCGGCTTGCATTGGGCACTCTCCTGTAAAGCCAACTTTACATAGGAGGGACCTCCCCTGATGTCAAGCGCCCTTTACATCCTGCGCGACGGCCGGTGCTTCCCCTTGGCCAGCGCCACGAGCATGCCGCGCAGGGTTTGCACTTCCTGATAGGTGAGCCGGGTGCGATGGAGCGTGGCCCGGATCGCGCGAACCATCGCGTCCCGCTTTTCCGGCGGAAAAAGGAAGCCGCTGTCCTTCAGCTCGCGTTCCAGATGATCGAACAAGTCAAACAATTCGGCCCGCGTGGGCTGGCGATGGATCGGGCCGTGCTCAATCCGCGCCGGCGGCGTTGCGTCACCCGTCCGAAACCATTCATAGGCGGTGAGCAGCACGGCTTGCCCCAGATTGAGCGAGGCGAATTCCGCCGTCGGGATGGTGATGACGGCATCGGCAAGGGAGATTTCATCATTGTCGAGACCCGCGCGCTCATTGCCGAACAGGATGGCCGCCTTCTCGCCGCGCGCCGAAGCAGCACGCAGCCGCCGCGCTGCTTCGGCCGGTGTGAGCACTTCCTTGGTAATGCCGCGCCCGCGGGCGGTCGTGGCGTACACGAGGTTCAGGTCACCCAACGCCTCGCGTAGGGTCGCGAATAGGCGCGCGTCCTCTATGACGTTTGCCGCACCCGCCGCCATCGCGGTGGCCTTGGCATCAGGCCAGCCATGGCGCGGCTTCACCAGACGCAAATCCGAGAGGCCGAAGTTCGCCATGGCGCGAGCTGCCGCGCCGATGTTCTCGCCAAGTTGGGGATGGGAAAGGACGATGGAGGGAGCGTTCATCGAGCTCTTTGACGGGCAGAAACCACCCAGCTATACCGCGCGCCGTTGCGGAATCCGAGGGCATTAAATGGACAAGATCAAGGTCGCCAATCCGGTCGCCGAACTCGACGGCGACGAGATGACCAGGGTCATCTGGGACCTCATCAAAAAGAAGCTGATCCTCCCCTACCTCGACATCAAGCTGGAATATTACGACCTCGGCATGGAGCATCGCGATGCCACGGACGATCAGGTGACGATCGACGCGGCCGAGGCAATCAAGCGCCTGGGCGTCGGCGTCAAATGCGCCACCATCACGCCGGACGAGGCGCGGCTGAAGGAATTCCATCTCAAGAAAATGTGGAAGTCGCCCAATGGCACCATCCGCAACATCCTCGGCGGCACCATCTTCCGCGAGCCGATCATCTGCCGCAACGTGCCCCGCCTCATTCCCGGCTGGACGCAACCGATCGTCATCGGACGCCATGCCTATGGCGACCAGTACCGCGCCACGGATTTCCGCGTGCCCGGCAAGGGCAAGCTCAAAATGGTGTTCACCGGCGACGATGGGAAAGTGGCCGAATATGACGTGTTCGCGTTCCCCGGCTCCGGCGTCGCGATGGCGATGTACAATCTCGACGATTCCATTCGCGATTTCGCGCGCGCTTCGATGAATTACGCGCTGCAGCGCGGCTATCCGCTTTATCTTTCGACCAAGAACACGATCCTCAAGGCCTATGACGGCCGCTTCAAGGACATCTTCGCCGAAGTGTTCGCCGCGGAATTCGCGGACAAGTACAAGGCGAAGGGGCTCACCTATGAGCACCGGCTGATCGACGACATGGTCGCGGCCGCCCTCAAATGGAGCGGCGGCTATGTGTGGGCCTGCAAGAATTACGATGGCGACGTCCAATCCGATTCCGTGGCGCAAGGCTTCGGGTCGCTGGGCCTGATGACAAGCGTGCTGATGACGCCGGACGGCCAGACGGTAGAGGCGGAAGCGGCGCACGGCACGGTGACGCGCCACTATCGGCAGCATCAGAAAGGCGAATCGACCTCGACCAATTCCATCGCTTCGATCTTCGCCTGGACCCGCGGTCTTGCCCATCGGGCAAAGCTCGATGGCAACGAGCGCCTTGCCAATTTCGCCCACACGCTCGAGCGCATCTGCGTCGACACCGTAGAGAGCGGTTTCATGACGAAGGATCTCGCCATTCTCGTCGGCCCGGAGCAGCAATGGCTGACGACGGAAGGCTTCCTCGACAAGGTGGACGAAAACCTGAGGAAGGCGCTCGGCTGAGGGCGCTTCACGCGGCCTTCGGCACCATCCCCATCAAGCCGACTTCGTTGCCGTCGGGATCGCGGAAAAACTGCAGCTTGAGATCGTGCGTGGCAGTGCGCTGCAGTGTTTCAATGTGGCCGATCAACTCGACGCCCCGGGCCTTGAGTGCGGCGGCAAGGGTCTCCAAATCCGGCGCATCGAAGTAGATGTACGTGCCCCCGATGGGGCGATCCGGCTTTTCGCTGAGCCCCACCATCAGCCGCGTCCCCTCCACCTGGAAGAACAGCATGTTGCCGGCTTCGAACAAGAGCGGCAGGCCGAGCGTGTCGCGATAGAATTCCCGCGCGCGATCGAGGTCCCGGCAGGTGAGCGCCACCTGGATGAGCTTGCGTCCGGCAAGCGTCGCATTGCTTTGCATGTCCGTTTCCTTCCGCTAAATTAGGCTCTAACACTGTTAGGTGCCCTAACTATCAGAGGGAGTCAAGTGGCCGCTTCCCGCAAGACCGAAGAGACCGCAGACCGGATTCACGGCGCGGCCATTCGCCTGCTCCGGTTCGTCCGGAAGGAGGACGCCGCATCCGCTATTTCGGCCGCCCAACTTTCGGTCCTTTCCGTGCTGGTGTTTGCCGGCCCGCAAAGCCTCGCGTCGCTCGCGGCGGCCGAGCAGGTGAAGCCGCCCACCATGTCGCAACTGGTTACGGAGATGGAGCGAAAAGGGCTCGTCATCCGGACGCCTGTCGATCGCCGCTCGATCAGAATTTCCGCGACGGCAAAGGGTCGCCGTCTTATGGAGGCGGGACGCAAGCGGCGTCTGGCGCGTCTCTCCGCCGGTCTTGCGCATCTGCCGGATGCCAAGCTGGCGCTTTTGCGGGAAGCGGCTGATCTCATGCTGGCGGCGACGGAAGACTCGCGTTAGGGGATCGACTGGTAGAACCATGCGCGCGCCGCATGGGTGTGCTGCAAATCGGTTCTTCCGATGCTCCGATCGGCGAATTACCTAGCTCACTCAGGAACGGGAGGAACAAGTGATCGGATATGTGACAATCGGCGCCAACGATGGCGAGAAGTCCGGCAAATTCTACGATGCCGTCTTTGGGGCATTCGGAATCGAGCGCAAATTCGCCGACAGCGGATGGCTCGGCTACGGCCCCAAAGACTCCGACAGTCACTCCGTCTATGTCTGCCCGCCGTTCAACAAGGAACCTGCGACCTTCGGCAATGGAATCATGATCGCGTTTCCCGCGCAATCGAAGGAACAGGTCGAGGCGGCACACAAGGCTGGACTTGCGAATGGCGGCAAGGATGAAGGCGCGCCGGGTTTCCGTCCCGCCGATCAGCAGACCTGGTACGGCGCCTATCTGCGCGATCCGGTCGGCAACAAGATCGCTGTGTACTACAAGCCCTGACTATTCTTCTGCCAGCGGTTCGTCCTCGACCTCGTACGACGAGGCCGGAGCCGCTTCCTCTTCGCGCGGTTCCTCCTGGCGGCCGGCGCGCCTCTGGAGCTTCTGTTCCTTGCGTGCCGCTGCCTGCTCGAACCGGCGCTTGAGTTTTGGATAGCGCCGGTTGAGCGAACTGAAGTCGGAGGCGGACATTGTGAGCACGCGCATGGAACTGCGCGCGGTCACGGTGGAATCGTAGGGCGCCCCGGAAAGAAGAGCCGCTTCCCCGAAGAAGTCGCCGGCGTCAAGATTGATGGCACTGCGCTCGTATTCGGCACGGGCCGTGCCGGAAACAATGAAAAACATCTCCGAACCGGAATTGCCGGCAACCGTGATCTGCGAATGCTCCTGGACCATGCGGGAGCGCAGCACGCTCATGACGTCGCTGACGAGGGCAGCACTGAAACCTTCGAACAGAGGCAAATGCGAGATCATGTTCCAGGTGACGACAAAATCACGCCGGTGGATTTCCGTGACGAAATTGGTCGCGACGATGCCGACCGGAAGCGCGAAAAGCGCGAGGCCGAAGATCATTGTAATGCCGGCGATCATACGGCCCGGGGCAGTGACTGGCACGACATCGCCATAGCCGGTCGTGGTCAACGTGGTGATGGCCCAGTACATTGCCTTGGGAAGCGAATCGAAATTGGCCTGTATCGGTCCTTCGATCACGTACATGGCCTCTGCCGAAATGACCATAACGCAGAGCAACAAGAGCAATGTTCCAAGCAATGCACGACGCTCTGCGATGAGAACTTCGATAAGCGTCGCCATCGCCGGAGAGTATCGCGCAATTTTCATCAGCCGCAGCAGCCGGAAGAGGCGGAGAATGCGAAGGTCGAGTACAGGGACGAAGAAGCTGACGATGCTCGGCGCGAAGGAAATGAAGTCGATGATCATCGACGGAGTCAGGCTGTAGCGGACACGGCCGTAAAATGACCCCAGCTTTCGATAGCGCGGATCCTCCACGCACACCCAGAGGCGAACGGTGTATTCGATCGTGAAAATCGCAACGGATACCGCCTCGAACCAATTGAACCAGGCAAGGTATTGCCCACGTAGCTTCGAGACACTTTCGAGAGTGACCGCTATAACGTTGGCGATGATGAGGGTGATCAACCCTCCTTCGAACAACATCACGCGCCAGTCGGCGATGTGACCGGCCTCGATGATTCGGAACACGCTGTGGCGCAACGTGTGGCGCTCCGGCTGGGTAATCCGCCGCGACCGTTTTGCCCCGCGCTCCTGTTTCGCCATCGCTATGCCGCAGGCTGCAGTTCGGAGAGCCTGGCAGCGATGGCTTCAAGCGCCTCATTTGCGCGGCCCGCGTCGGGACCACCCGCCTGTGCCATGTCGGGCCGGCCGCCGCCGCCCTTGCCGCCAACCTTGTCGGATGCGACGCGAACAAGATCCACGGCACTGATGCGCTTGGTCAAATCGTCCGTGACCCCGACCACAATCGAAGCCTTTCCGTCTGCAATGGCCGCAAGAGCGACCACGCCGGACCCGATCTTGGCCTTGGCTTCATCGGCAATGCCTTTCAGGTCTTTGGCCGGAATGTCATGCAGAACGCGAAGCACAACATTGATGCCGGCAATCTTTCTCGCCGGTTCTGCATGGTCTTCGCGCGCCGACCCGGCCAGAGCCAGCGCTTTCTTCGCCTCGGAAAGTTCACGTTCGAGCTTGCGCTTTTCCTCGGCAAGCTGATTCACCCGCGCCGGAAGGTCAGTCACCCCGGTCTTGAGGATGGTCGCAGCCTCCCGCGCAATTTCCGCCTGGTCGGCCAGGAAGCGGCGCGCGCCCTCGCTGGTCAACGCCTCGATGCGGCGCACGCCCGATGCAACCGCGCTGTCTGACACAATGATGAAGAGGCCGATGTCGCCGAGCCGCCGAACATGTGTTCCGCCGCACAATTCGACGGAAAACGCATGGCTACGATCCGGATCGTCTCCCATTGTGAGAACGCGGACTTCGCTGCCGTACTTCTCGCCAAACAGGGCTTCGGCGCCGGCCTTGATGGCCTCATCGGTCTGCATGAGGCGCGTCGAGACATCCGTATTTTGCCGGATGATCGCGTTCACATCGTTTTCGATCCGGTCGATTTCTTCCGGGGAGAGCGCCTTGGGATGGGAAAAATCGAAGCGCAACCGATCCGGTGCGACCAGCGATCCCTTCTGCGAAACGTGCGGGCCAAGGACTCTTTTCAAGGCGGCATGTAGCAGATGCGTCGCGGAATGATTAGCCCGGGTCGCGCGGCGGCGTTCGCCATCGACCTTGAGGTCGACCGCGTCGCCGACGGCAAATGTTCCCTGCGTCACGCGCACCACATGGACATGCACGCTGCCGAGCTTCTTCTCGGTGTCGATGACCGCACCGATCGCGCCGGTGCGCGAGAAGATCGCGCCCTGGTCGCCGATCTGCCCGCCGGATTCACCATAGAACGGGGTCTGATTGGTCAGGACGCGGACCGTTTCGCCCTGAGCTGCCGATTGCACCCGACCTTTGTCCTTCAAGATTGCGAGAATGGCGCCTTCCGCTTCTTCGGCATCGTAGCCGAGGAATTCCGTCGCGCCGACCTCCTCCTTGATCGCGAACCATTGTCCTTCATCGCTCGTTTCGCCGGAGCCGGCCCACGCCTTGCGCGCTTCCTCGCGCTGGCGTGCCATCGCGGCGTTGAACCCCGCGACATCGACGCCGATGCCGCGCGCCTTCAAGGCATCCTGCGTGAGATCGAGCGGGAAGCCATAGGTGTCGTACAGCTTGAACGCGACCTCGCCGGCGAGGCTGTCGCCTTTGCGCAAATTTCCGGCCGCCTCATCCAGCAGCTTGATGCCGCGCGCCAGGGTTTCACGGAAACGCGTCTCTTCCAGCCGCAAGGTTTCCGTGATCAGGGCCTGCGCACGCGTCAGCTCCGGATAAGCCGCACCCATTTCGGCCACCAGCACCGGAACCAGCCGATACATCAGCGGCTCCTTCGATCCGATCAGGTGCGCGTGGCGCATGGCGCGCCGCATGATGCGGCGGAGCACATAGCCGCGGCCCTCGTTCGAGGGCAGCACGCCATCGGCCACGAGAAAGGAACTCGCGCGCAAATGATCGGCGATGACGCGATGGCTGAAGCGCGCCTCGCCTGTGCTCGCGGCACCGGACGCATCCACTGATGCTCCGATCAGGTGACGGAACAGATCGATGTCATAGTTGTCGGTGACGCCTTGTTGAATCGCCGTAATGCGTTCGAGGCCCATGCCGGTATCGATCGATGGGCGCGGCAGCTCGACGCGGGTATTCTCGTCCACCTGCTCGAATTGCATGAAGACAAGGTTCCAGAATTCGAGGAAGCGGTCGCCGTCTTCATCCGGCGAACCGGGTGGACCGCCAGCGACCTTGTCGCCCTGATCGTAGAAAATCTCCGAACAATAGCCGCATGGGCCAACAGGACCCATGGCCCACAGGTTCGTCTCATGGCCGACAATGCGATCGTCGGGCAGGCCGGCGATCTTCTTCCATAGCGAGCGTGCCTGTTCATCGCTTGGGTAAACCGTCACCCACAGGCGATCCTTCGAAAGACCAGCCGTATTGCGGACGTAGTCCCAGGCATATTCGATCGCGTTTTCCTTGAAGTAGTCGCCGAACGAGAAATTGCCCAACATCTCGAAGAAGGTGTGGTGACGGGCCGTGTAGCCAACATTGTCGAGGTCGTTGTGCTTGCCGCCGGCGCGGACGCATTTCTGAACGGTCGAGGCCCGGACATAGGGCCGCTTCTCCGTGCCGGTGAACACGTTCTTGAATTGCACCATGCCTGCGTTGGTGAAGAGCAGCGTCGGATCGTTACGCGGAACGAGCGGCGAGGACGGCACGATCTCGTGGCCACGGGCGCGGAAAAACTCAAGGAAACTGGCGCGGATGTCGGACAACGTCTGCATACGCCGTTGTAGCGTTGCAGCGGATTCGGTGTCTAGGACGGCCAGGCGCCCGAAAAGTGAAGGGGCGGCGCTTTCGCACCGCCCCTTCGGGAGTCGCTCCCCATGCCAACAGGGAACGAACAACTGTCGGCCGGCATCAGTCGGCTTCACTTTCCGAATCGGACCCTTGCGCCAGGGCGGCGCTGAGAAGTCCGGCATTCTGGCGGATCTGGGCCTCGATCTTGGCCGCGGCGTCCTTGTTCTGCTCGAGAAAGGAGCGGGCAGCCTCGCGGCCCTGCCCGATGCGCATTCCGTCGTAGGAGAACCAGGAGCCGGATTTCTCGACCACCCCGGCCTTGACGCCAAGGTCGAGCAGCTCGCCCGTCTTGGAGATGCCCTGGCCGTACATGATGTCGAACTCGACCTGCTTGAAGGGCGGTGCGACCTTGTTCTTCACCACCTTCACGCGGGTCTGATTGCCGGTGATCTCGTCGCGATCCTTGATCGAGCCGATGCGGCGAATGTCGAGGCGCACCGATGCATAGAATTTCAGCGCGTTGCCGCCGGTGGTCGTCTCCGGATTGCCGAACATGATGCCGATCTTCATGCGGATCTGATTGATGAAGAGGACGATCGTGTTGGATTTCGCGATGGAACCCGTGAGCTTGCGCAGAGCCTGGCTCATGAGGCGGGCCTGCAGGCCGGGAAGCTGGTCGCCCATTTCGCCTTCGAGCTCGGCCCTCGGCGTGAGTGCGGCAACCGAATCGACGACCACGATGTCCACACCGCCTGAGCGCACCAGCGTATCGGTGATCTCGAGCGCCTGCTCGCCGGTGTCGGGCTGGGAAATCAGCAATTCGTCGATATCGACGCCCAGCTTGCGGGCATAAACAGGATCGAGCGCGTGCTCAGCGTCGACATAGGCTGCGATGCCGCCCTTTTTCTGCGCCTCGGCCACGACGTGCAGCGCCAGGGTTGTCTTGCCGGACGATTCCGGTCCGTAAATCTCGATCACGCGGCCGCGCGGCAGGCCGCCGATGCCAAGCGCAATGTCGAGCCCAAGCGAGCCGGTGGAGATCGTGTCGGCTTCGGTCGCGGCTTCCCGCTGGCCGAGCTTCATCACCGAGCCTTTGCCAAACGCGCGGTCGATCTGGGACAGCGCGGCCTCGAGAGCCCGCTTCCGTTCGGTGTCCCCTTCCTTCGCCACGACCCGCAAAACTGCCTCTTTCATGCCTGTCGCCTCCTTATTCCATGAGCCGCCCCCTCCCGAAA
>Ga0335085_10004744_pt1 | contig 22285 bp, 18 predicted proteins | sample Lox_Sample_45_FD_206712 | JGI IMG/M metagenome (GOLD analysis project Ga0335085, IMG submission 206712) | Soil microbial communities from Loxahatchee National Wildlife Refuge, Florida, United States - Lox_Sample_4.5 | ecosystem: Environmental > Terrestrial > Soil > Wetlands | place: USA...
GACTCTACGGCTGATGACCGGACCGCTGGAGATTGTCGGCAGCGTGGTGCTGCCGGGTTTGGCGGTGCTGGCGTTGATCTCGATTCCGTTCATCGATCGCGGCCGGATGGAAAAGGTCACGCGCCGAACCGTAGCGATTGCCGCGGTGGTGCTGGCAGCCATCAGTTGGACTGGACTGACCACCGCCGCCGTGCTCGGCACGCCGCATGAAGCGGGGATGGCCACCATCGACTACTCGGCGCCAACCGACTGGATGCAACTTTCGGCGGAAGAAATGGCGGGCATCGGCTACTTCCGCCAGGAGAACTGCGTAAGTTGCCACGCTCTCGGCGGCCACGGTGCGAAGATCGGACCGGACCTGACTCAGACCTCCATCCACAAGGACGCGGCCTGGATGATCCAGCATTTCAAACGGCCGTCGGTGGTAAGGCCCGGAACGTCGATGCCGCCGGTTCAGTTGAGCGATGCGCAACTGAACGCGCTGGCGGCGTTCCTGTTGAAGCTCAACCCGCGCAATGCCTCGGCGCTCGACAGCGCTCCGGAGTTCGCGGCGCAGGGCGCGCTGGTGTTTCAGGAGAACCACTGCGCCACCTGCCACCAGGTGAACGGCGTGGGCATGAAGCTGGGGCCTCCGCTGAACGGTCTCTCGCGGCGCAGGGCCGCAAGCTGGGTAGAGGAGCACTTTGCTGATCCGCAGAAGCTGGTGCCGAATTCCATTATGCCGCCATATAAGCTGGCGCCCAAGGATTTGAATAATCTAACAACTTACTTAATGTCCCTTCCCGAGTAAGTCGAGTTACAGCGCCTCAGCCGAGCGGATGCCAGCCTCTTCCAGCACCACGGCCATCTTCTTCAGCGCGGTCTTGTGGATCTGCGAAACGCGGCTTTCGTTGACGCCCATCAGATCGCCGATTTCGCGCATGGTCATATCGTTGGTGTAGTACAGGAACACGACTCGCTGGTAGCGCTCGGGCAGATGCTCCATGGCTTTGGCCAGCGTGACTTTGAGTTGGTGCCGCTCGGCCATGCGGTCGGGACGTAGTTCGCTGCCCGCGGGCGGCTCCTGGCGGTCGGCGTCCTGGTCGGTCTGGGTCGAAACCGAAATCGGTCCGATGGTGTGCAGTTCCATCATGATCCGGCGCCAGCGGGGGACGCTCACGCCCATCTCTTCGGCGACCTCCGATTCCAGAGGCATACGACCCAGGCGGCCGGTCAAATCGCGGGTGACCGATTCCACCCGCTTCTGGCGGCGGCGGACGTCGCGGGAAGCCCAATCGAGTTCGCGAAGGCTATCGAGGATGGCGCCCTTGATGCGGTGCTTGGCATAGGACTGGAAGGCCACGCCTTTGCCGGTGTTGTACTTATCGACGGCATCGAACAGGCCCAACACGCCGGCGTGAACCAGGTCTTCCAGTTCGACGAAGACGGGCAGCCCTTCGTGGACCCGGATGGCAATCGCTTTGACCAGCGGCAGGTGCTGCAACACGATCTGGTTGCGGGTTTCACGCGACATCGTCGCCGGGGCTTGGCTCATCGACACACTTTGCACGTCCATCGTTTTGTCCGTTTCTGTTCTGTTTGGGTGATTCAGAGCTTTGTATCTGAACTACGACTTCTAAGAGTGCAACCTTACTACCGCTCCGGAAATGGCGTAAGTGACGTATTTTCAGTAAGCTGTTCGCCTTGGAAGTGTTCCGATCCGGAACGTGTTTCAGAATGGAACGCGAGGGCGTTCCGATCTGGTGCAAGGCGACGTTCGCAAGCGGCGCGCTGCCTGGCAGCGCCGGAACTATCCATCTCAAGCACGATTCGGCCGCGATTCTGGTGGGCCGCGGCGCGCCTCAACGCCTCGCGCATCGGTTGAAGTTCGAAAGGCGCGGCGGTTTGGGACCGTTGACTTCGCTTCCGCATGCGCCTAGACTCTCGATAAGGCTGTCCGTCTGCCTGGGGAAAGGAGCAGACCATGAGGGATGGGTTGCGGATCGGGGTTTTTCTGTTGGCTCCTGGCCTCGCAATGGCCGCCGATGCCGGCCGACAGCAGGTCACCTTCACCAAGGACGTGGTCCCCATCTTCCAGGAGAAATGCCAGGAGTGCCATCGCCCCGGCACCGCCGCGCCGATGTCTCTGGTGACTTACGAAGAGACGCGTCCGTGGGCGAAGGCCATCCGGCAGCGCGTCGTCACCCGGAACATGCCGCCGTGGCACATCGATAAGACCGTCGGGATCCAGCATTTCCAAAACGACCGCTCGCTTTCCGACGCGCAGATCGCGACGATCGTCCGGTGGGTGGATGGCGGCGCGCCCATGGGAGATCCGAAAGACCTGCCGCCCGCGAAGAAATTTCCCGAGGACGATGGCTGGCAACTGGCCAAGCAGTACGGTCCGCCGGACCTGGTATTGAAATCGGAACCTTACACCATGCCAGCGCACGGACAGGATGTCTGGTTCAAGCCCCTCACCGAAGTTCCTCTTGCCGAGGCGCGCTGGGTGCGCGCCGTCGAGATGCGCCCCGGCACTACCGCGGGCCGCAAAATCATGCACCACGTGCTGGCGCGGTTAATTCAAGAGGAACCTGCGGGGACAGGAACGCCCGCCGAGGTCGCCGGGGCTACCGCCGGCCTCTTGATGGAATGGGCGATTGGAAAGAGCTATGACATCTATCGTCCCAACTGCGGCAAGCTGCTTCTGCCCGGTTCGCACATCTGGTGGGAAATGCACCTGCACGCCGTCGGCGAAGAGATTCGCGATCACGCCGAGCTCGCGGTGTACCTGTACCCAAAGGGTGAGACGCCTAAGTATCGCACTTACCTGACGCTATTCAATGCCAGTAGCGCCTTCGGCTCGGGCATCGACATCGCGCCCGACACCATTGCTCAAAGCCAGGGATTTCATCTGCTGCGCCAGGCCGCGCGCCTGGAAAACTTTCAGCCGCACATGCACCTGCGCGGCAAAGCCATGGCCATCGAGGCCATTCTGCCCGACGGCACCACGCGCATGCTCAGCTACGTGGATCATTTCAACTTTAACTGGATGAACAACTACATCTACGCCGAGGATGCCGCGCCCGTGCTGCCTCGCGGAACCCTGATCCACGTCACCGCATGGCACGACAATACGCGCGCCAATCCCAACAACCCCGATCCCGATCAATGGGTGGGATTCGGCGATCGCACGGTGGACGAGATGGCGCACGCCTGGGTGAACGTCACGTATATCAGCGACGCGGATTATGCCGAGTGGTTGGCCCGCCAGCGCGACCGGCAGCCGGCGGCGCGAAGCCGCCAATAAGCCATGAGGCGCGCCGCACTCCTGTCGTTCGCCTGCGCACTGCTGTATTCCCAACAGTTGCCCTTCGAGCCTTCTCACGATTTCGGCCAGAGCATCACGGGCGCCTTCGAGGGATGGTTCCCCAACAGCGATGGCAGTTTCAGCATCCTTCTCGGCTATTACAACCGCAATGTCAAACAGGAGCTCGATATTCCGCCGGGCCCCGATAACCGCATCGAGCCAGGCGGTCCCGACCAGGGACAGCCTGCGCACTTCCTCCCGGGCAGGCAGTGGGGCGTCTTCACAATCCGCGTGCCGAAGGATTTCGGCGATCGCAAATTCACCTGGACGATCGTCGCCAACGGCAAAACCACCGTCATTCCGATGAGCCTGAATCCGCTTTACGAGGTCGAGCCGTTCCGCGAGGCCAGTGGGAATCAGCCGCCGTTTGTCTCCTTCTCCGAACGTGGGCCGTGGATCCAGGGACCCGCCGGCCCTACGCAATCGCTCACCGTTTCGCTGCCGGAGCCCCTCGATCTGAGCTTATGGGTAGCCGATGATGCCAACGTGCCGCTGGCCGGCGGGTCTCCGCGAACGCCGCCCGTGATACTGTCCTGGAGCAAGTTTCGCGGTCCGGGGACGGTCACTTTCGGCAGCCCGCGTCCCGCGGTCGAGAAGGCGGACGTTGCTGCGCCGCCGAGTGCCAAATTCTCAGGCAAAGCGCACACCACGGCCTCTTTCAGCGAACCCGGGGAGTACGTCCTGCGCGTGGTGGCGAATGACTGGTCCGGCGATGGCGGCCGGGGCTTTCAATGCTGCTGGTCGAACGCCCTGGTGAAGGTGCTGGTGAAGGCGCCGCCGACGGGCGGAAGATAACCTCAAACCAGCAGCCGGGTAATCGCCCAGCCGCCGCAGACGAGACCACCGAAAATCAACGAGGCGAGCAGCAGCGGCCTGGGGCCGGCCTCCTTGAGTCGCTGCCAACGCGTGGCGCAACCCAAGGCAAACATCGCGCTGGAAAGCAGGATGGTGTCGACGGTAATGATGTCAGTCCGTATCGCCGGGGAAACCCGGATCAAGGTATTCACGACAATTACCGCGCCGAACCAGAACACGAACCACGGAAATTTCACCTTTGCAGCCGAACCGGTTCCACTACGGCGGCGGTTACGGCTGACGATGAGCAGCACCGGAGCCAGCATCAGAACACGCAGCATTTTGGTGACGACGGCAGTGTCGCTGGCGGCCTGGCTGACCGCTCGCCCGGCGGCCAGTGCCTGCGCCACTTCGTGTACCGTCGCCCCGGTGTAGATGCCGAATTGCCGTTCGCTAAAGCCAGTGAGCGGATAGAGGGCCGGGTACAGAAACATGGCGATGGTTCCGAACACCACAACTGTGGCCACCGCCACGCTGACCTTGTGGGATTCACTTTCGATCACGCGATCGGTGGCCAGCACCGCGGCCGCGCCGCAAATGCCGCTTCCCGCGCTGACCAGCAAAGCTGTGTCGTTATCCAGTCCAACCAACCGCGTGCCGAGCCAATAGCCGACGAACAACACGGTGCCGATCACGATCACATCGAGCGCGAGAGCGCGCGGTCCCAGTCTCCACAGATCGTCTACGGTCAGCCGGATGCCGTAAAAGACGATGCCCACGCGGAGGAGCCACTGCTGGCAGAATCGCAGGCCGGGATGAAGGCGCTGTAGAAATGCCGCGGGCGCCAGGTTCCCAACCGCCATGCCCGCCAGGATTGTCAATGTCAGCGGGCTGAGCTGCAACTTGCGGTCCCATGGCAGAGTGGACGCTTCCCAGGCCAGCCAGGCCATGGTCACCGATAGAGAACTGCCTGCGACGAACTCCCGCGTGCTCCTCGAAGAGGGCATTTCGCTCTTCAGATTAGCCTGCCGGGTCAAATAAACAAAACTGATAATATCAATGGTACTTATCGATGCAATCAATTTAGAACGAGGCTGCCATGCAAGTCACCATTCGTCAACTGGAGATCTTTCGGGCGATCTATCAGGAGGGAACCATCACGGGGGCGGCCCGGCGCGTCGGCCTCTCCCAGGCCGCCACCAGCCAGGCGCTGGCGGAGTTGGAGAAGCAGCTTCAGCGGCGCCTCTTCGACCGCCGCGGACGGCGCATTTGCGGCAACGGCGCCGGCCGCGAACTGTTGCCGGCGGCCATGAGGGTGCTGGACCTGGTGCGTGAGATCGAAGCCGGCGCCGGCCGGCCCCGGCTGGATGCAAAGTTATGCGCCAGTTTGACGGTAGCCAATTACATGCTGCCCGCATTGATTGCCCGGTTCCTGAGGCGCAATCCGGACGCGAAATTTCAACTCGCGGTTGGCAACACCGACCACGTGGTCCGATCGGTACAGCAATTCGAAAGCGATGCCGGTTGGATCGAAGGATTTTCCCGTCATCCGGACCTGCACGCCATTCCGTGGCGCGAGGATCGGCTCGCAATCTTCGCAGCCGCGGGCGATCCCCTGGCGGGACGCCGCGCCACGCCCGCAGCCCTCGCCGAGAGTCGCTGGGTGCTGCGGGAACCGGGGTCGGGCACACGGGCGGTCTTCGAAGAAGCCATCAAGGGGAGTTTTTCGATACTGCAATGCCAGGTCGAACTGGGAGGGATCGGCGCCGTGAAGCGCGCCGTGATGGCCGGCGCCGGGTTGGGCTGCCTTTCGCGTTCGGCGATCGAGCCGGAGTTGAAATCCGGCCAATTGCGCCGCGTGTATGCGCCCTGGCTGGATTTGCGCCGCCAGATCACGCTGCTGATTCATCGCCAGAAGTATGTCGATAGCAGGATCAAAGGGTTTCTGCATTTCTGCGACGTCCAGTTGCCGCAGTCCTGATTGCCGGAGCTTCGCGCGGCCCGCTCACCATTTGGCTCGTTCAAAGACCTAGCCGTTGTCCGCGAGGACCCTTCCGGCTGGCTCTTCGCGTGGCGAGGCCCGGATCGCCTGCCGTCCGCTGCGGATTTGTGGAGAGCTATTGACGGTGGCGGGCGCCATCTCCTCGGCCGCTGAAGAGCGGCATGGTGGCGCGGCGCAACGGTGGACTCCGAGAGCTATCGGTACAGATTCGCATTAGCGACCGGCGGTTGGCGATGCGCCTGCAGCTTGCGGCGGATTTCCATCCAGATCTTGTAGTAGGCCCACTCCGGGGGAGCGCCCGCCTCCTCGACGTGATCGGGCCTGAGCGTCAGGTCCCCGGTCGCCAGCAGGACTTCGCGCACCTTGGGATTCTGCTTTAACTTCGCCTGCATTGCCGCGACAATCAGGCGGTAGTGCCGGCCCTCGATCCGCGAGTGGTATGGGAATCTCTTGCCTTCGAAGGTGACCCAATCGATGCCCATCTTGCGCATGTTCTCTTCAGCCAGCGTTCCCGCATCCTTGGCTTCGAACGCCACCATGCCGGCGACCTGATCGCGCGTGTACCGCCAGGCGATTCCGGGCGCATTGGCGCGCGGATCGGCGGGACCCTCGGGATACAGCATCATCTGCCAGAATCCCTCCACACTGGCGTAGCGCATACCGTGAAATGTGAATGGTGTGGCGGCGAAATTGGAGAGCAAACCCAGTTCATTGCGTTTGGAGAGGATGACTTCTCCAGGCGCGGCGGCCTGCGGAAGGATTTCCCAAGAAGCCTTCTGGTCTTCCGGAATCGGGTCCCACCAACGCGCGGGATAACCGGCGCGGGATTGCGCCGCGGCGCCGGCGCTCAACAACAGCAGCGCGAGGCGCCATCGGCTCTTTCTGCCAACGCCGGCCGTGCGGGCGCCGGCCTTCAGCTCCACAACTCCGTCACGACTTTGCCTTTGACCAGCTCGCGCGGCTGGTTCAGATGATTGAGCACCATCATGTCGGGATCGATTCCCAACGCATAATAGGTGGTCGCCAGAAGATCGTTCGGGTGCATCGGCTTGTCTTTCGGAGAGCTGGCCGTCTGGTCGGATTCGCCGTATTGCGCCCCGCGGGCGATGCCGCAACCGGCCACGACCGCGCTGTAACAGTACGGCCAGTGGTCGCGGCCGTCGGGCGCATTGGAGTTTCCAGAGGTGCTCACGCCGATGCGCGGCGACCGGCCAAATTCCCCCACCGCGACCACCAGCGTCTCTTTGAGCATGCCGCGTTCATCCATGTCTTCCAATAGCGCCGAAAGGCCCCGGTCCAGCTTCGGGCAGTGCAGATTCTTGAGCGGGGCGAAATTGGCGGCATGGGTGTCCCAGGAATCCACCTCCGGGTTGCCGTTGGCCACTGCCGGCCAGTTCATTTGCACGAATTTCGTACCGGCCTCGATCAGCCGGCGCGATAAAAGCATGCCCTGCCCGAAGGTGGTCATGCCGTAGCGCTCGCGCACTTTGTCAGGTTCCTTGGTCAGGTCGAAAGCGTCGCGCGCTTTGCCCGAAAGAACCAGGTCGAATGCCTTACCGTAATATTCGTCGATCGCGTAGCTCTTGAGCGCCCTCTCCAGATCGGGCATGGAGTCGTTGATGCCCTTGAGCAATTCGAATCGCTCCTTGAGCCGCTCCGGCGGAACTTCCTTGCGCAAGGCGAGATCTTCGGTCTTGATGGGCCTGGCGGGATCCTGATACAGCCGGTACGGGTCGTAGGCTTTTCCCAGGAAACCCGCGGCCCCGCCTTTGCCGATGATGCCGGATTCCTGCAGCGGCCGCGGCAACTCGACAAACGGCAGCACCGCCTCGGTCGGCGGCTTGAGCTTCGAGACCTGGCTGCCGGCAGTGGGAAAATCGGCCGGACTGGGCGGCTCCAGTTGGCCTGAGGGCGAAACGCGATCGGGCGGATAACCGGTGAGCATCTGGTAAATCGCCGCGGTGTGGTTAAACAGGCCGTTGGGCGTGTAGCTCATCGAGCGGATCAGCGTGGCCTTAGCCAAGGCGTTGGCCATCATGGGCATGTGCTCGCCGATATGGGTCCCCGGAATCTTGGTCGGGATGGGCTTGAAATCCCCGCGAATGTTAGCGGGAGCGTCGGGCTTGGGGTCCCAAATATCGATATGGCTCGGGCCGCCCTGCAGGAAGACCATGATCACCGACTTGGCGCTCTGGAATCCACGCGCGCCCTCATATTTCGCGGCTGCCTGGGCGGCTTTCTGCCAGCCGAAGAAGTTCGCCAGGTTGAGCCCCAGCATGCCGATGGATCCAACGCGCAGCAGTTCGCGCCGCGTAGGACCTTCGCATATTTGACAACGGCGTCCGGGAATGACCAGCATCTTCGCAGCCCTCCTTCAATCAGTAGTTGTACAGAAACGCCTTGCTGTTGACCAGCGCCCACAGCAGATCCTGCGCGCGCGCGGCGCGTCCGCCGCCGCCTTCCAGATAGCGAACGCCGCTTTCCAATTCCTCCGCTCGCGGAGGTCGGCTAAGCGACGACAGATAAAGTTCGGTCACAATATCGCGATCCGCGCGGCCGCTGAGGATCGCCTTCGCCACACGTCCGCTGGAATCTGCCACCGCATCGGAAATGGTCTTCCCATTCACCAGATTGAGTGCTTGCGGCAGGCTCAGATCGCTGCGCCGCTCGCATTCGCACGAGGATTCCCGCGCCGGGCGGCCGAACAGATCCAGGAATCCGTCTTTGCCCACGTGCGGATCGACCACCTGCTCGGCGTTGGTATCTGGCGGAGCCTCGGGGAACACCGGCCGCACGCCTGTAGCGAGCGCCAGCGCATCCAGCAATTCCTCAGCGCTGAGCCGCCGCGGCATGGCGTGCGAGAAATTGTCGGCGTCTTTCTCATTCCATTCGTTGGTGGCCGACGAAGTTTGGTACACCCGCGAGTTGGCAATCGTCCGCATCAGGTAGCGCAGGTCGAAATTATGATCGATGAAGTCTTTGGCAAGCGCATCCAGCACCGCTGGATTGCTGGGCGGATTGGAGGCCCGGATGTCGTCCACGGGGTCGATAATGCCCCGTCCGAAGAAATAGCTCCACACCCGATTCACCGTGGACTTGGCGAAGAAGGGATTGTCGCGCGCGGTGATCCACTCCGCATACGCCCGTGCCCGGCTTGGATCGGTGGGCGGAGCATCGCCAGGCGCGGCGCTGCTCGACCAGGAGGCCGGAACGATGAACTTGGGATTCATCACGCGGCCATCCTTCGGATGTTTCATGTCGTAATCCTGCCGCTGGTCGTACAGGATCTCTTCGCCCACTTCGTACCCCGGCCGCAGGCCCAGCGCCGAGAAGAACGCGGACATCTCGTAATACTGGTTCTGCGTCCAGCGCTCGAAGGGATGGTCGTGGCACTGTGCGCACACCATGCGAACCCCCAGGAAAACCTGAGTGGTCTTTTCCATGGTGGGCTTCGGATCGCGCGTCACACGATAAAAGTTCGCCGCCGGGTTATCGTAAGAACTTCCCCTGGCGGTCAGCATTTCCCGCACCATGCGGTCGTAAGGTTTGTTACCGGCAATCGAATCGCGAATCCATTCGCGAAACTCGAAGGCGCCTTTATCGCCGAGGTACTTGCGGCTGTTTTGCAGCAGGTCGCCCCACTTCAAGGTCCAGTGATCGACGTACGCCGGACTGGCGATCAGCTTGTCGATGACCTCGGCCCGTTTAGTTCGAGAGCTGTTCGCAAGAAACGCCTGCACTTCCTCGGGCGTGGGCAATTGGCCTTTCAGATCGAGCGACACGCGCCGCAAAAATGACGCGTCGTCCGTCGTGGGCGAGGGTTGAATCTTCAACCGCTGCAGTTTGGCGTCGATCAGTTGATCGATATAGTTGTTCTGCGGCAGTGCCTTCCATGCAAATCCGGGCTTGGGATTCAGCACCGTCACCGGGACGGTGGTGAAGGTGCCCTGATAGCGCACCAGCAAGGTGGCCTCGCCGATGCGCGCGCCTTTCACCGAAGCATCCGTGACGGCTGCCACATCCGGCACATTGCTTTCCACCACCGCTTCGCGCGAGACGTCTCGCTGTCCGCCATCGCCGAAGACGGCGGACACCTTGACGGCGGCAGTTTCGCCCGGCTGCTGCATGAAGATCTCTTTGGGTTCTACCTCGAGCCGTCGTACGGAATCTTTGGCCGGATCGCCAAACGGCACACCCTGCGCGATCCAGTTGTAGATCGTCTGGTAATACGCCGAGCCGATCTCGAATCGCAGCCCGCCTCCATGCGGGACCTGCTGCGTGGGCTTGGCCAGCATCAGGCTGCGCCCCGGGTCGGCGCGATTGAAGCGGCGGCCGGAAAGATCGTAGAGCAAAGTCTCGTAATCGAACTGCGGATCGTAGCCGCGCAGCGAGAGCTTGAATCCGTTCTTGCCCTTCGCCGCTCCGTGGCAAGCGCCCGCTGTGCAGCCGGCTTTATTGAGGATCGGCGCCACGTCGCGCAGGAAGGTCAATTTGGGCGCTTCGGCCGCGGATAAGCCGCCGGCCAGAAGAAGCAGACACGATACCGATCTACTGCTCAACACGGGTGCCTCCGATCACTTCGAATGGAATCGCGCGAGCCACCACCACTTCGTCGCCATCCTCCGTACGGATGCGCGCGTTCACGTAGACGTCGTAACGGCCGGGATCGGTGGCCTTGGAAGTGGTGACGGCGAAGCTCTTGCTGGTCATGTCGATCACGCGGATGTCCTTGGCGCCGACCACGTCCACGTTCAACTGCTTCGGTGGCGTGGCCGTGCCGCGGACAGTCCACTGATAGGCGAATTCGTAACGTGCGCCTTCGGCCATTTGTTTGATTCCAGTCTGACGGACTTCCAGAACCGCGACGGGCGGATCCGTCAGCGCTGCCGGGAGATCCCATCCCAGCCACGGCGCGGTAAGGGCGCGCTGTCGATCGACCGCGCCCTGCTCCGTCGCTCCGGCCACATCCACCGTCATTCCCGAACCCTTCGCCCGCCGCCGGAACACCGAGCCATCGGCGACGGCCCCTTCGCCCCAGACCTCCAGTTGGCCGTTCGTCATCGTCACGCCGCGATCGGCGGTAATGGTGAGAACCCCGCGCCGGTTAATCGTGCGGGCATTGCTGGCGTCCACGTATTCGCGTGGAATCGTGCCGCCCTCGACGTGCATACCTTTGGGTAGATTCGGGATGGTCAATTGGATCGGGCCGTCGTAGCCGCGGCGGGTGGCCGTTACGGTGATGGCGGCGGTTCCGCCCGCCGGAATGTTGATGAAGGGAGAGTTGACCGTCAGCGTGAAATCTTCCGCCTGCTGTCGCGCGATCAGGCGGTAGCCGTACAGCGGGCCACCGCGCGACGCCAGGTCTTCCACCGATACGACCAGTTCGTGCGCGTCCGGGGGCGCCGTGAAATTCAGAAATGGATCACTACTGGTGCGGCTGGTTCCTTGTACCGCAAACACGTCTTCGGGCAGCGGCTGATCCCCGGCCGAGGCGAGCTTTTTGCCCGCACTGTCGAACACCGTAAGGATGCCTTCCAGTCGCGAGGTGCCCAATTCGCGCGCCTGCAGTTCGAAGATCAGCTTCTGCCCGGGTTCGACGCGGTAATGGTAACGGTCGATTTCGCCGATCCGATCGAGGCGGCCGTTGACCACGCTCGGGATGGGCACTGGTCCCGCGACCGGTTCCCTCAGTTCAGGCAGATCGCTGACTGCAAACAGGAACGGCAGGGCCGGTGATCCCGGGAGGGCTACGTGCGTGAAAGCCTCGTCCTTCGCAGCCGCGCCGAGGTCTGCGGAAGAGTTCACACTCGCCGGCAGGTTGCCTCCGAAATACGTGATGGCAACGCGCTCCCCGCGCTTGCCTCCCAACGGAAAAACGCCGTTCGCGTAACGGTAATCGCCCATTTTGAGCCGGTAGAAATTCTGTGCCTGCGTGCTGAACCGCGCGTCGGTGACCTCGACATAGTAGTTGCCGTCGGCGGGGAAGGTGAAGTCGACGCGCGCATCCAGCCCGGCGCCGGCCGCGTCGTCGTTGCGCGCCAGTTGTTTGCCGGAGCCATCCAGGATGCGCAACACCGGATCGATGGCCGATCCGCTGCGGCGGGATTCCACTTCAAACACCCGCCGCTCGCCGGCTTTGCCGGATACGCGGTACACATCGCGTTCCGGACCGACGAGCGTGCCGTTCACTACTACCGGAGCCGGACGCACCGGTTCCGCAGTCTCGATCGTGTCGTTGCTATGGGCACGCGAACCGGGCTGCGATTCTTCCTCGGTCACTTCCGGATATGTGCCGAGGGTGAACAGCAGCACGTTGGAAATACCGGCGGACTCGATGCGAATGGGATACACTCCCGGCACAGCGTGGGGATCCGGCTCGACCAGGAACGAAACGGAGTGGCCCGGATCGCTCATCGATCCGCCCATCCTCGCGGCGGTCTGGGGCGGCCCTACCGGCGTAAACGAGGCCGGCAGGTTCGAGATCACGTGCGCACCTTCTCCCAGATTGCGTCCGATGGCCGTCAGGACAAATGGCTGCCCGATGGCCGCGCCGCGCGGCCTCAGTTCGGTGAGGACCGGAGCGGCCGCCATCGCGGTTTGCGCCACCAGTGCGCACAGCCAGGCGCCGCGCATCATCGCAGCCCTCCCGCCGTCGTGGATGGTTCCAGCGGTACGGGCACGAAAGCTTTCTTCAGTTGGCCCGAAAGCGAATCGTACAAACGCACCGTGCCATCGAAGCCGCCCGTCGCCAAGGTGGCGCTATCGGGGCTGAAGGCCACCGAGTAGATTCCCGCGGAGTGGCCCTTGCAGGAGGCTAGCCGCGCGCCGGTCTCGGAATCGTAAACGTTCACTTCCGGGGCCGCGCCTGCCACTGCGATACGCTTGCCGTCCGGTGACCATGCCAGCGCGAAAATGGCGCCGTTCTGCCGCTCCAGCTTACGAACCAGCGTCGTATCGTCGGCGATCTTCATGTTCTTGGGGCGGTCCATCAGGTAGATGTAGGGGTAGCGATCTTCCCCGCCGATTACCACGATGTCCTTGGAGGGATGCCGGGCGGCCGCCGCTAACTCGCCGCGCAACAGGTTGATATTCTCCTGAAAGGCACCGGTGGCCGTGTCCGAAAGTTTGGCCGAGCGATCGCGCCCCACCGACACCACGCGCTTGCCGTCCACCGAGAACAGTGTGCCAAGCACCCAGTTTTCGTGAGCGCCCATCTTGGCGGCTTCCTTGCCGCTGGCAGTCTCCACGATGCGGACGGAATTATCGGTGCAGCCCGCCGCGACGCGCGTGGCATCCGGAGAAATCGAGACGCCGAAAATGGTATCGCCGGTTAGCATCACCGAGTGCAGCAACTTACCGGCCGGTAATTGCCAGAACTGAATCTCGCCAAAACGTGCGGGAGTACCGCCACCGGCCACCAGCAAGGAGCCGTCGCGCGAAAACGCCAGTGAGAGGATGCGGTCGGACAGCCCGGGCAAGCGCTGCAAAGGCGCGCTCCCATCGAGCCTGTGCAGCAGGATCTCGCGGTTGCCCGATACTGCCAGCATCTTTCCATCCGGCGAGAATGCCAGCGCGGTCAGGACGGGCGGCTGTACATAGACGGAGGGCGCGCCCGGCGAAGCATTGTCGCGCGCGCCGGCAGGCGTATCGTCCTTAGCTCCCGCCGCGACCCAGGCTCGCACCAGTTCGATTTCCGCGGTTGCCAGAGGTGGCTGCCCCAGCGGCATCTGGGGCTTCATCTCGCCCGCCAGAAACGGCACCAAAAGGCCGGCTGCGGACCCGCGCTTGCCCCCTGCCTTGAGGGCTTCGTAAGTGGTGAGGTCGAGGCCCGAGGACTTCAGGTTGGGCTGATGGCAACCCTGGCAGTGGCGCTCGAGCAAGGGTCGGACGTCCCGGAAATAGCTTGGCTCAGCCGCCCAAAGGCCGAGCGTGATGGAGAGCAGCGCAAGTGTCCGGAGCGTATTCCCTCCCGCTGAGTAGTGCCCTAATTATATGGCTGGGGAGGGACTCGTGCAATCCATGATTGAGATTGCCGGCGCAAGACGCTTCCTGCAAAATAGAAATGTCCAATTCTCTGCACGGCTGATCGAGGAACGCCGGCGGCGCGAGAAGGAATTGGCAGCGGCGATGGGCCCCCCGCTATGTTCTCCTTCGCACGACGCTCTGCGGCATGCGCGTGATTCTGCGACCCGGTGAAGCGCAGACGGGCTGTGCCAGCGAGCAAACGCTTGAGGATTCGCCCGCCGGCACTCATCCGCGGACGATGAGCCAGGGCGTGGTGCTTTCCGGCGCTTCGCTATCCGGGTTCGGGGCCGCTCGGCGAGGGGCCTTTGGCAGTCGGGAGTCGCCCTTCAAACGGTGTCCGGACCGACATCCGCAAGGCGAACGCGTGATCAGCGGCTCCACGGTTGGTAGAATGTCGCAACGATGGTCGAAGGCCCAGGTCTTCAGGCCCGGCCCACGGCCTGATTTCCCCGTGACGGAGGAGCCCATGTTCCGATCCCGACTGCTGTCCTTGACTGTTGCCGTTTCGGTCTGCCTGGGGGTCGCAGACTACCTGACGAAGCGCCTGTCCGCCCAGACCGCTGTCCGGTTCGGCGATGCGAATTTTCGCATCCCCTTGGGCTGGAAGCACGCAGAGACGCAACTCGGCGGCAAGAACGTCCTCGTGGTGGCGCCTGCGGGTCTGGCCAGGAACGAGAAGTTCATGATCACGCTGCTGCCGGCGCAGAACTTGGGCGGCGTGGATTTCCAGCAGAGCTTCGAAGCGGCCATTCGCGCAAGCCTCTCGGCTGACGACCGCCTGGTCCAGAACGGCCAGACGCACGTGCAGAAATCCACCGCGGGTTTCGAGATGCTGATGCACGACATGGTGGTGGAGGATGCCGCGCATCATCGCAGCGTGCGCGTGATTTGCGCGGCGAACCCGAACCGTCGCCTGGAGATGCTCGTGGCAATCGCCGACAGCCAGCCAACCTTCCGGCGATTCCAGAATGACTTCGATCAGATCCTGGACAGCTTCACCTTCGGCGCAAACGACCCGGAACCGGCCGGCAGCCGGATTGCGCCGGTCACGCCGGCCCACAGCACCGGCGCGGCGCCCGCCGGGGCCGGCGCTGGCGACGCGATTACGCGCGGCCTCTGGGTAGAAACCGGGCTGGCGGTCCGCTCTCCAAACGGCCAGCGCAAGGATGTCTTCGTGCAGGACATCTCCATCGATGTGGCGAGCCACACCATTTACGTAGCCGGCGGCGACATGCTGGAGCCGGCCAACGGCGGCGTATTCGCCAGCCGCGATGGCGGCCAAACCTGGACACACCTTCTGCGCGGGTTCTGCCGGCAGGTGTTGGCGACGGCGAGCGACCGCATCTACGCCCTTCAACGGGACGAACAGATCGTTTTCAGCAACGACCGCGGAAAGACCTGGACAAAGTGCGTGAGGCCGCGGTTCCAATCCACCGGCTTCACCGACAACGCCGCGATCCAGTGCATCGGCGCGTCCCCGGCAAATCCCAACGTGCTCTACGCCGGCGCCAATGGCACCGGGTCCGGGCTCTACAAGAGCACCGACGGCGGGCGCACCTGGACGCGTCCAACGGTGCGAGCCACGCTGAAATCCGGGAGCGGCGGGCGGTCGGAAGCCCGCGCGACGGGCGTCGATGAGATCGACGTCGATCCGCAGGATGCCGGAATCGTCATCGCCAGTTTCGATGCCGGATTCGGCCAAAGCAGCGATGGCGGAGTCACGTTTCACGACCTGTTGTATTCCGGCGAGGGCGCCGGCGCGCCGGCACGCGCGGCAGGAGCGGTGCGCGTGGTCCACGGTGGTTCGGTGCAAATTAATCCGGCCACGCCGAATGTCATTTATGTACGCGGCGGCGGAAGCGGGCGGACCTCCCTGTACCGCACCAAAGATGGCGGCCGCCGCTGGGCCCGGCTGGCCAATCCGGGAAATCATCCCTTCGTGCTGACGATCGTCACGCATCCTACCAACACCGGTGTGCTTTATGCGACCACCGAAGGCGGGATCTACGTGAGCCGCGACGGCGGCACGAGTTGGATTCCGCTGCAGTCGGCGGATGCTCCCAAAGCGACCGGAAACGTCGCCATTCCGTATTACTTCAACGGCACGGCATTCAATTCGGTCGCCACTGTGGTGCGGCGGGACGAACCCATGGTGGTGGACCCTTCGACCAGCCACCTGTTGCACGGCGGCGCGGGAGTGAAGGTTCTGGTGGGCGTGAAGTGATCCCGCAAGCCGACCGACAACACAGCGCCGAAGCGGCTGGCGATGTACGCGGCGCCGGCGTTGTGGGAGTCCTCGTACGGCGCGAGATCCACCGGCTTCTGCTCCCCCGGGGACCGATCGGCTTCGACGACTTTCGGCCGCCTCCGCGGCAGGCTGCAAGCCACCTGCTTGCCATCCGGCGGCCACCACGGGAAGCCTAGACCGCATCGCATCCAGGCGCCGCCTGGTTACCTGCCTGGGCCGGCTAGGCAGTCCGGTACGCTGTGCTCCACGCTCCAACAGGCACCCTGCAGATGTACTGAATCTCCCATGGGCCGGAGTTCCAGGTTACGCGTAACTGCTGTAGCTTCAGGCAATTTCCAATAGTAGATATTAGACTCCTAATAACTTTTTCCGGTCTGGCCTGCCAATGTGAACGTGTGTAAGCCTTTGTTTTGTGAGAGGCAAACTGATCATTTCGCTGAACGCGCTCGGTGCTCTGATCGCCGCGCTTCCAGCGGCCGCCGGGACAGGAACGGCCGGCCAGACTCTCACCGCAGCCATTAGCCCGGTTGGGGCTTTGACCGCGCCCGCCACGGCTGTCCTGACCACCAGTTCCACCACATTTCAGCCTTATACGGTCACCGTGCCGGTGAACTACCAGATCAGAACCACACCTGCAGGGAGCGGAGCGATCACCCTCCAGGTCACCAGCGATTTCACGCCCTCGGGGGGGCCGTCTGTGACAACTGGGGCGCTGAGCTACGTCTGCAGCGGCGCCAACCTCGGCACGCCTTGCTCGGGAACCCAGACGGCCTCCGCCACCACTCAAACCCCGGTGCTGTCGGTGCCGGCTTCGGCATGCACGGGCGGGGGAGGATCCTGCAGCGCACAGAATCCAAACTCGATGAACATCATCTTTACGCTGACTAATAACCCGGTCTATCCGACCGGTTCTTATTCGGCCAATGTGACATTTACGATCAGCGCAATGTAAGGAGAGAAACGAATGACGAAAAAATCCATTTTCATGACCGGTGTCTTACTTGCAATGGCGGGTTTCGCACATGCCCAGACGGGGACCACTACCCTTTCCGTAACCGTGGGTCCGGAGGCGGCGTTGACCGTCACCACGAGCAGTACGACACTGGCCACCACGAGCACCACTTTTGGCAACCCGTACACAGGGACGACGAATCTGACTTACCAGATTCGCACCGGCAAGACCAGCGGTACCGGCACACTTACGCTGAAGATCACGGCCGATTTCGGCGGCACCGGCGGCCCTTCGGTGGGCACACCGCCGACCACGGGCGACGCCCTGACTTATACATGCACCGTCAGCGCGCCGGGAACCGCCTGCACGGGGACGCAGACGGCAAGCACCGGGTCATCCACACCCTTCGGTACGTGGGGCGCGGCCGCCAATTCCACCAAAGCGGGGAACGCGGCATCGGTCGCATGGTCCCTCACCGACGACCCGGTATACGCCCCGGGAACGTACACCGCGACGGCCACATTCACCATCAGCGCCACATAAATACCATGGCCGCCTGGATTCCCATCGCCATCCTGCTGGCCGGGACCGCCAAACCGCCCGTGGTGGTAGTGCGCAAACTGCACCCATTGGCCACCGTCCAACCGCAGGCGAACAATTTTACCCTCACGGTGAGCCCGGCGACGATCACCTTTACCGCCGACAATCCGGGCACGCTTCCGGTAGTGGCGGGGAGCGCCGCGACGACGGCTTCCTGGACCGCTCTCGGATCCGGCAATAACTGGAGCCTGGTAGTCCAGGCAGCCTCGCCGACTTTTGCGAACTGTTCGACCGTTCCGATCTCGGCCGTCACCGTCTCGTGTTCGTCGGTCAACGTCTTTGGGCTGGGAGGATCCGGATCGTGCTCCGGTTCCTTCCCGCTCTCTACAACACCACAGACCGTGGCGAGCGGGTCGGAGGGATTGGTCTCCCTCACTTACTCGGTAACACTAAGCTTCAAGCTCGCCGATAGCTGGAAATATATTGCGGAAACGAGTCCTGCATGCTCTCTTTCACTCACTTATACGGCAAACGTGCCCTGATGTTGGCTTTACTAGTCAGCCTGGCCGCTCCCGGTCCGATGCGCGGACAAACAGGCCTCGGGCTGGCGCCAATGCGGGACGAACTTAAACTCGCGCCGGGGTCCACTCACTCGGGTGTCCTGATGCTGGCCAACACCGCCGAAGACAAGGTACGCGTCGTAGGCGAGGTGCTCGATTTTTACCTCGACGCCACGGGCACGCCGCAGTTCGGACCGGACTACGGGCAGGAAGCCGAATTCTCCTGCCGCCAGTGGCTGGTAGCCAATCCGATGGAGGCCGAGATCAACGGCAAGGCGCAAATGCCCGTGCGCTACACCGTCCGTGTGCCGCTTACAGCCACGGCCCGCAGTTATCACTGCGCTCTCGGCTTCACCACGCAACCCACCGCCGAGCAGGCCAAGGTCATTGGTCTGCGGACGGCAGTTCAAATCGTCGCTGCGATCTACGTGGTGGTCGGCCAACCGGTGGTCGAAGGTACGGTCAAGGACCTCAAACTGGAATACGTGCCCGATCCGGTTCACCCGCAGTGGCGCGCCGTGGTCACAATCGCCAATGCGGGCCTCATGCACTTCCGGCCGCAGGGCGATCTGGAGGTGCTCGACGAAAAAGGAGTGGTCGTGGAGACGGTCCACTTCGCCCCGTTGCCCGTACTGCCGCGGCGCGATCAGAATTTCCTGTTTCCTTTGAAACTGACGGCCGAAAGTACTTATAGCTTGCGGGCGCGGATCGACCTGGGCGGCGATGAGATCCAGGAGGCAAGCGCGCGTGTGGTGGCTTCAAAACCAATTCCATAGCCCGAAAAGAGGCCGCGCGATATCGGCGGCTCTCGTGCTGATCGCGTGTTCGGCAGCAGAGGGCCAAACCAACGGCCGAGTGGCGGCCGTTCCCGGAGGGCAAGGCGAAATTGCCTTTCAAGGTTACTACCTCGGCGGCAACCAGCAGGATTTGCTGACTACCACGGGCACTGCCTTTCACTTTCAGGAATTCTTGCCCAGCCTGGGCTTCCTCACCGGAAATATGGAAGGTTACGGCGCACAGGGCCGACTCCAGACCGGTGACACCTACCTGGAATTGCGCGGCACCCCCTGGATGGGTCTCTACTGGACCTTCACGGGCGGCGATTTTCGCGCCTCGGCCAACCTGGTGCCTTTCCCGTTCAACAACATCTATAATCCCGAGATCGACGCCCGCGGCGTGAAAGTGCAGGCCGTCCACGGCGATACCCAATACACCTTGTATTACGGCGAGGAAACCCTGAGCGCTGGTCCGCGCGTCGCCTATCGGTTCATGACGCCGCAAAGAGTGCTGGGCGCCTCGGCGGTACGCAGGCTGGCGCCGCACTGGCTGGTGGGAGGACGCATCATGCAATTCTCTGCCAGTCCAGAGGGCATCGCGGCCGACCCATTCCTGTTTCCTGCCAGACGCGACGTTCCACTGGCGCGAACCCTGAGCCTTCAGTCTTCCTACAACCCCGATAAACGGCTCAAGATCTATAGCGAGGTCTCGCGGCCGATCGCGCAGGCGACCCGTAGCGTCACGTCGTTTATGGCAGGCGCCTCGTGGGAAGACAAGGTATTCACCGTCCGCGCCAATTACGCCTATCAGGGTGTGCTTTATCTACCCCTGGCCGGATACTATGCCGGGGATCGCCAGGGGCCCTTCGCGGAGATGCGGATCCGCCCATGGAACCGGCTCGAACTCTACGGGTCGGCCAGCCACTACCGTAACAACCTGGAGCACGACGCAGCGCTGCCAATGCTCAACAGTACCAGTACCGCCCTCGGCATCTCCACCCCGTTGCCGGGCAAACTTTCGGTGAATGGACAGGTTTCTACCGTAGCCTATTCCAACCAAACCCCCGGACAGGATACGGTGATTTCCAACAACCGGCAGATCAGCGCTGCGCTTTCGCGGACCATCGGGCGTCAGACGCTGCAAGCCAGTTGGCGCGACATTCGCATGGACGTGCAACCGAGCCCGCAGCGCCAGCGATCGAGCGAAGCCGGTGACAGCCTCCAGTTCCACCATTTCACTGTCGGTGGCTCGGTGCGCTACCAGCAGGTCACCGGAAGCGAGAGGCTCAATTCCGTTTTCTTCCGCGGACTGGCGCAAGTCAATCTGGGTCCTTTCAGCGCGTTCGCCAACATCGAAGTGGGCAACGACCTCGCCAACCAGACGGTCTTTTCGACGGAAGCCTACCGGACGTCAGTCGTGGGAGGATCCCTGCGCCTGATACGCGGCTGGAACTTGCAAGTCGAGGTATTCCGCAACCAACTGAATTTCACGCTGAATCCGGAAAACATCTTTCTATTGGAAAACAGCAGTGCTTTACAGGGAGTCAGCCCTGCGGCGGAGACTCTGGCGGCCTTCAGCCAATGGAGTTTCTACTTCCGCCTTTCGAAACAGATACGCTGGGGCGGCGGCCTGCCCAATGAGAACCCGGACCAGTTTGCCGTCAAGGCTGCACCCTTGGTGGGAGCGATTGAGGGCATCGTACGACTTAAGACCATGGGGACGGCCTCGATTGCTGCCGGCATTCCCGTCAGCCTGGATGGTGGACAGACCGTGTTCAGCGGTCCCGACGGGCGCTATGTTTTCCCAAACATACCTGAAGGAACTCACGAAGTCGCGCTGGCTCTCGCGCAACTGCCGGCCGACTACGATCCTGCCGAGGTGTCGAGATCTCAATTGGTGGTTCAGCCGCGGCGAGTCGCGCGCGCCGATTTCGAGGTGCTGCCGCTGATGACCATCCGCGGCCAGGTGCACGGGCCGGACAAAGCGCTGCTCGAAGATATTGTCATCCGCCTCGCGCCGGGCAGCCGTTACACGACTACCAGCAAGGACGGGCGTTTCACTTTCTATAACGTCCGCGAAGGCGATTTGGAAGTGACGCTCGATCGGAAGACTCTGCCCGAAGACGCCGCGTTGAGTTCGCCGGCAGTTGTTCCAGTTTCGGTCCGGGCGGGAAGCGCGACGCAACCGGTGGATTTCGAATTCGTCATTCACACCGCCCCGAAACCCATCCGCAAAGTACTGGATCGAAAGTAGCGCTTACTCAGGCAATTCTTGGTACATTTCGCGTCATTGATCCTTGTCACCGCAACTCACAATTTGTAGAATCGGGCCGATAAGGAGCTTATGCCAGGCAAAGCGGGATCCCAAGCGCTGCTACTGCTGGCATGTCTTGTCTCCAACGCGCAGCGCACGGGAAGTACGAGCCTCTTGCTGCAGATCAATCCGGAGGCCCGCATCGATCCGCAGCAGGTCGCGCTGAACTTCCGCGTGTCGGCCGACGGCGCCTCCGACGTCACCACTCAGGCAGCCAACGTGACCGCGTGGGTGAGAGCTTTGCGCGGACAGCAGATTCGAGTGACTGCGCAACTCGCCAGCCCCAACGGTCCGAATGGGCCTGTTAGCGCTGCCGTGCGCTGGTCAGGATCGACTACCCGCGCCACCGCTGGCGCGCGTGCCGCCACCTGTTCCAGCGGGACATTGCAGTCGAGTGCCGCCGGCGACCTCGTCCTCGGTTGGCAAGAATCCGGCATCCTGACCTGCGCCATCAACTTTGACCTGGTATCGCCGCGGAGTCTGCCTCCCGGACTGTACTCCGGAACTGTGCAATTGACCGTAACCGCGCGGTAGCGGTCCTGGCCGCCCACAGGGATGGTTTCCGCTGACAACGGGCAACTCTTCCGGACAGTACAGGTCCAGTTGTGATGTGCCATGCAATCAAGTTGCGTCTTTCCTCACACAGGGAAGGGTGTGTGCGCGAACTCACCCCTCCGGCCGGGGTAGACTTACCCATCAAGGAGTCCGTCCATGGCCAACATCC